>Ga0315279_10000962_pt1 | contig 50707 bp, 44 predicted proteins | sample YL17G06_20_MG_FD_203694 | JGI IMG/M metagenome (GOLD analysis project Ga0315279, IMG submission 203694) | Sediment microbial communities from Yellowstone Lake, YNP, Wyoming, USA - YL17G06_20 | ecosystem: Environmental > Aquatic > Freshwater > Lake > Sediment | place: USA: Wyoming | collected... | reverse complement strand
GCGAGCGCGGCTTGGGGGGCTGCGCTTCCGTCAGAGGTTGGATCTGTTGATCGCCGTAGATCGCGCCGGAGGAGGCCAGCACCACGCGCCGGACGCCGACATCGCGCATGGCCTCCATCAGGCTGACGGTTCCACCCACGTTGACAGCATTGTACTCGCGCGGGTACAGGATCGATTCCGGGACCGAGACCCGCGCCGCCAGATGATAAACGCAGTCCACCTCTTGAAGCAGTGTCCACAATTTAGGCCGGTCGTTGACATCCCCGCGCGTGAAATGGACATCCGGAGCGAGCGCCTGGGGATCGCCGGTTGATAGATCGTCCAGGCCGCGCACCTGGTGTCCCTCGCGGGCAAGCTGGTTGGCAAGAGCCGAGCCGAGAAAACCGGCCGCTCCAGTAATTAAGAAGTTCATAGTCGTTAGTGAAAAGATTATAGCACAGGCAAGAATAATGGCAGCCTGGCCTCGCTGGACTGCCACTGATTACTAATCACTGGAAACTGATTATTTTGCTTTCCTGGAGTGCTTTTTCGCAAACTCTGCACCTTTGCGTAGCGCCTCGAAGTTCTTGGGCAGTAAATGCTTGTGGCGGCCTGGCATGTGCGCGGTCAGGGCTGCCTCGATGGCTCCCAGCGTCAGCACGGGAAGCAGGGCCAGCAGCGCGCCGGTGGCTACGATATTTGCCATTCGCCGGTCGCCGAGCGCTTCGGCGATCTCGTTGCACGGAACGGCGACCGAAGTGATGTCCTCGCGCTGCACTTCACGATCCACCATCGAGGCGTTGACCACCAGCACGCCGCCCGCTTTGACCAGCGGCTCGTATTTATCGAGCGAAGGCAGGTTCATGACAACAATGGCCGGCGGATTGTTGACCAGCGGTGAGCCGATCTCCTCGTCCGCGACGACCACGGTGCAATTGGCAGTGCCGCCGCGCATTTCCGGCCCGTAAGAGGGGATCCAGGTCACTTCCTTGCCGGTATCCATGGCGGCATAAGCCACCACCTGACCAGCAAACATGACGCCCTGCCCGCCAAAGCCAGCAAAAAGGAACTCAGTTTGCATGATATTCTCCGTTCCTTGTGTCATTGCGAGGGTGCCCTTTGTCCGAAGCAATCTCCACTTTACGCAAGGGGATTGCTTCGCCCCTGCCAAGAACGCAGGGGATCGCAATGACACATGAGGTTATATTTTCAACGCCGCCACCGACGGCGCAACCTTGTAATCGCCGAGCGGGAAGGCCGGAACCATATGCTCCTCCAGCCAGGCTAGCGATTCAACCGGCGAGACGCCCCAGCCAGTGTTGCAGGTGGAAAGCAGTTCGACCAGTGAGAAGCCCAGGCCGTGCAGCTGCGTTTCGAACGCAAGACGAATCGCCTTCTTCGCCAGCCTGATGTTCTTGGGGTCGTGCAGGCTGCGGCGGACAATGTAACCTGCGCCGTCCAGAGTCGCCAACATCTCGGCCATGCGGATGGGAAAGCCCTGCGACTCCACGTCGCGCCCGTTGGGCGAGGAGGTGGTCTTCATGCCGGGCAGGGTGGTGGGGGCCATCTGGCCGCCGGTCATGCCGTAAATGGCGTTGTTGATGAATATGATGGTGATGTTCTCGCCGCGCGCCGCCGCGTGGACGGTCTCCGCCATGCCGATGGAGGCCAGGTCGCCATCGCCCTGATAGGTGAAGACAACCCGGTCCGGCAGGACGCGCTTGATACCGGTGGCCATGGCCGGGGCGCGCCCGTGAGCGGCCTCGACAAAGTCGGTGTCAATGTAGTTATAAGCGAACACCGCACATCCGACCGGCGCGACGCCGATGGCTCGATCCAGCACGTTCATTTCTCCCAATACTTCAGCCACCAAGCGGTGAGCCGTGCCGTGCGTGCAGCCCGGGCAGTAGTGCGACGGGGTTTGGGTCAGCCCTCTGGGGCGGGCGTAAACCAGGTTCTCAGGATTGATTATCGCTGTTGAAACCATCGTATATACCTCTCATTCTTCTTAGCGGGCCATCATCCGCTGGAACCACAGATCGGCGGGATCGTCATTGGGTTTCGATGGATTCTTGACCATCTCTTGGGTCTCGCGCGTGATCTCGTCCGGGAAGGGCACCACACCGCCCAACCGGCCATAGAAGCGGATCGGGACCCGATTCCTGACCGCGCGCTGGACATCCTTGAGCATCTGGCCGGTATTCATCTCCACCACCAGGAAGGATTTGGCCTGCTTGCAGAGTTCCTCCACCCGTTTGTATGGATAAGGATTGACACTGATCGGGCGGAACAGGCCGACCTTGATGCCCTGGGCGCGGGCGGCGCGTACGGACGAAAGCGCAACCCGGCCAGCCGTCCCGAAGCCGATGATGATGTATTCGGCGTCGTCAACGTAATACTCGCGGTAGCGAACTTCATTTGCCTCTGCCTGCTTCCAGCGTGAGAGAATCCGCAAGTTAACCTTTTCCTCGGCGGGGACATCGAGATAGATCGAGGTCAAGATGCGGCGTGGACGTCCAATCGCCCCGCTGGTAGCCCACTCGTATTCCTTGCGCACAACGGGCTGCATTTCCGGCAATTTCACCGGCTCCCGCATCTGGCCGATGGAACCGTCTATCAGGATGGCGCAAATGTTCAGGTACTTGTGCGCCAGCTCGAAGGCCAGCGGCATCAGGTCAACCGCTTCCTGGATGGAAGCCGGGGCCAGCACGATGGGGTGATAGTCGCCATGACCGCCGCCGTGGCAGATCTGAGCGTAATCGCCCTGTGAGGGGGCGATGTTGCCCAGGCCTGGGCCGCCGCGCATCACGTCCACCAGCACCATCGGTACCTCGGTGCCGGCGATGTAGGACAGCCCTTCCATCATTAGGCTGATGCCGGGACTGGAGGAGGAGGTCATCACGCGCGCGCCGGTGCAGGCCGCGCCGTAGACCATGTTGATGGCTGCCGGTTCGCTCTCGGCTTGGACGAACGCCCGTCCAAGCTCCGGCAGGCGGTGGGACATGTATTCGAGCACCTCGTTCTGCGGGGTGATCGGGTAACCGAAGTAAGCCTCTACCCCCGCGCGTACGGCCGCTTCGGCAATCGCTTCGTTGCCTTCCCATAATTCTCTTGGCATGTTTTCTCCCATATTCCATCACCCCTAGCCTCTCTCCCTGCCCCCTTCGGGGGTGCTTCGCGAGGAGAGGGGTTGGGGTGAGGGGAAATCTATGCAGTGGCAGGAACCGCCTTGCTTACTTCGCGGTATACAGTGATGGCGGCATCCGGGCAGATGATGGCGCAGATCGCGCAGCCGGTGCAGCCATCTTTGAAAATGTGAGCTGGATAGTAGCCTTTGGTGGTCAGGCGTTCCTTATCCAACTCGATTACCTTCGGCGGGCAGACGCTGATACATAACTCGCAGCCCTTGCAGAACGTATCGTTTACTTCGATCCAACCTTTAGCAGGCATCCATTGCTCCTTATCTGAGAAGTTGGACAAGGTTTGTGGATATGAATTATCCGCATTGATTATCAGTATCTTCTCAAAAAGTAGGGGTAGATGGGGGGTATGCGGGCGGTGAAGCCGCCCGCACACCCCCCATCTACCTAGTTTATTGAGATATACGATTATCACTATTATAGCAGAGAGCGGGTATTGTAATGCGTCATAACCGAGGATTTACATATTTCCTTGTATTTTCCCATCCGGCAAGACCTCCGAGGCTTTGAACCTCGGAGGTCTGCTGATATGTATGTGAGCTCATGTTTTGAAGTGGTTGTGGTGACCGTTGCGGCTTTAAGCGCTGACCAGCGCCTCGAAGCGCGGGTCGTCGCGGATGAACTCGAAGTCCGGGTCGCGGCGCACCCACTCTGGAGTGGTCTGTTTCTTCTCCAGAGCTTCCCTGAGCAATTCCAATGCCTGGTCGTTGTTCCCGCAGATCGCCGCAAAACACGCCCGGTTGTATTCCGTTTCATCCTTCATGGTCGGCATGGCAATCGTGATATGTTTCTGGGCCTCGTTCTCCTGGCCCAGCCTGCGGTAGTATCCAGCCAACGTACAGTGGGCGAGGTTGTAGTCCGGGTTCAATTCTATGACTTTTTGAAAGGCGCGGATCGCCTCATCGTAGCGTTTTAGAGCTGCGTACACGAGGCCCAAGTGGTAATGAAATACTTCTCTGTTAGGATCGAGAGCAACAGCCTGCCCGAATGCCGTGACCGCCTCATCGTAGCGTCCGGAGGTTCTGAAGAGATTGCCCAGCGTGTGCCATGCGCGTGCGTTTTTGGGATTGAGTTCAGTCACTCTTTGGTATGTAGCGATGGCCTCGTCGTCGGCATGGTTGGCGATTGGAACCGTCTTTTGACCAGGCGCAACAGAACTTTGACCCGGAACGGCGATCCCTGTCTCCGTATTGACAACTTCCTCAACAGGCCTCGCATCCTGACAAATTGCCTGCGGAGCGTTCCCGACCGAAGGCTGGGCTGGAAAAAAACCGGCCATTTTCTGCTCCGCGACTCTGGCGCCCTCTTTGTTGGTAACAATCGTCTCATTGATATGGCCCATATCATAGTGAAGTTCGCCGAGATCAATCCAGGCGAAGGCACGGTCATGCCCGAGGTCCACATCGTTTCGATCCTGTGTGATGGCATCCCCCTTGTCCGTTGCGAGGGCTTCATCCGCGTACCCCAGGTCGGTATCAACTTCGACCAGGCTGTCCTTGAGCGTGTCATCCTGCGGGTCGAGCAGGGCCAGGCCAACGTTCCTTTGATAGGCGATAATTTCATTACCATAGCCATCAGGCGCGTCCAGTCCAGTTGCTTTATTGTAAGCAGCATTGACCTCATACTTGTGGCCTGAGCCGTTGCGCCTGACGCCCGGATCGGTTTTGCTCAGCGCCTTGTGCGGATCGAACATGACCAGCTCGACGGCTCTTTGATCTATCGCGATGGCATCATCTTTTTCGGAGACGGCCTCGTACTTGCTGCCGGGATCATGATGATGTTCGTCGTTATGGATTCCGTCGAGATCATTCTTGAAGGCGGCCTCCTCGGGGTCAAGCTCGATGGCTCTCTGATGGGCTGCAATGGCATTCCCGGCGTCATCCAGTCGCCGGTAGGCGTGACCGAGCCGATTCCACGCGACGGCTTTATCCTTGTTGTTGCCGAATAACTCTATGCTTTTTTGATAGAGCGGGATCGCTTCTTCGTATTTTCCTTGAAGTGAGTAAGTGAAAGCCAAACTACAATACGGCCACCCGAATCCGTGATCTTGGTCGATGGCTTGGTTGTAAGCGTCTATCGCTTCATCGTATGCGCCTGCATTGAGGTAGACATTCCCCTGCTCGTTCCAGAGGAGGGCGTTTTTGGGGTCAATTTCAAAAGCTTTTTGATATGCTTGAATGGCCTCTTCGCTTCGTTTTTGCTTTTCGAAGATGTTCCCCAAGCTGATCCAGGGATGGACGATGTGCGCATTGATCTCAATCGCCTTTCGAAAGGCGCCTATGGCCTCCTCGATACGTTCCGAGTATGCGAACACCTCTCCCAAGCCGATCCAGGGGTATGCGCAGTTGGGGCCACATTCGATTGCCTTTTGGTATGTAGCGATTGCGTCTTCGTTGCGCCCCAATTTATGATACGCATTTCCTAACCCATTCCAACTGATGGCATCCAAAGGATTGAGTTCGATCGCCTTTTCGAGGGTAGCGATGGCTTCCTCATCGCGGTCGAGTCGGCTGTAAAGATTTCCCAGGTTATTCCAGGGAAACACCTGGTCAGGGGCGAGAGCAGCAGCTCGTTTCAATGACTCGATGGCCTCATCAACTTTCCCCAGAGTCGTGTTCACGAGCGCGACCGCATTAAAACCGACCGCTTCGAACCATGTATCTTGAGTGTAGACGGCGATCTCTAGGGTGGTGTGTAGGAACCGGAAAGCTTCTTCGTAATCCCCTCTCCTCCAATGCAATACACCCAATGCAAACAACAAGTTCCCGCGTATGGCAATGGATTCGTCCCCTTCGGGCAAGTCGTCCAGCATCGCATCCCGCAGGGCGATCTTTGCATCAATATCTTCGAGGGGTTCCCCATATTCTCCAATGCCTTGCCAGGTCGCTTCGAAGGCGCGGAGCGAGACCTGTTCAGACGTTGGCGGCTCGACGAACTCGACCACCCGGTGGCGATAAGCCCAAAAGTCTGGGGCGTAGTGAGCCAGGTCATTGGCCTCTTTCTCTGTCAACCAGAAGACAGCGCGAATCCGCTTATCAATAAAGTATTCCCGACCGATGCTGAGCGCCCGATATGCCCTAATCCCATCCTTACCACCTCCCAATCTTAGACCCTCGATAAAGAAGACCGTCTTGTCCAGGTCAGCGATCTCCGAAAGGTATAAAGGGATATCCGAATTTTCATCATTGGAGATCTGGAAATGATGAACATTCTGCACCGTGTCTATCAATCTGTTCTTGAGCGTGGTTTTGGCGTCTGCGTGGACATACTCCGAGCTATAAACCGCCAGCAGAATGGATGGCCGCTGCCACTTGATCGCCAGTTCGAGTTCCCTAAATAGGATATCCACTCGATCCTCGAAAGGCTCGACTTCCTGGTATGCGACACGGATATCTTGATATGTGTTATTCATTTAGCACTTTCCTCAGAACGGGATGAACATCACACCAGTTTTCACCATCTCGATATTCCAGCAAGGCCAATAGTTGCAGTAGCGGCCTCAACCGGTCGTTGTACTCGAGGCGGTTGTTTTCGTTGACCGTTCTCAAGATTTCCAGATCATCCCTATCCAAAATGCGCCGGTACTCGTTGCGGATCTCCGTGGCTGCCGCTTCCACATCGCTGCTCTCCACTTTGTCAGCCTTGCGCCGCCTGGCCCGCCCAATGGCCGTGCGCATAATGCGCGCCATTTCCCGGAAAACGCCGCCGCTGTAAGTAATTGCATCCTCCAGCGCCAGGGGAGAAATGAGATTGGCGTCCATCCGCAGGTGCGCGAAGCTGCGCAGCGTATCGTAACCTTCTTGGTCCCGCTCATCGGATTTTTGGGGAGGGTGCAGCATGATATTGGGCAAAAAGTAGGCCTGATCTCGGATGGCGTCGAAATCCTTGCTGTAGAATAACGCGCTAGAGACGGTATAGACAATGGCGCAACTGGGCTGCATCATGATCTCGCGGCGATCATGAAAGATCGCCCTGGCTTCTTCCAGATTGGGCTTATCCAGGTCGTCAATGAGGATGAGCGGGATGCGCTTCTCTTTGCTGTATATGGCCGCAGTGATATTGTTGATTACCGCGATCAAGCCGGTGATGTCCCTTTCGAACACCTGACGTAGCTCGGCGCGCGTCTTGGGTTCCAGTTTCATCTTCAAACCCGCATTGGCAAAAAAGGCGTCTATTGCCGCGCCGAATTCAAACTCCAACGGGCGGCCGGAAATCGTCCTTACTTCTTCTTCGACTTTTCCCCTCCAGCTGTTCAGCTCTTTGAGCAATTGTTCGGGCAATTGGCCTCCCCTTTTCCGGTAATCACGGAACATGCGACCGCCGACGGCGAGCAATACATCCCGAAAATCCAGATCAATGATGTCTGCTTCCTCGCGGATGCTGAAGTTGATCGGCCAATATTTTTTCTTGATCGCTGGATTGGACATCAGGTGGAGCAGTTCGGTTGATTTCCCGCAGCCGCGGTGCCCGGAGAAGAAGAACTTCGGCGGGCGATAAAAAGGAGCCAGCAAGGCGTCTTCTAACTCGGCGATCGGGTTGCTGGGCCGATTGATGTAGAAGGGATTGGGTTCGCCATTGTCACCCGGCTTGAGGGGTAAATCAAGCTCGAAGTTCAGCCAGGCGCGGTCGAAATCTGTAGCCAGGATGTACTCGAATTTGCTCATAATTTCCTTTCATAAGAAAGCTGACAATTTCGCACAACATGACTGTTGCGCACTGAATAAGGATGCGCCGCAGGTCAGCGCGCGATCGGATCGTCTCAGCCCACAGCGAGGTCGAGCATGACGAAGCGTTGAGCGTTGGCCTCAGCATCCTGCAATTGCGTTTCCTGCTCGTGCCAATGCGCTGGCGACCAGACCTCGAAGTAATCGCCCTGCCCGACCAGGACAGCCTCACCATTCAGGTTTGCGAACTCGCGCAGGTTTTGCGGGACGAAAATGCAGCCAGCCTCGTCCATCTCCAGTTCGGAGGCAGCGCCAAGAATCATACGCAGCAGGAGACGCGCCAGGGGGTCCGCCAGGTTCATCGCGGTTACCCGCTGGTAGATCTCTTGGAATGCCTGCGCGGTAAGCACCCACAGGTTGCGGTCGAAACCCTGCGTAACGAACGCGCCGCCGGAGAGACGTTCACGAAAGCCAGCCGGGATCGTCAAACGGCTTTCATCATTGATCGCACGATGGTATTGGCCTATAAACATTTGGATCCTTCCTAACCAGAGGGTTGTTGGGGCTAAGTTTGATGGTTTTGTTGTCTACTGCGCTGGCTCTGGTGCACGACATTCCAGATTTTATGTCCGCATATCTACAACCATTATAAACAGATCGCCCTCCGGATAAAATCCTATAAAGATGCTTTTTTTATAAGAGATTTTGCCCCCTATATATGGAGCTTAGGTCATTAGTATCCGCCAAATGTATTCCTTTTTATATATTGGAGGAGGGGTATTAATGACCGCTATTTATTCCCCTTAGAGATAAACCCGATGGATCAATACAAACTTGAAATTGTCATTATGGATTTAGACTCACAACTTCTCATCTGGTTCAATCTTCAATCCAGAGGCGATAGCTATCCATAATATTCTGCTCCCATCACTTTCTAGCGATTGTGCTATTGCCATTACCCATTCATGCCTCCATTCACATCTCGTCTCTAAGTCGAGAGGTTATCATTACTGCTTGATCTCAGTTCGATGCGTTTTTCTGCTGAATTTTTGCTGCAAGATAGAATATAAGATACAATCATTAAATGACCAGTGGCGCGTCCTCTTCTAATCCCACAGGAAAATACATATCCTCCGAGCTGCTCGAAATCGCCATTGAACTGGCCCAGACTGGCGATAAAAAAGCCGTCAGGGAGTTGCTTCAGTTTATCGTAAAAGAGAATCCGTCCGACGAGTTGGCTTGGATATGGTATGCACATACCTCTCCCACTCTCCAGGAACGTATACAGACCATAGAGGAGTTCCGCAAACGGAATCCCGAAGATCAACGTATAAGATACTTGTGTGAATCGCTCACCGGAAATATCGTCGAGGGAGGAAACACAATCGCAGATAGCACTTTTCCTGACAACAAATACAATTGCCCTAATTGCGCCAACAACATCACCAATACCTACCTCATCTGCCCCTTCTGCGGTGCTGAAGTGACCCCTCTCAGTCCTCCAAGCTTGTCAACCCCCGCACAACCCACCGCGACCTCTCCTTCTGGATATTCAGATGTTCCTCCGTTTCAGTTGTCGTTTCTGGATCAATTGGCTCTCGAGCCAGCACAATCAGAGACAAAGTTCCACAATTCGGAGAACAATGGAGCCCTTAAGAACCATCTCGGGGTAGCTTTGAATTTATACATGTCTGGCGAAAAAACAAGTGCCAGGGAGCTTCTCGAAGCGATTACGAAAGAAAACCCACAAAATGAGTTAGCCTGGATTTGGTATGCTAACACTTTCCCCACTACCCAAGAACGCATCAGGGTTTTGTATAAATTCCTGGCTTTCAACCCCCAGAATCAACGCGTCCATGATTATTGTAAATATCTCCGTGAAAAAACTGATACTTCCAAGATAAGATCGCCTGCTGAAACAGCCTCGATGTATATTCATCAAGAAGATTTCTTAGAAACTAAACTGCCTTCCGAATCCCCAAGCCCTGAGATTGGCCTTACTGATATTGTTCATCATCCACAATGTAATACCTTAGCCCAATCAACCCAAACACCCGCATATAAGTCCAAACCCATCCTCATTGGAATGAGTAAATCGGCTCGTCAGCTTCGCTGTCCCAACTGCATGCGTTATCAATCGGTGGAGAGATATCCAATCAATTGGAAATTAGCCATACTTAATTCCTTGTTGCTTATGATTACATTTGGACTTTGGACGATCTATCTTTTCCGCACCGGAACATCCATTTGTAAACCGAAAAAGAAATACATTTGTACAATCTGTGGATATTCATGGGAATAGTACTCTGAAATAAGGCCGTTCAAAAAAGCGGAGAGGGCGGCTTGAGTGTGATGTGCAAATGAAATTTGTCTGGGAATAAATCCTTCATAAACCGCAATCGATCATCAATCAAACGAAGAGAGATTTTCTTTGCTTAATTCTCTCCCCTCCGAATAACTACAATGACCCTTGTTCCTTTCCCGGGGCTTGATATTACCTCGAATTTGCCGCCAGCAAGAGTTGCTCGTTCTCGCATGTTCCGTAATCCCATACCTTCGTTGCCTATTTGTGCAGGATCAAAACCGCATCCGAAGTCCTCAATCTCAAGTATAACATTTCCCTTATTCTGTTTCAATTTCACAGTCACGGATTTAGCTTGGGAGTGTCTTAAAACATTATTCAAGGCCTCTTGAACTATATAATACACCATCACTTCTTTTCTTAGGGGTAGGGAGCCATCATAGTCTGTAATTAACACAGCTTTGACATTTGAGCGGCCTTCAACAGCTTCCAAGCGCTGATGTAAGGCTGGAACAAGACCTTCTTGTACAAGATCGGCTGGTTGCAACTCATGGAGGAAAAGGCGCATCTCCTTGACGGCGAGCCGCGCAGTTTCACCGATTCGTGATAAAACCTCGGCTTGACTCTCTAAGGGTCTAGCCTCCAATCCGGCTTTTGCTGCCTCGGTCAATGCGACCACCCCATAGAGATTATGTGAAATTGAATCATGAAGATCGCGCACTAATCGCTGACGTTCTGCCAAGGCTATCACCGATTGGCGCTGGCGTTCGCCCCGGATAAATGTTGCAATTTCTTCAGATATCGTAGCCATATTTGTGATTTCATAATAATTGAATCGCTCTACTTTCCGCAACAAACATATCACGCCCACGACCTGATCTTCTGTCATTATCGGTACCGATAAAAGAGTTGCACAGCCTAGTTGCTTGATAAACTCAGGAACACGCTGAGCAGAACCAACATCGGATATTGAATGTGGTTCATTTTGTTCAAGAATCCATGCTACGAGGTTGTTTGATGATTGTAAAGAAGCTAAGCTGTCAATTGCTTGGTCTGTAAGACCATGATGAGCGGTCGTTGAAAGCCTGCGCATACCAGATTCAATTGCATTATCATCTAGGAGAAAAATAACCCCGGATTGGCTATGAAATGAATTTACTAATTGATGAATAGATGCTGCCAAGAAATCACTCAAGTTCAGTGTCAGGCTGGCCGCATTAGAAATCGCGCGAAGTTGACTTAATAATGTTTCATATGACTGTCGCCTGGATTCATCAGCTTTTCTGTGACCGGTGATATCGCGCAAGATAAGAACTTGCCCAATATGATCTCCAGACTGACCGGTCAATAGAGAGCTACCAATATTAAATAAATGCAAACCATCTCGCATTTGTATACTCTTTTTTATCACCATCCATCTATTTTTTCTATCGTGCTTGATAATGTTTTGCCAATCGCCTGGCATCTTTTCTATAGATTGGCCGCAGAGCTGATCCCGCAGGAGGCCAAGTGCTTTCTCGGCTGCCGGGTTACAATCGACAACAATATTTCTCGAGTTCAATACAATCCATCCATCGCTCATCTTTTCTATTGCAATATCTCGAGAGACGTAATCAAGAAATAATTGGGAGGAATGGGAGAATATGTACGAGAAAGTAAAACCCGTGATCGAGTAAGCGACTGGTGAAAGATAAAAGTGTAGGAAGGAATTGAACCTCGTTAGGTCGGAAATTGAGGCAAGGATCAGTACCAACAAGCCAGCCAAAGGGAGGTGGGATTCTAGTTGATGTTGCAGCTTTCTATTAAGAAAACATTGGATAAGTAGAACCAGTACAAGTATAATCAGGAAGGTGGAATAGATTGTATTTATCCATAACCAAGGATTACTATCCAAGATTGTTTTAGTTATCCCCATTTTGCTTGTGGTATTTAGTAAATTCAGAGATTTATCGTTCCAAAGATACACTTGAAAAAAAACGGGTTCAATACCCAGTAAGACTACACTCAACCATGTCAGTAAGTATTTACGATTTGTGAACTCGAGAGCGAAGGTGAATAAAGCTGTTTGTGCTATCGTTGTAAATAAATATGTGAATCTCAACCAGAATAAACCAGGTGGTGAAACACTATATAAATAGAGCACATGTGTTGTTGTCCCGAAAAACAACGACAGTGCAAAGACTATCAAGCTAGTAGCACCAGGGGAAGCGCGCTTCTGTATAGAAACAACGAGGATGAGTATGGCAATCCCGGTAGTTGAAAGTAATATCGCAAAGCAGATGAGTGTCTCTATATTCATAAATGTCTGATTTAAATGACAGCTATCTGCCGTTTACCTTGGTCGCAAAGTTGAAGTACCTGCTTGTTGATTGTAGGTTCTAAAGTGAAGTATAGTCCCAAGCATTAGGATAATCAATATAGAAAAAGACTCTATTTTCTTCCAGAAATATTGATATCATAATATTCGCTAATTCACACATCCATCTTTTAGGTTTCAATAACCTTAAAGCGACTTTCAAATCGGTTATTATTCGTTCGAATGATTCTACCCAGGTATACACCAACTATTCTTCGGCCGGTTCATCGAGCCCTTTACGTAGCGCATAGAGGGCGGCCTGGGTACGATTGGCCAGTTGAAGTTTATTTAATATACTGCTAACCTTTTTTGCGATTGTACGTTCGTGCACATTAAGTTCTCGTGCAATCTCTTGGTTGGTTTGTCCGCGTGCAATTAACCGCAAAGTATCTAACTCGCGCGGGGTAAGTGGATCAGCTGTGTACAATAGCTTTTCAGGGTGAGTGATCTCATGAATTACCTTGACCGCTATAGACGGTTGTAGAGAAGCCAAACCTTGAGCTACATCGCGGACAGCTTGAACTAGTTGCTCACGGGTGGCATCCTTGAGCAAGTATCCTGTAGCGCCGGCCTTTATTGCTTGAAAGACGCGGTCACCCTCGGCAAAGCTGGTAAGTACCAGGATGTGCGTTTCTGGGGATATTTCTTTGATCATTGGAATGGTCGTCAAACCGTCTTGCCGTGGCATAACCAGATCGAGAAGGATTACATCCGGTCGCATTTCTTGAACCAGTTTAATAGCCTGTATCCCGTCTTCGGCTTGCCCTACCACCTCGATATCTGATTGAAACGAAAGGATCGCTACAAATCCTTCTCGAACCACATTATGGTCATCAACCACGAGGACACGTATCTTTCCCATATTCACAGCCTTTTCTAATACTTTTGTGGAATCATGTCCTTAATAACTGTTACAATAATTCTTGTGCCTTTCCCAGGGATCGAGAGAATATAAAATTTTCCACCTATAAGGGACGCTCTTTCTCGCATATTTCGCAATCCCATACCACGTCGACCAACTACCTGGGGGGTAATTCCGCACCCGTCATCTTCAATCTCTAGTATAACATTTTATTCTTCTGTTTTAAGCTGTTAGTTACTGACTTTGCGGAGGCGTGTAATAACAAAGGCAACGTTTTCATCCCTCACCTACCAGCGCCAGGAAGCGCGGATCGTCGCGGATGAAGCCGAGATCCGGGTCGAGACAAGCCCAGGCAGCAGGGATCTGCTTTTTGTTCAACGCGATGCCCAACAATGCCAGCGCCTCGTCCGTTTTCCCGCAAACGGAGGCGTACAAGGCCCGATCGTATTCCTTTTCTTTCTCTAGCAACTGTCGGGCAATGGCGAGCTGTGGTTCGGCCTTAGCCGACTTCCCTTGTTTTCGATAGCAGGCTGCGAGGGATATATGAGCATTCCCGGAGCCAGGGTCGAGTCGGATCGCTTTTTGGAAAGAAGCGATGGCCTCATCATCTCGCCCAACGTAGCTGTAAATCTTCCCTAGATTGTAGTAAGGGAGAGCATATTTCGCATCCATCTCGATTGCTTTTAGATAGCTGGCAATCGCCTCGCCGGCGTGTCCCTGACAGGCATAAACAAAACCTAGCCCGTTGTACGCCTCGGCAGCTCGAGGCTCTAATTCAATCGCGCGTTGGAAAGCGGCAATGGCTTCTGCGCGCTGGTCAATTCGGGTATAGATACTGCCCAATCCATTCCAAGAAGAGGCGGTTTGGGGAGCGATCCGAATAGCTTCTTTGAATGCTTTGACCGCATCGTTGGCGTTGCCTAAATCCATTAGAATGCCGCCAAGGCTGTTCCAGGAGAATGTAAAACTGGGATCGAGTTTGATGGCTTGGCGGAAAGCAGCAATGGCTTCGTCATTACGGCCGATGCTGGCAAAGGTTTTTCCCAATCCGTTCCAGGCGGAGATATATTTCGGGTCCAGTTCGATGGCGCGCAGAAACGCATTGCGGGCTTCATTATGCCGCCCAAGAACAAGAAAGCTCCAGCCCAAGCCATTGTAAGGGGAGGCCTCATCAGCGTTTCGATCTATTGCCTGCTGGTAGATGTTGATCGCCTCATCATACCGTCCCAGGATGCGATACACAATGCCCAGTCCGGTATAAGCCGGGATAGAGGAGGGATCAAGCTCGATGGCGCGTTGGAAGGCCGTCGCCCCCCTCTTGTACCAGCCAATGGTGCGATAGATATTGCCCAGACCGGTATAGCATATGATCCGCAAGTGGGCATCCTTCAGGCGTTCCGCCAGGTGGCGGGTTTGCCGCCACAGGTCGGCTGACTTCTCGTAATCACGCTTGACCCAGTACAAGTTGGCTAATGAACTGAGCAAGTCGGCGCGTGTCGCCAGTGTTTCCCTCGTTTCATCAAAATCCTTCAGCAACGCTTCCCGAAAGGCTATTTTAGAATCTGTATCCTGGCGCAGCGCCCTTTCCTCATTGCTGGCCCAGTACAACTCATCTTCGATCTCGGCCGCACGCTTCGGTGCAGGCAGCTCGAAGAATTCGATGACCCGGTGCCGAAAAGCCCAAAAATCCGGCGCGAGGTTTGGTAAGGCAACGGCTTCTTCTTCCGTAACCCAAAATATGACCCGGATGTGATAATCCACAAAATATTCGCGGCGGTAATTCAAGGCGCGGTAAGCGTTTCCCCCCTCCTCTCCACCCCCCCATTGCAGGCCAGAAACAAAGAAAACGGTGTGGTCTACATCGGGTTGTTGAGACAGGTTGAGGGCGATGTCAGCGTTCTCCTTGCCGCTAACATGGTAATGAATAGAAGTCTGCCCAAGTTTATTCAATTCGGCCGTCAGTGCATCTTCCGCATCGGCGCGGACGAACTCGGAGGAATAGATCGCAAGGAGGATCGAAGGCCGCTCCCATTTGATCGCCTGCTCAAGCTCGCCATAAAGGGCGGCGACGTGTTCTTCGAAAGAATCGTCGAGTTCCAAGGGCGTGTTCGTTGTCACGCTTTTCATTATACATCAATGATTCCTTCGAGTGGTTTTACCTTACTACCTTGTAAAGGTGAAATATTAGGTGTTATCCGAATAAAAATGGGACGCGGATTGACACGGACACTTGCACCTACGGCAAGTGCAGATAAAAGTGTCCGCGTGCGATAGAAAACATGGCGAGAGTCTTCCCGCGGAACAGACTCGGCAATGATATTTATGCTACAATCATCGTGACAGATTTTCAAGGGCTGCGCCATTTCGATCAAACTCATCCAGCAATATTACGCCGAACGCCACAAGGAAAAGAAACCCAATGATCCGACGGTTGCCGAGAAATTCAAAACTTATCGCTTTGCAGAGTACAAGGAATTTGTGATTGCGCTGTTACAGCGGGTGTGTACAGTTTCTGCCGAAACCAAAAAATCATTCAGGAAATGCCATTGTCTCAATAAGTAGGGGAAGATGGGGGTATGCGGGCGGTCGCGAAGCATACCCGAAGGGTGCGAAGCCGCCCGCACACCCTCGCTCCCCAGATTATTAGCTGATACAGGAAACGCCATAAAGGAACGTTGGATATGAATATGAAAATGATTGTTACTGTGCTGGGCTCCTTGCTGCTCATCGTTGTACTGCTGGCTCTCGGCGGCGGTCTGCTGTTCCTGCTGGCCTATAGCGTAGGCTGGGTGGTCAACCTGGTCGCGCACTTCGAGCCATTCCAGGTCACTATCATCAGCCTGGCATCTATCTGCGCCTTTGGCATTCTGGCTGTGAACATTTGGAATGCCATCACGTCAACGACGCGGGACACGGATGATTATGACGAATTCGATTACGATGACGAATACGACGATGAATACGAGGATGACGAGGAAGATGACGAACCGCCGCTCATCTATCCCGGCATCCCCCGCTGGAGGCAGCCGAAGAAATCGCCAGATTTTTCCAAAGCCAAGCCGGATGACCACTGCCCGTGCGGCAGTGGGCGCAAGTTCAAAAATTGTCATGGCACGAAAAAGGCAAAATGACCGTGTAGAAGTTCACTGACCACTGGAGGTTCCCATGCCAACTCCTATCATTATTGACGCCATCCGTACACCCATCGGCGCGCTGGGGGGCGCGCTGGCCGCCGTCCGCCCGGACGACATGGCCGCGCACGTGATCAAAGCCATCCTCGAACGGAACAAGCTCGACCTGGCGCTGGTTGAGGAAGTCTACCTGGGGTGCGCCAACCAGGCCGGAGAGGACAACCGCAACGTGGCGCGCATGGCGCTGCTGCTGGCCGGGCTGCCGGTCGAAGTGGCGGGCGTTACCTTCAACCGGCTGTGCGCCTCCGGGCTGAACGCGGTCAACCAGGCGGCGCGCGCCATCCGCGCCGGCGAAGGTGACGTGTTCATCGCCGGCGGTGTGGAGAATATGTCGCGCGCCCCCTATTCCCTCCCAAAGGCCGAGACTGGTTTCCCCTTCGGCAACCTGACCGCCTGGGATACCACCCTCGGCTGGCGCTATCCTAATCCCAGGATGAAAGAGATGTACGGCACCGAGCAGATGGGCGAGACGGCCGAGAACATCGCCGCCATGAAGCCGGAGATCACGCGTGAAATGCAGGATGCCTTTGCCCTGCGTTCGCACCGGCAGGCGATTGCCGCCATTGACAGCGGCAGGTTTGCCGAGGAGATCGTGCCGGTCATGATCCCCCAACGCAAGGGAGACCCGAAGATCGTGGATACCGACGAACGTCCGCGCCGCGACACGACCATGGAATCGCTCGCCAAACTACGCCCGGCCTTCCGCGAGGGCGGGACGGTCACGGCAGGCAACTCCTCCGGCCTGAACGATGGCGCAGCGGCGTTGCTGCTGATGAGCGAGGAAAAAGCCAAAGAGTTGGGACTGAAGCCAATGGCGCGCATCCTGGCTTCGGCTGCGGCCGGCGTCCCGCCGCGCATCATGGGACTGGGGCCGGTCGGCGCGACGCGCAAAGCCCTGGCGCGCGCCGGTCTCGAGCTGGAAGATATCCGCCTGGTGGAATTGAACGAGGCCTTCGCCGTTCAGTCGCTGGCGGTGATCCAGGAGCTGGGCCTCGACCCGGAGATCGTCAACGTCAACGGTGGGGCGGTGGCGCTCGGTCACCCGCTTGGTTGCTCCGGGGCGCGCATCCTGACCACGCTGCTGCACGAGATGCGCCGCCGCGCCGCGGACGGGGCTCAGCCCCGTCCAGAGCATCCTTATTATGGTCTGGCGACACTGTGCGTGGGCGTCGGGCAGGGCGAGGCGACGATTGTCGAATGGATTGGATGACCTATGAAATCTAGCCTTCTCTTTGTGTTGAGCGTTCTCTTGCTAACTTTGCTTCCCTCGACCTGCGGCCCGCGCTGGCAGGTCAACCCGCTGCCGCCCGGCACCGTGATCCCCAACCTGGCGCCCAATATCGCTTCGCCCACCTTCTCCTCTATGCCCCTCCCGCCGACCGAGTCGCCGCGCACGTTGCCGGTCGTCGCTTCGCCGGCGATCACGTCCATTGACATGCTGGATGAGATGAACGGTTGGGCTACCGGCGAGGCATACATCCTGCGCACGGAGGATGGCGGCGTGACCTGGTTGAATGCGACGCCCGCGGGCCTGGCCGGCGTCGGTTTTGCCGCCACCTCTTTCTTCATGAACGCCGCGACTGCCTGGTTTGTCCTGCCCTCCGCCGACACCACCACTGGCACGCTGTATCATACCGCCGATGGCGGGTTGACATGGACATCGAACGCGACGCCCTTTTCGGGCGGATCGCTTCAGTTCCTGGACGCCCAAAGTGGCTGGATGCTGGCGGCGTTGGGTGCAGGCGCGGGGTCCGAGGCGGTGGCAGTTTTCCAGGCCACCGCTGTTGGCGCGAACTGGAGCCAGGTCTACGTCAACGATCCGACCGTCCCCGGTTCCGGCGACAGCCTGCCGCTGAGCGGACAGAAGAGCGGCATGACTTTTCTGGATGCCGCTCACGGCTGGGTGACGGGCAGCGTGCCGATGGACAGCTACGTTTACCTGTTCAAAACGCAAGATGGCGGCCATAGCTGGGCGCACCAGGAGGTCGGCCTGCCAGCTGGTTTCGAGACGGCCATGACCTCCGCGGATGCGCCGCGTTTCTTCACTTCGACAGATGGCATTTTCCACGTGGGGTTGTACGCGGCTGTTTCGGCGTCCGTCTTTTACCTGACCCAGGATGGCGGCGCGACCTGGACGCCGACTTTCCCGGTCAACATGGTGGGACGCTACGCCATCGCCAACCTGCAAGATGTTTGGGTTTGGGATGGCAGCCCGGCGATGCTGGTCTCGCACGACAGCGGCATGACCTGGAACCTGGTCAACACTAACATCAACGTGACCGATACGCTGATGACGATTGATTTCGTCAACGCGTCCACCGGTTGGGCCTTGACCGGCGACGCCGGCTCGCATTACTCGCTCTACAAGACGATTGACGGCGGCGCGACCTGGACGGCGCTCATCCCATAACCACAGAATAGAATCACTATGAAACCCGCCAAATTTCTCCTACCTGTTTTGTCGATCCTCCTGCTGATCTCAGCCTGCAGCCTGCCTTTGCCGACAACGCCCCAGCCCCTGCCAACGACTGAGCTGCTGGTTGATACCGAACCGACTACGCCAGCCCCGACCGTTCCGCCAATAACCTTGGACATGCTCAAGAATGCCACCTACATGCTCCCCCTCTACGGACGCACGGTCACGTTGACCAATGGCGCTTACCAGGAAGGCTCTGGCGCGGAAATCTATTCCGTCAGCATGACGGGAGCGATTGCCTTCGGCGACCTGAACGGCGACGGCCTGGAAGATGCAGCCGCCATCCTGATCGAGAACGGCGGCGGGACGGACCAGTTTGAATCCGTCGTGGTGATGGTCAACCAGGGCGGCGCGCCGGCCCAGGCAGGCGTGGCTCAACTCGGCGATCGCGTACAGGGTAATTCGCTCGCTATCCAGGCTGGCCGCGTCTTGCTCGACATGCTGGTGCAAGGCCCGAACGATGCCATGTGCTGCCCGACCCAGCCCGTGACGCAGGCCTACCAACTTTTCGCTAACGGCCTGTTCCAGATGCACGCCACCTCGAAGACGCTCTCTGGCGCAGAGCGCACCATCACAATTACATCGCCCGCCAATAATGCAGAAGTGACTAATCTGGTGACCGTGACCGGCAGCGTCAGCATGACGCCGTTCGAAAACACCCTGATCTACCGCATCTACAACGTTGCCAATGAGGAAATCATCGCGAATCCGCTGATGGTCGAGGCCGCAGAGATGGGCGGCCCCGGCACGTTCACGCTTAATCTCGACTTGACGAAAGCGGGCGTCACCGGCCCCATCCGCCTCGAGGTCCTGGACATCAGCATGGCCGATGGTTCCACGCTGGCGCTAGATGCGATCAAACTGGTGTTGAAGTAAGGTATTTTGTGGAGGCATTCATGACCACCCTCGACCCCGAACGGCAAAAGCAAGCCAAAATCTATGCGCGCATCAAGCGGCGGCTGTGGCTGGTGGACCTGGCCTTCAGCGCGATTTACATGCTGGCCTGGCTGTTCTTCGGCTGGGCTGTTTTACTTCGTAACTGGCTGACTCACTGGTCGCTGATCACTGGTCACTGGTTACTGATTGCCGTATTCGCGGCGGTTTTCGGCGGCATCTACGCTCTGCTCGACCTGCCGCTGGCCTTCTACACCGGCTTTACCTTGCCGCACCGCTTCGACCAGTCCACACAGACGCTGAAAGGCTGGGTGACCGATCAGCTCAAAAGTCTGCTGATCGGCGCGCCACTGGGACTGCTCGTGCTCGAACTGGTCTACCTCGCGCTGCGCGAGACTGGCACATGGTGGTGGCTGTGGGCAGGCACCGGTATGTTGTTCTTCACTGTACTGATGGCAAACCTGGCGCCCGTTCTCATCATGCCGCTGTTCAATAAATACGTCCCGCTGGGCGAAGAGCACGCCGACCTGGCAGAACGCTTGATGAAGCTGGCCGGGCGCGCCCATACCAAAGTGCGCGGCGTGTTCAAGTTCGACATGTCTAAACGGACGAAGGCTGCCAACGCCGCCCTAACCGGCATCGGCAACACGCGCCGCATCGTCTTGGGCGATACGCTCATCAACGAGTTCACGTCGGATGAGATCGAGACGATCCTGGCTCACGAATTGGGACACCATGTCCACAAGGATATTCCCGCCTTGATCGCTTTCAGCACTCTCCTGACTTTGGGTGGCCTTTACCTGGCTTCTCTGGGCCTGAACTGGGCGGCAGCCTATTTCGGTTTCTCCGGCCCGGCAGATATTGCTGGATTGCCGGCTTTTGGGCTGGCTGTCGGCGCGTTTGGCCTGGTCACGCAGCCGCTGGGCAACGCCTTCTCGCGCTGGCGCGAGCGCATGGCGGACGACTATGCTTTACAGGCCACCGGTAAGCATGAGGCTTTCGCCTCGGCCTTCACCCGCCTGGCGAACCAGAACTTGTCCGAAGTGGACCCGGAAGCGTGGGTGGTGTTCATGTTCTACGACCACCCACCGCTGGGCGAACGGATCAAGATGGCGCGGGAATAAGAGTCTTACTTCTTACTTCTTCCCTCTTGCCGCTCGCGGCGTCGAACGCCCTCCCCACAGCACGCCAAAGATCACGATCACGACCATGGCGATGGCAAATGCAATGACCACTGTCGTATCAGCGGAAGCCAGCTCGTCGTCGGGAGTGGCCGAGGGTTCCAGGGCCAGATCCGGGGTCGCGGACTGGTCCGCAGCCGGGGTCAGTTCAAGAGTCGCCGAGGCGGGGGGTGTTGGGGTCGGCTGGGGCGTGGCAAAGGCGCGCAGGGTTCCCACCAAAAAAGTCAAGCAGATTATTATTGAGAATAAGAAGAGTGTGCGGGAGAGGTGAGTTGGTTTCATATCATTGGGGGGCGAGGATTTCGGGCAAGTATAACATGAGAATAATTGCCAAAGAGAAGGGGTAAAATAGAGGTGAGGAGGAACTATGTCCAAACTTGCTGTGTTGACCGATAGCACCGCCAGCATCCCTGAGAACATTCTCCAAGAATTGAATATCCACACCGTCGCCTATTACATCCATCGCGGCCAGGAAGTGCTGCGCGACCTGGTGACCATCCAGCGGCAAGAGTTCCTGGACTGGCTGGTGACAGCTAAAGTCCTGCCCACAACGGCCAGCCCCGGCCCGGGCGATTACCTGGAAGCCTATCGAAAATTGGCCGACCAGGGCAGCCAGGAGATCGTCAGCATTCACATGACTTCAAAAGGCAGCGGGGCGTATCAAGCTGCCACTGTGGCGCAGTCCATGTTGCAGGAGCAGCGCCCAGACCTGCGCATCGAAGTGATCGACACGCGCAACGTCTCGCTTTGCCAGGGCTGGATGGTGATCGAGGCGGCACGCGCCGCGCTGGCCGGCCTCAAGCTGGACGAGGTGGTGGAACGGGTGAAGGATATGATCCCGGTTACGCGCATGATCCAGACCGCTGATACGCTCAAGTACCTGTACATGGGCGGACGCATCGGCAAGGCCAAGCACCTGGTTGGGACGCTGCTCAATATCAAGCCGCTCATCGGCATGGACAACGGGGTCATCGTGCCGCTCGGCACGGCGCGCAGCCGCGGACAGGCTTACCAGATGATGGTGGATAAGATCGAGGAAACGGTGGGCAAAGGAAAGATCAAGATCGCCTATGTCCACGCCGGGGCGAGACAGGAAGTAGACAGGATCAAGCAAATGGTCGAAACGCGGCTGAACACGGTCGAATCGTTAATCGCCGAGCTTTCCCCCGCCCTGGCCGTCCATACTGGGCCGGGCACGGCCGGGCTGTGCTATACCCCTGTCTCGGCATAACCATGATCCCCGCCGGGGGATGCAATCCCCCTCCTGAAGAGGGTTGTGGCTCAAATGAAATGAGGGCGGGATTCGAATATCATCCCCCAGTGAAGACCCGCGGCTGACGCGAAAAACGCCCCCTCACGGACGCGCTTTCTTTCTGTCGGGGAGGGCGGGGGTCTTTCCCCATGTTACACCATAAGTACCGGAAAAGTGCTCATGTTTATTCCTCCCAGCGTCAAGCCGGTTGAAGCCTTATGCCTCATTCAGCGTGAACTTATTAAAAGACGACACACGAGAGTCGTCTTTTTTGTCTCATGAGGAAGAAGTGTGCATTGTAACGGTCACTTCCGAAGTGACTGTCACATTGCCACACACATTCTACAGTTAAGCCTGCGCGGTTCGCCCCTCGGAGGTTGTTGTCATTCCTTCGGTGCTGCTTGTGCGCTGGCTGCGGCTTTCTTTTCTTCCAAAACTTGGATGCCGTTACGGACCTGATTCATGACGCGCTCCAGTTCCATTTCCAGGTTCAGTAAAGAATCCATCGCATATTGGTCAGCGCCAGCCTTGATGTTCTCGGTCTCCATGCGCGCCTGCTCGAGGATCTGACCAGCGCGCTTCTGGGCCTCCTGGGCGAGACTGTCCTTCTCGACCAACTGGTCGGCTTTTTCGCGCGCCAGGGCCAGGGTCCTATTCACCTCTTCCTGTGCCTGGGCGAGGACGCGATCCTTTTGAGAATAAACCTGCTGCGCTTTCTTGACCTCTTCCGGGATGGAAATACGCATCTGGTCAATGATATCCAGGAAGCGATCCTCGTCCACGATGACGTTATGCGTCAGCGGGATGGGACGGCTTTCATTGAAGAGTTCTTCCAGGCGGTCAACAAGATGAAGGATGTCCATAGCTCCTCCGCTTTCACAGCTCTATTCTAATCCCGAAGTGCATTTGGCGGTATCTGTCTATCGCTCATGCCGCGCAACTTCAACTTCAGCGCCTTCTCGACTTGCGGCGGCACCATGCTGGAAACATCGCCATCCAGCGAGGCGATCTCGCGCACAGTACTGGACGAAAGAAAAGTATGCTCCTCATCGGTAATCAAGGCAACTATCTCGATATCCGGCGCCAGACGATGATTCGCCAACGCCATGCGGAATTCGAACTCGAAATCCGAGAAGACGCGCAAACCGCGCACAATGACCTGCGCCTCGATCTGTCGGCAGATGTTGACGGTCAGACCGCTATAGCCGATGACGCGTATCTTGGGATGATCTTTGAAGGTTTCTTTCACCAGTGTGATGCGTTCTTTGGGAGAGAACAGCAGCGATTTCAACGGCTTATTGTAACAGGCAATAACCAGTTCATCGAAAAGGCGCGCTGCGCGCACGGCAATGTCAATGTGACCATAGTGGATGGGATCGAAAGTCCCTGGAAAGATGGCGCGTACCATATTTAGCTGACATCTCCTTTGCCACCGCCCCAGAAGCGTCTCAGGGCTTCGGCCAAGAGTTGATTTTCGGGCATCTGCAAATCGGCGTCACGCTCGAACAGCGCCTGCGCTTGAAAGCGAGCTTTCTCGATCATGTGCACATCGGTCAGGGAAGCCATGCGCAGGTCGGCGTAGCCAGACTGGCGCGTCCCCAGGAATTCGCCCGGGCCGCGCTGTTGGAGGTCGCGCTCGGCCAGCACGAAGCCGTCGTTGGTCTCGGCCATGGCGGCCAGGCGTTCGTTCTCGACAGCATCGTCGTGGCCGGGGAAGAGCAGGCAGTAGGATTGGGCCGCGCCGCGGCCAACACGTCCGCGCAACTGGTGCAATTGAGCCAGCCCAAAACGGTCCGCGCCCTCGATGAGCATGACTGTAGCGTTGGGGATATCCACACCGACCTCCACCACCGTGGTGGAAACCAACACATGAAATTCGCCATCCCGGAAGCGCAGCATGACGGCATCCTTTTCGTCGGGACGCAAGCGTCCGTGCAAGAGTCCAACTCTCAGATTCGGGAAAATCTCCTCCTGAAGCCGGATTTGTTCAGCCGTGGCCGCCAGCATGTCGCTCTTTTCGTTCTCTTCGATGAGCGGATAGATGACGAACGCCTGGTGGCCTTCGGCGACCTGGGAACGGATCAGACTGTAGGCGCGCTCGCGTTCGCGCGGTGTCAGCACGTGGGTCTCGATCTGCTGGCGTCCGGGCGGCATCTCGTCCATCACCGAGAGGTCGAGGTCGCCGTAGACCGTCAGTGCCAGCGAGCGTGGAATGGGTGTGGCAGTCATTACCAGCAAGTGCGGATTGGTGGCTTTCGAGCGCAGCGCGGCGCGCTGTTCGACGCCGAAGCGGTGCTGCTCGTCAATCACGGTGAGCTGCAAGTCGGCGAATGTGACCGGATCTTCGATCAGGGCATGTGTGCCGATAACGACTTTGATGCTGCCATCGGCCAGCCCGGCGCGGATCGCCTCTTTCTCGGACTCGGGCGTGTCACTGAGCAACAAGCGCACAGACTCGATCCTGAGCCGGCCCTCCCCTGCTAGCAACTGGCCCAGATTGCGGAAGTGTTGTTCTGCCAGGATGCCGGTGGGGGCCATAACGGCCGCCTGCGAAGTCCTCGTAGAGGGCGCGCCGGCCTCCGTCACGATCGCCGCGGCCAGGGCCGCCACGACCGTCTTCCCAGAGCCAACATCGCCCTGCAAAAGTCGGTTCATCGGTTTGCCGGAAGCCAAATCCTTGCGGATGTCGGCCACGGCGCGTTGCTGCGCGCCGGTCAGCGCAAAGGGCAGAGAGCGTATGCGCGCCTCCAGCCAATCATCCGGCGCGGCGAAGACACGGGCAGTAGCAGCTTGCCAGTCGCGCTTCTGGCGTAGAACGCCCATCTGGAGGAAGAAAATCTCATCAAAGGCCAGCCGTTGGCGCGCGGCGCGCAGGCTTTCCTGACCTTCGGGGAAATGAACCTGCAGCAGGGCCGTGTTTAGATCGGGTAATTCCGCCGCCGAGCAGATGGCCGCGGGCAAGTGGTCGGTCAATTTGGGCACCCAATACGAGACGACCTCTCTCATGCGCGTGCGCAGCCATTTCTGGGCAATGTTGGCCGTCAGCGGATAGATCGGCACGATGCGGTTGGTGTGCAGGTTCTCGACTTCAACCGGCTCCCAATCGGGGCTGTTCATCACCAGCCGGCCAAGGAATTGGTCAATTTTGCCGGAGACAGATATTGAATCGCCAGACTGCAGGCGGTTGGCGATCCAGGGCTGGTTGAACCAAGTCAGGCGTAGGCTGCCGGTTCCGTCGTTGATGATAGCCTCGGTAATGCTCGAAGCGCCGCCGCGCAGTGGGCGGCTGGTCACGGTTTGAACCGTACCGATGACGGTGACTTCGTCGCCGTACCACAGGCGGTGGATGGGTTTCAACTGGCTGTAGTCGTCGTAGCGGCGCGGGAAGTAGTACAGCATGTCGCCCAGGGTGTGCAGGCCGAGTTTGGTGAGCGTCTGGGCGTGACGCGGGCCAACCCCGGCCAGGACGGTCAGCGAGGCGTTGAGGGCGATGGGTGTCTGGCTGGTGCGGCCGCCGGGTCGCGAATCGGCGCGCCCCTTTTCAGACCGAGGCGGGGAGGGGTGGCGCGGCGGCTGAGGAACGGGCCACTTCGCACCGGCTGGCGCGGACTTAACGGCCTGGGTCACGATAGCAGGTGAAAGGTCCGCGGAAGGAGCTGGAGGGACAGCCGTCGCCAAGTTGCCAGTCGTGGCGGCCTGTCCCTGGATTTGCTTCCAGAGCTTCTTTAGCGACTCGGCCCGCTCCGCCTGCGCCAGTTCGTGATAACCCCGCAGGCAAACGGAAACAGCCTGCACGCTCTCCTCCGGCACTCCGCCAAAGCGCGCCTCGGCTCCCCAGAAATCCAAAATTTTAACCAGGCCACCGATCACGGCGCGATCCTGGTAGCCGTTATCGTGTTCGAGGCGGAAGAGCTTACGGAGTTTCTCCAATGAGGGCTGCATGGGGTAATTTTATCACGGGAAAACTGGCACAGCCGCCAGTCCCAGCCCGTTCGGGCCGGTGTGCGTGCCAATGATCGTGGTGACATTGACCACCAGCGGCGGGAAGGGCAGCCTGGGCTTGAGTTCTTCGAGTAGTTGGCGGGCGGCGGCTTCGGCGTTGGTGTGCAGGATGGCCAACCGTTCGAGCGGCCCCCACGAGTTCAGCAACTCGGTCATGCGCAGAATACCCTGGGAGCGGGTGCGCACCTGGGCCAGTCGCTCGATGATCCCGAAGCGAAGCTCGATCAGCGGTTTGATATTCAGTAGTTCGCCGACCATGGCCTTGGCCCAGGAGACGCGTCCGCTGCGGCGTAAATATTGGATCGTATCCAGTAAAGCGACCACGCGCACGCGCTGTTTGATGCCCTCGACCAGTCCCAGTAAATCATCCAGGAGTGCGCCGCTTGCAATCGCATCAGCCGCAGCCAGCACTTGAAAGCCCAATCCCAAGGTGAGCTGACCGCTGTCTATCACCCGCACGCGTTCACCGAATTGCTCGGCGGCCAGGCGCGCCGCGTTGAAGATCCCGCTCAAGCGTTCTGGTGGATGGAAGGAAAGGATGTGCGAAGTCCCGGCCTTGAAGAGTCGCTCGTAACGTTCCAGGAAGCTGCCAACTGAAGGCGCGGAGGTCGTAGGCGGAACGGACAGGCCCGGCAGGCGTTGGTAAAACTCCTCACGAGAAAGCCCATTGCCGTCCTCGTAACTTTCATCGCCAAGATTGAGAATAGCCGGTATGACCTCGATGCCGTGCATCAGGCGCAGTTCTTCGGGAATGTCGGATGTGCTGTCGGTAACCAATGAGATTTTCATCTCGACCTCGAGTCGGATCTCTCCATGACAACCAGCCCCACACACTGCGGCCCAAACAACGCCGACAGATGCGCGCCAATCGTATGTAAGCTAAATGGTGTGCAAGGGAAGCTATTCTCGATGTACTCACGAAGCGGGCGGGTGCGCAGGTGCATATGGTTCGTCCCCTGGATGAGGGCAACGTGATAGGGATCGCTGAACTCGTCAATGAATTCCTGGAAGGATTCAAGCAGATGGCGCTGGGTGCGCACCTTCAGCATCGGCGTCAAGCGTCCTTCTTCCAGGACGAAGATCGGCAGCAGCCCCATCATCTCGCCGACCACGGCCTGCGAGCGGCTGAGATAACCAGCCTTAGCGAGATAGTTCATCTCAGGGATGCAGAATAGCATATAGACGCGTGGGATGGCCGCCCGCACCAGCCGTTCCAGCTCGTGAATGGGCAAACCGGCAGCGGCTGCTTCAGCCGCCATCTGCACCAACAAGCCCAGCCCGATGGCAGTCGTCTGCGAATCGACCACCTGGATCGTGGCGTGGTCGGTGTACTGGACAGCAGCTTCTTCGGCATAACACGCCACCGGGCTGAGGGACGCGGCGAGTGCGACGACCAGGATGTTCTCATACTCCCGGCTCAATTGGGTGAAATAACTCGAAAATGCCTGTACACTTGGGAAAGCAAATTGTCCCTCCGGCGTTTCTGGCGGCAAGCGAGCAGAGGATCGAAAGTCGAAAGGAATAATGATAACCTGCTCGCGGCCGGGGAAACCAGGCCGTGTAAATTGTACCGAGCTGTCGGTGAGGATGCAAACTTTCGCCATAGAACGCGCTAATCTTTGGGAACCGCGAAGCAACGACTCCCCCAAGAACGGGGGCAGGCGAGCGCGAAGATGATTACTCTACAGAGATGATCAATTGGTAATGCGGCTGCCCGCCGTACTGAAGCTCGATCTCTTGTGAAGGGTATACCGCCCGGATCAGATCAACGATGCGATTAGCCTCGGTCGGCGCTAGATCCCCGCCATAGAAGAGAGTGATCAATTCGTAGGAGGCCGCGTCCGCTTTTTCTAACAGACCCATGCAAGCCTGCTCCACCGAGGCAGCGCAAAGCACCAGGGCGCCATTCATCAGCGCAATGACCTGACCTTTTTCCACCGCAACGCCATCAATCTCCACCGAACGGGTGGCGATGGTGATCTCTCCAGAGGTCACGTCGTCGAGCGCCCTGGTCATCTTGGCTACGACGGCTTCCACCTCGCCATCCGGGTTCAGGTGCATCATGGCAGCCAGTCCCTGCGGGATGGTGCAGCTGGGAACGATGTGCACATTCTTGACCGTGACTTCCTTGGCGGCCTGGGCAGCCAGGATGATATTCTTATTGTTCGGCAGGATGACGACCTTATCGGTCGGCAGGTTCTCGAAGGCGCTCAAGATTTCCTGAGTGCTGGGATTCATGGTCTGCCCGCCCTCCACGATGGCGGCCACGCCCAGGCTAGCGAAAACGCGCGCAATGCCCGCTCCCGGTGAGACGGTCACGACGGCGATCTGCCCGGGTTCGACGTTCGCCAGCTCGATCCGGTCTCTGCCGGACTTCTTGTCAATATGTCCCATTTGGGCGAGCAGGTTCTCCAGCGCCACTTTGGTGATCGTGCCGAGTGTCATCACGTAGTCTATCGGCTGGTAGCGCTTCTCGGTCGGGACGTGGATGTGCATCCGGTACATCCCATCGCCTTCGCCGACCTGGATGGAAGTGCCTATCGTTTCGAGCTCGCCATAGAACTTCTGCAGATCGAACGAACTGGCCGGCACGAAGTCAACGACCACCTCGTAATCCTGTCCCGGCTCGATAGATTCCAGCGTGTTTTCCAGGTTCATCGCCGATAACGGCTGAACGGTCGCCAGCGCCACATCCAGCGGCTGGCCGTAGATGTAGCGCAACATCCCTTCGAGGATATAAAACAACCCTTTGCCGCCCGCATCAACCACGCCAGCCTGCTTTAAAACCGGCAGCAGTTCAGGCGTGTGCTCGACGGAAGCATCCGCAGCGGGCACCACCTGCGCCAGGATCTCGAACGGGGCTTGCGTTTCCTTCAAGGCAGCCTCAGCGGCGGAGGCTACGTCTTTGGCAACGGTCAGGATCGTCCCTTCCACCGGGCGGACGACGCCCTTATAGGCCGTATCGCGCGCGTCGGCAAAAGCGCGCGCCAGGCTGGGGCCGTCCAGCGTCTCCTGGTCGTGAAGAGCGCGGGCGAAGCCGCGCCACAACTGTGAAAGGATGACGCCCGAATTGCCACGCGCCCCCATCAACGCCCCTTGCGAAACCGCTGCCGCCATCTGGCCGACATGCCGGTGGCCAAGATTGTCAATCTCCGCCCAGGCCGATTGCATGGTCAAGACCATGTTCGTGCCCGTATCGCCATCCGGGACGGGGAAAACGTTGAGCGAATTGACCGTCTGTTGGTTGACCCTCAGCCAGGTCAAGCCAGCCTCCACCAGCTTTTTGAGAGCCTGGCCGTCAATCGGCATGGATTTAAAGCGTTCCAGCCGCGCCTGATTCTCCGGGTTCATCAATGGCAAAATCTCCTGACCGATAGGTTAATCGGGGTTGCTGACGCGCAGGCCCTGAACGTGAACATTGATGTTGTGAACCGTCATACCCAGCGCCTTCTCCACTTGATAGCGGACCGTGTTGGCAACACTGGATGCCACGGAGGTAATCCGCGTGCCGTATTCCACGATGACGTGAACATCAATGTCAATCTCTTCGCCGTTGTAATGCACCGATATGCCGCGCGCCGGCTCACGCGTGATGCTGGTCGTCAAGCCTTCAGCCAAGTTCTTGGGGGCCAGCCCGACCACACCGTAGGATTGCAGTGTGGCATGATAAGCAATAGTCGCCACGGCATTTGGCGAGATGTGAATGGTGCCCAGGGTAGTAGTTTCTTCGCCCATTGTCTGACCTCTGATATATTAACAACGTTGCTTGTATAAGGATGCGAATTGTGGTAAAATTACCTGCTCCAAATCAGCGTGTAAACCCGTCAGCAATTATAGTAGGGCATTTCCCTACTATCGCAAGAAAGGAAGTTGCAAGATGGCTAAGTGCGCAAATTGTGGTAAGACAACTACTTTCGGACACAACCGGTCCTTCTCGATGCGGGCGACCAATCGCGCCTTCCGCCCGAACCTGCAAAAGGTGACGGTCATCGAGAACGGCCGCAAGGTGAAAAAAATGCTCTGCGCCAAGTGCATCCGCACGCTGGTGAAGACGGCCTGATTCGTAGAGCGGCCTTCTTAGCCGACGACAACTGGCTGGTTAGAAACCAGCCCTACTTTCAAAGATCGCGGCGCAAGCCGTGATTTTTGCTATTAAACACAAAGGGCATGAAGAACGCGAAGGATTTTGGAAAATTCTAAGTCGCAAGGTCTTCTCAAAGGTTTTCTTTGTGACCTTTGTGTTTAATTCAATTGCTCGCGTAATGCCTTTATACCAGCCGCGATGCCTTCTGGATAGTCAAACACGGCATGAGCCGCGACGAAGGCGTTCGCGCCCGCTTCCCGGACCTGGGGCAGGGTTTGCGCCGAGATGCCGCCATCCACCTCCAGCCAGGCCGGCGAACCAATCGCGTCCAACATGTGGCGGAGGGCAGCCACCTTGGGCGTCGTCTCCGGCAAGAAGGTCTGGCCGGAATAGCCGGGGTGGACGGTCAACACCAGCGCCAGGTCAACCATAGGCAGAACCGGCTCGATGGCTTTGACGGGCGTGTCCGGATTCAGCGTCACGCCGGCCGCGCAGCCCAGGGCTTTTATCTCCTGCAACGTACCTTCCAGATTCGGACAGGTCTCCACATGCACTATCAGGTGGCTCGCCCCGGCTTTCGCGAAGCCTTCCAACAAGCGTTCCGGCGACTCGACCATCAGGTGCACATCCAAAGGTAATTGGGTTGCCCTCCGGCAGGCCTCTACGATGAAAGGCCCCATCGTCAGATTGGGCACGAAGTGACCGTCCATCACATCCACATGGATCCAATCCGCGCCGGCGGCCTCACACTCGGCAATCTGCTCGCCGAGGCGGAGAAAATCAGCAGAGAGGATGGACGGGGCGAGGATATACGGTTGTTTAGCCATGATCTTCGTTGACTCGTGGACTCGCTGATTCGCCAAATCGCTTCCTACCGAATGGGCGGATTATACACGAAATACACCCAAACCCAGAACGGGATCAGCCCACCGACGGCCAGCAAGGCCAGCAAGCCCAGGGCGACGGAGACCCAGTCAATATTCAGGCTGGTTGTCTCGGTCGGCGCGGGAAGCGTCGATTTCTCCATAACGGGAGCAGCCTCAGGGGTCAAGGCCAGCGCGGGGGCGGCGCGAGCGTTGCCAAAGTTCATCAGCACGCGTCCCAACTGGTCGGCCGTGCGATAGCGCGCAGAAGGCTCTTTCGAAAGCACTTTGAGCAGGATCTGTTCCAGCGTTGGCGAGATATCCGGGAGCGTTTCTGTCAGCAAGGGCGGCAGGACATCTAGGTGCAGACGGGCTAGCTCGGTGGCCGTCGTGGCGTTGAAAGGCAACGCGCCGGTCAACATCTCGTACAGCACCACGCCTAGCGAGTAGACATCCGAAGACGGGGAGGGGATTGCGCCAGAGGCTTGCTCAGGCGAAAAATATTGCGGCGAGCCCCAAACCACGTCACTCTGCTCGCCGGGGCGGATGGAAGCCAGGGCGCGGGCAATGCCGAAATCGGCCACCTTGAGGCGCTGGTCCGGAGTGACCAACATGTTCTGCGGCTTCACGTCGCAGTGTACCAGACCGGCGCGGTGGGCGTAGCCGATCCCGGCGCAGGCCTGGATGATGAGCGGCAGGGCCTCCTCAGGGGTGAAGCGGCCGCGTTGCTGGATCAGCGTCTTTAGGTCGGTGCCGGGAACGTATTCCATCACGATGAACAGCTTGCCGGCATCCAGTCCGAAATCGTGCACGGTGACGATGTTGGGGTGAGAGAGGTTGGCGGCCGACTTGGCTTCCAGCCTGAAGCGGTCTTGAAAGGCTGGATCGCGCGTATAATCCTCACGCAGGATCTTGACCGCCACGTAGCGCTCCAGCATTAGGTCGCGCGCCCGATACACGAAAGCCATGCCACCCTTGCCAAGCGCTTCGAGCAGTTGATAACGGTCGTTGAGCAGGCGCTTTTCTTCCATAGCTCCTATCCATTCATGCCCGTTTGGCATTATATCATACGGCTTTTCTCGCCTATAATAGTACTATGGCCGACACCCTCCTGATCTACAACCCGGCTGCCGGAAGATTTTCAGCGCGCCCTTTCGTGGGCAGCGTGATTCGAGTCATACGCGATGCCGGCTGGCGCGTCGAGGTGGCCGAGACGATCAACATCCGCCACGCCACGCAACTGGCTCGCCAGGCTGCCTCGGAGAACTTCCGCGCCGTCTTCGCCATCGGCGGAGATGGGACCGTCGGCCAGGTGGCGGCCGGTCTTATCGGCTCGCAGACTGCCCTGGGCGTTCTGCCGGCAGGCACTGCCAACGTCTGGGCGCGCGAGATCGGCCTGAACGCCTTCAACTGGACCCACTTGAGGGCGCTGAGAGAAAACGCCCGCATCCTGGCGGATGCGCCCATCTACGCCGTGGACCTGGGCCTGTGCAACGGCCAGCCCTTCCTGATGTGGGCCGGCATCGGCCTGGACGCCCTCACGGTCCACAAATTGGAGCCGCGCAAGCGCTTCGAAAAATACCTGGCTGTGCCCCAATATTTTGCCACGGCTGTCTGGAGCGCAGCCATCTGGCATGGCATGAACCTGCACGTCTGGGCAGAGGACATGCGCGTCGAGGGACACTACCTGCTGGCCGTGGTGAGCAACATCCGCCATTACCTGGGCGGGATAGCCGAGATATCTCCTCAGGCTTACCTCGACGATGGCGAGATGGACCTGTGGCTGCTCAGCGGCGATAACTTGGCGGATGCGTTCCGCCACTTCTTCGCCATCAGCGCCGGGCGGCATGTGACCTCCGACCAGGCACGCTGCCTGACCTTCCGCAGCGCACGCATCGAGTCCGAGACGCCGTTTTCCCTTCAAATGGACGGCGAGCCGATGCTGGGCGGCCAGCAAGCCACAATCACCGTCGCGCCGCAGGCTTTGCGCGTGCTCATGCCCCTCGCGGCGGCGGAGCGTCTCTGCGGCAAAGTGGCAATAGGCGCGTAGAATCTTCACCACAAAGGAATACGAAGGCTTATTTTTGTACTTATTCGCGGAATTCGCGTTGAAATTGCCCCGCAGTAGTAAGAATACTAAGCAGAATCATCAGTTAAAATCAGGCCAATATCCTGGAGATAAAGTGAAAAAGGTAATAGGCTTCATTTCCGAAAATCCCCTCATTTTTCTGCTTCTGTCCCTCCCACTGGTACTGTCCGCTGAACTGCTCGGCTGGCCGCCGCTAGCGGTGTTCATCCTGGCGTGCGTTGGCATCATCCCAATGGCCGCCTATATCGGCGAAACGACCGAGGCCTTAGCCGTCTACACCGGCCCGCGCATCGGTGGGCTGCTTAACGCCACCTTGGGTAATGCGGCCGAGTTGATCATCACCATCGTCGCCGTGCGCGCCGGGCTACTGGAGCTGGTCAAGGCCTCCATCACCGGCTCCATCCTTGGCAACCTGCTGCTGGTTTTGGGCTTCTCTTTCATCGTCGGCGGTGTCAAGCACGGCTTGCAGACCTTCGACCGACGCAACGCCAGTCGCAACGCCATCCTGCTCATTCTGGCCGTGGTGGCCATGGTGGTTCCCTCCCTGTTCAGCCATTCCATTGGGCCGGAAGGCAGCCCGAAAGTGGAAGCCCTCAGCCTGGGCGTTGCGCTGGTGATGATCGTCCTCTACGGTCTCGGCCTGTTGGCCGCCTCCAAGTCCGGCGATACGCCGGTTACGCCCGAACCCGCACCCAAGTCCGTCGCGCCGCACTGGCCGATTGCGACTGCGCTGCTTATCCTGGTGCTCGCCACGGCCGGCATCGTCTGGCTCTCCGAGGTACTGGTGGGCGTCGTCGAGCCGGTCGGGACGGGGCTGGGCATCTCCGAGTTTTTCATGGGCATCATCCTCATTCCTATCATCGGCAACGTAGCCGAGCACCTGGTCGCCGTCCAGTTCGCCAGCCGGAACAAGATGTCCCTCAGCGTGGAGATCTCGGTCTCCTCCAGCCTGCAGATTGCCCTGTTGGTCGCGCCGTTGCTGGTCTTCGTCAGCCTAGCGCTGGGACATCCGCTCACGCTGATCTTCAACACCTTCGAGATGTTGGCGCTCCTGGCCGGAGTGGTCATCGCCGCGCTGGTTTCAGCAGATGGTGAATCTTCCTGGTTGGAGGGCGCCGCGTTGATCGCCGTCTATTTGATCCTCGGACTGGCTTTCTTCCTCCTGCCGGTTTAGTTAGTATGAAAAGTGTTCTGAACATCAAGGTCATACTGGGCGCGTTAGCCATTGCCTCCGTGCTGCTGTGCGTGACGCTGGCTTATCTCTTTTGGATACAACCAGCCGGCCACTCACCAGACCTGGAGCCGTCTTCCGCCGCACTGACCGTCATCCCCGCCCCGACCTCCACGCCGCGCTACGTGGCCCCTACTCTCACGCCCCTCCCGCCGGCGCCAGCCGCCTCTCCCATTCCCTTGCCAGGGGCTTTTGCCCTTGGCGTCTACGTGCAGATCAGCGGTACTGAAGGCCAGGGTCTGCACCTGCGCGCACAGCCGGGGTTGAGCAACGCGCCCCAGTTTCTGGGTTACGACGCCGAGGTATACCAGATAACTGGCGGCTCTCAGCAAGCGGATGGCTACACCTGGTGGTACCTGACCGCCCCCTACGACCAGGCCCGTTCTGGCTGGGCTGTGCAAGATTATTTGTCCATCATCCCATCACCGTAAGACCTCACCCGCCCGCCTGCCCCTCCCTATGGGAGAGGGAGGGGGCAGGGAAAAACAAGAACAAAAACAAGAACAATGACAACAAAACCCACCTCCCTCTCCGCCAATCGCCAAACCAAAGAATTGACCGGCGTTTGGGATGACGGACATACCAGCATCTATCCGTTTTCCCTGTTACGGGCTGGCTGTCCGTGCGCGGAATGTCGCCGCGGCCACGACAAGATGAGCGACGAACCCGCGCCCGAGGTTTTCGACATGCACCTGCCAGATTCCCCTGCCACTCGGCTGAAGAATCTCGTGCCGGTCGGCTCGTACGCCATCACCCCCGTCTGGGAGGACGGGCACGATTATGGTATCTATGACTGGCATTACCTGCGGGCGCTGTGTCCGTGTGAGGAGTGTAGGAAGTTAAAACCATTCGCTTGACGCTTACTACTAACCGGTATAGAATTGTCTTCGAGCGATGAGGCTCGCTAGAAAATAAACAAACCGCCAATATCTTGGCTGATAGCCTCTGCCAACAAGGGCAGAGGCTTTTTATTTGAAAGGTAGTTCTGTCATCGTCGGAAACCTGGCTACCTATTTGAAAATATTCATCCAACTAGGAGAAAACCATGTCTGATATTGAATTCATACACGCTCGCGAAATCCTCGATTCACGCGGCAATCCCACCGTGGAAGTCGAAGTCGTCCTGGATGACGGCGCTTTCGGACGTGCAGCCGTCCCCTCTGGCGCATCCACCGGCGTCCACGAAGCCCTCGAACTGCGCGACGGCGACAAAACCCGTTACGGCGGTAAGGGCGTGCTCAAGGCTGTCGAGCACGTCAATAATGAGATCGCAGAGGCCTTGTTGGGAATGGATGCGCTCGACCAGAATGCTGTAGACCAAGCCATGTTGGCGCTGGATGGCACGCCCAACAAAAGCAAATTGGGCGCCAATGCCATCCTGGGTGTCAGCCTGGCGGTGGCGCGCGCCGCGGCTGAATCGGCCGGCCTGCCGCTGTACCGCTACCTGGGCGGCGTGCCCGCCAAGGTCCTGCCGGTACCGATGTTCAACATCCTGAACGGCGGCGTGCATGCACACTGGCAGGGCACAGACCTGCAGGAGTTCATGATCGCCCCGGTCGGCGCGCCGAACTTCCGCGAAGCCCTGCGCTGGGGCAGCGAGGTCTACCAGGCGCTCAAGGGGGTGCTCAAAAGCGAAGGCTACACCACCGGTGTGGGCGACGAGGGCGGTTTCGCCCCGGCGCTCAAGAAGAACTCGGACGCCGTCGAACTGATCCTGAAGGCCATCGAAAAAGCCGGCTACAAACCTGGCGAACAGGTCGCCATCGCCCTCGACCCGGCCTCCAGCGGTTTCTACGAAGACGGTTTCTACAACCTGCGGACCGAGAAGCGCAAGGTCACCTCGGCGGAGATGGTGCAGATGTACGCCGACTGGGTGGCGAAGTATCCCATCGTCGTGCTCGAAGATGGCCTGGCCGAAGATGACTGGGATGGCTGGAAACTCCTGAACCAGACCCTGGGCGGCAAGATCGAACTGGTCGGCGACGACCTGTTCGTGACCAACGTCGAGCGTATCGCCCGCGGCATCCATGAGAATGCGGCCAACGCTGTGCTGATCAAACTCAACCAGATCGGCACTCTGAGCGAGACGATCTCCGCCATTGAAATGGCGTACAAAGCGAATTGGGGTGCGATGGTCTCACACCGCTCCGGCGAAACAGTAGACAGTTTCATCGCCGACCTGACGGTTGCCATGCGCACCGGGCACCTCAAGACCGGGGCACCCTGCCGCGGTGAGCGCGTGGAAAAGTACAACCAGCTCATGCGCATCGAGGAAGAACTGGGCGAGTCAGCTGTGTACGCCGGGCGCAAGGCGTTCGTGCGATAGTCAGTTATCTTTGCCTGCGAATTGCATGATTAAGAGACTCAAATGGCAACAACTATCCTCCTTATCTCCAATGGCCAGACAGAATGGAACGTGGCAGAGCGTTTCCGGCCTCAGACTGACGCTCCGCTCGACGATGCCGGTATCCAACAGGCTGAGGCAACCGGTCGGCGTGTGGCAGCCAAATGGCAGCCTGTTGCTATCTATTCCAGCCCCCTCCCGCGGGCGGTCAAGACAGCTGAAGCAATTGCGCAACACTTTAACCTACCTGTGGAAGTCCACCCTGGACTGGCTGATATTGACTACGGCGAATGGCAGGGCGTGACGGCCGATGAAGCCCTCAAGCGATGGCCCGAAATGGTTGAGGCCTGGTACGACGCGCCTCACCTGGTACGCATTCCCGGTGGAGAAACCCTGGATGCTCTGAGAAGGCGGTCAATGGAAACAGTAAAGAATATAAATTCCCGCCACGCCGGGCAGGTGGTTGTGTTGGTCAGTCATCCCGTCATCAACCGGATCATCCTGCTTGGTGTGCTGGGATTGGGAAATGAGCGTTTCTGGCATATCGGGCAAGACGCTTGTGCTATCAATGTTTTTAAGGCTGACGCCGGGGAATACACCCTGGTGTCGTCGAACGATACCTGCCATCTATCCAATCCCGATACGGCGTGAGAAAGGGTCGCTGATGCCAAGTTTTACCGCCTACGACCTTCTGGAAGCCTGCCGTGAACCCGGCTGCCCGGTCTGCCGGATGGAACAGCGGTAAGTTGAACGCTATCTGGGCAACCAGTTCTACGAGACGTCGACAACCCCGAATTGCGGGATATTTTACGACTGAGCATGGGGTTTTGCCGGGAACACGCCTGGTTGGCGACAAACCGAGGCCTGGGGGACGCCCTCGGTTTTGCGATCATCTACAAGTACGTGATCAGAACCGCGCTGGAACGATTGGACAAGGGCGTTCCGCCACCGACCCGCCGCTGGGCGAACCTCCTCAAGCGCATCCCCGAACAGGTGAGCGCAATGGTCTACAAGGCGGTTTTCGCCCTCACCCCGCAAAAGCGCTGCCCAGCCTGTCAGCAGCGGGATGAGATGGTATCAATCATAGTTTCATCCCTGGCTGAGGACCTGGGGCAAGCGGAGCTGGAGGGGGCTCTTCGGGCTTCGGACGGGTTGTGCCTGCCCCATCTGCGGCTCTGCCTAAAAGCGGTCAGGGATTCTGTATCCTGTGAGAAACTCATTACCATTCATCGGGAGAAGCTGGAAGCCTTGCACGCTGAACTCGCCGAGTTGATCCGCAAGAACAATTACCGGTTCATGAAAGAGGGCCTCGGGAAAGAAGGGGATTCCTGGCTGCGGGCGGTGGCGATGATGGTTGGAAATCCAAAGTCGAGGCAGTGAAAGATGGCAAATGAGCTTCATCGCCGTGAGCCGGTATTTTATCAAGAATTAAAAAAGATGATCCTACCAGAATCTTCGTGCAGATCGTCTATGTGCGCGTCTCCGACGGGCCAAAGCGTTCCATCGGATTCCGGATCTTCTTTTTTCTCTCATATGCAGCCGGTGGACTACCTCATATACGAGTAGCACTTAGACGAAAGGGCAATATATTTTCTTGGTGTGAATTTGATAAATCTCAGCGTTGACCGCGGTGCTTGACTATACCCGCAGGCGGAATTACAATCCGTTGAGAGCGATGAGGCTCGCTCGAATCTTAGAACCGCCATACAAATGGCTAATAGCTTCGAGCGACAATTCGTAAATGTCGTTGGAAGCTTTTTTTATAAAATCAAGGAGATGTTTCCGATGAATGATCAGAAAAACCCTGAAAATGCTCCCATAGACAAATCTCTTGTGGAAGATAAAGGTCTTGGCAGAAACGTTGTCTCTTTAGGCTGGGTCGCTTTCTTTGGCGGACTGGCTCAGGACATGATCCAGCCCATATTACCCGTATTTTACACATCTGTTTTGGGGTTAAGCAAAGAGTTCATTGGCCTGATTGAGGGTGCGCTCACCACTGTGGTCAGCTTGATGAAAATTGGCGCTGGTTATCTCTCGGACGCGCTTGGCGTTCGGAAAGCAATTGTGTTCATTGGTTATGCCATTTCAGCTGCTGCGCGTTTTCTGTTGGTTTTTATCGGAACTGGATTCGCCGCGCTGGGGCTGCGGTTGACCGATGGTGTCGGCAAGGGCCTAAAAGATGCCCCGCGCGATGCCCTGGTCGCCGGGTCTGCGGGAAACCGAAAATTAGGCTTCGCTTTTGGAGTTCAGCGCACCCTGGATACGCTGGGGTCCTCAGTTGGGCCGCTGATCGCTTATGGTCTGCTGCGCCTTTGGGTTGATCATGCCAACAAATACCGTGAAGTCTTCTGGGTGGCTGGTGTTATTGCGGCGCTGCCTCTGCTGATCATTGGTCTATGGGTCAAAGAACGCAAACAACCTGTCAATAAACAAGCCATTTCAGTGAAGGTTCTACGTGGACCATTCGCCGGTTTCCTGATTGTGATGCTTATTTTTACACTGGGAAATTCTTCGGATGCCTTCTTGATTTTACGAGCCAACGATGTAGGCATTCAACCGGTTGTCATCCCGCTCATCATCGCGGCTTTTAACCTGGTCTCTGCGCTGGCGGCAATCCCCGCCGGTAAACTTTCCGATCGCATCGGGCGACGCAAGGCAATCACGATTGGTTGGGCAATCTATGCTGTTACCTACCTGGGCTTTGCTCTTGTAAAAGCTCCCTGGATGGTCTGGGGGCTGTACATACTTTACGGTTTGTATTATGCATTTACAGAAGGGTCGGGGAAAGCGATGGTGGCCGAATTAGTACCAGAGGCCAATCGCGGGGCAGCATATGGATTATATAATGCCTCAATTGGCGTCATGGCCTTGCCTGCCAGCCTGATAGCGGGTGCTTTATGGGAGCGCGTTTCCTCCGCCGCTCCCTTTGCTTTTGGCGCCATAGTGGCGTTCATCGCCTTTGTTGCGTTGTGGTTTATCCCGGAGAAGGCCAACCGATCAGGAGCGTGAGAGTCTTGTTATGAAAGGGAACCTTGTCACAATTGTCAAAGATGGGAAACTCATCAGCACCGATGAGGACAATTTGTGCAAGGACGATCTGGTGGTCTTGCAGGCAGGAGATATTGTTCCCGCTGATCTCAAACTTGTTGAAGCAAGCAGGTTAGAAATCGATGAATTTGAAATAACAGGGGAAATCATGCCGGTCATCAAAAAGGTTGGTGACGATGATGTAATGCTTTATATGGGAAGCAGAGTTGTTTTGGGCACAGGAAAGGGCATTGTCGTTGCAGCCGGCGGACAAACGGAATACGGGCAGGTCTTAAAGCAGGAATGGGAACACAACCAGCCTCATAAGTATAAAATATTTAAAACAAGATACCTTGGCCTGATCGGGTTGATCCTGCCGGCTTTCTTTATTCATTTTGCGCGATTTAATAATGACATTTGGGTTGTCGCTTGTTATTTTTTATGGTCAATAATTCTACTGTTGTTGCAAAACAATGATCTTTTTCAGTACTTTCTGGTTTTCAACGAACTAAAAAAATTGGAGCGCTTTAATATCCAAATCCGCGACATGAGAGCATTAGAGTGGTTGCATAAAATTGACATCATGTGTTTTGACAAAACAGGGGTTCTAACTACGCGGAACATGGATGTCAAGAATGTCTATTTTGCGGACAGGATACTCAATAAAGATGATGTATTGAGTGAAGGATCAGAAGGAAGCATATTTCACTTGGTTAAAATTGCCTGCGCATTATGCAACGATGTTCTGTTCTATGAAAAAATTGGCCTGGCAAATCCATTAGACAAGGCGTTGATGTCTTTTGCTGTAAAAAATGGCGTTGACGTAAAAGAACTATTGTCGCATTATCAGCGCGTATACGATGTCCCCTTTGATTCTGAAAACCGGTATATGGCCTGTGGCTTTGAATGGGATGATCAGAAAGTATATTATTTTGTAAAAGGAGATCCCGAAGTTGTACTTGGCATGTGCGGCCATTATGTGACTGCGACTGGCGCTTTGAAAAAGGTGGATTTTGAGTTTTGGCGCAGCAACAGATCAAGCACAGATGCGATTAGCCAAAATGGGGATACAGCAATTGCGTTAGCTTACAAAACCGGCATTTCCGATAGAGCCCTTGCAGAATATACGTTTCTGTGCCTGGTCCAATTGGAAAATTCCTTGCAGCCAGGAGCTCGCGGAATCATAAAGGGAGTTAAGGAAAAAGGAATCAGAAGTATCTTGTTAACCGGGGATAGGGCTAAGACTGCAATAAGGGTAAGCGAAGAGTGCGGAATCACGCAAGATTCGCAGGCCTGTCTGACCGGGGGGATGATCGACGGAATGGAATCATCGGAGGTCGCCAGACAATCCACTTATTGTTCTGTATTTGCAAGATTAAAACCCTCACAAAAAGGTGTTCTTATTAGGCTTCTTCAACAAAGAGGGCATCGGATAGCCATGGTTGGAGATGGACCAAATGACGGAATTGCTCTTAAAGTAGCGGATATCGGGATATCATATGTGAGAACCAGCTCCCCCATCGCGAGAAGACTTTCCACAATTCTTATTAATGATCTGGCTGATTTATTGAGGCTCATAGAAGGCGCTAATCGGGTAAAGAGGAGAGCTGAACAATTAATATTTATCAGAATTCTAATCATAGCAGTGTCATTGCTCAGCATATATATGTGGATTTTCGCCTCACGATAATATTCTTCGATAACAAGGATGACTAATACACAAGAGAAAAGATATGGGATGAGATTTATACCAACTTATCCTGCTTTGTTATATGGAACCCACGCGCCATCTGCGATGGATATATCTTCTTTTCTACGATCTACAGAAAGGAAATTAATTGTCTGTTTCTGTTTCGCCCGAAGCGCGCGGGCGCGCCTTTGGCTTCCATCGCGCCGCCATGCAGCGCGCCCTCCAGTAGCTTACCAGTGAATGCACCACACATATCTAAATTAATGCAGGCAGGCTTTTTCTTGCTCGAGAAAATCGAAAGGATACCCGAAAATGATGCCGTCAAAACAGGATACCCACAACAGAAACCCGAAAAACCTGGCACTTGAATTTATTCTTCTCTTTGGATTGGTGAGTGCGCTTGGAGATATAACATACGAAACAGGTCGTGGTATTAGTGGCCCCTACCTGGCTTTTCTGGGCGCCAGCGCGGCCACTATTGGATTGGTCTCAGGGTTTGGAGAGTTCCTGGGATATGCTCTCCGCCTAGTTTCAGGCTACCTGGCTTCCCGTACCCGCGCCTACTGGGTCGCAACATATATCGGTTATGGTTTGCTTTTAAGTATTCCCCTCCTGGCCTTTACCAACCGATGGGAAATTGCCGTTGTGCTACTCATCCTTGAACGTATCGGGAAAGCCATCCGTTCGCCGGCGAAAGATACTATGCTCTCCCATGCATCTTACCAGATCGGACGTGGCTGGGGGTTCGCCGTACATGAGGCGCTGGACCAAATCGGAGCTGTGATTGGTCCTCTCATCTTCACCGTTGCATTCCTCAAGCGAGATAGCTTTCGTGATGGATTCAATGTCCTTTGGATCCCAGCCATTTTGACAATGGTCGCACTCGTTGTTGCACGCTTGCGTGTGCCTGCGCCTGAAAAGCTGGAAAATACTATAGTCTCGCAATATCCACAACGTGTGCAAGGTAATTCGAAACTACCGCGCGTTTTTTGGATTTACGCATTGTTCACTTTCTTGTGCGTAGCCGGTTTCGCCAATTTCCAAATCATCTCCTACCATTGGGTGTCTCGATCGGTGGTTCCGGTAGAGCAAATCTCGATTTTGTATGCTGTCGCGATGGGTGTCGATGCTCTCGCTGCCCTGGTCGTAGGGAAGGCTTATGACAAAATCGGGTTCAAAACCCTGTTCATCATTCCCTTTGTAACCCTGCCACTACCATTCTTATCGTTTTCGCACCAATACATATTAGCCATTGTCAGTGCTGTTGTCTGGGGATTGGTCATGGCAGTGCACGAAACGATTATGCGCGCTTCGGTTGCTGATCTTGTCCCGATGGAACGGCGGGCGTTTGCTTATGGGATTTTTAACACAATTTATGGAACTGCCTGGTTCGTGAGTGGAGCTGCGCTGGGTTTATTGTACGATTTTTCTGGCATCTTACTAATAATTTATGTTGTTGTAATCGAAATTGCTGCCTTGCTGGTTTTTCCATTCATTCGAAAAGCAGTGGCTTAGACCTGTCTGGGTAAGGAAGATTTGCAAAACCCATCTCGATGAATGGATTTATTCGTCTGTCCCGAATACTTTGTGATACAAATCCTTGCCATAACTGGTTTGCAATGGTTTGCCCTCGATTACTTTAAAAGTCCGCCCGCCATCGGCTTTCCTTTCAGCCCGCAGGAAAATGGCGTTATCCATTTTCTTGTCATGAAAACCATGCGCTAATTCATATTGATGCGTCACGAAGAAAACCTTGATACGTCCATCCAATAATGCGCAGGTAATCTGCCTTGCAATCTCCGAACCTTCTCTTTCGTTTGTGGCGGCAAAAGATTCATTCAATAACATCAAGGAATTTGGAGTTATATTGTCCACGATAACGGACATTCTGCTGAGTTCTTCATCAAGTTTGCCGCTTTTCATGGATGTGTCCTCTTCTCGTTTGTAGTGCGTGAAAAGTCCAGTGCACACATTAGCAGAAAAGGATTCCGCCGGGACGAACATGCCGGACTGCATCATTAATTGCGCCAGCCCGATGCTACGCAAAAACGTGGATTTACCGCCCTGGTTTGCGCCGGTGATGATGACAAGCTCCCTGCCATCGGCGTTGACATCGTTGCCGACCACTTTTTTCTTCATGGTTAGCGCCAGGCAGATATCGTACAACCCGGTGAAAGCATGCCTGCGCTCGCTGGAATCCACCGCCGCGGGGAATGCGATGGGTTCTCCCATTGGGGCGAGTTGCTCGGCCAAATTCAGGCAGCCGATATAAAAAGCCAGTTCAAGCCGCAGTGCGGTGAGAAAACTGTCAATATGGTCGGCAGATTGGGCAACTGCGTTGGCGACCAGATTGATACCCCTGTCCTTTAATTCTCCCAGCGCCCGTGCGCCGTGGTCATCGCGGGGATGGAGGGTAAAGGAATAGACGGGCGATTTTCGAGACAAGACTCGCTTCACCCAATTCCGACCGCGATGGTTGGCTTTGCGAAGGATGTAATTCACACCTTCATTTCCGTTTCCCAATTCTGCGCTGAACAAAACACCCTTGCGAAATCTTAGTTCCTTCAGATGGTTTTCTACGACGGAAAAATAATCATCGCTCAATTCCTGCTGAATCATCGCAAAGAATCGCTTGAAACCTTCGGACTCGAATTCGTCTGCGTGCTCGTCAGCAATTTGCTTTAGTTTTCTGAGAAGGCCGACGAACATTTGCAGCAGCGAGATTGCACTGCTCAATATCCCGCCCGGATACTGGCTGAAAATTCCCAGCCAGTGTTTTTGTTTGTTTTGGATGGATTGGATGGGAATTTGGTAGATTTCCCTGACAATTGCGGCGTTTTTCAGGCAATCCTTGAGAATGTCCTGGCGGTAGCGTATGGCGTCTGGTTCGTCCAAACTGGATAAGACAACTTGATTGGCTACTTCAAATAAGAATTTATCACCAAGCGCCATTGCGTTGAACAGGGTGATCAATTCCAGGTCTTGCGTCAGCGCGGCTTTGTTGGGCGGGAGTTTCTGCTTTGGATCGGAATCTCGCTCGCGGTGCATCAAAAATACTTTCATAGTTTAATGCGCTCCTTTATCTGAGCATAGGTCAGGCGGTGCTTTTCGGCAAGCGATAGCGCGTAAGCCAGCCCATCGGCGGGCTTGCGAACGATCTTGAACGTCCGTAGCGCTGGATTTTCGGGGAGGACCGTACTGACCATGCTGATCGTTTTCTCGCTTAACGCTGCCAACTCATCAATGAACGTCACCCACACGCATAGCAAATTCAGTTCCATCACCCGCGCCATAATTTCCTTGCTCAGGAAAATGGCGTCTTTCAGGGTCGTTGACGCGAAAATTTCGTTCATAATGAGAATGCTGTCCGGCGTGGCACGGGCGAGAATACCGTGAATACGAACCAAGTCATCCTGTAATTTACCGCGCAGGTTACGGATATCTTCTTCTTTCTCGAAGTGCGTAAAAATCTGGTCGAACAGAAAGAGCTGCGCTTCGCTGCCCGGCACGGGGCAGCCCAAACTAGCAAGATAATGTAACTGGCCAAAAGTGCGGGCGAAAGTGGTTTTGCCTCCCTGGTTGGGACCGGTGACGACGATGATACGCTCCGGGACTTTGAGATAAAAATCATTGCAGATGACCGGCTTCTCGGTATTAAGCAAGGTGTACGCTAATGCCAGGTCGAATCCGTCATGATCGTAAACATCACGGCTTGCTACGCTAACTTGCGGGTAACAAAAAACCAGCCCCTGGCGTTTGAAGTCCGCGATGTGTTCCAGATAGGCAACATAGAACTGAATTTCCCGGTCGAATATTCGGATGGTCTCGTCCACAAACTGGCTGTGGCCCCCGTAAAAGTGATCAAGCGCGGCGAACTTTTCGGGATACAGCCGGGCGACAAAATCAAGAATTTGCGCTTCAATGTGGTTCATGCCTGATCCTTTGTAAAGATCAAGCCGGTAATCCTTCACTGCGCCCTGTTTGAATTTCTCGAAAGTTGTTTCTACTTCCACACTGTAATCCGTCTCCCCTTCAAATTTCTTCACGCTGAATTTTCCGAGTTGGATAACTACACTATATTTAACACTCGAAAGTCCGGCCTTGACCTTACGCGCCTCTGCCGCCAGCGACTCAAAGCCGCGTGAGCGGACATAGCTCAACACGTACTCGCGGAAGGCCAAAAAGCCACGCGATTTGATTTCCGCCAGGCTCAAGTCACGCGCCAGGTCGGTCACGGCATCGCAGTAGACTAACGCCGCCTCCAGGAACCAGCCTTTTTTATGGTAATTGAAGTCCAGTTTCTCTACCAGCGCCAGGTAACGGCGCACAAGAACCATTTTTTCGGCAAAGGCTCTAATGTGCGCCATCAGCATCTCTCCTTCCATATCCCGCATAACTTCATGTCTGTATCGGATGGTTTCGATATCGCGCAGGGGCGCGTAAAAGAACGGCTTTAGATAATATTCCTCCTTCTTGGAGGTGATGGCATTTATCACCTGGTTGAGATTCAAGTCAGCGAAACAAGCCGGTAGTTCCGCCTTTTCTTCGCGAACAACGTTTTTGTAAGAAAGGATACTGTAATAGGTCATGGCTCGAAATCCTTTTCTGCCTCTCGTAATCGATCCAGCGCCCGGGCAGAGGCCGCCGCCACGCTCGGACGCCGACTCCCCACAGCCTGTTTCAGCGCAAGATAGGCATCTTCTCCGCCGATTTTCTCCAGCGCCTCCGCCGCGGCGATGCGGGCGACAAATGGTTGGTTCTCATCGAGCAGCAACTCCACCAGCCTCGGGACTGCCTGCGGATCACCCAGCCTGCCCAGCCCGCGCGCCGCCAGCACGAGGGGGTAGGGGTCATCTTTCCTATCCAGGAGCATGATCAGCGGGACGATGGCGCGCGGCTCATGCAGCCACTTGGTCAGCACATCCACCGCCATGCCAGCGCGACCTGTCTCTTCAAAAAGAATTGTCTCCAGAAGCCTTTCCACGTAAGTATGTGCAGGAGCATTACACGGACAATGGCACTCCGGACAGACTTCTCCCGCCGAGGAAGCGCGCCGGCAACTGGGGCAAAAGGCAAGGCTCACCTCGAACTCCTGTCTTTAAACCCTTCAAAGGAGGAGGGAGGCTGGCCGTTAACAAACGCTAGCACTTCCCTCCAGACCTGGCGCTCGTTCTCCGTCAGGGGCTCCTCCCGCAGGTCCCAACTGTGCTTGCGGATATAGCCTTGCAGCCCTTGCTGTGAACCCATTAATCGAGAAAGCGCATCGAGGTGCAGGAACCTGGCTGGTCCGGGATAACGAATGAAATGCCGGCGGATCTCTACGTCGTTTACGCTCTCCCACAGTAGGTGGCGGATATATCGCTCCGCCGCGTTGCGTCCAATCCAGCAAAGTTGACAGCCAGGCTCCTGGAGTGCGTGTTTCAGTTCGATCACGGTCAGTGAAAATGACATGGTGAATAAAAAGGCCTCTACTGAAAATAATTCAGTAGAGGCTATCAGTCCAAAGACGGTTTTGGCGAGCTTCATCGCCTGTGAATTGGTAATTGTTATTCTATCACACTATTTATGGCGTTTTCGTCATGGTCGCTGTCCCCTTCGGCGTGCTGATTGGTGTTAGCGTTCGCGTCGCCGTTGGCGTTGCCGTCAACGAAGGTGTAGCGGTTGCCAGGTAACCGAGCGCCTGCTCTCGCCAATCCGCTGGGACAACCTGTTTCGGCAATACAAAACCAGGCGGCAACGCCAATAGGTTGTGCCAGTAATACCTGGCTGCTTTGGTTTCTCCTAACTGCTCCAGGCTGATGGCTTCCCAGTAATCCGCCTGCGCCTGTAACGATTGGTTATTCTTGACCACCAGACGCGCGTTGCGCTCGATCTGCATGTAGGCGTCCCCGGCGTGACCCTGGAGCAAATAGACGCGCGCCAGCCCCAAATGCGAATCAAAATCGAACGAGTCGTAAGCCACTGCAACTTTGAAATCCTGCTCGCCAGATCAAGCTCTTCCAGGCCCAGATTTGCCATGCCGCGCTGGTAATAGGCTTCGGCAAGTTTCTTGTCCATGCCGATGGCCCGGTCAAGGGCGGAGATGGCTGAGTTGTAATCTCCAGCCGCATTGTAAGCAGCGCCTAAGATGATCAGCGCGCTTGGATCATCAGGTTGATAGAGCGTATAAGTTTGCAGCGCGCCAACGGCTTTTTCCAACTGGCCCGTAGCGCTGTAGGCCTGCCCTAAGACCAGGTATGCCGGCAGCAACGTGATATCCAGCTCGTTGGCCTTCTTGGCAGATTCAAGTGCCTGGTCGTACCTGCCCAGCGCCATTTCCGCCTCGGCCAGGTAGAGGTAGACGAGGGGAGAAGCGGGGCTGAGACTGTTGGCCCTCACCAGGTCGTCCAGCGCAGCTTGCGGGTCGCCGTGGTTGATGCGCTGCATTCCCCGTTCGAGATAAGCGGCAGCAAACTGCAGGTCCAGTTGAATGGCTTGATCCAGGTAGCCCATTACGTCGGTTTCAAAATCCAGGGTCTCCAACGCCATTGCCTGGCCCAAATAGCCCGGCGCAAAACTGGCGTTGATCTGTACCGCCGCGTTGTAAGCATCTAAAGACTTGGCATTGTCACCCAGAAAACGATAGCTCTCGCCAATGTAATAATACGCGTCCGCAGCCCCCGGCTCGATGACCAGCACCTGCTGCATCAGGTTGATGGCGTTCTGGTAATCGCCCTGCTTGAAATAGCGGATCGCCGCGCTGTATGCATCCGAGCTAGTCACCGGATGCTGCGTCGTGACGTACAACGGCGTGGGCGTGTACGTGGCCGGTAAAAGCATCCACAGCGGTGTCTGTGCTGAGAAGGTCGGCGTGGGTGTACGGAAGAGGGGGGTGAGAGAGGGTGTGAGCGTGGCAGTCGCCGTCGGGCGGTGCGTAGGTGTCCGGAGCAGGCGCGATGCACCGCCGCGCGGCAGCATCACACCCAACAAAACCAGCCCAATCAGGATCACTGCCCCTCCGATTGCAACCGCCAGCCGGACGAGCGGATTTGCCCAGCCTCTCTTCCTGGGCTTCTCTTCCTCCTGGACGGCCAGTTTCTCTTCCCACAGGCGCGGGTGGTTGAGCGGGAACGGCGGGATGGAATCGTCCGGAGGCAACGCGCCGAGAAGGATTAAGCCGCGTTTCGCGGCCGCATTCCCGGGGTCCAGTTTGAGCGCCGTCTGCAAGCAATATTGGCGTTCTTTCTGCGCGTCCACCGCCGCGCTCATCCAGACCCAGTACGTCGCATTGTTCTGGTCGGTTTTCAGCAGGCGCGTCAGCAAGTCCCTGGCGCGCGCCCGGTCTTTTTGATGCAGTGCCTGGATGGCTTCCTGGAGCATGGTATCTTCGGCCATGCGTTGAGTCTAGCACAGGCAGATGGATGGGGCAAGCGGCGCGGGTATAATTCCGGTATGCGCAGATTCGTTTTTCTGATCACTCTCTTGCTTGGATTGACTGCTTGCGTAGTCCCCGGAGGGGACGGCTCCAAACCGGACCTGGTGCCTGCTACACCGTTCGGCAGCCCGCGCCCCTACCAGACCGCTACCCCTGCCCACACACCGACTCTGATCCCGCCGCTGACTGAGATCGTGCTCCCCACACCGACGCCGATCACCTACACCGTCGTCGCCGGGGACACGTTGAGCGGCATCGCGGCGCGCTTCGACGTGCGCCTGGACGACCTGATAGCCGCCAATCCGGGCATCTCAGCCAACGCCATGCCGGTCGGCACGATTCTAAAAATCCCCCTCGGCTGGAACACTTCCGGCGAGCCGACGCCCACGCCTGTCCCGTTGACGATCCTACAAGCGCGCTGTTGGCCGACCGCTGAGGGCGGCTGCTGGTGTTTCGCGCTCGTCCAGAACGATTACACCGAGACGATAGAAAATCTCTCTGTGCAGTTCACCTTGCTGGACAGCTCCGGGCAGGAAATCGGCAGCCAGGTCGCCTTTGGATTGTTGAACATCCTCCCGGCAGGAAGGGTAATGCCGGTTGCAGCCTTCTTTCCAGCACCGGTTCCAGCGGACGCTGCTCCCCGCGCCCAAATCTTGAGCGCCATCCGCCTGCCCGCCGACGATACGCGTTACCTGCCCATCGCTTTGCAGAACACGCTGGTGGAGGTGGATTGGGTCGGGCGGACGGCGCAGGTCACCGGTCAGGCCATGCCGCTGATGCTGGACGGGCAGGTCAACACGCTCTGGATCCTGGGCGTCGCCTACGATGCAGAGGGGAACGTGATTGGCCTGCGCCGCTGGGAATCCACGATGCCGGTGGCTGGTGGAGCCAGCCTGCCATTCGATTTTACGGTTTCCAGCCTCGGACCTCCAATTGACCGCGTGGATTTGCTAGTCGAGTCAAGGCCGTAAGCCGCTTGACGAGCACCACGAATCCTGATAAACTCCCACGCCGGTCGCCCTGAAGCCATGAGCCGGGGAGCGAAAGTCGAATGTTAACCTTGTATGGGCGGTGAGCCTTTGGTATAATTCCCCCGCTTAATCGGCAGAACACCCGATGCCGACGTAGCTCAATCGGCAGAGCAACCGCCTTGTAAGTGGTAGGTTACGGGTTCAATTCCCGTCGTCGGCTCCATGTTAGTCGCTTGGTCTCTTAGTCGGTTAGTCTCATAGTCGCCTGATGAGACTAAGCGACTAGTAGATGAAAAGACTACTAGAATAATGGTTGCTGACTGCGCAACCATAATTGAATAGCGGGCGGATACCCAAGTGGCCAAAGGGGACTGACTGTAAATCAGTTGGCATAAGCCTTCGGAGGTTCGAATCCTTCTCCGCCCACCTTGCCCTCATAGCTCAGTCGGTAGAGCACGCCCTTGGTAAGGGCGGGGTCATGGGTTCAAATCCCATTGAGGGCTTCGTTGCTGAAACTAGAGTTCTAGTAAGAAGAAGGAGATGTAACCATGGCGAAGAAGAAATTTGAGCGGACGAAGCCGCACCTGAACGTGGGGACGATGGGGCACATTGACCACGGGAAGACGACTTTGACG
>Ga0315279_10000961_pt1 | contig 50718 bp, 51 predicted proteins | sample YL17G06_20_MG_FD_203694 | JGI IMG/M metagenome (GOLD analysis project Ga0315279, IMG submission 203694) | Sediment microbial communities from Yellowstone Lake, YNP, Wyoming, USA - YL17G06_20 | ecosystem: Environmental > Aquatic > Freshwater > Lake > Sediment | place: USA: Wyoming | collected... | reverse complement strand
CATGACGCCCTACGAGATCATGTTGAGCGAATCGCAGGAGCGGATGCTGATCGCCTGCCGCCCCGATCAGGTCACGGCCGTGCAGGCCGCCTTCGCCAAATGGGACCTGGACGCGGTCGAGATCGGCGCTGTCACGGGCGACGGCCGATTGAAATGCCTCTTCCACGGCGAGCAGGTCGTCGATATCCCGGTCCGGGCCGTGGTCGACCTGTGCCCGATGTATCATCGCCCGTGGGAAGCGCCGATCGAAAAAGCCGAAGAGGCGGACGCGGCTAAGGCCACGGCCGGCCTGCCCCTGCCCACGGACTACAACGAGGTGATGCGAAAGCTCCTCGGCTCCCCCACCATCGCCGATAAAGAATGGGTCTATCGCCAATACGACCATATGGTTTTGACGAACACCGTCCAGCTGCCGGGAGCGGGAGCGGCGGTCCTGCGGATCAAGGGCTCGAAGAAAGCCTTGGCCATGACCCTCGACGGGAACGGGCTGTATGCGCGGCTCGACCCCAAAACGGGCGCCGCGATCGCCGTGGCCGAAGCCTGCCGCAACCTGGCCTGCGTGGGCGCGCGGCCGCTCTCCGTGACCAACTGCCTCAACTTCGGCAACCCCGAGAAGCCCAAGGTCATGGGCCAGTTCAAGGAGACGATCGAGGGGATGAGCGAGGCCTGCCGGGCCTTCGCTATCGCCGTCACGGGCGGAAACGTCAGTTTTTACAACGACACCGAAGGGGCGTCGATCTTCCCGACTCCGGTCCTGGGGATCGTCGGGCTCATCGAGGACATAGGGAAGATGGCCACGCCGGGATTCAAGGACGAGGGCGACGCCGTCATCCTGCTGGGCGAATCCAAGGACGAGCTCGGCGGGACGGAATATCTGAAGGTTGTGGCCGGGAAAGAAGAAGGCCGGGCGCCGGGCCTCGACCTGGCCCGCGAGAAGGCCGTCCACGAAGTCTGCCTCCGGGGCATCGAGGCGGGCTGGATCAAGAGCGCCCACGACCCGGCCGAAGGCGGACTGGCGGTTTGCGCGGCCGAGTGCGCTTTCCATTCCCGGGAGCGGTGGGGCTGTACGATCGATGCCGGGGACGGGGCCAGGGCCGATTCACTCCTCTTCGGCGAAAGCCAGTCGCGCATCCTGGTCACCGCGTCGCCCAAGCAGGCCGCGCTAGTCGTAGGGACGGCGGCCGAGTTCGGTGTGCCGGCTCAAATCATCGGCACGGTCGGAGGGCGGGCGATCCGGATCCGCCGCGCAGGCCGGACTCTGATCGATATCCCGGTGGCCGAGGCCGAGGGCATCTGGAAAAATGCCATCCCGGATTTTTTCAAGATTCCGCAGGGATGAAGGGAGCGGAAAAGGGGGACACCGATGATCGATTTTCAGAGCCCGAAAAAGCACGGCCGGATCATGGTCCTGCTGTCCGGCCGAGGTTCGAACTTCAAGGCCATCCACGACGCCATTCTCGCCGGCCGGATCGACGCCGAGGTGGGCCTCGTCTTCAGCAACAAGGAGGACGCGCCGGGCCTGGCCTTAGCCCGGGAACGCGGCCTGGAAACGGTCTTCATCAACTCCAAGCTCTATCCCGACAAGCCGGAATACGACAAGATCATCATGCGCGAGGCCGACAAGCGGCGCATCGATCTCATCGTCCTGGCCGGTTACATGAAGCTTCTGACGCCCCAGTTCTGCGAGGCCTGGAAATACCGCATCATCAACATCCACCCGTCGCTCCTGCCGACATTCCCCGGCCTGCACGTCCAGCAAAAGGCCATCGACTGGGGCGTGCGCTTCAGCGGCTGCACCACCCATTTCGTGGCCGCCGAGGTCGACATGGGCGCGATCATCCTGCAGACGTGCGTGCCGGTCCTGCCGGACGACACCGAGGACGCCCTGGCCGCCCGCATTCTGATCGAAGAGCACAAGATCTACCCCGAAACGGTGAAGCTGTATTTCGAGGGCCGGATCGAGGTGCAGGGCCGCCGCGTCTTCATCCGTTAGGGGTCGCGTCTACAGTTCGCTAATTTCTTAAAACACATTTCGTTTAAAAACTAGCGAACTGTAGACGCGGCCCCTATCTTACCTAACGGCGCCCCAGGTTGACCCCGTCGATCTTCCGCGGGCCGGTATCTCCATCCCCGGGATTGCCCCAGATCCAGACGTATCCTTCGTCGTCCAAACCGATCGTATGGTTGCCGGTTGTGGCGATTTCCCGCAAAGGCGGCAGGCCGTGGATCTTCTCCGGCCGGACGGTCGATGTCGGCCGCCCCTCCTCCCTGAATTTCGGAAACGCCGCCCGGTACCCCCACATCCAGACCGCCCCGCTGCGGTCCAGGGCGACGGAATGATCCAGCCCGGCCCCGATAGCGACGATGTTCCCGAGTCCGACGACGGGCGCCGCGGTGAATCTCGTGATCTCGGTTCCGTCGCCGAGCTGTCCTTGAATATTTTTGCCCCAGCCCCAGACCGTCCCGTCGCTCAACAAAGCTAAAGCGTGTTGGCCGCCGGCGGCCACCGCGGCGGCGTCTTTCAAGGCCGGGATCTGGACGGGACTGCCGTGGTCTCTCTTCGTGTCATCGCCCATCTGTCCGCTGTCGTTGGTCCCCCACCCCCACACGGTCCCATCCGTCCGGACGGCGAGACAGAAAAAATCACCCGAAGCGATATACTTGACACGATCGAGTCCCGGCACCCGCCGGGGGATGCTCGATGTCGCCCCCCGGCCGCTCACGCCCATATTGTCGCTCCCCCAAGTCCAGACCGTCCCGTTGGAGCGGAGGGCCATGGCGTGCCAAACCCCCGCCGCGATCATGGAGATGTGTTCGAGGTTCGGAACGCTCTGGGGTATCCACGGGTTGAGGGACGGATTGAGGCGGGAGGCCCCCCAGCCGTCCCGTTCCTGGTCGTATTCGCCCCATCGCCAGACCGTCCCGTCGGCCGCCAAGGCCAGAAACCGATTGCGCATCTGGATCAGGCAGGCGGAGAGAGAGGGCAGCCCCAGGACAAGCTTCGGCGCGAAGGGCGGCAGCAGGTGGGCCGCGGCCGTTGAAAACTGGGCGCCCCAATTCCACGCCGTTCCATCGGTCTTGATGCCCAGATATTGGGACTCCTGCCGAGCGAGCAAAAAAGTCATGGGGCCCGCCGTGATCGTGCCGTCCTCCGGCAAGTCGCAGTCGCCGACGCATCCGGGCTGGTCTTCTCCCGGCTGACCCAGGAACAACAGTCGGTAAACACACGGATCGCGGGCGAAAAGGAGCCGCGGGGGCAGGCACCATTGATTGCTTCCGTCCAGCGTGCGCAGATATCCCGCCGTGATGGGGACATCCGCCGGCTGGAAAGCCAGCAGGGAGCCGGCCGTGTTGGAGGTCAGGCCCCGGACCTCCAGATCCGAAGCCAGCGCCTCCAGACCGCCGGGCCCGAGGAGGGCGATCTTCATGAGCGTCACGGAGTTGACCATGGCCGGGATGCGGAGCCAGTCGTACGTCTCGCCCGAATCCGCTCCCGCGTCGCGGATGCCGAGCACGTTCTGGTTGAATTCCCGGAGCGACGTGGGCGTCCCGGGCCCTTGGGACATGATCGGATCGAAATGCACTTCGGGGTCGGAAATGATGTCCCAGGTGAATCCCCAGGCCTTCTCCAGAAGATAGAGCATGGGATCGGTGGTCAGGACGTCGATCGGCTTGGTGATGAAGTCGGGAAGCCACTCCCAGACCTTCTTGCGAAAAGCCTGGACGTCGCCGACGATGTCGGGCGACCCCGACATGCTGTAGAGATGGGCGTTGGAGAAATCCTCGATCACCCCCTGTATGGCCTGCCGGTCGACCGACGGGCTGAAGAAAAGGGTCTGGGTCAGGCGAAAACCGAAGCGGGGCCAGGCCCTCAGCCCCGAATCGATATCCGAGATCCAATGGGCGATATAGAGCAAAAAGGCCCGCAGGGAGGTTTCCTCGACCTTCCAAGCGGCCGCCAGCGCGGTTGCCTCGGACCCCAGCTTGGCCGCTTGGACGGGATCAGACGTGATCACCCGCTTGGCTTCAGCCCGCATGTCCCGGATGCGGGCCTGCACGTCCCGGCCGGCCTGGGCCACCTCGGCCAAGGTCTCGATTCGGAAATCGGACAGCCTCCACCTTAATGCGCGGTAAAGGCGAACGGGGGAATAATTGAAGAAATAGCCCGGGTCGGTCAAATTGTTGGACTTGGCGTCGTCCCAGACGAGGGAAGTGGCGATCAGGTTGTCGTGGAGGAACCCTTCGAGGCCGTCGATGGACAGCCGATAAAAGCCCTCGTCCTTGGGGGTCCGGCGGTCGATATAGCTCTCCAGGATGAAATGCTTCAGGGCATTCTGGCCGAGCTCCCAGGGCCCGCCCGCGTAGGAGTTGATGAAGGTATGGCCGTAGATGTCGCCGGCGGCATGCGTGAGCACGCCCGCGGCAAAGGCCAGGGCGCGGGGCTCGTATCGGTTCCAGGCCGCTTCCCAAATCCCCCGGACCCAATCGGTGGACAAAGAGCCGCCCTTGGCCGAATTGTCGGGATGGATGCCGGTTTGCGCGGCGAGAAGCTCAGGCAAGGAATCGATGGCCACCGCGCCGGCCTTGAAGTGATCCGGGTAGTCGCGGATCGCGCTCAAAATCCGGGGGTCGACGGGATAATGGCCGACGACGACCGGCCGGCCGGACGCATCGACGGCGATCCGCCCTGTCGAGCGGTCGACTTTGTAGAGCGTGATCCGGCCGTCATCCAGGGCGTCGGCGCGGGCGATGAATGCGAGGTACGCGTGCACCCCCCCTTTCCAGGCCGGCGCCGGTGCCGCCAGGACGAACAGAAGCGCCCAAGGGATGAGTCGTCGTCTCATGATTCCCTCTCTTAAGGACATTGATAGCACAACTTGGGGAGGGGTACAACGTGAGGGCGTCTATCGTTCCCGCTTGGCTTTGATCTTCGTGCGCAGCCAAGCCTTGGCCAAAGGACCCACTTTCAAGCGCTTGCGCCGCCTGGCCATGGCGATATAGGTCCTGGTGAAGGTCGCCGGCACGTCGCGCTGTTCCGTTCCTGGCTTGCGTACAAGGGTCAGGCTTTGGCCAGGACAAGTCGAAACGCAGAGCCCGCAGCCGATGCAGCGCGCCGTATCGAGCCGCAGGACTCCCCCGTCGTCCCGAGCCAGCGCCCCCATGGGACAGCGGGTCAGGCAGGTGCCGCAGTCCTGGCATGTCGCCCCATCGAACGAGGCCCGGAAAGGCGAGGAAACGTATTCCGCCGGACGCGGATGCTTTTTGATCGTCCGCAAAACCCCGCAGCAGCAACCGCAGCACATGCAGATGTTGGCGATTTTCTTGGCGTTGCTTGGCTGGAGGACGAGCCCTTCCGCGTCGGCCCGCCTCAGGATGGCTAGCGCTTCCTCCCGGTCGATGACCCGGCCCATGCCGTTCTGCTGGTAATAATCGACGCCTCCGCCCATGACGAGGCAGGCCTCCTCCATCTTGCCGCAGGCCTGACCGACCATCGCCCGCTCGCGCCGGCAGATGCAGGGGGCGATGAGGAATCGATCCCGGCCGCGGACCATGTCCTCGGCCCGCTCGTGGGCCAGAATCTCGTGAGCGACGGGGATGGCCTTCATCACCGGGACGACTCGGAGCTGGGGCGTTCTCTTCCACGGGCCCGCTGTCATCAGCGTGGGCATGTACTCATCCATGTCCTCGATCAGGTCGGGCCGGAGGCGGTTGACTTGGTATTCCCAGATCCCGATGACGTACTGATTGGCGCAGTAGCGCCGTTTTCCATCCTCGCTCTCGAAGCGATAGACCAGCCCTTTGCGGGACAGGGCATCCAAGCGGCGGTCCGTTTCGTCCGGGGAAAGGCGGGCCCGGACGGCCACCGAGTCGGGAGATTCGGGAAGAACGGAGAGGAGCAGGGCCATCTCCGCCTCATCCTCGGCAAAAAGCTTTTTCAGGATGCGAATTTCTACGCCGCTTTCGGTGGGCGGGAAACCGGCCGGCAGGTCATCGAGATGAGCGGCCAGACGCTTATAGACATCCTCTCTTTTCTGCATGTTGGAAGGACTATAACTTCAGGAAAAGTCGGCGTCAAGACGGGATCGTCCTTCTACGCGACGGAGATCCTCATCAAGCCGCGCTGACAGGAAACGGGGTTCCGTTGGAAAATTATTTCGCAATGACGCGGTGGATCTTTTTCTTGCCCGCCTTGAGCAGCATTCCGTCGGGGCGGACGTCCTCCATCGTCAACAGGCGTTCGTGCGTGTCGATGCGCTCATCGTTGACATATAGTCCGCCCTGCTTGATCAACCGCTTGGCCTCGCCCCGCGACGGCGTCAGTCCGACGTCGGTGAAGAGTTCGGCCGGAGCGATCCCGGCCTCGAGCCGATCCCGCGGGACGGACGTCGTGGGCAGCGATTGGACGTCCTTCCCGCCGGCGACGCCGAAGGCCGCACCGGACGCGGCGCGCGCCTCGGCGGCCGCCGCCTCGCCATGGGCGAGCCTGGTCGCTTCGTAGGCCAGAACGCGCTTGGCCTCGTTGACCTCTTGGTCGCGGAGACGTTCCAGACGGGCGATCTCTTCGAGCGGGACGAACGTGTAAACGCGCAGGAAGCGCCCGATGTCCCGGTCGTCGCAATCGACCCAGTACTGATAAAAATCGTAGGGACTGCAGAGCGCGGCATCCAGCCAGACCGCGCCCTGGGCGGTCTTGCCCATCTTGGCCCCGCCCGCCGCAGTCAGCAGGGGGAAGGTCATGGCCTCGGCCTCCGCGCCCGCCACCCGCCGGATGAGGTCGACGCCGGCCAGGATGTTCCCCCACTGGTCGTCGCCGCCCATCTGGAGGGTGCACTGGTGGGTCCGGAAAAGGTGCAGAAAATCGTAGGCTTGAAGCAGCTGGTAGTTGAATTCGATGAAGGACAAGCCCTTCTCCAGGCGCATCCTGTAGGCCTCGGCGGCCAGCATGCGGTTGACGCTGAAGTGGCGCCCGACGTCGCGCAGGAAGGCCACGTAATTCAGGGGCAGGAGCCAATCGGCGTTGTTGACGGCGATCGCCCCTTGGCCGTCGAAATTCAGGTAGCGGTCGAGCTGGGCTTGAATGGACACGCCGAAACCGCGGATCGTTTCTTCGGCCAGCAAGGGACGCATCTCGGTCCGGCCGCTGGGGTCGCCGACCATGGTCGTGCCGCCGCCGATAACGGCCAGGGCGCGGTGGCCGGCCCGCCGCAGGTGGGCCATGGCCATGATGGGGACCAGGCTCCCGGCGTGGAGGCTAGCGGCCGTGCAGTCGTAGCCGATATAGAACGTGACCCTTCCTTCGCCGAGCATTTTCCGGACGGCGGCCTCATTGGACACTTGGGCGATGAACCCGCGGGCTTTCAATTCGTCAAACACATTTCCATTCACAGCCGAAGCGCTCCTTCAACAAAAAAAAGGACTTGCCGCCCGTCATTTTACCTTCTAAACAAGGTCGCGTCTACAGTCGGCCGCTTTTCGATTGGAAGAGAACGCCCCAATAAAAAGTGGTCGAATGTAGACGCGAGCCCAAACGACCAATCGGGTTTAGACGATATCATTCAGCAGTTCCCGGGCCCGCGCCTCGTCTTTTTTCAGAACCTGAATGCGGATGGGTGCGGAGATCGGCGCCACCATCGCTCCCTGGAGAGCATCCCCTTGGGGATTGAAGTTGATGCCCTCCTCCTCGAGAAGCGACTCGGCGATGGCCACCGTGGCCGGGTTCGTCGTTTCCAGGACGACGACGAGCTCTTCGTTCTCGTGCGGATTATGTTTATGATGTATCATGGTTCCTCCTGTCGACGAGGTTTTTCCAAACTTCACTTTCGTATATCCGGAGACATGAGCTTGGGCGGATGGCCGAAGACTTTCCGATATAACGCGGGATAGGCATCCTTCCCCCCCAGGAGAAGAGAAGCCAGGGGCATTTTTTTCCGGGCCAGGCCGGTCATCGCCGCCGTCAGCGCGCGGATATCCCATTGGGCGGCGAAGCGGCGAATCATGAATTCCAGGTTGCGGGCATTCACCGTCAGTCCGAGCTGGCCCTCCGTGGCCAGGCTGACGATATAGCGCGCGTCCTCCTTGGCCCAGCCTTCGAGAAGGGTGTGTTTTTTAGGGTCGGCGTCCAGATCCCGGTTTTGATCAAAAACGAAGGGGCGCAAACGCGCGTAAAGATCGTGATAGAGGGCGTTCTGGGCCTTGACCGTTTTCACGAACGCGTCCCGCCGCCCCGCCCGGACGATCTCCTCGGGCACCACGAAATCGCGGCCCAGGGTGATATAGCGCTGGGATTTTTCGGTGAACGAAACGAGACGGAATTTCTCGATTTCCTCGATGGCCAAGCGGCTGACGCCCATGATGTCGAAATTGAAGACGGCATGCTCGGCCACCGAATGATGGCCCATCTTGAAGATGATGGCCTGGTTGGAGCGGCGGGCCTTGTCCACTTCGGCCCGGGCGGCCCGGCGCAATTCGTCCACGGGCCGGGCGTCGCGCGAGATGCGGGCGTACGAAGCCGACAGCGTCTCCGGGGTCAGGTCGAGGCGCGCGGGCGCGGCCCGCCGCGCTTCGTCCAACGCCTCGCGGTCGACGTTGTATCCCGCCAGAACGACCTTCATTTCAACTCTCGACGGCGATTTTCAAGACGACCTGAAACTCCTTGATTTTCCCGTCGCGGACGGCGCCGCGCTGTTCGAGGACCTGGAAAAAATGGGCTTTTTGCCCCCGGCCGGCGATTTCAGCCAGCGCCGCTGTGACGGCCTCGGAAAATCCCGACGGAGACGTCCCCACAACTTCGAGCATCTGCAGCATGAACAGGCTCCTTCCTGATTGGCTGTCGCCTTCATTATATAACACTCCAGGAACCCCAGGAATGCGGGCCGCGGAGGTTGACCCGTGAGGGGGATCAATCCCTTGGAGCAGACGCCCCTCGCGGGAGGATCTCCTTGACCCGGCCGACGATCCCGCCGGTGAGCCGCACCTTGACACTCGTCCGCGGTTTTAGGCTCGAACGAGTGCGGCGGAATCGGTCCCCAACAAAGCTTGGGGCCCCCCGCCGGTCAGACAGGCGGGAGTATTTCTTTGACACGTCCAATTATCCCACTTACAAGTCGGACTTTAATTCCTCGGCTGTGTGTAGGCGCGCTGGTCAGGATGTCCCGGACGATCCCCTCGGTCAGCTTGCCCGTCGGCTGGTCTTGCTTCTGGACGATGCGCACACTCGTTCCCGGTTTTATGCAGGAACGAGCGCGGTAGTCAAGGATCCCCAGACCATCTGGGGCCCCTCCTGCCGCCCGCGCGCCGGGCCGGACATCGGATCGTTTTTGGCACTCGGTCGCGTTCTTGGACGCGCCCGAGTGCGGCGGATACGGACCCCCAAGCAAGGCTCGGGGCCCCCGCCGGCCGCCGTCCATGTTCATCCTTTCATCACCCCAATAGGGACGACGCGGGCGACCAGCCGGCCCAACCCGACGGCGTCCGAAACGCGGACCACTTCATCGACGTCTTTGTAGGCCTCCGCGGCCTCCTCGGCCACCCCCTTCCAACTCGTGGACTGAAGTTCGATCCCTCGGCGGGCCAGATCGTCGCGGATTTTCTCGCCGCGAAAACGCCGCAAGGCTTCCTGACGCGACATGAGCCGGCCGGCGCCGTGGGCGGTCGAGCCGAAGCTCAGCTCCTCGGCCTCGTTCGTGCCCGCGAGAATGTAGGAGGCCGTGCCCATGCTGCCGGGAATGATGACCGGCTGTCCGACAGCGCGGTAGGGCGCCGGGATCTCGGGCCGGCCCGGGCCGAAGCTCCGCGTCGCGCCCTTGCGATGGATGCAGACGCGCGTCTCCCTTCCATCCACGACATGCGTCTCGATCTTGGCGACGTTATGGCAGACGTCATAGATCTGGCGCATACCCTCGGCTGAACCCAGGACCTTCTTAAACACGCCGCGGACCCAGTGGGCGATCATCTGCCGGTTGGCGAAGGCGTAATTCACCGCGGCGCACATGCTGCGGTAATATTCCCGTCCAAGCGGAGATTGGATCGGCGCATGGACGAGCTCGCGGTCGGGCAGATCCTTGACGCCGAATTTGTTCCCCATGGCCTCGATATAATCCGTCGCCACCTGATGTCCCAGCCCGCGGCTCCCGCAATGGATCATGACCAGGATCTGGCCCTCGACGTCGATGCCGAAGGCCCGGGCCGCTTCAGTATCGAGAATGCGGTCGACTTTCTGAAGTTCCAGGAAGTGATTGCCGGAGCCGAGCGTGCCGATCTGGGGAATTCCCCGCTCGAGCGCACGGCTGGAGACGCGCGAAGCATCGGCCTCCTTCATCCGGCCGCCCTCTTCGGTCCTCTCCAGATCGTCGCGCGTTCCGTAGCCGTTCTCGACGGCCCATTCCGCTCCTTTGGCTAAAATATCCTTGAGAACGCTCAGGCTAAGCTTGGTCACGCCGCTTTTGCCTACGCCGGCCGGGACTTCCTTGACGATCTCGGCCAATAGCTCCTTGCGTTTGGCGGTCACGTCAATTTCGCGCAGGTTAGTGCGCAGAAGGCGCACGCCGCAGTTGATGTCGTAGCCGACCCCGCCGGGCGAGATGATCCCCTCATCGAGATCGAAAGCGGCGACGCCGCCGATGGGAAAGCCGTAGCCTTGATGGGCGTCGGGCATGACGTAGGACATGCGCAGGATGCCGGGCAGGCAGGCGACGTTGCGGGCCTGTTGGAGGGTGTTGTCGCGCTTGATTGATTCGATCAGCGCGTCGGAAGCGTAGAGGCGGGCCGGAACTCGCATGCCGCCTTGTTTGGGAATCTCCCAGATGTTTTCGGCGGCGCGCTTTAGGTCCATGTCCATATTATACTGGAGTATCGGGCTCGGCGTGAGTCGGTTAAAACACGCCACGGCGCTCCTTCACAGCTGAGTTCGAGCGATGAGGAGCGTCGCGTACCGTTCTTCCGATCGTAGGAAGAACGGCAGCGTTTTCCCCGGCTCACCCCGAGTCCGATAAATTTTTTTAATATATAAATCGCGCATAGAGACGAGGCAAAAGTGGTTTCCAAATCAACTATCCGATTTTATGCTTGACATTTCGAAATATTGTATTATATTAATAATACGCATTAAAGGAGCCGGAGCATGATCAGACTCAACGTCGATTTGACCTCCCCGGTTCCCGCCTACCTGCAGGTCATTCAAGCCCTTAAATTAGAGATCCTCTCCGGTAGACTGCGCGACGGCGACCGCCTCCCCCCGATCCGGGAGCTGGCCAAGATTCTCAAACTCAATCCCAACACCGTCGCAAAGTCGTACTACGCTTTGGAAAAAGAGGATTTCATCGAAAGCCGGCCGGGCAGCGGGAACTGGGTCAAGACGCGGGCGTCCGACCTCGACAACCTGCGCAAGAGCTTGATCGAGGGCGAGACCAAAGCCTATCTGGAAAAAGCTTTTTCCCTGGGAGCCTCGCTTGAGGACATCGGCCAGACCATCGAAAGGATCACCCGCCATGAATGACGCCATTCTGGAAGCCCAAAGGTTGACCGTCCGATACGGCCGGAAATATGCCCTCCACGATCTCACGATCGCCTTCGCCGCCGGAGAAGCCGTCATCATCGCCGGGTCGAACGGGGCCGGCAAGAGCACGCTCCTGCGCTGTCTGGCCGGGGCCATCATCCCGGACCGCGGGAAAATCCTCCGCGGGCGGGGGCTGACGAAAGCGAAGCTCGGATTCATCTCGGACCGGCTCAGCTTGTACGAGAACTGGACCCTGCGGGAAGCTTGGCGATTTCATAAGAAAGAATTCGGGATCGATGCGGCCGAACGGCCGGCCATCGAAGGATTTTTCCTCGACGAAAAGCGGCGGATCAAAAGCCTCTCCGTCGGCGAGCGAACCTTGTTCCATCTGACTCTTCTCCTCGCTCAGCGCCCGGCCGTCCTTCTCATCGACGAAGTCGTCCATGGGCTCGATCCCTTCCTGCGCGAGAAATTCCTGGAGACGGTCATCGGGGCCATGGACGAGCTGAAGACGGCCGTCGTCATGGTCAACCACACCCTCTCCGATACGGCCCAGATCCCGGAGCGGATCCTGATCATGGACGAAGGCCGGTTCATCCTGGACGAACGCCGCGAGGACCTGCTGGCCAAGGTCAAGAAGATCGCCGGCGACGCGCCCCTTCCGCCCGGCTGGCCCGTCCTTTTCGAGACGGTGTCGGAATACCGCCGGGAACGCTACATCTACCCGTTCCGGGAGGAAGGACGGCCGGAGGCGGCCCTGGAGATCGAAGATATCGGCCTGGACGAGATCGTCAAGGCCTTCATCGGAGGCGCTTATGTTCAAAAAAGAGCTCGTTGACGTCCTCAAACAGACGGCCTTCTTTCTGGCGTTTCTGGCCGCGGTTCCCGCCGCGTTCCTGGCTTTGGGGATCGTGCCGAAGCAGCCTTACCAGGCCGAGTTCACGCCCACCGTTCAAGCCGGCCTTCTATTCTGGTCGTTCTTCCTAGGCGCGTCGCTCTTCGGCCGCGAGCGCGGCCAGCGGGCGCTTGAATATATGACGTCCCTGCCCTATTCCCGTCTCGGGCTGCTGGGACGCCTGGCCGCGCCTCGCATCTTGGTTCTGACTTCTGTTTGGGCTTTGACTCTTCTCATACCGGCCGGATGGGTGCAGAGCTACGGCTTCCTGCCGCCAGCGCTATTCGGCTCGGACTATTTCCTCATTTTCATCATCGCCTTGTCTATCGCCCCACTATTCGAGAACTTCCTGGTCCTCGCCTTCTCGACGTTCCTGGCCTTCTTCCTCGTCGGCCTCATCCCCTTTGCGACGGTCTTCGTAGCCTATGGGAGCCGAGGCTTCCACCTCGAACCGTCGTTTCTGCCCGCCTGGCGCGAAATCCTCAGTCTGAGCCACGAGGCCTTCCCCATCGGAGTGCTCCCCTTCCTGCCGCTTCTCGCATTCCCCTTTATCGCGGCCCTCATCGCCGCGTTCCCCAAATTCGACATCCGCCCATCGCCCGCTTTCCGGCGCCGCTTCGCTTTAGTTCTCGCACCGGCGCTCATCCTCTCCAGCGTGGTCGCTTTCGCCGCGGTCGGCCGCTCCATTTCCGCATCCGACACCCGCGATCATTATTTGACGCAGGATCTGCGGCTTATCGAATACGGATTCCTTTCCAATCGCGTCACCATCCGTGACGGGCGAAGTATCCGTCATGTTAAGCTGGGCTCGGCCGGCGTCTGGGATCTCTACGAGGAAGGAGGGTCCCTTTATTTCCAAGACCTTCAGAGCGCGCTCAAGCGTCTTGACATCGCTTCGGGCGCCGTGGAAACGCTGTACGTCCCTGGACGATCTACGGGATCGTGGAGCGGATTCTGGGTTTACGGCTCTTCCTTCGTATTTTTCGAGAGCGGCGCCCGCCCCGATGAAGTCCAACTCGTCCGGCTTGATCCGCCGGATAAAAAGGCAACCCGGGTGACATACACCCACGAGGCCTTTCGCAAAAGCATGAAGACGCTGATCGGAACAAACGTTTACGGGGGCCGCCGCTTCTGGATTTGCATGACCTGGTTCCGCCAACGAGGCCGTTTGCTCCGGTTGTGGGACGACGGCCGGGCCGAAGAGATCGGACTTTCGGATAAGGCGACTTGGGGCCGCGTATCTTATTACGATGGCCTTCTCTTCGATTCAGGGAAAGAAGGCTTAACCGTTCTAAAAGACAAAGGGACGTCGTTCGAAGTCTTGAAGAAATTCTCCTCCGGCGAGATGTTCCTGCCGTTCTATTTCTTTTTCGGCAGGCGGCTCGATCGGCCCAATCTCGGATTTCTCATCGCCAAGCGGGGCCGAAATATCGCCAGATTGGACTTGGCCACCCTGGACATCGAGAACATCGGGGCCTGGACCGATGGCGGGGCGTCCCGCTGGGGCTATGTGGTCCGCCTGGATGACGGGCGTTTCTATCTCCAGACGGGAACGCGCGAACCGGCGACCACGGAAATCTACGACTTGAACGAAGGCCGCATGCGGCTCATCTGGTCGTTCCCCCCCGCGTCCACCAAGGCGCCTGTTATGGAGGTCATGATCTTCCGCTCGGGCATTCTCACCAGGGTTGGAAGCGAGTTCCGGGTCTACGCCTTTCCCGACATGCGGGAGATCAAGTTCAAGTGAGCGGCGAGCCGGCGCCGAATTCAAGAAAATGATGCCAAAGAGTAAAAAGGCAGCTTCCCGCCTTATGGCCTGTCCAGTTTTGGGGTCCGGCTCAACATAATTTGCTTCCCGTTGCAATTGCAGCCGGCGATTGTGGGCCGGCATCGCTTCTTGACTGGGCGGTTGTTTTTGGGGAATGTGCGCCGCAGGATTCTGTCTCATTTCCATGAGTTACTCCCGACGGATAGAACCCGAATTCCTGCAGAATTTTGAGTTTTGGCATCACATTTTGGTCAGGCCTATAATGGAAAAAGCCTGGGAAAATATCGATGTTCTCTTTTATGAAGTCGAAGATCGGTTTATGCATATCCCCGATTTCCATCCCGGCGCCACGGCAGATCTCGTGTCCCGTTATCATATATTCAGGCAACAGATCAGCGCAGAAAGTAAAACCTTCTTTCTCCTTGTATTCATTATAAATGGCAGTCTGAGGCAGAAAACACAGCAGACTGGGCAGTACCCTGGCACCCATAATACGAAAATTAATCATTTGAAACAGGGATTGGTGGAAGTCCTCCATGGTCTCGAACGGGAATCCCCAGACAAAAAAAGTATCGACCCTGGGGAAGCATTTTACGGCCTGCGAAATGACCGTTACCGCCTCTTCAGGCGTAAATCCCTTTTTTGTAAGCTCAAGAATTCTTGCCGATCCTGATTCAATTCCGTAGCGGATTTCGATGCATCCGGAGTCCGCCATCTCCGCCATGGTCTCTTCATCCGTAAGGTCCACGCGCCCGAAGGTCTTCCATTGGACAGGCAAACCGCTTTTTTTCAGCTCGCGGCAGAAATCCAAAACCCGTTTTTTTGAAGAGACAAAGAATTCATCCTGAAACAGGAAGAGATCGGCGCCGGACTTTTCATGGACAAATTTCATCTCTTTTATAATATTTTCGGCGGAGCGTGAATAGCTTATCCGGTCCCATATCGGCGCGACAGAGCAGAAAGTGCACTCATAGGGGCATCCTCTTGAAGTAATAATGCCGTAGCCGGCATATCTTTTCAGATCGATCTGATGAAAAGCGGGAAAGCTTATTGAATCAAGATCCTTTATTCTTGGAGGGCGGGGGTTGACAAGGATTTCTCCGTTTTTACGATACAAGATGCCTGGAACATCCTTTAAATCCTTTTTCTGTTGAAGGGCCTTAACAAGCAAAGGCGCCATGATCTCGCCTTCCCCCATGGCAATGATATCGATCCAGGGGAAGCGCCTCATGATCTCCTTCTCCACCGATTTCGGCCCTACACCCCCGAGGATGATCGTCCGGTCGGGATAGCGCTCCTTGAAGCCTTTCAAGGCCATAATTGTAAACGGCAGCAGGTTCGTCATGACGGAAACACCGATGATCTCACAAGGTTCTTTTAAAAATTCAATGATGGAATCGGGTTTGAAAGGATCTTCATAATCGCAGATCTGGTAATCCCTGAAATCGACCGACAAACCCGCATTTTCCAGCGCCGATATCAGGTATAAAGGACCTAGCGGAAGGTGAAGTTCTCTCTCAATATGGTCGAAATGCCTTATATAAAGCATATTCATATTGATGAGCGTGATGTCTTTCATAACGGGAAGCCTCTCAATGACAACTTGCTGTTTGTTCTATTTTTTCATCTTTTCGTAAGTTGCCATCGCTTTCTGCAACGCTTCGGATATTTCAAGAACATTCTTGGGCTGTAAAACCTTTCCCAGTTCCTCCCCGTCAGGTGAGAAAATTATTACAGTCGGGAAAACGGTTATCTTATATCCTGCGGCAATCTTCTCATCTTCGATCCTCGCCGGTATCAGGCGGTAACGAAAAATCTCTTTGCGCAAGTCGGCTTCGTTGCGTTTGAATATCGATTCAGAATTAACCTCCGCCTCGGTTGGAAGATGAATCTCTTGAAAATTCTCTTTGCGCCGACCGGCTTCGTTGAGTTTGAATATCGATTCAGAATCAGCCTCCGCCTTGGTTGGAGGATGCTTCTCTTTAAAATCCCGGTTATGCAGAAAAACGGCGAGCAGCGGTTTTTTATATCTTTTGGCGTTATTAAAAGCCAGATCAAGTGATTGATACCAGGCAATGGAAGGCACGTCGCTATCGTGTCCCCTGGTCGCAGGGATCCCCTGCGTCGCCGGATATTGAGCGGCGTAAGCATTGACGCCCAGGGCGGAGGCGGCGACAGTGGCTAGGGCGGCCGCTGATTCGAAAAGAAAATCGCGTCTATGAATGTTCGGATTGTTCTCCATGCTTTCGATCATATTGATCAACTGTTTGGAAGGGACCGAAGAGAGGATGGCGGATTCGGAGTCGGAAAGCTCTATCTCGAGATCCTTCGCCGCTTTCACGGGATTCTGAATGACGGATGCCTTGATCGCATCGTTCATGGAGGCGGAGATGATCAGTCTCTGGATCCCTGAAGGCAGACCATTGATCATCTTTTCTCTATTATCGGGTCTCCCCCCGACTATGGTTTTTAGCGGGCCTGGCTCTTCTCCGTCTCTTCTGAGCTTTTCATCATCGTGATCGCTTGATTCGTCTTTTGGCTTGCTCATGTTTCCACCTCCATCTGATTTTGCATTCTACAATTAATAGATGACCCACCTAATGAGCGCATCTATCTTTTCCTTGTTACTAAGCCGGGCGGAATATAGTTGACCCCGGATGTCTTTGTCGCCCGGCTAGTACTCGGGGAGCAGTAAGGATTATGTAACATATTTACTGCTCCCCGTAGTAAAAGATAGGAGAGTTCCCTTTTTTTCGACGACACAATGAATATCCACCATCAGCGCTGAACCTCTCCGCCTTTCCATGCCGGGACTCTATTGTCGGCGGCTCTCCCGCGCCGGCGACTATTACCCTCTTACCGCCCCGGCATCTGTGGTGCGTTGTTTGGACTCCAGCTTTTTCTCAATATTTTGCTTTATTTTCTCCACCGTCTCTGTGACCTTTTTAACCACGGCATCCTTCGCCTCGCGGACCTTATCACTCACATCCTCCCCCAAGCTCTTATTCATCTTGTTACCCATGCCGCCCTCATCCTTTATCGTCTTTGAAAATCGTGCCCTCGAACTTGCCAGCTCCCGCTTGGGCCCGGATTTCCGGCGGAGCGATCAACGCCATCATGACCGCCGCAACGAAAATCGAGAGAAGGACCGGCTTGAAGTGAATCATGGGGGACTCCTCTTGGCTAAGTCCACTGTAACGGCGGCATTTTTCAATGTCAAGGCCGGCGCAACGCGAAAGAGATCCGCCGCCCCGCCTCACTACCTCGCCCCATGCTTCCTTAACAGCTCTTCTATTTCCTTATGTTTCCCATCGACGGCTTTTTGCAGCGGTGTTTCGCCATGTGAGTCCTTGACATTGATGTCCGCGCTTTTGGCGATTAACAGCTCGACCACTTCCTTGTAGCCAAAAAGGGCGGCAAGGTGCAACGGCGTTGTGCCATTTATATCCTTGGCATTTACATCCGCGCCTTTGGCGATCAGCAGATTGGCCGCTTCCTTTCGGCCTGTAGTGGCGGCATGGTGCAGCGGCGTTCGGCCGAATTGATCCTTGGCGTTTGCGTCCGCTCCTTTAAAGATTAACAGCTCGGCCACTTCCTTTTTGCCATTTGCGGCGGCCCAATGGAGCGGCGTCCATCCTTCATAATCCCTGGCGTTTATGTCCGCGCCTTTGGCGATCAATGACTCGACCTCTTCCCTGTTGCCTTCCAAGGCGGCATTGTGCAGCGGCGTCAAGCCATTTTTATCCTTGGCGTTTATGTTCTGCGCAAGACTGGTCGCCCGTTCGAACTCCTGGATGGCCGATTCATAGTCTGTACGGGATTTCGCCATCTCTTCTGCGGCCGTGCCGAAGTCGAAATGCCGTCTTGCTTCTTGGGAAACGGTTTGTTGTCCCCGTGTCAATGCAACGCTGCAAAACAGGATAAAAATAGACACCTGCAAAACAATTGCTTTCTTCATTATTTGCTCCTGCTTAATAAGCGGTGGAGCCGAAAAAGATCCCGATGTTCGAACGCCTGATTCGAGGCTACCGATGCCTACCACTTCTGCTCCATTATTTCAGCGCGTTTGCGGTTGAATTCTTCCTCACTGATCAGGCCTTCTTTCCTCAAACTCTCAAGCCCGCGGAGTTTGTCGACGAAGGTGTTCTCGGCTTTATCCCGCTCCCCAAAATCCGGAATTACGATTTCTTCCGCCACGTTCTTCTCCACGTCTTTATAATGGCGCAGATTATTGACCAATATACCCCCGATCACGATCAACAAGAATATCCAGATAATCACAAACGCCATTCCTACGTCCGAACCTTCTTCCATCAGAGTACTGAGGAAGATGACTCCAAAGAGTAAAAATGCCGCCACCACGACGATTCCGACTTTCAAGGCGGGTTTGGTCGCTCGGACATACGCTTTTTGACTCATGGAATTGTCTCCTTATGCCGCCGCTTCTACTTGTTGCCGCTTTCCATCGATTTTGGGGAAGACCTCGCCGTTATCCGAACCCAGCAGTACGTCTTGGGAGATCAGTTTGACCGCCATTTCGCGCACCTGTCATATGAAGTCATAGATAAGACATACTAAGCCGGGCGGAATATAGTTGATCCCGGATGTCTCTGTCGCCCGGCTAGTACTCGGGGAGCAGTAAGGATTATGTAACATATTTACTGCTCCCCGTAGTATTTAAACTTTAGCACCTCTCCATTGAGATGATTATACTGGATTTCTATCCTTTCGAGGTAGAGCGAGAACTTTTCTGGGGACACTCCAGGAGCTTGATCAACCGATCCTGTGCGAACGGCCAGAATCCACCCAACCCATTTTCGTAGACTTTTTCGGAGGCTCAGATCGTTTTTGCTCTGCGGCAGGCGGGGAGCGGGAAGCCGGTGGCTCTTCAGGCGTCGATTTCCGAGGCTGTTGACAACGCCGCCAGGCCGGCGATATATTTCTGGCATAGAAAGGCGCGGAGATTCGGTGCTACTAAGCCGGGCGGAATATAGTTGACCCCGGATGTCTTTGTCGCCCGGCTAGTACTCGGGGAGCAGTAAGGATTATGTAACATATTTACTGCTCCCCGTAGTAAGAGGGGGAATTCGCCGAGTCGCAAAAAAAGAGCCAATTCCTATCATTAATTCCTAACATTAAGCAGGAGTAATAAATGAAGAAAGCAACTTTTTTACAGGCGTCTGTTTTCATCCTGTTTTGCAGCGTGACCTTATCATGGGGTCAACAAACAGTACCTGAAGAAGCCAAGCGGCATGTCGACCGCGGCATGGCGGCCATGGAAATGGCGAAATCCCCCGAAGATTATGAACTCGCAATCAAAGAGTTCGAGCAGGCCGCACGGCTTGCCCCAAAGTGGCCCTGGGCTGATTTACAACTCGCGTTGGCGCGGGAGAAAGCGGAAAAATACAGGAATGCTGCAACCAGCCTTCAGCAATATCTGCGGCTTCCTCCGAACGCAAGCGACGCCGAAGGGGTCAAAAGAGTCTACGGCATGATGACTTCGAGTCGTTATGAAAGAAAAGAGGTTGAGCGGAAAAGGCTGAGTGGGGATTCGAAAATAGAAATGATCCCCATGCGGAATTTTCGACTGGTGTCGGGGGAAATGAAGGTGAGTAACTTCTATTATGTATTTGCTGCTGAGCATGGCGACTTCCATCCGCAGCAACATCCACCGATACCGAGGGAATGGGAGCCGGTCAAGGTGAACGGAAGATTTTATGAGTATACCTGCTCAGGCTATGCGGATACTTCTGCAGGCTATGTCATTCGCGAGGATTATGAAGTCAAAGGAGAAATTCTTTCGATTGATCCGCCTCGGGTAAAAGAAATAGTTAAATTATCCGTCACTTGGGGAGCGCCCATAGAAGAAAACAAGCGTCCGTGGAGTGCTGATTATAATTGGGGGGGAGAATCAGAATATATATTTGAATTCATCCCCACAGGCGCCGACATAAACGCCAAGGATCAATTGGGCCATACGCCGCTCCACAACGCCGCTATCGTCGGCAAAAAGGAAACTTCCGAGCTCTTAATCGCCACAGGCGCCGACATAAACGCCAAGGACAATAATGGCTCTACGCCGCTCGAGCTAGCCTTCATTTTTAACAGTGAGGAAGTGGCCGAGCTGCTGATCGCCAAAGGCGCCGATATAAACGTCAGGAATAAAGATGGCGCTACGCCGCTCCACTGGGCAGCCCATAGAGGCTTTATGGACGTGGTCAAGCTATTAATCGCCAAAGGCGCCGACATAAACGCCAAGAACAAAGATGGCAAAACGCCGCTGGCGTCAGCCGTCTCTTATGAAAAAACGGAAGTGGCCGAGCTGCTGATCGCCAAAGGCGCCGACATAAACGCCAAGGATGAAGATGGCCGAACGCCGCTGTACGACGCCTTCAGTAAGGAACTGGCCGAGCTGCTGATCGCTAAAGGCGCGGATATTAACGCCAAGGATCAATTGGGCAATACGCCGCTCCACAACGCCGCTGTTGGCGGCATGAAGGAAGTGGCCGAGCTGCTGATCGCCAAAGGCGCCGACATAAATGCCAAGAACGAAGATGGCTCTACGCCGCTGGCGTTAGCCGGCGCTTATGACAAAAAGGAAGTGGCCGAGCTGCTGATCGCTAAAGGCGCGGACATTAACGCCAAGGACGAAGATGGCCGAACGCCGCTGTACGATGCCGTCTTTTTAAACCATAGGGAAATGGCCGAGCTGCTGATCGCTAAAGGCGCGGACATTAACGCCAAGGACGAAGATGGCCAAACGCCGTTAGACCGGACCGCCTTTCAATGTCAAAAGGAAATGGCCGAGCTATTAATCGCCAAAAACGCCGACATAAACGTCAGGAATAAAGATGGCGATACGCCGCTGCACTGGGCAGCCAATAGAGGCTGCCAGGATGTGGTCAAGCTATTAATCGCCAAAGGCGCGGATACGAACACCAGGAATAACGATGGCGATACGCCGCTGCTCTGGGCAGCCCGCCAAGGCCAAAAGGAAGTGGCCGAGCTGTTGATCGCCAAAGGCGCGAACATCAACGCTAAGAGTCAATATGGCGATACGCCGCTCCACCTCGCCGCCTATCAAGGTGAAAAGGAAGTGGCCGCACTATTGATCGCCAAAGGCGCGGACATCAACGCCAAGAATCAATATGGCCATACGCCGCTGCAATGTGCTGAATTTCAAAACCACAAGGACGTCGCCGAGTTATTAATCGCCAAAGGCGCGGACATAAAAGAGGTGAGCATAAACGCCAAAGATCCACTTGGCAGAACGTCGCTGCACAACGCCGCCATGGCAGGCCAAAAGGAAGCGGCCGAGCTGCTGATCGCCAAAGGCGGGGACATAAACGCCAAGGATAAAGAGGGCCATACGCCGCTTACGTTAGCCGTTTCTTATGGCAAAAAGGAAATGGCCGAGCTGCTGATCGCCAAAGGCGCAGATATAAACGCCCAGACCAATGATGGCTTAACGCCGCTACACGAAGCCATCGATCAAGACAAAAAGGAAATGGCCGAACTGCTGATCGCCAAAGGCGCAGATATAAACGCCCAAAACAAATACGGCGTTACGGTGCTACACGAAGCCAGCCGATGGGATCGAAAGGAAATGGCCGAGCTGCTGATCGCCAAAGGCGCGGACACAAACGCCAAAGAGCAATTTGGCGATACGCCGCTACACTGGGCCGCCATGCAAGGCCACAAGGACGTGGCCGAGCTGCTGATCGCCAAAGGCACCGACATAAACGCCAAGGATCACTTTGACCGAACTTCGCTGCACAATGCCGCCATGCAAGGCCGCAAGGACGTGGCCGAGCTGCTGATCGCTAAAGGCGCGGACATAAACGCTAAAGATGTTAGCGGCAATACGCCACTGCACGAAGCCACCGCTGGTGGCCACAAAGAAATGGCCGAGCTGCTGATCGCCAAAGGCGCCGACATAAACGCCAAGGCCAATGATGGCATTACGCCACTGGCGTTAGCCGTCTCTAAGGGCCGTAAGGAAATAGAAGATCTGTTAAGGAAGCATGGAGCGAGGTAAAAGATGGACGACTTCTTTCTTATTGGCTTGGGTTCTTAAAGAGAATAAGATTGGGATGAGTGGGTGATATTTAAAAATGGAGGAGGAGTCATGTCCGAAATGCCGCTTTATACCGTTCTGTCCTTGATTCTCGGATTCATTATCCTCGTCGCCATCTGCCGCTTGTTCCCCATCTACCATATGCTCGTTGAAATTCGAGACTTGCTCAAAAAAATTGCGTCGAAGGAATAACTCCACCAAGGATATCATCAGGCCAATGAAATCATTAAAAAAGTTACTTCCGCTATGGATCGCGGCGGGGTAGTTAGTCTAAATCGCTTATCAGTATCAACGCCAATAAAACCAACACATTCTCTCATTTGCTCGTCAACGAGCATTGGCCGCTCCTATTTTGATAAATAATAATGAATTTTATCACCAAGTCCAATTCCCTTACCCGAATATCCGCGTTTTCCGTCGCGTTCCGGTTTTCAAACTGACCCATTACCCTCTTCTCTTATTCATTGATCTTAATAAATGGTTTTGATATCATGAAATATATAGGACGGTCTGGGAGGGAAAATCTGTGCCGTTCCTTTTCGGAGGAGAGAAAAAATGAAAAAGGTTTTTGTTTTTTTCCTGCTTTTGTCAATTCCCGTAATCTCCCCGGCCCAGAGTTTGGGGGGGGACCATAAATTTATCGGCGGCATCAGTCTTTCCAACATCCGATTGGAGAGCGGATACTATCCTGAGAATCCGAAAGTCAATACAAGATTCGTCGTCGGAATCGGGTTTGAACAATGTTTCTGGCGGAATACTCTCGAAGAAGTGAAAGTGATCTGGGAAATGGACGTTCTCTATTTACAGAAGGGATGCAGGGCGGAAACCGGAGACATTAGGGGCAATTTCAATCTGGATGAAATCAGCGTTCCCATGTTATTGAAGTTAAAATTCGTTCCTGGGAAAATATCGCCTTTTATTCTGGCCGGAGGCGAGGCGGCTTATGTGCTTTCATATAAAAACACAGAAGGGAATAAACTCGACCTCAAAGAATTCACCAACAGCTTCGATTACGGGCTCGTTCTCGGCGGAGGATTGTTCCTGATGATTGATACGTTCGGCTTCAACATCGAAGCCCGATATCATTACGGCCTGGCGGACCTGGGGAACGAAAGCAGCGGCTCGCATTTTGAAACCTCGACGTTCGTAATTGCCGCCGGCATCTTGTTCTGAATTCCGCGGCCGGAAGCAGGCTCGACGACATTTTTTTTAGAACCAAAAGCCAGACCATGATTCGGGAAGGCGGTTCGAACTAATATCAATATAACGATTTAAATGTCTTCGCCACCGCTTCAAAAACAAGCAAATACTTGTCATAGAACTCTTGGGCGCTTTTATAGGCAAGCACATAAAAACCCTCCCGGACTTTAATAATATTGAACTTTGCCTTCAGCCAATACCTTATTGCGACTAATGGGCCTCTCGGTACGTCCTGATATACCTCATAACTTATTTCCCTGGCTTCTTTTCCGTTTTGATCTCTTTGATTTCGGAAGATTTTGATGTGAAGTACTTTTCAATAATCGACAATAAAGACTCATCTGACGGCTTCAATTTCGACGATGAAAATACTTTATTGGTTATCGAATACGTAAAATCGCCTTTTAATCCCAAATCTTTTTCCAATTTATATAAAACCAACGTTCCACCATCGACTATCGCCTTACATTCATCAGGTTTGATCCTAATAATAGTGAGAACAAAATGCGGCGCTTTCAAAGATAACCCCGCTTCTTTCTTCACGTCTATTTTGAATGAGTTCTTATCCGTGCAGCCATGACTTGCGACTCTGACGATAAATTGATTTGATCCCAAAAGGGTCTCATATAAAACCTCTTCTCCCGTTTGCCGTGGGTTAGTGGAATCCCCGGCATACATTTTGGGGGTAAAAAATAAAACTACTGAAAAGCAAAATAGAGCGGCCAAAACAAAGAACGCTTTCATGGATTTTCCCCCGGAAATTTTCAAACGACTTTTCATCTTTTTAACCTCCGAGATTTTTTACTGCTATTGACGGCGAACAAACTAATCGCAAACGCCAATACAGCGAATTTCTTAAGTATTCCCCTCGTTAGTTTTGCCTCGTATCTTCTGCTTCCGTCCGATTAAAAAATAACATATCGGGCCCAAAAAGGGCACGAAGATCACGGCTATAAGCCATATGAGTTTATCGTTTGCTTTGAAGTCATTCTTCAGGACGTCCACAAATGAAATTATGAAAATTGGCACAATCAAGAGAAACAACAAAATAATGAGTTCCGTCAATCCAAGAAGCATAACTCCTCCTCCTTAATAAAATAGGTTAGGGCAAGAAAATCTCCATCCCTTTCAATTGACCCTATCCTCCCGCCTCATGACTTCGCACCATGCTTCTTTACTACGGGGAGCAGTAAATATGTTACATAATCCTTACTGCCCCCCGAGTACTAGCCGGGCGACAAAAACATCCGGGGTCAACTATATTCCGCCCGGCTTAGTAACAGATCGGCCACGTCCTTGAAGCCTTTACTTTCAGCATATTGCAGCTTTGAACTTTGCCGGTTGTTTTTTTAAATGCCAAATTATTTTTCAACTTTAATTGATGTTATTTTGTATACCCAAGAGATGGCTATTAAGTCGGTCTTAACATCGGGGCCAATTTCGATTTTGCTCGAGCCATCCCCCGTACCAGCAGACGTCCATTCCCAGGTAACACGCACTTTATATTTGTTTTTATTGTACCATTGCAGGAGATCAGGGGTGGTTAAATTGTTTGGGTCGCTATAACAATATCTGTAACACACACCATCGTACGACCTTGACCAATCCTGACATTTTTGATCAGCCCCGTTTGCCGGTGATGCGGTTGAACTCTTTTCAGATGCCGGGGTCGATGGCGCCGCCGGCAACTGGTAGGCCCAGAAACAGAACAGGATGGTTAACGCGACCATCACGAACGTGGAAATAAGCTTGCGGCAAAAATTTACAAAACTCATATTCCCTCCTTTTTGAGAATTGATGACAATTAATATTCCCTGTGTTTGCATCTTGAGGATAATTATCTGAAATGTCAATAGTCTGAGGTCTTGACAAATCGACCACTTCAATGCATATTTGAAAAAAGTATGAAATTAATTGGGGAGAAACAATCATGAAAAAGACTCAAATTATGGGATTGGCAATAGTTTTTATTGGTTTAATTTCTTTTAATCAGATCATTTATGGAACTTCCTCTTCAATACATAATTCAAAAAGCGTTAGCAAATTGAGTAGCCAACAGGCTATAACCTGCTCAACTACAAAATTAAAAAATGCTGACGGCTATTGGTATGGTTCAGAATATTATCTTTCCAACAATTCAAATCAAAAACTTCGGGTGTTCTGGCGTTTTGAGAACAGCAATAATGTTAATGTCCAGTCTGATGGCGGGATAACAGATATTGCCGCAAAAAAACAAAATGTTTGGATTGCCAGAGTTACAGCTGACGATGTTACGAAAGCATGGAGTGCAGGGACAATTAATTTCGAATGGAAATCTAACGAGTCAAGAAGATCTACTGGGTCAGTACAAGTCCCGCCATCGACAATCGCCTGGCATTAATCGGGCATTATCCCCATGTTCCTGAAAAAATAATTGCGATTATTTACCATTTCTCCTTCATGATCTCCCCCTGCTTTTGTTGATACTCCTCGTCAGTGATAAGCCCATCTTTTTTAAGGGATTCCAGTTTCCTGAGTCTTGATTCAAAATCTTCCGATCCCGGATCGATCGTCAACCCGGTCCGGCTGATCGGAACGCTGAAAAAGTGAGCGCCGGCAAACCGCGGGGGCCTACATGTCGACCACGACTTGGAGGACCCAGGGGCCAGGTCCGCAGGCCCCTGGGTCGATCTTCATCTCGCTGTACGTGATGGCTTTGACATCGCCGTAAAATTCATAGCGCTCGGGCCTGTCGTCTCCGACGAAGCGGGCCGTCAGCCGGAGCGGCCCGTCCGCGCCCTCCCCCTCCTTGGGGGGTATTTCAATACGGATGTCCTCCGCGACGCCGAGCACGAATTTCTTAGCGTCGAAGAGATAGATCATCTCGCTCAGGAATTTGGTGAGGAGCTGCTCCAGGTCGCGCGCCTCGATGGCGACGGAATGTTCGACGCGCCGCTCGACTTTCTCCCAATCGACCATCAGCGACGCCGTCGCCAGCGCCGCGTTGGCGAAGGCCTCTTCGAGCGTCGCGCCGAAGGCCCGGAACTTTCCGTCCGCGGTGTGGTCGAGGATGCGGTATTTTTCCATGGGCGAATGAATCGATCGCCTCGTCATCCCGATGGATCGTGTCCGAGGCCGTCCCGGTCAGCCCGTTTTTTTCCTCAGCATTTGAAGCTTGCTGTGGCGGACGCCGTACGCGAAATAAATGGCCAACCCGGCCAGGAGCCAGCCGCCGAAGCGGAGCCATGTCCCCGTGGGCAGGCTGTACATCAAGTAGAAGCAGAAGGCCATGGTGATGAGCGGTGTGAACGGCACTCCCGGCGTTCTGAAGCGGCGCTCGACCTCGGGGCGCGTTTTGCGCAGGATGATGACGCCCGCGGAGACAAAGAGGAAACCGAACAAGGTCCCGATATTGCAGAGGTCGATGGTCATGGATATGGGGAAGATGCCCGCGACCAAAGCCGTAACACACCCCGTGACCCAGGTGCAAACGTGCGGCGTCATGTGCTTGGGATGGACCTTGGCGAACGCCGGCGGGAGCAGGCCGTCCCGGGCCATGACCATGAAGATCCGGATCTGGCCGTAGAGGGTGACCAGCAGGGTCGAGATCATGCCGATGATGGCTCCGGTGGCGACGAGCGCGCCGCCCCACTGGATGCCGATGCGGCCGAGCGCCGCGGGCAGGGCGTTGCCCACGTCGATCTCCTTGTAGGGCACGACGCCCGTCAGGACGAAAGCAACGGAGACATAAAGCAGGATGACGACGCCGAGGCAGAGCATGAGCCCGAGCGGGACGTCCCGTTTGGGATTTTTGGTCTCCTCGGCCGCCGTGGAGATCGAGTCGAAACCGATGTAAGCGAAGAAAATAATGGCCGCTCCGGCCATGACGCCTTTCCAGCCGAACGGCATCATGGGATGCAGATTGGCCAGGCTGACGTGGCGTATGCCCAGGACAACAAAGAGGAGGATGACCAGGATCTTAACGACGACGAGGATATTGTTGAACTTGGCGCTCTCGCGGACCCCGACGAAGAGGATCCAGGTGATGAGCAGGGTGATGATGACGGCGGGAAGGTCAATAATCCCGCCTTGCAGGGGCGTCGTGGCCAGGGCCTTGGGGACCTTGATCCCGACGCTTTCGAGGAGCCCCATGAACGTCGAAGACCAGCCCGAGGCCACAGCGCTCGCGGCGACGAGATACTGCAGCATCAGGTCCCAGCCGATGATCCAAGCCAGCACCTCGCCGAAAGCGACATAGGTGTACGAATAGGTGCTTCCGGCGACCGGAAACATGCAGGCCAGCTCGGCATAGGTGAGGGCGCAAAAGCCGCAGGTGATGGCGGCGACGATGAAGGAAAGAAGAATGCCGGGGCCGGCCAGTTTGGCGCCCTGCCCGGTGGCGACGAAGATGCCCGTGCCGACCACCGCGCCGATGCCGAGAGACGCTAAGTCGATGGCCGTCAAATTCTTCTTGAGCTGGGTATGCTCCGAAGCTTCCGTCGTCTCCGCGGGGGATTTGGTGATCCAGATGTTCATGAAAACTCCGAGCGATCTTTTAACGCTAGCGAAGAACTATAGTACAGTCGTCGGGGCCGCGTCTAGAGATAAACGGCCTTCACTCCGAAAAAACGCCGGCGATCCCCGTACCACATTGCGGGCAGCGGCCGCCGGAAATCCGGTTGGATTCGACGGAAAAGCCGCGGCGGCGGATGAGCTCCGCGCCGCAGCGGGGGCAAAGCGTGGCCTCCCCCTCCCCCGCTACGTTGCCGATGTAAACGAATTTCAGCCCCGCTTCCCGACCGATCGCGGCGGCCCGCTGGAGAACGGAAACGGAAGTGGCTCTGCGGTCGGTGAATTCATAATCGGGATGGAAACGACTCAAATGCCAGGGAATATCCGGATCGATGCCGGCCAAAAAACGGGCGATGTCCCGGAGCTCGTCCTCGCCGTCGTTCATCCCGGGTACTACAAGAGTGGTCACCTCGACCCAAACGCCGAGCTTGCGCATAAGGGCGATGCTGTCGAGTACGGGCTGAAGCCGTCCCCGGCAGACTTTTTTATAGGTTTCGTCGCTAAAAGCCTTCAGATCGACGTTGGCCGCGTCGAGATAAGGCTGGATGGTCTCGAGCGCTTCCGCCGTCATGAAGCCGTTGGTGACGAAGGTGTTGGCCAGGCTGGCGGCCTTGGCCAGGCGCGCCGTGTCTATGGCATACTCGAAAAATATCGTCGGTTCGGTATAGGTGTAGGAAATACTGCGGCAGCCGCTGGTCTTGGCGGCGGCCACAATTTCGGCAGGCAGGAGCTTTTGCCCGCCGCCCGTTTCGCCGTCCTTGGCCGAGAGCTGGCTGATTTGCCAATTCTGGCAGAATCCGCACTTGAAATTGCAGCCGGCCGTGGCGATGGAGAGTGACGTCGTGCCGGGCAGAAAATGATAGAAGGGCTTCTTCTCGATCGGATCGACGTGGGCGGCGATCACTTCGCCATAAACGTGGGTGACGAGCTTCCCGGCACGGTTTTCACGGACGCCGCAGATTCCCCACCGGCCGGACGCGATCGTACAGCGGTGGGCGCACAGGGCGCAGAGGGCCCGGCCGCCCTCCCCCGCCGACCAGAGCATCGCTTCGTGGACCATGTCCATCTCCTCGGGTGAGTCAGACGCCGACCGTCCGGCTGCGCCGCTCGGTCAGGATGGTGCTTCTCCATTGTCCGAGCCGTTGGGCGATCCGTTCGCGCCGGTCCACGACGCGGAACCCGCACGCCCATAGAAGGGCCAGGCTGGCCGCGTTGTCCTCGAACGTGGCCTGGCCGTCCTCGATGCCCTCGGCGTAGATGAGGAGGACCCGATCGGCGTCGGACTCGATCATCGGGCGGATGGAAATGTCCATCGGGTTTCGTTTAGAGCCGTTTCACGGCCGCCCCGCCGGAGGGCACTCCAATCCTGGGGCACAAATCGCGCAAGGGACATTCGCCGCAGCGGGGCTTGCGAGCTGGGCAGACCGCCCGGCCGTGGTTGACGAACATATAATTGAAATCGAGCCAATATTTCTTGGGGACAAGCGCCAGCAGGTCGCCCTCGATCTTCTCCGGGACGGTCTGTTTGGTCAGGCCCATTCTCTGCGACAGGCGGGCGACATGGACGTCGACGGCGATCCCCTCGGCCTTATGGAAAGCCGAGGAGAGGACGATATTGGCCGTCTTGCGGGCCACGCCGGGAAGAGTGATGAGATCGGCCATGGTTTCGGGCACTCCTCCGCCGAAAGCGGCGAGCAGTTGCCTCGCCGCGCCCAGGATGCTTTTGGCTTTGTTGCGGAAAAATCCCGTCGGCCGGACGGCGATTTCGAGCTCGGCCTTGTCCGCCCGGGCGAAGGCTTCGACGTCGGGGTATTTAGCGAACAAGGCCGGAGTGATCTTGTTGACCCGCTCGTCCGTGCATTGCGCGGAGAGGATGGTGGCCACCAGAAGCTGCCAGGGCGTTTCGAAACGCAGGCAGGTTTCGGCCGCCGGATACTCCTTTTCCAGGATTTTCAGGATCTTGGGCAGGCGTTTATTAGCGGATTCCATGCTATGCTCACAAGGTTGCCTCACTCATCCGCGATTGTATGCGCGGATGAGTGCGGCGGACAAGGACCCCCAAAACTCAGTTTTGGGGCCCCTGCCGCCGTCAAGCGCCGACGTGGAAGAGGTCCTGACCAAAATACTCGGCCTCGGCATCGTAATAATCGGGGAACTTCTCCAGGAGCTCGATCTCCGACCGCAGCATGTAGTAATGGCTGCGCTCGACCCTCCTCAGGTACTCCAGGACTTTCTTGCTCTGGGCGTCCTCGACCTGGGCCTTGGCGCCCTTGTAGTACTCCTCGGCCTCCTTTTCCTTCTGCATGGCCAGTTTGAAGAGGTCGAGAACGGCCGCCGCGTCGTCCAGCGCGACCTTCGATCGGGGGCGCTTCGATTCGGCCGGAACGACGAGTTTGCGTTCGGGGAAGTGGTCGCGGAAGAGCCGCTCCAGGATGGCCTTGTGGCGGTCCTCCTCCTTGGCCAGGAAATCCAGTTTCTGCTTGAGGACCTCGTTTTTCACGCGGGCCTGCAGATCCCGGTAGATTCCGGCCGCGTCCAGCTCGGCCCGGATGGCCACGGGGTAGACGTCATAGGGCTTGATTTTCGCATCGATGCTCATGGGTTGAACTCCTTCATCTTTTAATGAGGACGTGCCGCGCGCTCAGGTTTTGCTCGTTCATTTTGTTTAAGATTCATCCTTCTCCGGGAGTCATAGCCGGATCATGCGTTCGATCGCCCTCCGGGCGCGGTCGGCGATATCGGGGGGGACGACGACGCGATGGATCATCTGTTCGAGGGCCGCCGCCACCTTGGGCAGCGTGATCTTCTTCATGTTGGCGCAATAGGCCAATTCGTGGGCCGGGTAGAATTCCTTATCCGGGTTTTCCTTCTTCAGTCGGTAGATCATCGTCGCCTCGGTGGCCAGGATGATCTCGCGGGCCTCGGTGACGTGGGCTTCACGGACCATTCCGCCCGTCGAGAGGGTCTTGTCGGCCAAGGCGATCACTTCGGGCCGGCACTCGGGATGGGCCCAGACGACGGCCTCGGGGTACCGCTCTTTTTTCTCCCGGACGTCCCGCGCCAGGATGTTGTTGTGGACGTAGCAATATCCGTCCCAGGGAATGATCGTTTTCCCGGTCTGGGTCGCCACCCAGGCGGCCAGGTTCCTGTCGGGGGCGAAGAGGACCTCGTTCCCCTCCAGGGAATTGACTACTTGGGCCGCGTTGGCCGAGGTGCAGCAGACGTCGCATTCGGCCTTGACCGCGGCTGAGGTGTTGACGTAGCAGACGGCCGGGCGGCCGGGATATTGCGCTCTCCAGCGGATAAACTCGTCGGCCGAGATCATGTCGGCCATGGGGCAGCCGGCCCGCAGGTCGGGAATGAGGATCGTCTTCCCCGGGGACAGGATGGCCGCGGTCTCGGCCATGAAATGCACGCCGCAAAAGACGATGACCTCGGCCTCGACGGCCGCCGCCTTCTGGCTTAGTTCGAGCGAATCGCCGACGAAATCGGCCACGTCCTGGACTTCGCCCAGCTGATAATTGTGGGCGATGATGATCGCCTTCCGCTCCTTCTTGAGCCGAGCGATCATCCCAGCCAGGGCGGCCTTGTCGGCGGCGGAGAGCATCGGCGCTCAGCCCAGGGCGGCCCCGCAATGGGTGCAGGCGGCCTCGGCCTTGTTGGTGTACTTGCCGCAGTGGCCGCATTCGACCAACTCGATATCGCAGTGGTGGCAGGAACAAAGGTCTTCCATCCCGTCGAGGGGGCCCTCGCAGTAGGGGCAGCAGCAGCTCTCCTCCTCGCCCTCGTGCTCGTGGTCGGGCCCGGCCTCGACGGCCGGCCCGACGGCCGCTCCGCTCCGGCGGGCCTTGAAGTTCTTGATGGCCAGGTGCAGGGCATCGGCCCCCAGGTTGGAGCAATGCATCTTGTTCTTGGGCAGGCCGCCGAGCTCTTCGGCCACTTTTTCGTTGGTGATCAAGGCCGCTTCCTCGAGTGTCTTGCCCATGGCCATCTCGGAGACCATACTGGAGACGGCGATGGCCGCGCCGCAGCCGAACGTCTGGAATTTGATGTCGGCCAGGCGGTTGTCCTTGACCTTGATGTAGAAGCTCATCATATCGCCGCAGACGGGATTGCCGACCTGGCCGACGCCGTCGGCGTCGGCGATCGTGCCCACGTTGCGGGGGTTGGAAAAGTGATCCATGACCTTGTCGGAATAGATCATCGCGGGTTCTCCTTGAGGAATTCCGTATACAGCGGGGACATCTTCCTCAGGCGGTCGATGATCGGAGGGAAGACGTCGAGGAGGTATTCGATGTCGGCGGAGGTCGTCTCCTCGATCAGGCTGAAGACGATCGAGCCCTGGGCCGTGGCGTGGTCCAGGCCCATGGCCAGGTGGACGTGGGAGGCCTTGAGCGACTTGGACGTACAGGCCGAACCGCTCGAGGCGGCGATGCCTTTCATATCCAGGCTGAGGAGCATGGCCTCGCCCTCGACGAAGGGGACGACGAAACTGGTGTGATGGGGCAGGCGGTCATCGACCGGGCCGGTCAAACGGGCGTGTTCGATGCGGCGCGGCAGCTCGGCGATCAGCCGGCCGCAGAGGGCCCGGGCCGCGGCCGTCCGTTCGGCCATTTTCAAGCGGGCGATCTCGGCGGCCTTGCCCAAACCGATGACGGCCGGGACGTTCTCCGTCCCGCCGCGTTTACCGCCCTCCTGGATGCCGCCGTCGATCAAGGGATTGATTTTCACGCCCTTGCGGACGAACAAGGCGCCGCTCCCCTTGGGGCCGTAGAACTGGTCTCCGGCCAGGCTGAGAGCGTCGATGCCCAGGGCCCGCACGTCGAGCGGAATGTTGCCCGCGGCGGCCACGGCGTCGGTATGGACGAGGACATTTTTCGCTTTGGCCAGTCGGGCGATCCCGGCGATCGGCTCGATCGTCCCGATTTCGGAATTGGCCGTCTGGATCGAGACCAGGACGGTTTCGGGCTTCAGGGCGGCGGCCACGGCGGCCGGATCGACCCGGCCGTCATGGTCCACGGGGACCAACGTCGTCGTGAAGCCCGATTTTTCCAGGCTCTTGGCCGCGTTGAGGACCGAGGTATGCTCGATGGCCGACAGGACGAGGTGCGTCCCCTTGGCTCTGTTGGCCAGGGCCAGGCCTTTGAGGGCCAGGTTGTTGGCCTCGGAGCCGCAGGAGACGAAGACGATCTCGCTCTCCGCGGCGTTGATCAGTCGGGCCACGGATTCGCGGGCCTCGGCCACCGGCTCCTGGACGACCTGGCCTTCAGTATGAGGGCTCTGGTTGTTGCCGAAGCGTTGGCGAAAATAGGGCAGCATGGCCGCCAGGACGTCGGGATGGACGGGGGTGGCGGCTATATGATCGAGATAGACTCTGCGCATCGTCAGGCCTCCCGAAAAAGGGATGGGGTTCGGATTCCGGGAAATCCGGGACCGCTCCCTTTTTTAGACGGCAATGACTTCCTTGACCTCGGGGACTTCCTTCTTGAGAATCCGCTCGATGCCCATTTTCAGGGTCAACTGGGACATCGGGCAGCCGCCGCAGGCGCCGGTCAGCTTAACCTTGACGACGCCGTCCGCGCCCGCCTCGACGAGCTGGACGTCGCCGCCGTCCAAGCGCAGCTGCGGGCGGACCTTATTCAAAGCCGCTTCGATTTTTTCCTTCATCGAACACTCCTTGACAGGATTTTTCTAATATAGTCTTTCCGCCGCTTTTTTTCCAGGGCGGCGGTCCAAAATCATTATACAACTTATTCCCTATAGATTCTATAGTATTAGTCTCGGCCTCATTGACAGGGCCGCCGGCAAGCCCTACGATTCCTTCGTCGATTCCCGGCGTCCGCAAGGAGAAAATGATGACCATCAAACAAATGGCTCTGCTCTATGTCCTGACCTTGGCCGTATTCTTCCTCATCGACATGGTCTGGCTGGGGATTGCGGCCAAGGGCTTCTACCGGAAACACCTGGGAGCCCTGCTCAGCCCCAAGGTCCAGTGGACGGCGGCCATCCTTTTTTACCTGCTCTTCATCGCCGGCCTGATGGTCTTCATCGTCCGCCCGGCCATGGCCGCCGGGGCGCCGCTTCAGGCACTTCTTTACGGAGCGTTTTTCGGGCTGATTTGCTACGCGACCTACGACCTTTCCAATCTGGCCACACTCAAAGACTGGCCGGTCGTCGTAACACTGGTCGACCTCGTCTGGGGCACAGTCCTGGGCGGGTCGGTCTCGGCCTTGAGCGTCGTTCTCGGCCGCGCTCTGCTCAAGATCTGAACGCCGGGCGGCCGCCTAGGAACACTTATTCCAGCCGCAGTTGGGGCAGGTCGGACACTTTTCGTCGGGAAGCGTCGCCCCGCATTGCCGGCAGACGAACTGGAACATGTCCTTGGACCCGCCGTTTTTCATCGTCCCGAAATGCCGTCCCAAGACCTTGGCGATGGCGTCGGGGATGGACGTCACCAGGCCGCCCTCGGTGAAAACGGGATCGGACCCGCCGATCCCGGCGATCTGGCTGACGACTTCCTTGGGATCCACTCCCGTGCGCAGGGCCAGGCTGATCAGGCGGCCGATGGCCTCGGCGTCGGCCATGGTCGAATACCCGCTCTTGCCGATCGAGGCGAAGACCTCGAAGGGCTTCTGGTTGAAGAAGGTGATGGTGACGTAGAGGTTGCCGAAGCCGGTCTTGATCTTGTCCGTGATCGAGTTCAGGGTGTCCGGGCGCTCCTCCGGCATCCGCGGGTTGGGCGCGGCGGCCTTGTTGAGGACCTGCTCCTCGCGGCAGCCGTCGCGGTAGATGGTGATGCCCTTGGTCCCCAGGTCGTAGGCTTTGAGGTAGGCGTTTTCTACATCCTGGAGCGCGGCCTCATGGGGCAGGTTGATCGTCTTGGACACGGAATTGTCGACATGCTTCTGGAAGGCCGCCTGCATCTTGATGTGCCACTCCGGGGCGATCTCGTGGGCGGTGATGAAATACGGGGGCGGCGTCTGGCCCGGGTTCTCCTGCTTCCATTCTAGGAAGAGCGGGTGGATGTCCTGCAGCTTGGAATCGATGATGTGGCTTACGAATTCGAAGGCAAAGACGGGCTCGATGCTCGAGGAGCACCCGGCGATGCGCGAGATCGTCCCGGTCGGGGCGATGGTGAAGACCGTGGCGTTGCGCATCCGGCGGCCCTTGAACACCGACTTGGCGATGTTGGGAAAATTGCCCCGGGTCTTGGCCAGCTTCTCCGAGGCCTCGGCGGCCTTGGCCCTCAGGAAGGCGCCCAGCTTGTCGGCCACGGCCAGGGCCTCGGCCGAATCGTAGCGGATCTCCATTTTGATCAGCAGGTCGGCCCAGCCCATGACGCCCAGGCCGATGCGCCGGTTGCCCTTGGTCGTTGCGTCGATCTGCGGCAGGGGGTACGTGTTGACGTCGATGACGTCGTCCAGGAAGCGCACGGCGGTCTCGATCGTCCGGCCGAAGCGGCCCCAATCGAAGAAATCGGGCGCGCCGGGGGCGAAGAAGTTGGCCACGTTGATCGAGCCCAGGTTGCACGACTCGTAGGCGTGGAGCGGCTGCTCCCCGCACGGATTGGTGGCCTCGATCGGGCCCAGGCCGCGGGTCGGGTTGTGTCGATTGATCCGGTCGATGAAAATGAGCCCGGGGTCGCCGATGGCCCAGGCCGACTCGACGATCATGCGGAAGACCTTGCGGGCGTCTTTGCGGTCGACGATCTTCCTGCGGTAGGGGTCGAAGATATCGTAGGACGCCCCCTTCTTGACCGCCTCCATGAAGGCGTCGGTGGCGGCCACGGAGATGTTGAAGTTCCCGACGCTTTTGCCGTCCCGCTTCATCAGAATGAAGCTCTCGATGTCGGGGTGGTCGGCCCGGAGGATGCCCATATTGGCCCCCCGCCGGGTGCCGCCCTGCTTGACCGCCTCGGTCGCGGCGTCGATCACCTTGAGGAAGGACACCGGACCCGAGGCCACGCCCTGCGTCCGATGGACGAAACTCCCCGACGGGCGAAGGCGGCTGAAGTCGAATCCGGTCCCGCCGCCCTCCTTGTGGACCAGGGCGGCGTTCTTGACCGTGTCGAATATGGACTCCATGGAGTCCTCGATGGGCAGGACGAAGCAGGCGCTCAGGCACATGTCGCGTCCGGCGCCGGTCAGGGTCGGGCTGTTGGGCAGAAAATCGCGGGCCATCATGACTTCATAGAAGGCCTTGGCCCAGGTCTCGCGGTCCTTGGGGGTCCTCTCGGCCGCGGCGACGGCCCGGGCCACGCGGTGAAACAGGTCGGACGGGGTCTTGTCCAGGAATTCGCCCTTGTCGTTTTTCAGGAAATAGCGGGCCTTGAGGATGCGCAGCGCGTTATCCGTGAAGCCCAATGCGTCGGCCATGACTCCTCCGATTCTGCGTCGGGACGTCTCCATCCCGATAATTTTAATGGTATTTTGGCAATATAGCAGATCCGGCGCGTCTTGGGAAGGTGCCGGAGGAAAAAATCTCCAACTTTCCACAATATATGGTGGCACCACGAATAAATCCACCGATATATGGAGGGGCGCCCGCGGACTAGAAACCGTGTCCGGGCAAGGCGATGGTCACCTCGATAACACGGTGTTAGGGCCAAGATCGTCAATCAGGGTGGACGTTTTCCCCAATATCATCTCCATTTCTATGACTTCGACGATCTCACCCACCGGTGGTCGGGGCGTTTTCATCGATTACACGAACGCTCTCATCATCATGGTCTTCATCGACATCTTGAGTGAGCCGTGGAAGAGAATCAGGAGTTTATTTCGCGGCGGGCTCCAGGCGGAGGAAGGGAATGCCCTGCAGGCCGATGCGGCCGAGCCGGAATCCCCGGATCCGACCGTTTTCGTCGCGGAAAAAATCGAAAATCAACGGCCAGGCGGCAAATTGGTCCTTGACGATCGGCCGCAAAGGTGACTTCGGGGCCCGTTTGAAACGGACGAAGAGTTCCCCTCCCCGAACCTCGAAACGGTATGTTGTGCTCAATTCGTTCCCGTGGTAAAAGCCTTCATATTCCCGGAGGTCGCTCTCGGCGGGTGCCGCCCGCTCAATCGGCTCGTAAATATGGGATCTTTTTCCGTTGAGATACGCATGGAGCTCGGCCCGCGCCGCCGGTCCGGGTTTTCCCACCTTCAAGAAAAACGGGAGGCCCGGCGTCACCGGCCGGAATTCGTCAACTGAAACCGGGGCATATTCGGTCGAAAGCTCCTCATTGATCCGGCAGACCAGGCGGCCGCTTTTTACGGAGACGGTCATCAAGTCCATATTGCGGGTGTTGCGGTAAGCCCCGGCCAGGGCGTTCAGGGCTTCTCCCGGCAGTTCGATCAGGCGCGGCCCGGGGGAGGCGGAGGGAACCGGAAGGCGGTCCCCCAGATAGATCCGGGCGGCCTGGTAACAGACTCGCCGTGCGTCGACATCGTCGGCGTTCGCCGCGCAGAAGACGGCAAACCGCTCCTCCGGGATGCGTAAAAACATCGCCTTGTAGCCGCCGTAGGAACCGTCATGCCGGACGACGGCCCGGCCGCGAAAAACATCGTGTTCCAGGCCGAAGGCGTACGCGGTCTCGTTTCCGTCTGAAAGACGGCCCCGGACCAGGACCCTCCGGACGATCCCCGCATCTCCGGCCCGGGGGGCGTCGAAGTTCGCGTTCCAGCGGGCCATGTCCAGGATCGTCGTGTGGACCCCTCCCGCCCCGACGAGATCGTTCGTATCGATATAGGCGCGATACGTTCCCCCTTCTCCGAGGACATAGCTCCAGGCCCGGCTTCTGACGATTTCCCTAAAGTCGTCCAGAAAAAACGTCCGGGTCATCCCCAGGGGCCGGAAGATGTTGTCCCGGGCGAATTCCCGCAGACTCGTTCCACCGACTCTCCGGACGATCTCTCCCAAAAGAAGGTAATTGGCGTTGCTGTAGTCGAATTCCCGCCCGGGCCGGAACAAGAGGCCTTTCTGTTTCGCCAGGATCTGATCGATGACCTCCCGGGCGCCATGGAGTTCGCCCTGCTCCCAGTCGCCGAGATACCAGAGCATCTGATCATCGCGGATTCCGCTGGTGTGATGAACGAGGTCCCCGACGGTGATTCGTTCTCCGTAATCCGGCATCTCGGGAATATATTTCCGGTAGTCGTCCTCCAGGCGGAGTTTTCCCCGGGCTTCCAGGAGGGCGATGCAGTACGCCGTGAACTGCTTGGAAACGGAGCCGATGCAGAAGACCGTCTCAGGCGTGTTGGGGATCCTCCACTCGAGATTGGCCATCCCGTAGCCTTTCTGATGGACGATGTTCCCGTCCAGGATGACGACGACGGCTCCGCCGGGGGTCTCGGCCGTGTTCCATCGGTCAAACAGCTTGTCGATTTCCGCTCCCTTGTCGAAAACGGACGCCCCGCGATGAGGTCCGCCCCGGGCTCCCATAATCAAAAGACAAACGACCGCCGCCGTTCCGGCGAAGCGGGAAAAACGGCGTTTTCTCATCGTTTTTTCAGGCGTTCCGCCTGAGCCCGGAAATAATTCGCCAGTTCCGGCTGGGCCGCGGCGGCCTTTTCCGCGGCCTTTTCGTAAAAAGCGGCAGACTGTTTCCAATCCCTCACTCTCTCAAAAAGAAAGGCCAGGTTCAGGCAGGCCTGGTGGGAATCGGGATAGGCCTGGGCATTCAGCCGGAAGACCGTCTCCGCCTCCGCAAACCGCTGTTCCCGGATCAACTGGAAGCCGCGGCCGGAAAGGGCTTTTTCGGTCACCGGGATCTCGTATCCGAATTTTTTCGAAAGATCCGCATAATGGGCTTGAACGGCGCTCAGGCCCCCGGCTGCGGTCTCCGCCGGAATCCTCCAATCCCGGTAGATCCACTTCAAGCCTTTGTAAAAAACCGGGAGCGCGGCCGTTCCCTGATCCTCGTCTTTTTCAATTTCCATCGTCCAGGCCAGACCGGCCGAGGCCGATTTATTCAGAAGCCCGGTCAGAGTTTGCAGCCCCGGAATCGTTTCCCGTTCATTCCCGACGCCGAGGTAGAGAAATCCGCGGACGTTCGGGCCGGAAAGCTTCGGGCGGGCAAACTCGAAAATCATCGAATTGTCAAAGGTCAACGAAGCGCCGTCCGTGATGAACCCGCCGAACGTCCCGGGAGATTCGAACAGAGTATAGACGGCGAAAAACCCGGACAGGCCGTGCCCGCAGAGGATCCGGAACGGCTGGGTCCTTAAGTTCGCCTCGAGATATGGGATGAACTCCTCCTTCAGGAATTGTAAAAACGCGGGAGCGCCGCCGCTCGCCGGAAGGTAATCCACCCGGGTCGGGGTCGAATCCCGGTAATGATGCCTCAGGGTCGGGTCGGGAAGGGCGGCGACGATCATGGCCGGGATGTGATCGTTTTTAGCCAGGAGATCGACGATTGCCGTGCTGTAGGCGAAATGCGGACTGCCGCCCAACTGAATGAGAACAGGGTAGCGTTCACCCGAATTTTCATAACCTTCGGGGACATGGATCCAGACCTCGCGGGCTTCGTTGAGGATCTTGGAGGAAAGGGAAACCTTTTGGACGGCCGCCCCGGCCGAAAGGACCCCGGTAATCGTCAGGACGAGGAAGACCATGATCCGATTTCTAAAAATGCGATCCCGTTGATTCATCCGCATCCTCCTTTCAACGAAGTCATCGCCATCCTGTTTTCAAACGGTTCTGTAAAATCATTTTACATACGCGTATCCAAAGGAATGAACGAATCGGATATCGAGCCCATCTTCCCGCATTGCCGCAAAAAAGTGCAATTTCCGTACCAACTCCCCCGGAATTCGTTCAGAATGGGTCGCGGGAAACGGGCGCGAATCCCCCAAATCCCAAGCCGGCCGGGTCGTCCGGACGGATCCGAAGAAGGTCGTAGCCAGGAGGAAGACGCGGGCCCGTTGAATGACCAGCGTGCTCTTTTTCAACAGCTAAGCGACGTTCGATTCCGCTTAAAAGACATAGGATATCAGGAACGTGCCCATCGATATGTCATGGGGCGCGCGGACTAGAAACTGCGTCCGGGCGAGGCGATGGTCACCTCGCTGCAGTTAAAGAACCACTAAAAAACGGAATTCAGACTTTTTGCATCGGCTGGTTGCAGCAGAGCAGAACGTGCTCCTCGACGCAACCGCAGGCCTCATCCACGATCACCCGATAGCCGCATACCCGGCAGGTCAGGGCGGGCCCTTTTTTCTTAGCGGCCGCCTTCTTGACGGCCTTCTTCGCGGCCTTTTTGGGCTTGGACTTGGGTTTCGCTTTAACCGCCATTTCATTCCTCCCTCGTTCGTTTCCGGCTCGCCTTGTTCTTACCATGCCGCCACGCGACTGTCAATGTCCCCCGGAGGCCCCGGGGGTTCTGCCGCTCATCGGACCTTAGACCGCGGCGCGGATCTTGTCCAGGGCCAGCAGCCCGCCCAGCCGCTCCTCGTGAAAAATCGTATCGCGCCGCTCGACGCCCGTGGAGACGATCACGAACCGAGCTTCGACGCGGTCCTCGAGGAACTTGACGTAATCGAGGAAGGCCGGCGGCAGGTCGCCCCATTCCCGGATTTCGTGGACGGGGGTCTTCCAGCCCGGCATGGTCTTCAGCCGCGGCTCGATCTTTTCCAGGATCCAGGGCTCGGTCGGAAAACCATCCAAGCGGCTTCCTTTATAATAATATTCGGTGCAGACCGGGATTTCGGGCAGGCCGTCGAGGACGTCGGGCTTGGTCATGACCAGCCGGTCGATCCCGTTGACCCGGCAGGCGTAAGAGACGGCCACCGCGTCGAACCAGCCGCAGCGCCGGGCCCGGCCCGTCGTGGCCCCGAATTCGTCGCCCCGCTTGCCGATCGCCTTCCCCACCTCGTCGAAAAGCTCGGTCGGGAACGGGCCCGCGCCGACGCGCGTGGTGTAGGCCTTGGTCACGCCCAGGACGGCGTCGATGCGCGTCGGGCCGACGCCCAGCCCGGTGCAGGCCCCGCCGGCGGTGGAGCTGGACGACGTGACGAAGGGATAGGTGCCGTGGTCCATGTCCAGAAGCGTGCCCTGGGCGCCTTCGAAGAGGACCGAGCGCCCGGCCTTGATCTTGGCGTTGACCAGCAGCGATCCGTCGCCGATGAACTTGCGCATCGCCTCAGCGTACCCGGCGAATTCGTCGAAGACCACCTGCGGATCGAGCGGCGGCAAACCGGCCCGAGCGATGATCACGTTCTTCTCGGCTACATTGCGGCGGATCTTGTCCTCGAGAACGGCCGGATCAAGGAGGTCTCCGGCCCGGATCCCGCGGCGGGCCGCTTTATCCTCGTAGGCCGGGCCGATGCCCCGGCAGGTTGTTCCGATTTTCCGCCCGCCCAGGCCTTCCTCGCTGATCTTTTCCACCAACCGGTGGTAGGGAAGGATGAGATGGGCGTGGCGGCTGACGACGATCTGCTCGTCGCTGAAATCGGCCACCCGGCGCAGCGCGGCCAGTTCGTCGAGGAAGGCCCGGGGATCGAGCACGACGCCGTCGCCGATGACGCAGAGCGTCCCCGGCCGGAGGATGCCCGACGGGATCAAGTGCAGAACGACCTTCGTCCCGTTGCGGTAAACGGTATGGCCGGCGTTATGGCCGCCCTGGTAGCGGGCGACGACGTCGAAGGCGGGCGAGAGAAGGTCGACGATCTTGCCTTTGCCTTCATCCCCCCATTGAGTTCCGAGGACGACGATATTGGACATGGCTTGCCTCTCAAAAATGGACGGCGGCCTGGACGCGGAGGACGTTGTCTTTCCGGCCGAGGACGGTGTCCTTCTGGATGTCGTATTCGAGCTTGAGCAGGATGTTGGTGTGAAGCGTATAGGTCGCCCCGATGGCCCAGCGGTCATGGTCGGCCAGGATCCCGGCGCCCGCCGCGTCGACGCCGGTCCAGCCGAGGCCGTGGAACGGGTCGCTGGTCTTGGATTTCGCGTAGGCGACGACGGGGGTGAACTGGCCGAAGTTCAGGCCGAACTGGACGTTCCAACCCTCGGCCCGCCCGCGGGCGAAGGAGGCCGGATTCTCGAGGTCCGCCCGCGTATATTCCGCCGTGCAGCGAACGTTCTTCGTCACCCAGGCCGCGTCGACTCCGTAGAGCACCAGGTTCCGGGTGTTCCCGGCGTCCTGTGTCCCGCGATAATACGAACCGGCGATCTCGAGCTCCTGGCTGAGGGTCAGGCTCGCCCGGAATCCATAGGCCTTGTCCTTGTTGTTGTCGCGCAACTGCTGGCCGTCCGCCAGGGTCGCGGCCTCGGCCAGGCCGTTGCCGATAAAGGCGGCGTAGCGAAAAATCCCGGTCCGGCCTTCGATCATTACCCCGATCTCCCGCCAACTCGACGGATGGGCTTCGCCGTAAGGATAGGGAAAGGCAACCAGCATGGTCTGATACGGCCGGTTGGCCTCGTTCGTCCGGCCGAAAGGCACCAGGAAGAGGCCCAGCCGTGCGCGGAACGCGTCGGAGTAGGCCCAGCCCGCCCAAGCCTGCTCGATTTCCGGCTTCCATTCCGCGCCCGTGCGCAGCTCCAGGACGTAATTGAACTGGGGGGTCCATTCCCCGGAAACGATCAATCCGGCGGCGGGGTTCTCGAAACTCCCCATCCGGCCGCCGCGCCGGTCCGGCGTCTGGGTGTAGTCGGCGGAAAAATAACCGTTCAACCGGAGCTGGGCCGCGGCGGCCCCGGACAGGAGGAGCAGGAGGACGGCGAAAGCAGATGTTTTTTTCATAGTTTTCCAAAATCGAAATCGTCGGCCGGCAGGTCCAGTTTGACGGCGGAGACGTCGCGCGTCTCGAGGACCGCCCGCGTGACGGCCTCGACGCCGTCCTTGACCCCCATCCAGACCGTTCCCCACGATGGCGATTTTCATTCCAGGAGGGCGAAAAAAGAGGGAAACGCCGGCGCTCTCACTCGGCCTTTTCGAAATAATCCTTGCCCACGCCGCACTGCGGGCAAACCCAATCCTCGGGGAGGCTTTCAAACGGAACGCCCGGGGGGATGCCGCCCTCGGGGTCGCCGACGGCGGGATCGTACACGTAACCGCAGGCCGTGCATGCCCATTTGGTCATAGTCCGTCTCCTTTGGAACTTGTCCTTCAATCTTCCGGAAGGATGAGGTTTTCGTATTCCTGTTCAAGGCGGAGTTTGTGCGCCTTCTCCTGGCCGACCAGGAACTCGAACAGCTTTTTCTGGGGGGGATCGGCCGCCTGCGCGGCCAAGGCCGCATAGAGAGAAGCGGCCTTGGCTTCCTTCTTGGCCGCGAAGATCAGCAGGTCCTGGAACGAGGGGTCGTCGCCCAGCGGTTCGTCGACGACGTAATCGCTGATCCGGAGGTCGTTGGCGCCGCCGGCGCCCGCCGCGGGGAGGGCTGCCGGGTCCAGACCTTCGAGAAGCCGGGCATGATTCAGTTCCTCGCCCCACAGCTCGAGCAGAAAAGCCCGGGCGCTTTCGGACTTGGCCTGCGCGGCCAGGTCGATATAACCCTGGGCGGCCTCTTTTTCGCCGGCCAGGGCAAAGCGGAGGACATCGTCGGTCGAATGAAAAATCTCGGTCATACGTCGGCGCTCCAACGGAAAGAATCCGGGCCCGGGCGAGGCGCGATCCGGATCCCTCTTTCGCGCCGGTCCGGACGTCGTTGCCAATTCATTATAGTGAAACGCGAGGTGAAGTCAATTTGAAGCCGGTCCCGTTCACTTTTTCTGGCAGCGCGGGCAGAAATGGCTGCCCCGCCCGCCGATCGTCCGGCGCCGGATCGGCCGCCCGCAACGGGGACAGGGCGCCCCGCCCCGGCCGTACACGCGATGGTCGTCCTGGAAGCGGCCGATCTCGCCGTCGGCGTTTCGAAAGTCGCGGATGGACGATCCGCCGGCGGCGACGGCCCGGCCCAGAACGTCGCCCATGGCCTTCCACAAGCGGCCGGCCCGGGCCCGGCTCAATCCGGCGGCCGAAGCCAGGGGATGGATTCCGGATTCAAAGAGCATCTCGTCGGCGTAGATGTTGCCGATGCCGGCGACGAAGGACTGGTCCAGGAGCACGCTCTTGAGCCGCCCGCGGCGGGTCCGGAGGCGGGCATAAAAATCGTCCGCCCCGATCTCCAACGGCTCCGGTCCCAGGGTGCAGAGCTCCGGACAGACGGCGAGGCCGGCGGCCGGAAGGCAGAGGGCGAAGCCGAACTTGCGGACGTCGCGGAAGCGGAGCTCGCGCCGGGTGTTCCGAAACGTCAGGATCATGTGGGTGTGTTTGTCGACGGGCGTTTCCGGTTCCACCCACAAGAAACCGCCGGTCATCTTCAAATGGAAGATCAGAACGCGGTCTCCGGCCTCGATGATCAGGTGCTTCCCGCGCCGCCGGACGGCGGAGACCGTCCGGCGCAGGAGCGGACTCAGGTCCCGGCGTCCGCCGCGGCGCAGGAGCGCGGCCCGCCGCAGGTCGATTCCGGATATTTCCAGGCCGCGGATCTTGCGCCGCAGGCTGAGGGCGATCGATTCCACTTCGGGCAGTTCGGGCATGCGGAGATTGTAAAGAAAAACCAGGGTCGCGTCTACGGCGGCAGGGGCGGCGGCAGGGGCCCCAGGCTTAGCCTGGGGATCCTTTCCCGCCGTACCCACTAGCGCTTTAAAACGCTAGTGGGTGCCCTGAGCTTTTACCCGGGGATCCGGTTCCGCCGCACTCGCTCGGGCATAAAATCGCGAGCGAGCGCAAGCGGCAGGGGCCCCGGCCTTTGGACGGCGATCATATTCCGCAGTACTCGGCCCTGGATAAAAACCAGGGCCGGGTGCATGAGCCAACGAGTAGTCCGCGGTCATGCTTAGCCCAGATTTCCCATTTTTCGCTTGCTTTGCGGGCCGGGTTGGTCTATCATTTCGGCTCGTCAAACCATGAAAAAGACCGCCGTTTTGATCCTGGGTTGGCTGGTGCCCGGCCTCGGCCACATCGTCCAGAAGAAATACGCTCGGGGCTTCACCTTTCTGGCCTGCATCCTGGGGATGACGGCCATGGGCCTCTGGATGGCCGGCCGCATCTATCCCTTCCAAACCGAAAATCCCCTGACCATCCTGGCCTTTTTCGCCGATGTGGGCAACGGTCTGCTGTACCTCCTGTCCCGTTTTATGACCATCGGGGCCGGCGATCTCAAGCTGGTCACGTTCGAGTTCGGCACGGCCTACATCGCCGGCGCCGGGCTGCTGAACTACCTCGTCGCCCTGGATGCGTACGACATCGCCGCGGGGAAGAAGAAATGATCTTTCAGAGCCATTTCATCTCCATGGCCGTCTATGCCGCCCTGGTCGCCGTGGTCCTGGCCCTGCTCCGCCGGAGCGAGCCGAAGGCCCGCTGGAAATACGGCATCTTTCTCTTCCTGACCATGGCCGGAGGCGCGATGCTCTTCGGCTGGCTGATGTATCTCTTCACCCTTTAAGACCAATGTCGGCGGGTCACCGCTCCGCCGTACCCTTCGTTTTCAAATGTTCCAGCGGTTTGGGTGAGTTGGGTCAAAACACGGGGATTTTCCTCGCCGGGGAAAACGAGCGTGTTTTCTCCCGAATGCCGCTCGCCTGCCGACAATTTACGCCTCAAGGTGTGCTATAATTTTTATTCATGATCGAGCTCGTCAACGTCTGGGTCCAGTATCACCGGCCCCAATGGGCCCTCTCCGACGTCAGCCTGAAGATCGAGAAGGGCGAGTTCTGCTTCATTACCGGGCCCAGCGGGTCGGGCAAGACGAGCCTCCTGCGCACCCTCAACCGCGAGGTCACGCCCACTCACGGCAAGGTCCTGATCGGGGGGAGCAACATCCTCCGCCTGCCCGACCACAAGGTCCACCTTCTGCGCCGGAACATGGGCATCGTCTTCCAGGATTTCCGCCTTCTTTTTCCCAAGCGGGTCTTCGACAACGTGGCCGTCGCCCTGCGCGTGCAGGGCCTCGATGGCCGCGAACTGAAACGCCGCGTCTTCATCGCCCTGCGCATGGTCGGCATGCAGCACCGCATCTGGGACTTCCCCTCCGAGCTCTCCTACGGGGAACAGCAGCGCATCGCCGTGGCCAGGGCCGTCGTCAACAACCCCCGCATCCTGCTGGCCGACGAGCCGACGGGCAATCTCGACACCGAGCTGGCGGCGGACATCCTGGGCCTGTTTAAAGAGATCAACCGCCAGGGCACCACCGTCGTCATCTGCACGCACGACAAGGAGCTCATCCGCCGCTTCGGCGGCCGGGTCGTAGGACTTCAGGACGGGAAGCTCCGGGGAAGGGAGCGGGTATGAGACGGCTCCCGGCGCGCTATTTCCTCAAAGAGACCCTCAACAACCTGTGGCAGTACAAGACCCGCCACTTGTTTTCCCTGACCATCATCTGCCTGTCTTTTCTCATCCTGGGCGTTTTCCTGGCCCTGTCCAACAACCTCGGGCAGAAGGCCCGGGAGCTGTCCGGCGACCTGAACGTCGTGTTTTACCTCCAAAAAGACGCCCCCCCTTCCGCCCTGGAAGCCCTCGAAATCCGGCTCCGCGGACGGCCCGAGGCGGGCGAGGTCAAATCGACCGGCGCTGCCGAAGCCCGCGAGCTTTTTCTCAAACGCTATCCCGAGCTGTCCGATATCGTCCGGGATCTGAAGGACAATCCCTTTCCCCCGTCCGTGGAGATGGCCCTGCGGAGGCCCGACATTCCGACCGACGAAATCCTGAAGCTCATCGATGACGTCAAGGCCGATCCCGCCGTGGAGGACGCCCGGTTCAACCGGGACTTGGCGAACCGGATCCAGTCGCTGGGCCTGCTGGCCCGGGCCGCCGGCTATTTCCTCGGCGGGATCCTGGTTCTGGCTTCGTTCCTGATCATCTCCAACGTCATCAAGCTCAACGTGCTGGCGCGCCAATCGGAAATCGAGCTCCTGCGCCTGGTCGGGGGAACCAACACCTTCATCCGCATGCCCTTCCTGCTGGAAGGCACCGTGATGGGGATCGTCGGCAGCCTCCTTTCCCTGGCCCTGGTTTTTCTCGTGGTCAAGCTTTTCCCCGTTTACCTGGGCACGTCCCTGGGCGCCCTTCAGGAGATCTTCGGATTCCGCTACCTGACGCTGCCTCAAGCGGGCGCTCTCGTCGCCGGCGGAGCTTTAGTCGGTTTTCTGGGCAGCTTGAGCTCGCTGGCCCGTTTTCTGCGCGTTTGACATGCCCCTGGGCTTGGCCTAAAATTCAACCTAGAAATTCATGCCATCCCTCGGGCAGGAACTCCGGACCAAGCGTGAAGAGCGCGGCTCAAGCCTGAAGGATATTTCCGTTCACACCAAGATCGGCACGCGCCTGCTGCAGGCGCTCGAGGATGACCACCTGGACCTCCTGCGCGAGCCTTTTTTCCTCAAGGGCGTCCTGCGATCCTACGTCCGGGCCATCGGCGCCGATGAAAGCTACTTCCTGCAGCGCCTGGCGGAAGTCACGGATACGTATACGACCGCCGCCCCGGGGGGGCTGCCGCCGAAAATCGTTCCGTCTCCGCGCCGGCGCGCGTGGTTCCGGATCGCCGCCGGGCTCATGGTCGTGATGGCGGTCGCCGCGGCCCTCTATTTCGTCTTCAAGACCCGGCCGGCGCCCGTCATCAAATCGCCCCTTCGGGAGTCCCCGGCCGCCCAAGCGTCCGAGCCCTCGCCCGCCGCGGTCCGGACTCCCCCGCCCGCCGCCCCGGAAGCGGCGATGAAGCTCGAAATGAGCTTTCAGGCCGAGACTTGGATCCTGATCACGGCCGACGGGGTCAAGGTTTCGGAAGGGGTCCAGCCGCCGGGCGGGAGGGCCGAATTCAAGGCCGAAAAGGAGCTCATCCTCCAGATCGGAAACGCGGGAGGGTTTACCTTTAAGCTGAACGGCAAACCCGGCAAGCCGTTGGGGCCTTCGGGGGTGGTGCGGAGGGACGTCCGCATCACGCCCGGGACGCTGGCCGCCTTTCTGGACCAGCCGGGCGGCGGCTCCGCCGGCCGCTGAAAGGCATGGGCGTGGCGGAACCTCCGGATGTCCTGACGCCCAAGAAGAAGGGTTCGCGCGTCCTGGGCGTGGTCATCCCCATCCTGATCGTTCTCTTTTTCATCATCGACTACTTCATCCGGGGCGCGCGCGAATTCTCCCCCTCCAAAGTCACCAGCCTCCTGCTCTGGGCCCTCCAGTTCATCGTCCTGCTGCTGGCCCTGATCCTCCTCTTCGTCCTCGGCCGCAACCTGGTCCGGCTCTACCTCGAGCGCAAGCGCAAGGTCGTCGGATCGCATTTCAAGATCAAGCTCGTCTTCTTCTTCACCGCCCTGTCGTTCATCCCCACGTTCCTCCTGCTCGTGTTCGCCGGCAATCTCCTCAGCCGCAACATCGAGCAGTGGTTCAAGCTCGACTACAACCGCCTCCTGGAGGACACCAAGGCCGTGGCCGACGGCTTCTATGTAACCACGTCCGACCTGACCCTCCATTACGCCCAGCAATTGAGCGTACGCATCCTGGGCCAGAACCTCAATGCCCCGGAAAACCGGGTCGCCCTGGAGAACCTGGTCAAAGAAAAGCTCCGGGAATACCAGTTGGACGAGATCGGCATCATCCAGGGCGACGAGGAGTTGTTCACGTACTTCAATCCGCAGCTTCCGCTCGAGGACTATCAGGACCTTCTCACCGACAGTCTCAAGCGGGCCCACGCCGGCGAGACCATCAAGGAGATCAAGCCGATGGGCTCGGGCGAATTTATCCGCCGCGGCCTGCCCGTTCCGGTCAAGGACGGCCCCAGCCTGCTCGTTATCACCGGAAAATTCCTGCCCCAAAACTACGCCCAGAAGATCAACACCATCAACGCCTATTGGGACCGCTACAGCCAGCTCCGCCAGCAAAAGGACATGCTCAAGACTTTCTTCCTGATGACGCTGGTGTTCGTCACCATCCTGATCGTCTTCGCCGCGACCTGGATCGGCTTCCACATCGCCAAGAGCATCACCGTGCCCATCGAGAAGCTGGTCCAGGCCACCCGCGAAGTGTCCAAGGGCAACCTCGCCGTGCGGGTCGAGGACCCGGCCTCGGACGAGATCGGCATCCTGATCGACTCGTTCAACCAGATGATCGCCGACATCAAGTCCGGCCAGGAGAGGCTGGCCCAAAAAACCGCCGAGCAGGAGGCGCGCAAGCAGTACATCGAAACGCTCCTCAACACGGTCACCACCGGCGTCCTGGCCGTGGACGCCGCGGGCGTCGTCACCACGATCAACCCCTCGGCCCGCGACATCCTGGCGCTGACCGACGGCGGGATCGTGGGCCTTCCTTATCGCCAGGCCCTCCGGCACGAGCGGTACGCCGATCTGGTCGCCGCCGTGGACGGGGGGATGAAGAGCCGCCACCGGCTGTCGGACCGCGAGATCCAGCTCACCCTCAACGGCCAGCCGATCACCATCGCCCTGACCCTCTCGCCTCTGCGGACGCCGAGCAAGGAATTTTCCGGGCTGATCGTCGTCCTGGACGATCTCTCCCAGCTCATCCGGGCCCAACGCATCGCCGCCTGGAAGGAAGTCGCCCAGCGCGTCGCCCACGAGATCAAGAACCCCCTCACGCCCATCCAGCTCAACGCCGAGCGGATCATCAAAAACCTCCGCCGCACCGAGCCCGGCGTGCCCACCGTCATCGAGGAGGGGGCCCGGGTCATCATCCAGGAGGCCCAGACGATCAAATCGCTGGTCGACGAGTTCTCCGATTTCGCCCGCCTGCCCAAGATCAACCTCCAGCCGACCGCCCTGGGCGAGATCATCGAACAGGTCAAGGCCCTCTTCCGGGGCATCTTCCAGGACATCGCTTTCGAGGTCATCCTGGATCCCGACCTGCCGCCCCGCCTGCCCCTCGACCCCGAGCAGATAAAGCGCGTCTTCATCAACCTCATCGACAACGCTATTGACGCCATGAACAAAAAGGGTAAAATCCTCATTCACGCCGTCTTCGACCGCGAGGCCCAGCAGGTCCGGGTCGAAGTGGCGGATAGCGGTCCCGGCATCCCGGTGGAAGACAAGGACAAGTTGTTCCTGCCCCACTTCTCGACCAAGAAGAAAGGCACCGGGCTGGGGCTGGCCATCGTCAGTCAGATTATGAAAGAGCACAACGGCGCCGTCGAGGTGCACAACATCAAGCCCCACGGGGCCCAATTCACATTACACATACCCGCATGAGCCAACATCGCATCCTGATCATCGACGACGAAGCGAGCATCCGGTCCTCGCTTCAGGGCATTCTGGAGGACGAGGGCTACGCCGTGACCACCGCGGCCAGCGGCGAGGACGGCCTGGCCCAGCTTCCCAAGCAGAGCTTCGGCCTGGTCCTGCTCGACATCTGGCTGCCCGGCATGGACGGCCTGGACGTCCTGCGCCACATCCGCGCCCTCGACGATCGGCCGCAGGTCGTCGTCATCTCCGGCCACGGCACGGTGGAGACCGCGGTTGCGGCGACCAAGCTGGGCGCCTTCGATTTCCTGGAGAAGCCGCTGACCCTGGACAAAGTCGTCCTAACGGTGAAGAACGCCCTCCGCCAGCGCAGGCTGGAGGAGGAAAACGTCCGGCTCCGGGAACAGGTCAAGTCCCGCTATCATCTCGTCGGCAAGAGCGCCGTCCTCCTGCGGCTGCGCGACGAGATCAAGAAAGCCGCCCCGACCGACGGCCGCGTCCTGCTGACCGGGGAGAATGGAACGGGCAAGGAGCTCATCGCCCGCCTGATCCACGAACAGAGCCGCCGCCGGGACAAACGCTTCGTCGAGAT
>Ga0315279_10000960_pt1 | contig 50751 bp, 58 predicted proteins | sample YL17G06_20_MG_FD_203694 | JGI IMG/M metagenome (GOLD analysis project Ga0315279, IMG submission 203694) | Sediment microbial communities from Yellowstone Lake, YNP, Wyoming, USA - YL17G06_20 | ecosystem: Environmental > Aquatic > Freshwater > Lake > Sediment | place: USA: Wyoming | collected... | reverse complement strand
CGGCGAAGACGGAGCTCATCACCCTCGACCAGCTCCGCGACGCCGTGAAGACCCTGATGCGCCCCCAGTTCCATGAGATCAACCTCAAGGCCATAGAGGCCGGAGCCGCCTCAATCTGAGGGACCAGACACGAGCAGGGAGTACCCGACCAGGCCCATCCCCGGCGTAGCCGCCCTCATCTTCAGGGACGACAAGGTCCTCCTGGCCGTACGGGGCAAGGAGCCGAACAAGGGCAGGTGGGGGCTCCCCGGCGGCGTTGTCGAGCTCGGCGAGACAGTCGAGGAGGCGGTCCGCCGCGAGGTCACGGAGGAGACAGGACTCGATGTCAGGCCCGTGAGGCTCGTGACCGTCCTCGACTCCATCTACAGGGACGAGCAGGGCAGGGTCAGGTACCATTACGTCCTCTTCGAGTACCTCTGCGAGTGGCTGGGCGGTGAGCCTGTCGCAGGCTCGGACGCCCCCGAGGCGAGGTGGGTCGGGCTCGACGAGCTCCAGTCAATAGACATACTCGACTTCACGAGACGCTTCGTGGAGAGGGTCGCCGGGAAGGAGGGGAAGCTCCCCCAGCCGGTCCCCTCGAAGCCGTTTTAACCTCCCCGCCTCTATCACAGGTTAGAAGGATGGGGTCATGTTCAGGGTGAGCGTCGACGTAGGGGGCACCTTCACCGACCTCGTCGCGCTGGACGAGGCGACGGGGGAGATGGTCAACATAAAGGTCCCGACGACCCCTAGAAGCCCCGAGGCGGGCGTCGTCGACGCCTTCAGGAGCTTCCTCGAGGGGGCCAAACCGGCTTCGGTCGGGATGGTGAGCCACGCCACGACCATAGCAACAAACGCACTCTTCGGACAGCTCAGCCTAGAGCTCCCCAGGACCGCCCTCATCACCACCAGAGGCTTCAGGGACATCGTCGAGATAGGCCGCCAGCGCCGCGCCGAGGTCTACAACCTCTTCTTCCAGCGCCCCCCGATGCTCGTGGAGAGGAGGCTCAGGTACGAGGTCGACGAACGGACCGAGGCCTCAGGCGACGTATCGAAGCCCCTTGACAGGGCTCAGCTCGACGCCGTCCTCGACGAGGTCGAGGCGGAGGGTGTCGAGTCGCTCGCCGTCGCCTTCCTCAACTCATACGCGAACCAGGCGAACGAGGAGGAGGCTCTCAATGCCGTGAAGGAGAGAGGACTCGCCGTCTACACGACCGCCTCGAGCAGGATATCCAACGAGTACAGGGAGTACGAACGGTTCAGCACAGCCGTCGTCAACGCCGTCCTCATGCCCATCATCCACGCCTACGTCACAGCCCTAGCCAGGGAGATGAAGGGACTCGGCGTCGCCGCGCCCCTCTACGTTATGCAGTCCAACGGCGGGCTGTCGACGGCCGAGAACGTCTCCCAGAAACCTGTCACCATAGTAGAGTCAGGTCCCTCAGCCGGCGTCATCGCCGCAGCCTGGCTCGGTGAAGCTACCGGCGAGCAGAACCTCATCAGCTTCGACATGGGGGGTACAACCGCCAAGGCCGGTACCGTCAGAGGGAGAATGCCTGAGGTCGTCCCTGAGTACGAGGTCGCGGGCCACATCCACATGGGCCGCCTCGTCAAGGGGAGCGGCTACCCAGTCAGGTTCCCGTTCATAGACCTCGCAGAGTGCAGCGCGGGAGGAGGCACGATTGCCTGGGTCGACAAGGGGGGCGCCATGAGGGTAGGCCCGACAAGCGCCGGCGCCAGCCCAGGGCCAGCCTGCTACAGCAGGGGCGGCACCGAGCCGACCATCACGGACGCGAACCTCCTCCTAGGGAGGCTCAACCCTGAGTCGCTCCTCGGCGGCGGCATGAAAATATACGCGGACAAGGCGGAGGAGGCATTCAAGAGGCTCTCGTCAAAGCTCGACATCGACGCCCAGGAGGCCGCCGTTGGCGTCGTCAGGCTCGCCAACTCGATGATGTCCAAGATACTCAGGATAGTCTCCGTCGAGAGGGGCTACGACCCACGAGGCTTCTCGATAGTCGCCTTCGGCGGCGCCGGGCCGATGCACGTCTGCGCCCTCGCCGATGAACTCGGCGTCGGCAAGGTGCTCGTCCCGCCTAACCCAGGGATGTTCTCCGCTCTCGGCCTCCTCACAGCAGACCTCTTCCACGACCACGCGAGGGCGATGGTCTCGAGGCTCGACGAGGTCGACGCTGGCAAGGCCGAGGCATCGTTCATGGAGATGGAGGAGGAGGGGAGGGAGACCCTCGCCTCGGAGGGTGTCGAGCCGTCCAAGATGACCTTCATCAGGCAGGTGGACCTCAGGTACCTAGGCCAGGCCTACGAGCTCACCGTCGAGGTGCCGAGGATGCTAGTTGGCAGCCTCAGCTCAGTAGCGGCCAGCTTCCACGCCAAGCACAGGGAGGTCTACGGTTACGCCGCAGAAGACGAGCCCGTCGAGCTCGTCAACCTCAGGGTTAGGGCGGTAGGCCTGATACCCAAGCCGAGGCTCCGGGAGCACCGGAGAGGCGTCAAGCCCTCCCCCTCGTCCAGGCGCAGGGTCTACTTCGAGGACCCGGGAGAATGGGTTGATACGCCGGTCTACGTCAGGGAGCAGGCACACTGGGGCAAACCGGTCAAAGGGCCCGCCGTAGTCGAGCAATACGACGCCACTACCGTCGTCTACCCCGGCTGGGAGGCGTCGATGGACGGCATCGGTGACCTGATCCTCAGGAGGCTGAGGGGATGAAGCCGGACGCCACGACGATCGAGGTCATCAAGGGCGCCCTGATCTACGCCGCGGAGGAGATGGGGATAGCCCTCAGGAAGTCGGCGTACAGCCCCAACATCAAGGAGAGGATGGACCACAGCTGCGCCCTCTTCGACGACAGGAGGCGGCTGATAGCCCAGGCGGAGCACATACCCGTCCACCTAGGCTCCATGGCCCTCGCCGTCCGGGAAGGCCTAGGCCACTACGCGGGCAGGCTCGAGCCCGGCGACATGATCTTGCTTAACGACCCGTACCTGAGCGGCACCCACCTCCCCGACCTCACCCTCATCGCCCCCATATTCAGCGACGGCGAGCTCGTCGGCTACGCCGCCAACAAGGCCCACCACACCGACGTAGGCGGCAAGGCGCCGGGCAGCATAGCAGGAGACTCCTCAGAGCTCTACCAGGAGGGCCTCATCATCCCGCCGGTCAAGTTCGTCAAGGCCGGCGAGGTAGACCCTGAGCTCTCCTGGCTGATAAGGAGCAACGTGAGGACGCCCGAGGTCCAGATGGGTGACCTCAGAGCCCAGATAGCGGCGAACAACACCGGCATCAGGCGGATGCTCGAACTCATGTCCGACCATGGAGCTGAGACAGTACACGAGGCGATGGAGGCGATCATGGACTACTCCGAGAGGAGAATGAGGACCGCCATCGCCGCGATGCCGGGAGGCGTATACAGGGCCAAGGACTACATGGAGGATATCCCTGGGGTCGGCCTCGCCGAGATCGCCGTCGCCGTCACCATCGAGGGCGACAGCGCGACCTTCGACTACTCCGGCACCTGCCCCCAGGTCGATGCACCCGTCAACGCACCCCTCGGCGTGACCATCGCAGGAATCTACTACACCCTCATCTCCGCCACGGACCCGACGATCCCCGTGAACGACGGCTGCTTCCGCCCCGTCACCCTCAGGATACCCGAGGGCTGCATGATGAACCCAAGGAGGCCCGCCCCCGTCGCCGGAGGCAACGTCGAGACGAGCCAGAGGAACGTCGACGTCCTGATGAAGGCCTTCAGCCAGATAATCCCTGGCAGGATACCCGCCGCCGGCCTCGGAACCATGAACAACGTCAGCGTCGGCGGCGCCAGAAGGGACGGGAGCCCCTGGACCTTCTACGAGACGATAGGCGGAGGCAGCGGGGGGAGGCCCAACTCGGACGGCGTCGACGGCGTCCACGTCAACATGACCAACACCATGAACACGCCAATCGAGGCCCTGGAGGCCTATCTTCCGCTTAGGTTCGAGGCGTACAGGCTAAGGACCGACAGCGGCGGCCCGGGCGAGTTCAGGGGCGGCTGCGGCATAGAGCGGAGATGGAGGCTCACCAGCCAGAAGGCCACTCTCTCCATCCTCGCAGAGAGGACCAAGATACCGCCGTGGGGTCTCCTCGGCGGTAAACCCGGCGCGCTCGGCGAGTACATCATCCGCAGGAAGAACGGCGAAGAGGCGAAGCTGACATCGAAGTGCACTGTACCGATCTACGAAGGGGACGAGCTTGTGGTCCTGACGCCCGGCGGCGGGGGCTACGGCGACCCCCTCAGGCGCGACCCCGAGAAGGTGCTCCGCGACTTCCTGAACGGATTCGTCTCGGCCGAGGCCGCCGAGAGGGACTACGGCGTAGCCATCGACAGGAAGACCAGTAAGCTGGACATAGGGAGGACGAGGAGGCTCCGTTCTAGGCCTTGAAGAACCCCTTAAGCGAGGATAGGAGGAGCGCTGCTACGAGGCTGAATGCCGCGCAGAAGTAGAAGACCCACTCTATCGGGGCGACGGAGACGATGTAGCTCATGACGAACATCCCGACGGTGCCGCCGAGGCTCATCATCATCCCCCAGATCCCCAATGAGGCGAGGAACAGCGGAGCAAAAGACTGTGGGAGGGATTCTCCGAAGGACGATATGAAGGTCGCGCTGAATATTCCTAGGAAGATCGCCTGCTTCTTTCGGTCCATGATGCGCGCCCTCGACGAACAGATACGAGGCGAAGCAACGGGGATTAAAACTTTCCCAATATAGGTGACAAAATAGGATTATAAGCCCCGGCGTATGAGGAAGGGTGATATGTGCCTCGCGATACCCGGCCTAGTCGAGTCGGTTCAGGGCAGGACAGCCGTAGTCGACTTCGGCGGAGTGAAGCGCGAGGCGGTCATCGACCTCATGGAGCAGGGAACAGTGACGCCTGGCACATACGTCCTCGTCCACACAGGCTTCGTCATCCAGGTCCTAGATAGGGACGAGGCCCTCGAGACGCTGAGGCTCTGGGACGAGGTCTTGGAGCACTCGAGGGGCTGAACCGTTAAGTTCTAAACCCCGGGCGCTCAACTAGATCGGCGTAGCCCATGTTCAACTTCTGGAGCGACTTCCCATCAGGGCCAGATTCGCCGAATGAGGTCTACGTCGTCACCGAGATCACCCGTGGGAGCAGGAACAAGTACGAGTACGACGCCCGGAGGGGTATCTTCAAGCTCAACAGGGTCCTCTACACCTACTTCCCATGCGACTACGGGTTCATCCCCCACACCCTAGACGACGACGGCGACCCCCTCGACGCGGTGCTACTTATAAACGAGCCCACTTTCACTGGCTGCTTCACCGTCGCCAGGCCCGTAGCCAACATAAAGATGATGGATGAGGGCGCCATTGACGACAAGGTCATCACCGTCTCCACGACGGACCCATTCTACAAGCACATCAGGAGCTTAGCTGACATACCGCAGTCGGCGGTGGACGAGCTCGCCTACTTCTTCAACACATACAAGCAGGCTGAGGGGAAGACGACGAAGGTGCTGAAGTGGGAGGACGTCGACGAGGCGAGGAAGCTCATAGTCTGGGCCGAGGGCTATTACAAGGAGCATGAGCTCGGTCAGTAGCCGTCGAGTGACTGTTAATTATTTATAAAGTCTCCCACCAACCCAATGATGATGGTGGATCACTCGCTCGTCGGAAGGTGTGGCCTATACTGCGGCACCTGCGGCATCTACAGGGCCTACAGGGACGGGGGCGAGCCGAGGAGAGTTCTAGCAGAGCAGTTCAAGATCCCAGAGGACAAGGTCAGGTGCGAGGGCTGCTCGGCGCTTACGCCGGAGTGCTGGGGGACAGGCTGCAAGATAGTCGAGTGCCTCGACGGCAAGGGTTACGGCTTCTGCTACGATTGCCCTGAGCACGCGGCTGGGAGCTGCGAGAAGTACGAGAAGCTCTCCGCCAGGTACGCCAAGCTTAATATCGACGTGAGGTCGAACCTCGACAGGATAAGGGCAGGTGAGGCAGAGGGGTGGCTCGCGGAGCAGGACACCCGCTGGCGCTGCAGCGGGTGCGGCCGCCCCGTCTCCTGCCACTCACCGAAGTGCTATCACTGCGGCAAGGTGAACCCCGCCGGCAACCAGTGAGGAATAGACGGCGACCAACCCGCCGAAGAATACCCCGTGGCTGCGAAAAACGTTAATTGTCTCCGCGAGTCTTCTTCTCAGGCGCATAGTTTGAGCAACGAACGCGAGCTTTTGATGATCCCGGGGCCTACGATGGTCTCACCACGGGTCCTTAGGGCACTGTCTAAGCCGATACTCAGCCACGCCAGCGGAGAGTTCGTCGAGGGCTTTGCCGAGGCGCTTCGGCTCCAGAAGAAACTCTTCATGACGGAGGGGACACCGTTCATGCTGGCAGGCAGCGGCACCCTAGGCATGGAAGCCGCCGCCTCGAACCTCGTCGAGAAAGGAGACAGGGTCCTCTGCGTCGAAAACGGCTTCTTCGGGGAGAAGTGGGCCGAGATAGTCCCCGCCCACGGGGGGGAGGCAGATCGTCTCACATCCGACTGGGGGAATGGCGTCGACCTGAAGCTCATCAAAGAGAAGCTGAACTCCGGCAAGTACAAGGCTATCACGGTCGAACACGTCGACACCTCTACCGGCATAGCTAACCCCGTAGACAAGATAGGGCAGCTGACGAAGCAGACTGAGACGCTCTTGGTCGTGGACAGCGTATGTGGGGTGGGCGGCATGCCAATGAAGATGGACGAGTGGAACATCGACCTCTGCCTCACGGGCAGCCAGAAGGCTCTTGGCGCCCCGCCGGGCATGACTCTCTTCTGCCTCAACGAGAAGGCTTGGAAGGCTGTCGAGGGGAGGAAGACGCCGATCCACGACTACTACACGAATCTGAAGAAGTGGAAGCCCATAATGGATAACCCACGCGGATACTTCGCGACCCCCGCAACGGGCATGGTCCTCGGGATGCTGGAGGCGTTGAAGATCATCGACGAGGAAGGTCTCGAGGCTCGGTGGAGGAGGCACAAGCTCTTCTCGGACGCGTTCCAGGCCGGCATCAGGGGAATGGGAATGGACTCCTTCCCCGACAAAGCGAACCTCGCCCACACACTGAGCGTGCCGAAGGTGCCCGAGGGCGTCAACGACGCAGACATGAGGAACATAATGCTAAAGAAACATAGCATAATCATCGCCGGTGGCCTGGGCAAGATCGGTGGTAAAACGGTGAGGATAGGCCACATGGGTAGCGACACCACCAACGACGTCGTCGCGACGCTGGCAGCCATGGAAATGGCCCTGACCGAGCTAGACTACATCAAGGACCCAGGGGCGGGCGTAGCGGCCGCCATGAAGGTCATCGTGAAGGGCTTGAAGTAAGACCAAATCCCTTTTTTTATAGCCTACTACACTTTTTACTATTTTATTCGATTTCGTAGTACCACAGTATTCGATTTTTTATTTCCTTATTCGCAAAAGTGAGTCGGCCCCAATAATTCCCGGGTGAAATGCGTGAACAACGGCTTCGACAGTAGCGAAGATGAAGCTGTCACCAGGGGCCAACCCATCAAGGGGACATCAAATAGAAGTAGAAACTACCCCAAATTCCCACGGGAACGACCTATTTTGCCAGAAACTTCCACGAAAGAGCCAAAGCGGTCAAGCCTCAAAGCAAAGTCGGACTCAAGCCTCGGCGACGTAAGATCGATATGGCCCAAGATAGTCGAGTACACTGGCCTCTTGGAGTACGAATCCAAGGTCTATCTGAGCCTCCTCGTCCTCCTCGTCAGGCCCGGCGTGGAGAGCCTCGCGAGGCACGCCTCAAACATAAGCAACATACTCCTCAGCCTCATCAACGAGCAGGGCGTCGTCCTGTTCAGGGGGATAAGGCCGAGGACCCAGCTCCACGCCCTAGAGATGAACGGCGACTCAGGCTACCCAAGGCTCAAGTTCACCCCAATCCAGTGAGACCCGGAGCAGACCCACGAAGCTCATCTGCTCAGACATCTGCGGCTCTGGACCGGACTATGTCATGAAGGAGATCTCTCGGCGCTTAATAGGCCATTTAAAACCTAAAAAGGTGCTCACGGAGCCTGTCTACTTCTTCACGGCGGCCGCGACGGCCTCGTCGGAGGCCCCCTTCCCTATTTCAACCCTCTCGTCGAGGGGCTTCAGGTGGTTGAGGTTCACCCTCCTCCTCCTGACGCCGGTCACCGACTGCGGCCCGGTGACGAGAACGAAGTTTCTGTCGATGACGTCGACAATGACGCAGCGCCCTCCGGCGTCCCTGCCGGTCGTCTTGATGCAGATTCTTCCAACCTCGTAAGCAGACAAAACCTTCACCTGCCACTTCTGTATTCGTCCACGATCTTTTTAAGGATATTCGCGGTCGCCTTGAGGTCGAAGAGGGCGGTGTTGAGCACCACGTCGTAGGCACTGAGGTCGGCGACATCTACGCCGTAGTAGCGCCTATAACGCTCTCTCTCCAACTCCTCCCTCACCCTCGTCTCCCTCTCAACCTCCTCAAGTGGCCTCTTCTCCCTGTCGGCGATCCTCTTCACCCTCACCTCGAAAGGTGCGGTTAGGTAGATCCTAATATCCGGCTCAACGGCCATCCAGGCCGAGAGGTTGGCGTCGATCACGACGCCCCCCCTCCTCGATTCCTCCTTGGTCCTCGTGTCCAGGTAGTTGTCGAACTCGGGGTCGGTCCCGGCGAGGAGGTTCAGCTTCTCCAAGCTCACCCCCTTCTCCTTGGCGCGCTCCCTGAAGATCATGCCGGAGGATATGTATCTGAGCCCGAGGGACTCTGCGAGTCTCTGAGCCTGGCTTGACCTCCCTGAGCCGTGGAGGCCGGCGACGGTGATGACGAGCTCCCTCTTGCTAGGAGCCCCCATCGTCCTTCACCGCGCTCTCGTCAGGGTCGATCTCGAAGGTTAAGCCTAGGACCCTCGAGGTGATGACGCTGGTGGCGATGGAGCTGAAGAAGTACCAGTTGGGCAACGACATCTCCGCCGGTATGAAGGGCGCCGGGAACGGGAAGTACGCCACGATCACGTTCCCGAAGAAGCCCCCGATGAACGAGTAGATGAGGAGGATGGGGATCATTGTGAAGAGGCTGCTCTTCATCCTGTCCATCGTCATCTTCGACTGGGTGGCGGTCAGCTCCTGCTGCCTCTTCTGCGCCTTGTCTATCTGCCTCTGGTTGCCGCTCTTCATCGCCGCCATCACCTGCTTCTGCACCCTCTGGCTCTCGATCATCATCTTCTTGTAATCGTCTAGGTTCACGGCGCGCCTGTTGACGTAGCTGCTGATCAGGCCAATGCCGGCCGAGAGGACGAGGACTACAATGGTCGCGGTGGGCGGCGTCTTCAGGAAGTCCAGGTTCTGAGCAACGGTCAAAAGCAGGCCCGAGAGTGGAAACATGGTCGATCCTTTCGCTTTAGTCAGTAATCTCGGGGATAAAAAGTATGCCTATCGCCGGCTACTCGCCCTGCTCGAGGAGCGAGCAGTACCTACGCCAGCTCAGGCAGATCGTCTTCGGATGCGCGGCACGCGGCTCGTCGAGCTTCCCGACCACCGTGTTCGTCGGAGCCTTCAGCACCTCCTCGGGCTTAGAGTAGGCCATCTCAGATATCTTCTTCACCGCGTCTATGAAGTCGTCGAGGGCCTCGACCGACTCCGTCTCCGTCGGCTCGACCATTAGGGCCTCATGGACGATGAGGGGGAAGTAGATGGTCGGTGCGTGGATGCCGTAGTCGAGTAGCCTCTTGGCCACGTTCAGCGCCCTGACGCCGGTCTCCTCGTTCATCTTCGCCGCGCTGAGGACAGCCTCGTGCATCCTCGGCTTCTCGGGCGCGTACGGTAGGCTCAGGCCACGGGTGTCCTTCAGCTTCTGGGCGATGTAGTTAGAGTTGAGCACCGACAGCTCAGAGGCCTCCCTGAGCCCCGCGCCGCCGAGGGTCAGCATATAGGTGTAGGCCTTCAGCATGACGTTGACGTTCCCGTAGTAGCCATGGACCTTCCCTATGCTCTTAGGCTTGTCGTAGTTGAGCGAGTATACGCCATTCCTCTCCTCGATGGTCGGCACAGGCAGGAACTCCGCCAGGTGAGACTTGACCCCCACTGGGCCAGAGCCGGGTCCTCCTCCGCCGTGGGGCGTCGAGAAGGTCTTGTGGAGGTTGACGTGGACGACGTCGAACCCCATGTCGCCTGGCCTGCACTTACCCATTATGGCGTTGAGGTTGGCGCCGTCGTAGTACATGAGGCCGCCCGCCTCGTGAACGATCTTGGATATCTCGGCGATCTTGTTGTCGAAGATGCCGAGTGTGTTCGGGTTGGTGAGCATCAGGCCCGCCGTCTTCTCCCCCGCCACGGCCTTGAGCGCCTCGACGTCGACGCAGCCGTCCTCGCCCGAAAGGACCTCTACGATCTGGAACCCCCCCATACCGGCGCTGGCTGGATTCGTGCCGTGGGCAGAGTCGGGGATGATGATCTCGGTCCTCTTGCCGAGCTCGCCCCTGTCCTTGTGATAGGCCCTGATGAGCATTATGCCGGTCCACTCGCCGTGGGCACCCGCCGCGGGCTGGAGTGTCGCGTCGTCCATTCCTGTGACCTGTAGGTAGCCCTGCTTCAGGTTGTACATGAACTCGAGTACTCCCTGGACCGTCGACGGGTCCTGGTCAGGATGGGCTCCGAGCATCCTCGGGTGTCCTGCTAGCACCTCGTTGATGATTGGGTTGTACTTCATGGTGCAGCTTCCGAGTGGGTAGATTATGCCTGAGTTGACACCGTAGTTCATCTGGCTTAGGTGGATGTAGTGGCGGAGGACGTCGACCTCGGAGACCTCTGGGAGGGCGGGGGGCTTCTCCCTGAGCATCCCGCTTGGGATCAGCTCCTCGACCTCGTCGACGGCGTCGACGACCTCCGGCTCGGCCTTCGGCGGCAGGAAGCCTATCCTACCCTTGTGGCTGAGCTCGAAGATGAGGGGCTCATCCCAGTCGGCCTGCCTGAACTTCCTCAAGGTCATACCTCCAGCACCTCCCTGAGACCGGAGACAAGCGCGTCTATGTCCTTCTTCGTATGCATCTCGGTAACGCAGTACAGCGCCGCCTCGCCGAGCTCCGGGAAGCTCTTGGCCAGAGGCAGCCCTCCCTGTATCCGGTTCGACAGGAGCGCCTTGTTGACAGTCTCGGCCGCCGTCCCCTTGAAGCCGACGGTGAACTCCTTGAAGTGGTAGCTGTTGAACATCGGCGCCCTGACTCCCGGGAGTTCGCCGATACGCCTCATGGCGTAGTGGGCGCGGCTCGTCACCACCTCGCCTAGGTCCCTCAGGCCCTGTGGGCCGAGGAGGCTTAGGTAGACGGCGCTCGCGACCGAGCAGAGCGCCTCGTTGCTGCAGATGTTCGAGGTCGCCTTCTCCCTGCGGATGTGCTGCTCGCGGGTCTGGAGCGTCATCACGTATGCCCTTCTGCCACCTTCAAGGGTCTCTGTGATGCCTATGATCCTGCCGGGCATCTGCCTGATCACCTTGTTGTCGTGCTTCGCGGCGAAGATGCCGAGGAGTGGGCCGCCGTAGTTCATGTGGTTGCCTAGGGGCTGACCCTCGCCGATGACGATGTCGGCGCCGTAGTCGCCGGGTGCCTTCAGTAGACCAAGGCTTATCGGGTCGACGCCGGCGATGAACAGGGCGTCCTTCCCGTGGGCGACCTCCGCAATCGCCTCGACGCCCTCCTCCACGAACCCGAGGTAAGAGGGGTTCTCGACGTAGACAGCCGCCGTGTGGTCGTTGACCTTCTCCTTCAGGTCCTCGATCTCCACCTGCCCGGTCGTCTTGTCGTAGTCGAGCTTCTCGACCTTCATCCCCACCGGCTCGATGTAGGTCTTCAGCACGGCGAGCCTGCTCGGGCTGATGAAGTATGGGACGAGTATCGTGTCCCTGTGGTTGATCCTGTTGGCGAGGAGCGCCGCCTCCCCCAGTGCGGAGGACCAGTCGTAGAGGGAAGCGTTCGCGACCTCCATGCCGAGGAGCTCGCAGAGGAGGCTCTGGTACTCGAAGATGCTCTGGAGGATGCCCTGGCTGATCTCGGGCTGGTAGGGCGTGTAGCTCGTCAGGAACTCCGCGCGCCTCACCACCTCGTCGACGACCGAGGGCACATAGTGGGGCCAGACTCCTCCTCCGAGGAACGGCGGGCACCTCAGGCTCGTCCCCTTCTCAAGGGTGTTCGAGACGAGCCCCCTGACCTCGGCCTCGGTGTAGGGGCCTGGGATGTCTAGCTCGCCCTTGAACCTCAGGCTCTCAGGGATGTCAACGTAGAGGTCCTCGATGGACTTGATCCCTATCGCCTCCATCATGCCGTCCTTGACCTCCGGCACGCTGTTCGGGAGATACGGGTGCGGTCTACTCAAACCATAACGCCTCTAAGCACTTTTCTTAAGCATGCAAGAACTTAATAACTTAATCCCAGCGCCGTGGTAGGGCTTAAATCGTCGCCTCCATATACGTTGAGTCCATCTAGGTGATTTCGAGATGCCTGAGGTGAAGATAGATTACGATAAATGCGCCTACTGCGGCACATGCGTCAGTGTCTGCCCCATGGGAGTCTACAGGGACACCGGTGACAGGGTCGAGGCCGCCAACGTAGAGGAGTGCGTCGCCTGCATGAGCTGCGAGCCCGCATGCCCCGCCGGCGCCATCACCGTCCGGGAGTGACGACACGACTCTCCCTCGAACCTCTTTTAACCCCCGGCCAAGTCCTCTAAACCCTAGAGGAGTATGATCCGGGCTATAGACGACTGGGCGAAGGGGCACAGGGACGAGTCCCTCTCTCTTCTCGGTGAGCTGATCAGGATACCGAGCCTGAGCCGGCAGGAGATGGCTTGCGGGGAGTGCGTCGCGGAGGCGATGCATGTGGTAGGCTTCGACTCGGTTAGGGTCGACTCCCTCGGCGACGCGATGGGGACGATCAAGGGCTCTGGAGGGGGCAGGAGCCTCCTGCTGAACGGGCACATAGACCACGTGCCGCCTGGGGACATGCCCGACCCATACTCTGGCAAGGTCATGGATGGCTCAGCCTTCGGCGTCGAAGGTGAGGTCGTCTACGGGCGGTCCGCCTCGGACATGAAGGCGGCCGTCGCGGCGATGGTCCTCGCCGGAGGGGCGCTCAGCGACCTGGACGTGAGGCTCAAGGGCGACTACAGGGTCGCAGCCGTCGCCCAGGAGGAGGTCGGGGGCGCTGGCACCGTCTCGACCATCGAGAGGGACCGTTTCCTCGGCGACGTCGTCCTCGTCGGCGAGGCGACGAACATGGGGGTCGCCCTCGGCCACAGGGGCTCGATGAAGATGAGCGTCGTCGTCAAAGGGAGGAGCTGCCACGCGAGCGCACCTGAGAGGGGGATAAACGCCCTCTACAAGGCGACGGACCTGATAGCCAGGATCAGGGAAGAGATCATTCCTAATCTTCCCACCCACCCGATCTACGGGAGGACGAGCCTAACAGTCACCGTGATAGGCGTCAAGCCCGGCGCTTCCAACGTCGTCCCAGAGGAATGTGAGTTCACAATTGACTGCCGGAACGGCCCAGACTTCCCAGCGGAGGAGCTGAGGAGGAGACTCGAAGCCCTCATAGAGGCTCAGAGGCTCGTGGACCCTGAGCTCCAGGCCGCGGTAATCCCGCCGCAGACGAGGGACGGCAGGGGCTTCACGGGCTTCTACACCGACCCCTCGGCTTTCCCTGTCGTTGCCGAGGCTTCGAGCGCCGTTGGGGAGGCCTTAGGCAGGGAGCCCAAACAGGGGATGTGGGCATTCGCCACCGACGGGAGGTTCTACTCCTGGCTCGGGCTACCCGTGATCGGCTTCGGCCCCGGGGAGGAGAGGTTCACCCACACAATCCAGGACCACGTTAGGGTCATCGACTTCCTAGACGCCATAAAGGTCTACGCCTGGCTCGCCTGCAGGATTTGCGGCGTCGAGAAGCCCTAGCCCTCTAGCCCCCGATGAGATGGTTGATGGATGTAGATTTATCTTGATATCCTCCAATAGTTCATCCATGGTCCACGTCCTCGATACCCCGGCTTATCTCAAGAAGTATGACAGGGGCGGGATGCTGAGGGTCATCTCTGGCTTCCCTGAGAGCTGCGCCGAGTCAATAAAGTTCGCCGAGAGCACCGACCTACAGGGACTCCGGGAGGGCTCATTCGACAGCGTCGTCGTCTCAGGCATGGGCGGCTCTGCCATGGGAGGTGTGCTTCTCAGGGACTGGCTCAAGGGGACGCTGCCGCTGCCGATGGTGGTCACGGGGGGCTACAGGCTGCCCGGCTTCGTCGGGGGGAGGACGCTTCTCTTCGCCGTCAGCTACTCCGGCGGGACAGAGGAGGCGATCAGCGCCCTCAAGGACGGCATCGGCAGGGGTGCAAAGGCGGTCGTGTTCGCCTCCGGCGGTGAGATGGTCGAGGTCGCGGAAGAGAGAGGTCTCCCGCTCGTTAGGTTCCCGGCGGGCTTTCAGCCCAGGGCGGCGATATCCCACCAGTTCTTCAGCCTCGCCGTCACGGCCAGGAGGCTCGGACTCACGGGCGACGCCTGGGGTGAGGTCGACGAGGCTCTTTGCCTCCTCAGGGAGATGAGGGCGGAGCTCGCGCCAGAGTCACCTCTTGAATCGAATCCATCGAAGCGGCTCGCTGACGTGGTGAAGGGGTACATCCCCGTCATATACGGTTCGAGCATCCACGAGGGCGTAGCTTACAGGTACTCGACCCAGTTCAACGAGAACGGGAAGTCGCCCGCTTGGGCTGGCATCTTCCCTGAGGCCTTCCATAACTCCGTGATGGCGGCAGAGGCGGAGCCTGGACTGCTTGAGCGCCTCTGCGTGGTCATCATCCACGACCCCGCGGAGTCCCCCGAGATGGCTGCGAAGATAGGGCGCTTCAGGGAGATTGTCGGGCGGAGGTTCGGCAGGGTCGTCGACGTCCACGCCAGGGGGAGGGGGAGGCTCGCCCGCATCCTCTCCGCCCTATACATAGGCGACTTCGCCAGCGCCTACCTCGGCATCCTCTACGGCAGGGACCCGAGCACGACAGGCTCGATAGACGCGCTCAAGAGGTGCTAACGCCCTCCCCCTACATTTTTCCGAGCCGTTCCCGGTCTTATTTATTAAAAAGACCCATTAAAACGGCTTAACAGGGATAATATTCCGTATCAGTCCATACATAATTCTATTTTTTTATGCGTTCGTTGCTTTGGTACTTGGGCCAAGGGCATCGTCGGGCTATCGATGTTGTTTGGGCACGTTTTATAGGCTGGGGGTGCGTCTCTTCCCTCTGTGCGGGTGGCGCTGTGATGGTCGTCGAGGTGGACGATACCCGCTTCGGCGGGCGTTAGGCAGGCTGGGGCGACCTACTCGGCGGCGCCGTCGTCGTGATGAGGCGCGTCGAATCCGGCGAGGCGTATGTAGGTGAGATTCCGCTTGACCTCTTCAGGGGGGACGCCTTCGGGGAGAAGCTGTACCTCCACGAGGCGATCAGGATAGTCGGCGAGGGCATAGAGAGGCTGGGGATAGCCAAGGACGAGCCGATGAGGGTCTGCACAGGCTACATCCTCTCAGGTGTAAGGGAGGCGCTCGGGCGGGAGGGCTACACGGTCGTCCCCTCTAAGATAACGGGCGCCACCCAGGAGTTCGCTGAGGAGGAGTTCGTGAAAAGTCTCGTCAGGCTGGGGGTCGGTGGAGAGGCTGAGGTCAGGCGGATGAGGCGCTTCAGCTCACTCCTTAAATGGGTCAGGCAGGACCTTGAGGGGAGGGAGCGCTTCGTCAAAACCGGCTGGAAGGCTTGGCACAGGCTCCGCGCAGGAGGAGAATGAGTTGAAAGTTCCCAAGAGGACGAGGAGGCTATCTGTCGCCCTCCCCTCCTCACTGGTCTCGGAGTTCAGCAACCTCAGGCAGAAGACGGAGATAGTCGGTCAGGTCGCCAGGTCGGCATCCATCTTCCGCGTCGATGAGGTCGTCATCTACCACGACGAGCCGGATGAGTCAAGCCTCATCAGGACGCTCCTGAGCTACATGGAGACCCCCCAGTACCTTAGGAAGTACATGTTCGGGATGAGGCCGGAGCTCCAGTACGCCGGCATCCTGCCGCCGCTCAGGACGCCCCATCACCCGCTCGGGAACAGGGTCGGCGACCTCGAGGTGGGCGAGCACAGGGAGGGCGTCGTCATCGAGGAGAGTGAGGGCGAATGCCATGTCGACATCGGCGTCGACACGCCCCTCAGGGCCACGGGGAGGGCGCCGTCGAAGGGGAGCCGAGTCACGGTCAGGGTCACCGAGAAGCACCCCGATCTCCGAGGCGCCTTCGCCAAGCAGGGCGATGTCGACGAGTACTGGGGGTACAGGGTCAGGTTCGCCAAGACCGGTCTCGTCGGCGTAGCAACCGACGGTGGCTACGGCCTAACGATAGCGACCTCGAGGAGCGGGACGCCCTACAACGAGGCTAGGGAGCCGCTCTTAAAGGGCTGGCTCGATGCCAAGAGCATCCTCGTCGCCTTCGGCTCGCCCAGGAGGGGGATAGATGAGATCCTCGGGAGGGAGGGCAGGAGCACCGGAGACGCGTTCAGGTTCAACGTCAACACGATCCCCGGCCAGGGCTGCGAAACGGTGAGGACGGAGGAGGCGCTCCACGCGACCCTCGCCATCCTCAACCTCCTCGAGGCGTGAATCCGCAGAGATTATATCTCGTTCGCCTGCTTAATTGGTGAGGCCTAGGGTTGGTGGAAGACGACGCCGTCATAGAGTCGGAGCTCAAGGGGAAGACGCTCCTCGTCTACATGCACATCCTCAAATCCAGGCAGGAGTCGGTGGGCGTCAGGGAGGTCCAGAGGAGCCTAGGCTTCAGCAGCCCCAGCGTCGCTGCCTACCACCTCGGGAAGCTTCAGGACCTGGGCCTAATAGAGAACATCTACGGCGATTACAGGATCATCAAGGAGGTGAAGGTGGGCGTCCTCCGCAGCTTCGTCACCCTCGGAGGCGTCATGCTTCCCAAGTTCCTCTTCTACGCTGTCCTGATGACGACGATGCTTGTGACCTACCTCATCCAGTTCCCGTTGGAGGCCACCAGGGAGAACATCACGACCATCGTCATGGGGCTCGTCCCGACGGCCATCTTCTGGTACGAGACGGTGAAGATATGGAGGGAGAGGCCGAGGTGAAGGTTGTTCTAAAATCCGAACACCCTGTTTCAGCGGGGTTAGAGGTGTTCGAATCTCTAGCATTAAGAGCGCCGGAGGCGAGAGTTGACCAGTGACAACGATGAGGATGACCATCTACGCCGTCCTAGCAGTCGCCGTCGGCATAGCCCTGGTAGGGGTGCTGCCGACTCAGCTCGCGGCGGTCACCAACCAACAAGGCAGCAGGAGCTTCGCACTCCAGACCACCGGCCAAGGCAACAAGACCGGCGGGTCCGAGGTGACAGGGCATCAAGCGAAGACGGACTCGAACGCAACCATTTCTACTGATTCTGATCAAGCTAAGGCCGCGGCTAGCGCGGGTGAAGAGTCGGGCAATTTTAGTATCGCCGGCTTGACGGATGCCGAGCGGGCCCAGGAGTTCAACGCCAACGTCAAGTACTACGGGCTCTGGGTGGTCAATCTCGTGCTGGCCCTCGGCGTCTACTTCCTGGCAAAGAGACGCCTAGGTTAGACGCCTGATCCCTTTGCGGATCTCCTCAGCTCTCTCCATCAGCTCGTCGCGTGTCATCCTTACAGAGGGGCCGATTGTCTCAACGACCGCGGAGGCGGCGGCTGACCCTACGGCGGCGGACCACTCGACATCCCCGTCCACGATGAATTGGTGGAAGAAGCCGGCGAGGAAGGCATCCCCCGCGCCAGTCGGGTCGACGACCACTCCCCCCTCATAGGCGGGGACGGCCACCTCTCCGCCGTCCCAGAGAACCTGCGAGCCCTCTCCGCCCAGGGTTGCGACGCAGACGTCGACGCCCATCCCGCGGAGCCTCCTTAGCCCCTCATGGGTGTTCCCTGCGCCCGTCATCAGCCCGAGCTCCCTTCTGGAAGCCTTAAGGATCGTCAGCCTGCCGATGAGCCCCTCGTCGAGCCAGGGGACGTGATCGACTGAGCCGTCGGGGAGGCGCCTCCTCAGGAAGCCTTGGGGATCCAGGGCAATTGTGCCAGCCTCCAAGACGTTCAGGGTCTCCACTGGTATCTCCTGGATGATCGGGGCGAGCAGGACGGCGTTGGGGAGCCCCCTGACATCCTTGGGCCCGATCTCCTCGCAGACGCTCTCCACGGACAGGCGCCGCTCCCCAGCCGTGTAGTCCAGGACGAACCGCGTCGTCTTGGCGCCTGGGACGACGCATCCGCCGACGTCGGCTCCCCTCGATGCGAGGCTCTCAGCATATTCCGCGGGGAAGTCACCGCCGACCTTTGTGCAGACCCTCAGCCCCCCGCCGAGGAGGTGGGTTATCAGCGAGACGTAGGTAGGCGGCCCGCCGAGCTGCCGCCGTTCGCCGTCCCCAGTCACCACCCTGTCCATAGCTACGTGGCCGACGACGGCGAATGGTTCCATAGGATAAGACTGGATGAGAAAGGATATTAAAGAAAGGGGTTAGAGGAAGAGCTTTCTCCCGTTGCTCTCCAGCAGGGAGATCCTCTTCGAGTCGATCTCCTTCTGAAGGTACTCGACATGCTCGGGCTTCATCTGCCTGAACCTGCCCTGGGCGCTCAGGTACTCAGTTATCGGCTTCTGCTCGGGCTTCGCCGAGATCTTCAGCGTCCCCTGCTCTATCTCGAAGAGGGGCCAAGCCCAGGTGTCGACGCCCAGGCGGGTCACCTCGACGCTCTTCGCGGGGTCGAAGCGCCAGCCCGTCGGGCACGGGATCACGGTGTGGATGTACTTGAAGCCCTTGATCCCCTTCGCCTTCTCGATCTTCGCCTTGAGGTCACGCGGGTACGAGATGGAGGCGGTCGCCACGTAGGGGACCCTGTGAGCGGCTATGATCATCGGTATCTCCTTCTTGTTGTTCTCCTTCCCGGTCGGCGTCGTCGTCGTCCAGGCGCCGAAGGGCGTCAGCCCACTCTTCTGGATCCCCGTGTTCATGTAAGCCTCGTTGTCGACGCAGATCTGGATCATGTTCTCGTTCCTCTCCGCCGCAGCCGAGACCTTGCCAAGGCTGATGTCGCCCGTGGCGCCGTCCCCGCCGGAGGAGATCACTGTTATGTCCTGCCTCCCTTTCGCCCTCAGCGCCGCCAGTATGCCCGTGGCGCCGTCTGCGATGAAGCTAAAGTGGATGCTGAACGTGGGCAGCTTGATGTTCCTTATCGCGCACATGGCGCACGGGCCGTCGCCGTAGACTATGGTGTTCGGCCCCAGTGCCTCGAGGATCATCCTCCAGAGCAGCGGTCCTCCACATCCAGGGCAGCAGGTAGTGCCGCCCTGGTAGAAGTTCTTCTCGTAATACTCGTCGAACTTGTTGTCCAGCGTCATTTTACATCACCGGTCCTAGGTCCTTGAACTCGACCCAATCCACTGCTTCCTTCACCTTCCCGGCCTTGACCGCCTTCAAGGTCTCATCCGCCATGTAATCTATCTGGCGCATAGTCACGTCAGTGCCTCCCAGGCCAACATGGAAGTTCAGCAGGAGCGGCCTGTCGTCGAGAGCGTAAAGGGCCCTCGCCACCTCCATGGAGACGATGCCGCCCCCTGCTGAGCCATAGCTCGTGTTCCTGTCGACGACGGCTATCGCGTGGTACTTCTTCGCGAGCCTCTGGAGCTCCTCGGTGGGGAACGGCCTGAAGCAGCGGAGCTTCACAAGCCCGATCTTCTTCCCCTTGACCCTCAGCTCGTCGATAACATCCCTGACGGTCCCTGTCATGGAGCCCATCGTCACCAGGACGGCTTCAGCCCCGTCGCAGTTGTACTCCTCCAGCGCGCCATCGTATCCCCTCCCGAAGCGCTTCCTGTACTCCTTGTCCACGTCCTCTATCACCTTCTTGGCCTTCTCGTGGGCCTGCTGGACCTCGTACCTTGAGGCCGCGATGTTCTCCCTGTATGGTCGGGGTTTCCAGTCCTCGGGGAGCAGGCTGTACATCTCGTGCTTGTAAGGCGGGAGGAACTCGTCGACCTCCGCCTGGCTCGGGACGGTTGTGGGCGTAGCCGTCGCGGAGACGAAGTAGCCGTCGTAGCATGTGGCTACGGGGAGGTAGATCCTCTTGTCCTCGCCTATCCTGTAGCCCATGATTATGGTGTCGAGGACCTCCTGGCTGTTCTCGCAGTAGAGCTGTATCCAGCCCGTGTCTCTCTGGAGGAGGGAGTCGTTGTGGTCGGGCCTGAGGCCCCCTATCGGGGCGATGGCCCTATTGACGATGCACATGCCTATCGGGAGCCTCATCCCCGGCGGCATCCAGAGCGCCTCCTCCATGAAGACGATGCCCTGACTGCTTGAGGCCGTGAAGACCCTGGCGCCCATCGCGGAGGCGCCGACGGCAGCCGCCATCGCGGTGTGCTCTCCCTCGACCTTGATGTACTCTGCCTTCATCTTCCCCTCGGCTATCAGCGACGCTATGCTGCTGATCAGCTCGGTCTGGGGAGTGATCGGGTAGGCTGGGACCACCTGTGCCCTGCTTAGCAGCGCGCCCCAGGCTGCTGCCTCGTTGCCCTCCATCATCCTCGTGAAGCTCATGCCTAGACCTCCCTCACCATCGTGATCGCCTTGACCCTGCACTCGTTGCCGCAGACCCCGCACCCCTTGCAGAACCTGTAGTCGAAGACCGCGCCCTCATCCGAGACTATGACGGTGCCCTCGGGGCAGAACTGCTGGCAGAGGCCGCACTTGACGCACTTCTTCTGGTCGACCTCGGGCCTGAACGATCGTACTACGCTGCTCATCCTCTACGCCTCCAGGACCTTGACGGCCTCGTAGCCACGTTGGCAGGCCTTTATGTTGAGCTCTCCCAGCTTTCCTGGAAGCTGGTGCTTGATCGGCTCCGAGAGGGACTCGAGCTTGACCCAGCCAGTCGCCTTTGAGACGGCGCCCAGCATCGGGGTGTTCACTATGGGTATCGCCCTCTGCCCGAAGACCTCGGTGCTTAGGCCCGTCGCGTCGATGGTCGCCACCACCCTCAGTTTGACGCCGAGGTCGACATCACTCGGCTTGACCTCGTCGTTGAGGATCGCGGTCCCCCCCTCCTTGAGCCCGGCCCTGACGAACGGCTGCTTCTTCAGCGTCGGGTCCATGACTATGATCGCGTCCGGCTCGTAGATGCCCGACGTCCGCCTGATCGGCTTATCGTCGAGCCTGAGGAAGACGGTGACGTCTCCGCCTCGGCGCGCCCCGCCGTAGACGGGTATCTTCTGGGCGTACTTCCCCTCGGCGAACGCCGCCTCTGCGAGGATCAGGGCACCCATCACGGCGCCTTGGCCGCCCATGCCGTGGAACCTTATCTCGATCAACTGGGATTCCTTCTTTCAGAGAATGGAATATTACGAGTCTCTTGGGAAGATAAGATTTCCCAGCAGGAACTGGACAGAAACGGTGGCTCCTCGACTATTCGCAAATTTCATAAAAAGTTTGGTATGCTAGCGGGTCCTCGGCTTCGCTATGATCTCCCTCACGTATAGGTCGAACATGTCGCCTTGGTGGGCTGGCTTCAGGACGACCGCGGTGTCTGCGCCCCTCCCTGAGCCCGCAATGACTATGACATCCCTGTCCACGGGGATCATCCCCGCGTCCGCGGCCATATAGGTGCACTCGACCACCACCTTCATTCCCTGGCCGAAGAGGCGGAGGACGTTCGCCACGATGTCCGCGGGGCCCACGGTGTTGAACTTTTTCCTGATCGCGGCGCTGACGCCCATGAAGGCGTGGCCTGTCGTGAGGGCCTTCCCGCCCGCCGCCCTGATCTTGGCCACCGTCTCCTCGGGCACCTCCTGCTTCCCGGGCTCCCTTAACCCGGTGCTGTGCGTCACAACCACGACGTTGTAGCCCTTGAAGACCTCAGTAGCCTTCAGCCCCGTCCCGCCCCGCGTCGAGGCGACTACTATGTCCCTAACGCCGAGCTCCTCAGCCCTCTTCTTCGCCGCCATCAGCGTGGCCTCCGTATTCCCTTCTCCGACCTCGTCGAAGTACAGGATCGATTTCTCAACTGCCATGACGATCACATTACAATAGTCAAGTGTCTAGGGATAAAAAGTAGTTAATCAGGCGCTATTTCCAGTCTTTTACCAATGTGTTTTGGTAATTCAGAATATTTAATATCGATAGGGCTCTGGTTCTTATGGTTCGCATGCGCGTTCAGGGCCGGCTCCTCCTCGTGGTAGTTCTCCTCGTAGTTTCCGCGGCCACACCACTAGCATACTCTGCCGACTACACGCCCACGAGGCTCTTCTTCACCGTCTACGGGGACGGTGTCGTCTCCGTGGACTACTCCATCGATGTCGACCCCACGCTTGTGAAGGTGAAGGTAACGGTCTTCGGCACCATCCTCAGGGACGTCCTCGTCGTCGACCAGGACGGGCTCCCCCTCGACTACGCCGTATCAGACTCCGTCATGGAGGTGGACAGCCTCGGCTCGATCTCCGTCACCATGGCCTACTCGACGTCCGACCTCACGAGCAAGACAGGCTCGCTTTGGATCTTCAACGCCTCAACATCGACGACGTCGAACATCTCGCTGCCGGCGGGCTCCACCATAACTAGCCTGAGCAGCGTGCCTCTCGAGGTGGGGACGCTGAACGGGAACCCCTACGTCTCCATGCCGGCCGGGAGGACGGAGGTCTACTACGTCATCGGCGTCGTGGGGACGAAGGAGCACGCTCTGATCGCCTTGAGGGATGCGGAGGTAGCCATCATTGCCGCCAAGGCGAAGGGAGTCATCGTCTCAGAGGCGGAGGCGCTGCTCGCGCAGGCCCAAGCCTCATTCAGCTCCGAGAAGTACGCGGAGGCCGAGCAGCTGGCAAATGACGCCAAGGAGGAGGCGAGGGCCACGGAGGCTGCGGCCTCTTCGGCTGAAAGCGCTATCACGTCTGCGACGTCGGCCATCTCAGCAGCCCGATCCGAGGGGCGCACATCCGGGCTAGGCGACGCTGAGGGTCTCCTGACCGCTGCCCAGGCCTACTATTCTGAGGGGGATTACGCCAAGGCCAAGGCGGAGGCAGATAAGGCTTACCAGGCCGCTCAGGCGGCTAGACAGGAGATTAACTACCTGGCCATAGTCGCCGTCGCGGGCGCTGCCGCCATAATCGCCGCCGTCGCCCTCGTCCTAAGGGGGAGGAGGAGGGAGGCTAAGCCCGCCGCGGAGCCGAAGACCAAGGTCAACCTCCAGGCGATCTTCGACGAGAACCCCGGCCTCAGGATGGACGACAGGGAGGTCCTCAGGTTCATAACCGGGTCTGGGGGAGAGGCGTTCGCCAACGAGATCAGGGAGCGCTTCGACCTGCCCAGGACGAGCGCCTGGAGGATGTTCAGGCGCCTCATAGGCATGGGGATAGTCGAGGAGAGGAAGATCGGCGGCCAGAGCCTGATTAGGATAAGCAGACGCTACAGAGTAAGCAGTGCTTGAAACGGGCGCGCGCGCTCCTGAATCGTCTCTCCGCAGCCGTTTCACCCGAAAGGTAAAAGACGGGTGAGAGGAGACTATAATTCTGGTGCAGTATGGTCGAGTGCTGGCTCCCATACGGGAATACCGAGGTCTACGTCACCGTCGGCATCAAGGACCTACTGAGCGTTGCCGAGCCCACGAAGATCGAGCCCCGAACTCAGCCCAGGGAGATGGCGGCGGCTTCGCTCTCAAACATAGGCAGCGGAAAGAGGCTTGAGGAGCTCGTGGGCCCCGACTGCAAAGTTGCCGTCGCCGTCGACGGCACCGTCTCCCCCCATACAGCTGTGCCCGTCCTTTCCTACCTCGTCGAGCAGTTCGTCTCGATGATAGTGCCAAAGGACAGGGTCACAGTAATCGTGGGAAACGGGGCGAGGGGGAAGAGCTCCAAGGAGCTGGTGGCCGCCCTCAGGGGATCGGAGGAGCTGAAGGGCGTGAGGCTCGTGGAGCACAGGAAGGGTTCCTCGAACCTCGTCGACGTGGGGAAGACCCATCGGGGGACGCCGGTCTCAGTTTGCAGGGATTACTCAGAGGCCACGGTCAAGGTGGCGGTCGGCGAGGTCCTCCTCGACAACTACACGGGCTTCAGGGGGGCCCACAGCGCCGTCGTCCCGGGCATCTCATCCATCGCTACCATAGAGGCAAACAGGAGACTCCTCTTCAAGAGCGGTGTGAAGCCCGGCGTCGTAGAGCTCAACCCCGTCAAGGAGGACGCCATCGAGGCGACGAAGCTGGCCGGCGTCGACCTAGCAGTAAACCTTGCGATCAGCCCCCAGGGTACGCTGATGAGCGTCCACTCTGGAGCCCTAGAGGAGTCGTGGGGGCAGGCGATCTACGAGCTGGGCGCCTCGTGCCAGGTCGAGGCTGAGGGCGGCGCGGACATAGTCGTCCTCAGCGCAGGGGGAAGCCGTTTCGACTTCGATCTCTACAACTCGGTCTGGGCGCTCCAGAACGCCTCCGGCGTCATCAAGAAGGGGGCGACGGTCATCCTCCTCGCGGAGTGCCCTGAGGGGCTTGGCGTCGACAGCTTCACAAGCCTCGCCCACATCGACCAGCTGAGCGAGCTGGAGAGGAGGTACGCCCTAGGCGCCGAGGCCCTGCATCTCCTCAAGTCCACGCTTGCGAGGAACGATGTCATCCTCGTCTCTTCGCTGCCGAGGTACCTCGTGGAGCCCATCGGATTGAAGGTGGCTAGGACCGCGAACGACGCATACGACGTGGCGCTTGAGAACAGGAGGGGCCGTAGAACCCTCGTATTGCCCTACGGATGCAGCACGGTGCCCGCGGCCGGCTAGAATGGCGTCAGAACTATCAGGGTGACCCCCATCAGTGCAAGGTAGCCGACCATGGCCAGCCTCCTGGAGGCGCTGACCGGCGAGACGTCGTCGAGGGGCTCCATACCCTCCCCGCCGCCCCGCATCATGAAGAAGGCCACCATGACGGCCATGATGAAGTAGCCCGAGACGATGAGCATGATTATTCCCCCGGCCGAGACGATCTTATGGGTTTCCCTGCCGAATATGGCCCTGACGACGTGGCCTCCGTCGAGCTGCCATGCAGGTATCAGGTTGATGAAGGTGACGAGGCAGCCGACCCATGCGGCGAAGGCGACGGGGTGGAGGATGAGCGCCGACCCTTCAGCCACCGGCTGGATGAACATGGATATGTATCTGAGGAGCAGAGGCATCGGCATCGCCTGGAACCTTATCTCTGGGAATCTGATCATGAAGCCCGCGACCTCGTCAATTGGCAATACGTATGAGAGTCTTAGGCCGATGAGGGCTATTATCAGCGTCGCGACGAAGCCGAGGACTGGTCCGCTGATGCCGAGGTCGAAGAGGTCGTCCCTGTTCACCGGCGGCTCGTCCTGGGTTATCACCGCGCCGAAGGTCCCCCCCATCCCGGGCGGCGCCGGGATGAAGTAGGGCATCGACGCCGGGACCCCCCTCCTTGTGGATATGAGCTTGTGACCCATCTCGTGGAGGCCGAAGACCGCCACGATGCCGAGGGTGAAGAGGAGGGCGTTCACGAAGACGGGCACGCCAGCCATCAGCGCCTGCGTCAGTACAGGGTTATCGCTCCTCAGGTATCCGTCGAGGAAGACGGTGCAGACCGTGGCGGCGAAGAGTATCTTGTTCCTCGTCGTGTTCCTCTTCCTCTCTGGCCCCCTCCTCAGGATGGAGACATAGTACCTGCCGACGATCCACCTAAGCTGTGGGAGGTAGCCGTGGGGCCTCAGCCTCGTCGCCAGTTCCTTGAAGGAGCTTTTCACGAGCTGCTCCTTATCACCAGGTTCCCTGGGGGAGACTATGAAGACGAGGGTATCCCTGTCGAAGTACCTGTCCTCGACCACGAACAGGTCGCCGACGGCCTCGTCCACGGACAGGTCGTACTTAGGCGTCTCCGCCAAGCCATACGTCTCCTCCAACGGTCCAGATGGGGTCTGGTGGCTAAAAACGTAACCGGATCGGTGTGAGACGATCTCTTTAAATTCATGGCGAAAAACGTATGAAGGGTTCAAAATTGAGTGGAGCGGGCTTCCAGGTCAGGGCGTTCAAGGCGGACGACCTGAATAGGGTCATGGAGATCAACTTCGAGTGCCTGCCCGAGAACTACAGCGCATACTTCTACAGGGAGCTCGCCAGCAGCTACCCGGACACCTTCCTCGTCGCCGAGTCCGACGGCGAGATACAGGGCTACATAATGTGCCGCGTCGAGAGGGGGTTCTCAAAGACAAGGAGCTTCAGCACCGCCAGGCTCCTTCACGTCGTCTCCATAGCCGTCAGGGAATCCTTCAGGCGGAGGGGGATGGCCCGCGCCCTGATGGACGAGGCCATGAAGAGGGGCGTAGCCTCTTATAAGGCGACGGAGTGCTACCTAGAGGTCAGGATCGGTAACGACGCCGCGATAGGGCTCTACGAGAAGCTCGGCTTCGCCAAGGTGAAGAGGAACTACGGGTACTACCTGGACGGCGAGGACGCCTGGGTGATGGCGTTCCCGCTGAGTTGAGCGCCCAAGCTCTCGCGGATAGGTAGTTATTAATCCCCCGTCAGCCAAGTCAGTAGCAGGTGAACCAACGTGGACTACGTCACAGGCATGAGCCTACTGCTCCTCGGCATATCCGCCGTCATCTTCTACTGGTTCGCCAGGTTCACCGTGAAGCTCATCAAGCAGCACTACAACATCTACCCCCTCCTCTACGAGCTCGAGGAGGAGGAGAAGAAGAAGCAGCGCGACGGCTAGAGGTACTGGAGGAGCGAGTCAGGGTGCTTCCTCTTCAGTCTCTCGTACCTCAGGCACAGCCTCCAGAGGATGTACAGTCCCACCAGCCAGAAGACGAGCGTTCCCCATGTGTCCATCATGAACAGAGGCTGCGCCATCCACGTAGGCCTCAACCTGTAGAGGAAGAGGTGAACGAAGTAGAAGAAGAGGGGGACCCTGCCGAAGGTCAGGAGGACGCCGAAGACGCCCCTCTCTATCCACCTCTTCTCCTCGAGGACGATGCCGAGGGAGAGGATGAGGCACATCACGCCTAGGGTGGAGAGGAGAAAGGCGAGGTCCGGCGGGTACTTCGAGAGGGAGAGCCAGTCCTGAAGTGAGTCTCCCTTGCGGGGGTAGAGGTTGCCGTAGCCGTTGAACCAGCGCACCACCACGAAGAGGACGAGGGACGCCAAGCCCGTCAAAGATATCGGCAGCTTAAGGCTCCTGATCTTGCCGAGGTCATACCTCGAGAGGAGCACTCCGAAGCACCAGCCGAGACCGATCACGCCTATCCACGGGATAATCGGGTACAACCCGACGAATGGCTGGTAATTGAAGCTCGGCTCGTGAATTATTAGCCTGAGGTAGTAACCCAGCCTGAGGTAATAGTTCCCGTAAGGATTGGCTGGAATCCAGCTTAAGTCTATGAATTGATGCAGTAGAATCGCCGCGAGTGAGGACAGGAAGATTGCTGCGGTCGGTAGACGCCTGTAGACGCTTAAGATGATGAAGCAGGCGCCGAAGCATGAGATGACTCCCCAGTAGAGGGGGCCGTTCCCGAAGACGTTTCCCTCGAGGAAGAGGGCCAGCAGGATGAGCACCCCGCCACGCTTCGCGATCCTCACGGTAATATCCCTCTGAGACTCGCCTCTGCTCAGCCTCTTGATCGTCGAGAGGGCGAGCGCCGTCCCCGCAAGGAACATGAAGGTCGGAGCGCAGAAGTGGGTGATGAACCTCAGCATGAACTGAGTGAAGTCGGGGAATAGGGGGAAGGTCCCACCGAGCCCCTCGCTCCCCCTGTGGCCGACGTTCCAGAAGCCAGAGACGTGGTCCCAGGCCATCAACGCCATGATCAATCCGCGTGTGAAGTCTATGAAGTTGAGTCGACTGCCCTGCTCAGCCTGCGCCGCGCCCATGGAGGCTTTTTAAGAAGTTCGATTTTAAAAAACTTCGTAAGAATAGATACTAATTTATCATCACGTTTTTTCATGCGGGTAAAATAAGAACGTTTAAGCTTGGCAGAAGGATCCCCGGCGAGTTCATCCCAGACGAGACGCCGTGTGGATGATATATGAATGCGACAAGCTCATGCGCGTTACGTCCTTCCGGCCCCCGTTTTTCATCGGGCAAAGTATTTAGGTTTCCGCCGACTTAGGGCTAAAGACGAACATGGGGGACAAGGCGCTAATACCTTGGAGGGAGGTCAGCGGCTGGTCATGCAACGCCTGCGGCAACTGCTGCCTCGGCTACAGGGTCCCCCTGAAGATGGACGAGTACGTCAGGGTCGGCAGCCTCTACGGGTCCGGCGTCATGGAGTACGGCCTAGGCAAGGCTTATCTCAGGATGGGCGTAGACCGCCGCTGCATCTTCCAGCGCCCCCTCATGGACCGGTGGGTCTGCACCATACAGGGGATGAAGCCGACCGCCTGCCGCCTCTTCCCGTTCCGCATCCACCACGAGCCAGTTTACAGCCATGGGGACAACAGCGCCTACGAGTTCAGGGGGAAGACTTGGCACGTCTACCTTGACCCGGACTGCCAAGGCATAGTACCGGGGAGGCCAACCGAGCGCTTCGCCAACCAGGTCCTGCCCGAGATCCTCAGCATGGGCATGGGGATGGCTCAGAAGCAGAGGTATACGACGTCCAAGTATATCTCATGGACGCCGCCGTGAATCCCTAACCGCATCGAACCGTCGGCGGAGAAAAAAAGCCCACGAGGGATAAAGCCTTTTGTTCTAGTCATGTGGGACATTATTGAATACCTCGTTACAATAAAGCCTGCGTCTCCTAACCCTGAATGACCCTTCTTGTATCCGGCGTGAAACGTAACCAGTATATACCATCAACACGCTATTGTTGTTTGCCCGAGTGGCGGCGAATAAGGGTCGAAAGAAGCGGAAGACCCCCGATTCGCAGAACCAGCGGGATGGGCATCGACAGCGCCTCTATTGGCTTAGGCTGATGGAGAACGCGAGCATCCCCCCGGTGACACCGCTCGGGCACCTCCATTTTATGGAAAACCTACAGCCCAGAAGCCAGTTTAATATCCCCCTGGCCGACGATTACTTGTCATAGCCTCGATGAATCGGTTGTCGTCGAAGGGATCGGGGAATCATGAAGGTAGTACGAGGTGAGTAAGATGGCCACGCCGGATGAGGTTAGGACACATACAGCCCTGCACGTGCTCAAGGGCGCAGTACAGAGGGTACTGGGGTCTAAGCTGACTGCTAGCACATATGTTACGGAGACCCATGGGGGTCTCACGGTCCAGTACGACAGGAAGCCGACCCAGGAGGAGGTGGCAAGGATTGAGGAGATGGCGAACGGGAAGATCGCCGAGGACGCCCCGGTGGAGGTCCTAGAGATGGGGAGGCCAGAGGCGGAGGCGAGGTGGGGAGAGGCAATACATGACCTGTTCCCGCTCCCGCCGACGGTCACAAGGCTGAAGATATTCAACCTAAGGGACTGGAACGTGAACGCCTGCAACAAGCAGCACACCTCGAGGATTGGCGAGATCGGGAGGCTAAAAATATCTAAAATAAGGTTCCGCGCTCAGAAGGGGCTGCTGGAAATAGCCTTCGACTTGGTTAAGTCTTAAAATTGTTTAGGCTGGTTAGGGCCCTTTACCTGCCCCTGCCCTTCGCCCTCTTAGCCCTGAGGTTCTTGCTGTGGCACTTCCTGCACTTCGTCGCGTTCTTCGGGTTCGAGGCGCCGCACGTCCTGCAGACAGATTTCTCGATCCTGTACTTCCTGGCCAGATCGATCTTGAAGGGATCCCTGAGAGACATCCATACACACCTGCGTTCCTAAAGGCTCTGAACCTAATGGATTCCGAGTATTTTATCTTTTCTAATTTAGGCCTGGAGCCTATCTTGTACTCAATGCTACTGTGAAGTAGCCGAAGAGATAGACGAGGAGGTACAGCATCACCCCGTACGAACTGTTCACCGCCGCGAAGAAGAGGCCTAATGCGGCGTAGATCATGAAGAAGATCTCTATCGACGGCACACTGTGAAGCACCTTGTACGACTTCGACTCCGTGCTGTCCGTATTCTTCGTGATGTTGTACTTAGGAACCCTCTCGTACGAGCCGCCGTCCCTGAAGAACCCCTTGATCATCTCTACGCTGCACTTAGCGGAGAGGCCGTAGCCTATGAGGCAGAGGAGGCCCATGAACCGAGCCTTCTTTTTGAACTCAAACTTCTGCATCCTGAGCGCCGTGTAGTAGAGGGCGAAGGAGCTCACTGTCAGGAAGCCGAAGAGGGCGAGGTATATGGGATTCGTTATATAAGGGAACTTATTTAAAGCGAGGAGCGGCACAGTCACGACGAGGCCCAGGAACATCCAGAGGCTGATCGTGTAGTAGCTGAGGTGGAGGGTGCCCTCCACCTTCTGGAGGAGGTTGAGGTGGGGCGAAGCCCAGACCTTGCCGATCAGCTTCTTGGCGCACTGGACGCTGCCCCTAGCCCACCGTGACTGCTGCATCCTGAACGCCGACATTGTGGGTGGTACCTCGCCGAGGACGACGTAGTCCTTCAGGTAGAGGGACCTCCACCCCTTCAGTTGGATGCGGTAGCTGATGTCCAGGTCCTCTGAGAGTGTGTCCGACGACCAGCCACCGGCCTCCTTCACGGCGTCGAACCTCAGGACCCCCGCGGAGCCGCTGAAGTTGAATACGAGCCCCATGGCGCTCCTGGCGGACTGCTCGACGATGTGATATGCGTCTATGCCCAGCGCGAAGGCCTCCGTGAACTGGCTGTAGCCCCTGTTTATATGCCCCCAGCGGGCCTGGACGAAGCCGAGCCCCGGGTCAGCCTCGAGGACGGCGACGGTCCGCTCCAGGAAGTTGGTCGGTGGCACGAAGTCTGCGTCGAGGATCGCAATGTATTTTCCATGGGTGTAGCTGAGGGCGTTCTGGAGAGCCCCCGCCTTGAACCCAGTCCTGTTCAGCCTCCTGATGACATTGATGTTGAAGCCCTTCTGCTTGTAGGACTTGACCTCTTTGTCTATGATGTCGACGGTGTCGTCCTTGCTGTCGTCGAGCACAAGTATCTCAAGCCTGTCCTTAGGCCAGTCGATGGCGCAGACAGACTCGATGAGCCTGGTCACAACGTACTTCTCATTGTAGACGGGCAACTGTATCGTGACGATAGGGTGGTTTGCGACGGGCTTAGCTGGCGAGTTCATGTATCTCTGAGCAGCGAATACCATGAAGAAGCAGTTGTAGCCGTATGGGAGTAGGAGGGCGTTGAAGAGGAAGTAGAGCGCAACAAAGATCTGGTCGAGCATTTAGGCAGCCTCCTCTTCTCCACATTTCCTTTGTTTAGGCTCCCGCCTTCCCCCTTTAAGAGAACTTTCATCACGCAATTCGGGGACTCAGCCCGGGTACTAGTCTCCCCTGAGGGTTACAAATCTCATTGTTACCCTGGGTTAAAGCCGTTGCCCTCCGGCTCCTTGCTGGTTCCTAGTCCCATCGGAGGTTGGCCGAGCGATTTCGGTTGAATGAGGCGTATTAGGAATCCCCAGAGGGTCTTCTTCAGGTGAGCTTTTAGAGACAACTAAACTGAGCATGCCTAGGATAGGCGATGAGGCACCCGAGTTTGAGGCCGCGACGACCCACGGCGAGAAGGATCTCCCCTAACGCCTTTTTTCCTCCACAAACAAGAAGATCTGGATCACGTTCTAAATGAGAATCGATAGACATGTGAGGGCTCCATCGCACTTCTGTATCTCTGAGACGTTCAGCGAGATGACGTCGAAGCCCATCTCCTTCACCATCTGCTGGGCCTCCGCGTAGCCATCAGCCATGAGGACGGTGTCGCCCACGGCTAGGGTGTCCGCGGCGTACTCCTCCTTCCCCTGAGGGATCAGTATCTCGAAGCCCTCGAGGGCGGGGTGGTAGGCGTACTTCTCCGTGGCGATCATGATGTTCCTTCCGAGGTAGGTCACATAGCTCTTCAGGTGCATTATGGTGGGGTCGAATATTGTGGCGACCGGGACCCCGAGCCACTCCTGCATCTGGGCGACTCCCTCCGGGTTCGTCCTGTCGCTTATGCCGCTGATCAGCTTGTCAGGCAGGTGGACAACGTCGCCGCCCTCTACCGTAGCTGGGGATTTGGCCCGCCTCACGGGCATCATCTCGCTGAGCACCGCCTCGACGCCGGTCTCCTCGCCGCGGCGGCTCTCCTTCGCCATCCTGCAGATGAGGGCCTTCCCGTTCTGGACGACGGCGTTGTCCTCGACGAAGCAGGAGTCGGGGCGGAGGTCGTCCCGGGGCACCCTGACGACCTCGAGTCCGAGCTCCTTGAGCATCACACAATACTTCGCGTGCTGCTCCCTAGCACCCTTAAGCGATACCGTGTGGTGGAGGGGGTGGGTCGAGAGGCAGCCGGCGTACATGTCGCCGGGCTCGCGGACGAGGGCGATCTTAGGGGTCGACAAAATCCATCGCCCTAGATTTGTCTTTCGAGGTTAAAAATGGTTTCAGGGGTCGATCCACCTCTCCACCTCGAAGGGGTCGAGGAGCTCGCCGCCACGATCAGGGCCCTCGAAAAGAGCGACCTCCGGCACACTGTCGAGGTATATAAGAGACCCAGCTGAAGTGCCTTTGCCGACCAAATTATTTTTTTAACTAAGTTTAGGTGTTATTGATCATTTTTTATTTGTCTGGGGTTACGTTGAAGCGTACCCGGTGGTCCTGTTGAAATCTTCGAAGGCCCTCGGACTCCTCCTCCTAGTCATACAGGTCGCGGGGATGCTCGCGTTCGTGGTGAGCGTCTATACCATCTTCGCGGTCATACGCTCGGTCGTGCCAAACAGCGGCCAGGTGATACCCGTTGAGATCGACGAAAACACAGGCATGGCAAAGCTGACTTTCACCATGAGCCCGGGCAACGGGGGCTTCATCGGGGCGAGCCTGAGCGTCCAGGTCGGCATCGTGGCGCCCGACGGCCAGTACCTCGCGATGAACTCGACGAAGCTCTACCTCGACCCTGGCTCGCGGAAGAGCCTCGAGATGACGCTGAAGGTTCCTGTTGAGAGGCTCAACGAGTACGCTGCAGGCGGCGGCACGAGCCTCGAGGTCCAGACCAGTGTGAGGACGCTGCAAGACCTCGTAGGGTTCTCCACCACGATTCGAGCCAAGGGAGGTGGTCAGTGATGAACCGTAGGACCAGCGCCATCCTCTCGGCGTTATTCAACCTCGCCATCTTCGTCGGGCTACCGATAGGCGTTCTCTACCTGCTACCGGCCGACCTCGCCGCTCAGCTCAGCCAGGTCGGCTTCAGCGTCCAAGGCCTCTTAAACCAGGCAGTCATAATCGGCGTCGTCATCGCGGCAATAACCATCGCGAAGGGGTTCATCGACGACAAGACCATAACCTACCTATTACTGAGCTTGGCATCGAACAGCATCACGCTGCTCTTCACGTTCATAGTTTTTGGTCTCGGGAACGTCGGTAGCATGGGGCTCACCACCGTCAACCTGAACATACAGAACGCAGAAACCACCGTCGTGATGGACATGCGCCTCCTGCTCCAGGTCGCGGTCCTCACCGTCGTGCTGAGGATGATACAGGCGGTCTTCGAGTGGAGGGAGGCAAGGGCTGAGGCGGCCCAGAAGGCCAACGCACCCCAACCAGGCACTCCCACGCAGTGATCAAAGCACCGAACTGTCTTTCAACCGTCGGGAGATGGGTTTATCACCTTCGTCCGCGCCTGTGATTTGAAGTGCGCCACCCTTGAAGGTAGTGAACATCACGCACGGCGACGACTCAGACGGCCTGGTCTGCGGGGCCCTGATGAGAAGACTATTCGACGCAGAGGTGATGCTGGCCAACTACGACAACCTGGAGGAGGTCCTCGACGGCGTGGACTGGCAGGTCGGTGAGCTGTATATCACCGACCTCAATCTGCGGCCGGCGCTGCTGGACAGGATCCTCAGGATAAGGGCGCGGACGCCTATCCACGTCATCGACCACCACCCCATGGCGCCAAAATTCAGGGAGGCGCTGACTAGAGCAGGCGTCGAGCTGACCCTGGACAATAGGGACAGCGCCGCCGTCCTCGTCTACAGCCGCTTCCGAGACAGGCTTGAACCCGAGGCGGCGAGGCTCGCGGCGTACGCCGCCATCTCGGACCTCTTCGACGACGGTCCAGTGGCCTCACGGATACTCGATGGCATGGACAGGAAGTTCGTGGAACACGAGGCCCTCATACTGACCCACGCCCTCGGAGGTAACCCCTCGGAGGAGTTCAAGGGGCTGGTCCTCGACTCACTGACACACTACGGGTACCCCCACATGATCGAAGGCGCCCTGGAAGCATCCCGATCCCACCTCGATAAGGTCGTGAGGGTTAGGGAGGTCGTCCGAAGGGAGGCGAAGGTCGAGGGCAGGGTCGCCTACATGGAGTGTGGCGACGACATCTCCACGGGCGAGGCGGCCAACATAGTGATGGACGCCATGGGCGTCGATGTGGGCATGTGCTACAAGGTGGAGGACGGCCTCGTCAACGTCTCCCTCAGGGGGCAGAGGAGGCTCAGGGAGCACCTCGGCTTCCTCGCGTCCAGGCTCTCCGAGAGGCACGGGGGCTTCGGCGGAGGCCACAACCGGGCGAGCGGAGCAAAGGTGCCCAAGGCAGAGATCGGGGCGTTCATCGAGGACCTGGTCAAGAGCCTACCCCGCTGAGCTCACCCCTTCAGACCTTTTTCATCCTGCTCGCCCACTCAGCCCTCCTCCTAGCCTCCTTTATCCTCTCATCGAGGGGCTTGAGCCTCGCCGGGTCGAAGGGCACCCAATCATCCCTCTCTACATTGGGGCCGATCAGTTCGCTGCTTCTGCAAATGGTGACCCTGCAAGTTTGGTTTCCTTCCTGTGGCGAGTCCCTCTCGAGGCAGTTGAGAGCCTTGGCGAGGCGGATGAGGGAGATGACCTTGAAGGGGTCATCTAGGCCGTACTCCTCTGGGTGGCTATACCTGATCTCCCTCTCATCCCTCGTATCGGAGTAGACGATGATGTCGCCGTAGTCGGAGCTGACCTTCACGGGGGAGAAGAGGCGCCTGAAGACTCTTAGGCAGGTGCGCCGACCCTCGAAGACTACGACCAGCCCCTTCTCCCGGGTGGACAACGGGTTGAATGGGGACGACCTGATAAAAACTTCTTTGCCTCAGAAGCTGAGCAAAAATACTTTAAAAAAAGTTGAACTACTTAGCGCAGATACTGCCGAGTCGATTAGAACCTTCTCGGTGGCCTGTGCTTGGCGTAGCATTCGCGGCAGTATATGGGACGACCCTCTGTGGGCTTGAATGGGACTTCGCATTCCTGTCCACAGTCAGAGCAGACTGCCTTGTGCATCTCTCTGGGCGCGTCGTCGAAACTGCGCCTACCCCTATAACCCATCTATTTCACTCCTTTTCCTTCTGCACCTGCCCACGGGCAGTGGGCCGGTACAGATGTGAGGAGAATACCTAGCTTTTAAATATATGTTCAGCGGTGCGCGCTACAGTCAAGAAAATGGGAGGGGCCGGCTGCCTACCAGTCCGACTTCCTCTCAAGCCAGTCCTTCGTCTCAGGGTGGATGTTCTTCCAGGTTCTGACGTACTCCTTGACCTTGTCGGCGAGCTGGACGGTCTGGTCGTAGCCCTGCTTCTTTATGAACTCCTGTATCTCCTGCTGCGTCTTCCTACGTGGCTTCCAGTCCTCTGCGTTCGCCACCCTGAAGAGGAACCTAGTGTAGTTCGCCGCCGCGAGGCGCAGGTACTCTAGGTCGACCTTGTCGACGGTGTCGTACTTGCTGTGCCCGTAGCCTCTCCCCGTGTTGGTCCTGATGGACTCCGGGTCTCCGCCGCTGCCGCACGGGACGCCCTTGAGGAAGAATGGCCAGTGGTCGCTGTACGGGCCTACGCGCTGGAAGAAGGGGAGCTCCGCCTTCATCTCCGCCGCCCACCTCTCGAGGAATGGCTCGAGTTCAGGGGAGTCGTGGAGGATGATGCCCTTCTTCCCCTGGCTGCCGCCCGAGTCGAGGTTCAGCATGAACCTGATCTTGTCCATCTCGTCCCTGTGCATGGCGACGTAGTTGTAGCTCCCGTAGAGCCCGATCTCCTCGGCGCCGAAGCAGATGCACCTGACCCGCCTCTTCAGCTTGTCCTTAGCCATCTGGAGGTTGCGGGCGATCTCCATTACCGTGACGGCGCCCGAGGCGGGGTCGACGGCGCCCTGGCTGATGTCGTGGCCGTCGTAGTGGCTGCCGACGACGACGTACTCCTTGCTCCTGCTCGTACCCGGGACGTCGGCTATGACGTTGTAGGTGGTGACGTCTATGTTCTTGTCGGAGGTCTTGATCCTGAACTTGACATCTCCCTCACGCTCGAGGGTGCGGACTAGGAACATGCCGTCCTCGTAGCTGACGCTGATGGATGGGACGACGGGGCTTATGCCGCCGGTCTGGGGGCCGTAGGCGGGGTACTGATTCATGAATATCCAGCCCTTGGCGCCGGCGAGGACGCTCCTCATGAACTTCTCGCTCCTGTGGAGGGACCTGTTCATGCCGAGGGGATTGGCGCTCGAGACCATGACGATGTTGCCGTCTATCTCCGCCTTCCTCTTCTCGTAGACGTCGACGGCGCCGTCGCCGAGCCAGACGAGCTTCGCCTCCATCTCGCCAGCGAGGCTGTGGGGGAGGCTGATGCAGTCGATCTCCTTCTCGACGGGGCTGGTCATCGTCAGCTTCGCTGGCCCACGCTTCCAGCCTGGAATCTTGTAGGATTCGTAATGGGCGTCCTCGATACCATAGCCCTTCAGCTTCTCGACCATGTACTTGACTGAGCCGAGGTCGCCGGGGGTCCCAGGGAACCTGCTCCCGTGGACGTCGCATAAGATCTTCAGGTTGTCCATCGGCTCCGAGGAGGTGTAGACCTCGGAGACGATCTTCTTATCGACCTCTAGGTATGGATTTTCCAAAAACGTGCACCGGCTAGATCAAGCCCTGCACCGGATTTAAGACTTTCAAACAACTCAGGTGGTCCCTTTCCTGTCCCCGACGAGGGAGGCGAAGACGCCGAGGACGCAGAGGACGGAGAAGATGATGAAGGCTGAGTGAACGCTCGCGAGGAGCTGGGGGTAGACCTCCGGCCTTATCTCGATCTGCCCGATGTTCACGGCGAAGAGGATCATGGTTATCCCCATACTCAGCATCTGCCCGGTCAGCCTCATCGTCCCGGTGGTGGAGGAGGCGACGCCGTAGTACTTACTGTCGACGGAGCTCATTATCGCGTTAGTGTTGGGGGCGGCGAATAGCGAGAGGCCGAATCCGAGGACAGCGAGGCCACATACTACGAAAAGGATCGAGGTGAAGTCGTCGAGGAGGATGAAGGGGAGGAGGCCAAGGACCGTGATCGCCATCCCTACTGAGGCGAGCTTCCCGGGTTCGATCCTGTCCGATAGCCTTCCCGCGACGGGTGAGCAGAAGGCCTGTACTACAGGCGACGCTATTAGGACGAGCCCCGCGTCTATGGGGCTGAGTCCCTTCAGGTACTGGAGGTAGAGGCTGAGGAGATAGTTGACGGCGTAAGTCGCGCCGAAGTTGATGAACGTAGCGAGGTTCGAGAAGGTGAATCTCATGTTGCTCCTGAAGAGGTTTATGTCAAGGACCGGGTTCCGCGCCCTAGACTCGACCCAGAGGAATGCCGCGAGCCCCGCCGCGCCGGCCGTGAGGGGGATGTAGCTCGACTCTTGAGGGAGGAGAGAGAAGCCGTACATTATGCAGAGGAGGGTTAGGCCGTAGACGGCTGAGCCGAGGAGGTCGAAGCGCTCCCCCCGCGCCTCGACCCACTCTCCCCTCACCCTCCACAGGGTCAACACGACTATCGTCGCGCCGAGACCGACGCCGCAGAGGAAGATGCTCCTCCAGCCGAGGCTCTGCGTCAGTATGCCGCCGATGTAAGGTCCGACTGAGAGGCCCACGTAGACGGAGGCGGCGTTTACGCCGAGGACGGCTCCCCTTCTCTCAGGCGGGAAGACGGAGACCAGGATGGCGACGCTGGTGCCGAATATCATTGAGGTCCCCACGCCCTGCATCACCCTGAGGAGGATGAGGGTGAACGAGGAAGGGTAGAACGATAAGAGCAGGGAGGCCACGGTGAAGATGGATACGCCGTAGATGAAGACCCTCTTCCTCCCGTACATGTCGGCGAGCTTGCCGAACGGGACGAGGAGCATCGCAGAGGTGAGGAGGTAGGCGAGGGAGGCCCAGCTCATGGAGATGGCGTCGAGGCCGAACTCCCTACTTATTGTGGGGAGGGCGATGTTGAAGGATGAGGCCGCGAAGGGCGTGAGGAAGGCGGTGAGCGAGGACACAACCACGACGATCCTCCGGTCGGTCTCCTCCAAGCTCCTACCCTTCCCCCACATAGCCAGGGACAAGAATTTAACTTGAACGATCAGGGGGAGGAGGCTGAGACGATTAACCTTAAAAAAGTGTGGCGACGGAGATGGTCCTTATCTCGTCGATGGTGTCCTCGCAGCGGTCAGTTATGTTCTCCATCGCGTCCATGAACTGACTGAGGAGGATCGTCGGCCCCACGGCCACGCCGTCGCCCCTGAGCCCGTTGATCGCCCCCCTCGCCTTCTGGTAGAGGCCGTCCATCTCCTCCTCGAGCCTCTCGACGGCGTCGGCGGCCGTCAGGGCGTCGTCGAACTCCCTGCCTATCAGCTTCCCGGTGCAGAAGTCGAGCTTTACGACGCAGTCCCTGATGACCCGCATCATGTCCTTCACGATGGCCTTGATCTCCTCAGGCATCTTATCGAGATCGAACTCCACGAGTATCCTGCCGGTCTCGTTGATCCAGTCTATTACCTGATCTATCGACCTGGCCAGGCGCATCAGGTCCTCACGCTCGTTCGGCGGCAGGTCACCCTTAGCGAGCTCTATGATTATCTTCTTCTTGAGGACGTCCGCCTCCTTCTCCTTCTGGGAGAGGACGTTGAAGCAGCGCTCGAGGTCCTCCCTCCTACCCTCTATGGCGAAGGAGATGCAGCGCTGAAGCTGCTCTATCGCCATGACGGTGTCCTTTGAGTGTTCGCCGACCATGGTGATGGCCTGGACCTTCCTCCTCGTCTTCAACCAGCTCTCAAGAGACTTCATCCCTATTCACCACTACTCAAGCGCGAGCTCCTTCTCAAGCCCCTCAGGAGGGTACCTGTATATCAGCATGTGCTCCTCGGGGAGCATGATACCTACTTCGTCGCCGACCCTTATATCAGGTTCCTCCTCGGACGCAGGAACCTTCAGCTGTGCCTTCAGCCCGTTCAGGGTCTCGACGCCGTAGCTTCTGGCGTCGCCGAGGAAGCTCTCCTCCCTAACCGTGCCCTGAAGCGTGTTCGCCCGGCTCCGCCGGCCGTGGACCAGCTTGACGAACTCCGGCCTTATCGCGACGACGCAGTCCTCGCCGGGCTTTAGGTCGAGGTCCTCCCTCCTCTTTATCGACAACATTGTCCCACCCACGTCGACTCTGCACGTCTTCCCGGCCAGTCCAAGCACCCTGCAGGCGAAGAAGTTCGCCTCGCCGAGGAACTTCGCCGTGAACAGGTTCCTGGGGTTCAGGTATAGCTCGTCCGGCGGGCCGACCTCAACCACACGCCCCGCCTTCATAACGATTATCCTGTCCGCTATGGAGAGCGCCTCCTCCTGGTCGTGGGTGACGTGGACGGCTGTGAGCCCCAGCCCCTTTACGAGCCTTTTCAACTCGTATCGGATCACGGTCCTGACCTTGAAGTCGAGGGCGCCCAGAGGCTCGTCCAGTAGGAGTAGGGTCGAGCCGGAGGCCAAGGCCCTCGCGATCGCCGTCTTCTGGCGGGCGCCCCCGCTCAGCTCAGACGGGAGGAACTTGGAGCTCTCCCTCATCGACAGCATGTCGAGCATCTCGGTCACCGTACCCCTCCTACCGTCGACTGACTCGCCCTTCACCATGAGCCCGTACGAGACGTTGTCGTAGACGTTCATGTGGGGGAAGAGGGCTATCTCCTGGAAGACGTAGCCTGTGCCCCTGTCCTCCACCGGCAGCGGCGTCACCGACTTGCCGTTGATGTATGTCTCGCCGCTGTCCGGCTGGACGATGCCCGCTATGGACTTGATCAGCGTCGTCTTGCCGCAGCCGCTGGGGCCAACTATGCAGAGGTACTCGCCGCTGTGGATTTCGAGGCTCACGTCCCTCAGGGCGGTGATCTTCCCGTAGGTCTTCGTTACCTTTTCAAGCCTCACTTCAGGCATCTAGTAGGCCTCCAGCTCGTGGCGGAGCCCCAGCGTCGGGTAGTCGTAGACGAGGGCGCTCCCGGGGTAGAATGATACCCAGACCCTGTCGCTGACCCTGAACTTCCCCAGCAGGATATCCGTCGGCATGAGCGATGAGACGACGTCGCCGTTCCTGAGTTTGACCTCGAGGCGGATGTAGGCGCCGAGGAAGTAGATCTGGGTGACCTCGCCGTCCAGTACGTTCCTTCCTTCGCCGGGGTCGTCGCTCGTCAGGAGGGTGTTCTCCTCCCTGACGGCGACTATGACGTCCTCCTCGTCCTCGTGGCTTGTGTCTGCGACGTTGACGGAGAGGTTTCCGCGGAGATTCACCGTGCTCTTCTCCCGGTTCCGGGCTTCGATGATCCCCTCAAGGAAGTTTGTCCTGCCGACGAAGTTAGCTACGAATATGTTCTCTGGCCTGTTGTAGACGTGGAATGGCGTCCCGTGCTGCTGGACCCGTCCCATTCTGAGGACGAGTATCCTGTCGGCCACGGTCATCGCCTCCTCCTGGTCGTGGGTGACGTGGATGACCGTGAGCCCGGACTCCTTGGCAAGCCTCCTTAGTTCGCCCCTGAGCTCCAGCCTCAGCCTGGCGTCCAGCGCTCCCAGGGGCTCGTCCAGGAGGAGCAGCTTAAAGCCCGGGGCGAGCCCCCTGGCGAGGGCCACACGCTGCTGCATGCCGCCGCTCAGCTCGTTCGGGAAGGCGTCTGCCCTGTGGTCGAGCCTCACGAGCTTCAGAACCCTCATCGCCGCTTCGGAAGCCTCCTTCGCCGGTGTCTGTCTCGCCATAGGCCCGAACATGACGTTCTCAAGGACGGTCATGTGGGGGAAGAGGGCGTAGGTCTGGGGGACGTAGACGGCGTTCCGCTCCTCAGCCGGGACCTCGTTCACCCTCTCGTCATCCATGAATATCTCCCCCTCGTCGGGCTTGATTATCCCCGCGATGAGGCGGAGGAGGGTCGTCTTGCCGCTGCCGGTGGAGCCCAGGACACAGAGATACTCGCCGTCCTTGACCTCGAAGGTGACGTCCTCTAAGGCCCTGGTCCTCCCGAAGCGTTTGGCCAGCCTCAAGACCTTAAGCGCAGGCGTCCCCCATTCACCTCCTCCTGTAGACCAGCAGCCTGAGGACGAGCAGTGAAGCGAACGAGGTGAGCACGAGGAAAGATATGCCCAGGGCTATGTCAGACGTCGTCGCGGGCACCGTGTGCTTGACCCAGGAGACGAGCAGGACGGGCGCCGTCTTGAGCTGATCGGCGACGGCCGTCGTGGCTCCGGTCTCGTCCACGCTCCTCGTGAACGTGAGGATAGCGCCGGAGAAGATCGAGTACTTCGTCAGTGGCACTATTATCCGCCTGAAGACGTTAAGCGGCTTGCTCCCGAGCGTCCTCGCCGTCTCCTCCATCTCCGTGGGTATCCCCTCCAAAGAGGCCGCCATCGCCTGGACGAAGTAGGTGTAGGTGATCGTCGTGTGGGCGAAGATGAGTACCCAGAACTCCGGCAGGAAGCTGAACGAGCGCCAGAAGAAGCTGAGGGAGACTCCGAGGGCGACGCTGGGCACCACGATGGGGACGTTGACGGCAGCCTCAAGGAGGGTCGTCAGCGTCTTCCCCAGCCTCCTCCTCGCGATGAGGATCGCCACGGGCAGCCCGGCGGCTATATTGATCAGGGTCGCTATGACCCCGATGAGGTAGGAGAGCCCCATAGCCTGCCAGTAGTTGGACCAGATCCCGACGCCGCTCAGCGCCCTGCCGAGGGTGCCGTCTGTGGCCGCCTCTATCGCGGGGAAGGTTATGAAGACCGAGGGGATCAGGACGAAGAGCAGGAATATGACCATCGTGGTGGCGTCCCTGAGCCTCACGCTCCTCCTCGAGCTGAGCGCCCCCTCCTGGCGGGGGTACGCGCTCCTCACAGGGATCTTCAGCCTCGTGCCGAGGACCCTGATCAGGGCGAAAACGGCTATCGAGGCCAGAATCAGGGTGAAGCTTACGAGCACCATGGGGCCCTCGAGGCCAGCGTCCTTCGCGTTCTTTATGAAGACGGGACCGTTCTCGAACGCTCCGGCCACGATTATGGTCGCCCCGGTCTCGGAGAGGGACCTGGCGAAGGCGAGGAGGAATGCCGCGATGAGGGCCGGCCTCAGGATGGGGAGGGTGACGGTCCTCGCGACCGTGAACGCCCTCGCGCCAAGCGTCTTCGCCGCCGTCTCGTAGACGCCCTTGTACGAGAGGAGTTCGCCGACCATCACCCTGACGATGACGGGGAAGGAGAAGGCGAAGTGCAGGAGCAGGATCAGCGCGAGGCCAGGCGCGACCCTGATGCCCAGGAAGACGATGGGGCTGTTGGAGCCCGTCCAGAAGAGGAGTGTCGAGAAGCCCAGGGCGACCGTCGGTATCACGAATGGTATATCGACGAGGGCGTCTATGACGCTCACCCAATTCGAGCTGCTCCTCGCTATGAACCACGCCATTGGGAGGCCGGCGACCAGGTCGAACAGGGCTATGGTTAACGCGACGGCGAACGACCAGAATATGGCTCCCTCCGCCCTCGCCATGAGTTCGCCGTTGTTGAGGACGTCAGAGACTAGGTTGAACTTGAATGAGATACCGAGGATGGGCGGGAGCAGGATGAAGGCGACCAGGAAGAAGACGGCGCCGGCATATACCAGCTTCTTCGCGGAGGACTTCGAGGAGATGTTATCCATGAGAACGGAAAAACTATGGATGATGCCGGCCAAACCCCTCTCCCCTCTTAGCCTTCTTCTCTTGCGGTTTTCGTTTAACCCGAGTGTGACTTGGGTTATATAGTTAACCTCGGTAATCTATATAGGCTAACATAGGGTGTCGGCGCTTTTGTGATCCCGACCTTTCTGGCGGGTGTCGAGGCCCCTCGGAGATGTGAAAAGAATTTAAGCAGACTCCGTTCACCCATAGTCGGTGCGGGCTTTTGAGCGTCCTGATCTTCACAGACAACCCGGGGGTGCCGGAGACTAGGCTGGTGTTCAGGGAGCTCCAGAAGAGAGGCGTCAAAGTAAGCTATCTCGCGCCATGGGACTTTCACATCCCCGCCCGTATGGGCATGGATTCACGCCTAGTTTATGTCCCGAGCAACATGCTGCACAGGGGAAGCACATTCGAGCTCATCCACAGGCTCCTCATCCTCCGCGGCTTCGAGCAGAGAGCAACCATCGTTAACCCGGTCGACAGCATGCTCCAGTACTCGAAGGAGCACCTCATAGTGAGGCTGAGCGGACTCGGCCTCCCGTGCCCTGAGACGTTGGTGACTGAGAACGTTGAGGCGGCCTACGAGTTCGCGGCCGAGCGCCTCGACGGGGGGAAGGAGGTCGTGCTTAAGCCCATATGCAAGGCGAGGGGGATAGGCGTCACGAAGCTCTCGGAGATAAGGAGCAGGGCCGACCTCCTCCAGTTCCTCAGCTGGTATAACCGGGAGCACGCGCAGGGCGTCTTCTACCTTCAGGAGTTTATCCCCAACAAGGGGTACGACGTCCGCTGCCTCGTCGTCGACGGCGAGGTCGTCGGCAGGGAGCGGAGGTTCAACCCGGACGACTTCAGGTACAACGTCGCTGTGGGCGGCTCAGCCGCGGCGTTCGAGGATGATGCCTACGATGAGATGGCCTTGAAGGCGGCGGAGGCGGTTGGGCTGGGGATCGCCGGCATCGACGTGCTGCCCTCCAAGGACGGGGCGCCGTACATCCTCGAGGCTAACTGCTTCCCCGGGTACAAGGCGCTCATAGATGCGACACACATCCCGGTCCACGAGAAGATAGTCGACTACTTCCAGCGTCTCTTAAGTGAATGATAATTCAAAAATTCCTTTTTGTAAGATTTGGATAGAGGGTTAAGATCTTCCGAACCTGCTGAAGGCGAGGACGCTGGCTCTTGGGGGCATACCCCTATCAGCTTCCTGATCTCGTGCATCTCTTTCCTGACATCATGTCCGCCGACCTTGGCGGTCCCGCCCGTCGGCTCCAGGAGGCCGCAGAGGATTTTGATTGTGGTCGTCTTGCCGGCGCCGTTGGGGCCGAGTAGGCCGAATAGCTCGCCCTTTTCGATGCCCAGGCTGAGGTTGTCGACACCCGTTTCTCCCCGAACTTCTTCGTCAATGAATCAAGTTCGATATTAAGCATATCCTTTAACGGTCCCTTTCAGGTGAGAGTGGTCTGGAATCAGATATATGTATCTTAACTAGCCGTTGGAGAAGTAGGCATCCGGGTTCTCCGATGGGACTTTTCTTGACCGGATGGATGACGAAAGGGAGCCTGTGGGGTTGTGGCTTTTTCGCTTGTACCTGCTATCCATTCTGCCTCGGACTTGCCGTGGATCAGGATTTAGGAGGCGCCTAGGGTGTGCAGGCTCGGCTTGACGGTGAAGTTCCGGACGACGCCGGTCTCGTCCCTCACAGAGGTCCTGATGCGATCAGCTGATTAAACGTGGCATTGTTCACTGGGTGGAAAGGTATAACCTTCTCCGTTACATAAGCCATTACTGGTGAGGTTTGTGATCTACTGTTCTAACTGTGGTAAGCAGCTTGAGGATGACGTCAACTTCTGCCCGAAGTGCGGCGTCAGGACCGAGAAGGGGGTGAAGGAGGGGGTCGCGGCCCCGTGGCTCTCAGACCCCCACTGGCGGCAGGAGCTCGACACCACCCTGCAGAAGGCGTCGAAGAGCCTCGACGAGGGGCTGAAGGTCGCGAGGGACAGCCTCAGGGAGGCTGCTAAGAGGGTCGACGAGGAGTTCCAGGCCACGAAGAAGGACGTCAGGGAGAGGACCGGCCCAGTCTACTGCAAGGCGTGCGGCCAGGAGAACACCCGCTACGCGAGGTTCTGCACCAAGTGCGGCAAGGAGCTGAAGTAACCAGCTACCATTTTACCCTACTTTCTCTGGACCCTGTCCACGTCGACGAGGACGACTATCACGGCGTTCGCCATAACTATCGCGTGGGTCCTAGCCTCTTCCTTCGTGTCCTCCGCCGGGAACCTGAGGCCCCCCTTGATCACGCTGATCCTCCTCTTCCCCTCAGGGAGAGTGGCGAGTACAGCATCTCCATCGACCTTCTCAGGGTTCGGCGTCGCTACGGTGACGTCGACCATCAGCGCCTCCTCGAGCTCGGAGAAGCTCTTTATCTTGAACAGCTGGCCCAGACCGACCATGCTGCTGTGGCTGATGGCGTCCTTGACCGCCCTCTGGGCTGCCTTCGTCTCGTCCTCACCGTGGAGGTCGACGCCGGTCCCCACCTCGACGAGGTACCGCCTGTAATCCATGCTAATCCACTGGCTCTACGGGTCAGGAGGGGATAAAAGCCTTCTCCGACGTCCCAGCAAGATATAAAAGAGCCACACTCCTCTACTCACTAAACCTCGTTTGAGGGTGTGCTCGTATGGATGGGTCTAGGCTTCTCGACCTTGAGAAGATAAGGGGGTTCCTCCACGAGGACATCGGGTTCGGCGACATAACTACCATCTCACTGATCCCTGAGGGCCAGAGGGCCCGGGCGAGGCTGTTCTTCAGGGAGCCCGGGGTCGCCGCCGGCCTCGAAGAGGCTGTAGCCCTCTTCGATATGCTCGGCGGCGGGGCCGAGCTGAGGAAGAGGGACGGGGAGAGGGTGAAGGCGGGTGAGGTCCTGTTGGAGGTGGAGGGACCGGCACGCGCGCTCCTCTCAGGGGAGAGGACGGCAATCAACATAGTCGCCCACATGTCGGGCATAGCGACGGCGACCGCCGAGGTGGCCTCGAAGGCGAGGAAGATTAATCCAGCCGTGAGGGTCGCCGCGACGAGGAAGACGCTCCCAGGACTTAGGGAGCTGGAGAAGAAGGCAGTGGAGCTCGGCGGCGGGGACCCCCACAGGTTGAGGCTCGACGACTGCGTCCTCATCAAGGACAACCACCTCGAGCTCGTACCGTCCATCACGGAGGCAGTCCGCAGGGCCAGGGAGAGGGTCAGCTTCACCAAGAAGATAGAGGTCGAGGCGAGGAGCCTCGATCAGGCGGAGGAGGCGGCGAGGGCAGGCGCCGACATAGTGATGTTCGACAACATGCCGCCAGCCGAGATCAGGAGATGCCTGGACTCCCTGGAGGGTAAGGGGCTGAGGGCGGGGAGGCTCTACGAGGCGTCAGGAGGAATAACGGCGGAGAACGCAGGGGAGTACGCTGCCACAGGTGTAGACGTGATCTCCCTCGGAAGCCTCACCCACTCCTCTAGGAGCCTCGACGTGAAACTTGAGATCAGGATGATCAAGTGATGGACGCGGCGGAGATCAGGGAACTCCAGGACAAGGTCCTCAGGCTGAGGGAGGAGAAGAACGCCGTCCTCCTCGTCCACAACTACCAGATCAACGAGATACAGGAGATCGCAGACTTCATAGGCGATAGCCTCGAGCTCTGCAGGAAAGCTCAGAACGTCGACGCAGACATCATCATCTTCTGCGGCGTGGACTTCATGGCGGAGACGGCGTCGATCCTGAATCCGGATAAGAAGGTGATACTTCCTAACCTTGTCGCCCGCTGTCCGATGGCCGCGATGCTCCCGAAGAGCGTCCTGATGGAGGCGAAGAGGGCACACCCGGGCGCACCGGTCGTCCTCTACGTCAACACCCTCGCCGAGGCGAAGGCGGAGGCCGACGTCGTCTGCACCTCGGCGAACGCCTCGGAGATCATAGGCAAACTCGGCTCAGACACGGTCCTCTTCGGCCCTGACAGGAACCTCGCCTACTACGCCTCGAAGAGGAACCCAGGCGTGACCATCATCCCGGTTCCCGCGTACGGCTTCTGCAGCACCCACCGCCTCCTCGGCAAGGGGGAGGACGCCCTGGAGCTGAAGAGGAGGAACCCGGGCTCAGAGCTCATAGTCCACCCGGAGTGCGAGCCCGAGTTCCAGGACAGGGCCGACTACGTCCTCTCCACCGGCGGAATGTACCGGCGCTGCAAGGAGTCCACGTCGAAGACCTTCATCATAGGCACCGAGATCGGCCTCATAGAGCGTATGCGGAGAGAGATACCGGGCAAGACGTTCCTGCCGGTGAACAAGTACGCCGAGTGCCCGACTATGAAGAGGATAACGCTCAGGAACACCTACGAGGCGCTCCTCAACGATGGGCCAGAGGTCAGGGTGTCGCCCGATGTTGCGGGGCTCGCACTAAGACCTATAGAGCGGATGCTCGAAATGAGCAGGTAATCTAAACCTTTTTCAAAACGTCCACCGACTACGATTAAGCGAGGAGTTCCCATGTCCATCGTAGAGTTTGAGGGGAAGAGGCCGAAGGTCCACCCCTCGGTCTTCATCGCCCCCGGTGCCTGGGTGATAGGCGACGTCACCCTGGAGGAGGACGTCAACGTCTGGACCGGGGCCGTCATCAGGGGCGACGATGACTCGGTCAGGATCGGCGCCAGAACCACGGTGCTGGAGAACTGCGTCATAGAGGCACCGACGGGCAACCCCGTCTCAATAGGGGCGGACGCGATCATCAGCCACTCCGCTATAATCCACGGCGCCACCATCGGCGAAGGGGCGATCATAGGCATAGGCGCCATAGTCCTCGACAGGGCGGAGGTCGGCGAGGGGGCGATGGTCGGCTCGGGCGCCCTCGTCTCGCCGAGGGATGTCATCCCTTCAAGGAACCTCGCCCTCGGCGTCCCAGCGAAGCCGATCAGGGAGGTCAAGGAGGGCGAGGTCGCCTACATGAAGAGGGAGCACGAGCGCACCCTCTCAAAGGCGAGGATATACAAGACGATCTACGGGAAGTAGAGCTCCCTACCTCCTGTTATGCGGGAAGGTAAACGCCGAGGGGCAGAGCCGGCTCACGACACAGTGCCCGCAGTCGGGCCTCTTCGCGTCGCATACCCTCCTGCCGTGGGCTATCAGGAGGTAGTTGATTGAGAACCACTTATCCCGTGGGAAGAGCTCCATCAGGTCCCGCTCGATCTTGTCCCTGTCCTTCTGCCCTGTGAAGCCGAGGCGCTGGCTGAGCCTCATCACGTGGGTGTCCACGGCTATGCCGTCGACGACGCCGTAGGCGTTGCCTAGGACGATGTTCGCCGTCTTCCTGGCGACCCCCTTCAGCCTCGTAAGCTCCCCCATCGTTCTGGGGACCTCGCCGCCGAACTCCTCGACGATCTGCCTCGAAGCCTCCTGGATGAGCTCCGCCTTGCGGTGAAAGAAACCTGAGGATTTGATGTCCTCCTCAAGCTCTCTTCTGGGCGCGTCGGCGTAGTCGGCGGCTGTCCTGTACTTCCTGAAGAGCTTGGCGGTGACCCTGTTTATCTGCTCGTCTGTGCTCTGGGCCGAGAGGATGGTGGCGACGAGGAGCTCAAGTGGCGTGCCCCAGTTGAGCTCCGTACCCTTGACGTCGCGGTATTCGTTCCCAAGGAGTTCAAATATCATTGCAGCCTTCTTCTTCAGCTCCATGGTAGAAACGTCAGGCGATTCGCCGTTTTAAGCTGCCGGAGCCGTCGACACCATGTTTATTGCCTCCGGCTCCCTGGCTCACTCGATGGTCGTGTCCTTCAGCAAGAAGAAGCCGAGCGAGAGTCAGTTGCCTCCGGACCAGCGTGCGGTGCCCGCCATTCTCCGCTGGGGGGTCGACCACGCCGGAATCGTCAGCGACCTGCCGGTGATCGAGAGATCGAGGTGGAGGCTCACCGTCGACGGAGACGTGGAGAACCAGTTGGACCTCGACTTCGAGGCTTTCCTCTCCCTCCCCAAGGTGGAGTCCGTCAGCGACTTCCACTGCGTCGAAGGCTGGAGCGTCCTCGACCAGAGGTGGGAGGGGGTCAGGCTCAGGGACCTCCTGAAGGCGGCGAAGCCGAGGCCCTCAGCAAGGTTCGCATGGTTCGAGTGCGCCGACGGCTACGCCACCTCGCTTCCCCTGGGAGAGCTCTTGGGGGACGAAGTCCTCTTGGCCGACAGGCTCAACGGCGAGGACCTCCCCCAGCCCCTCGGCGGACCAGTCAGGCTCGTCGTGCCACATAAGTACGCCTTCAAGTCCCCGATGTGGCTGACCAGGATAACCCTCATGGCTGAGGACAGGCTCGGCTTCTGGGAGAAGGGGTACTACAGCAACACCGCGGACCCTTGGGGGAACGACAGGTACCGCCCCCTCTAACCGGGTCCGGGCACAGCGCCCTGAGGAACCTCGTTATTGGCTCCATCTTCCATTAAAATGCCATTCCATAACACACATTATTTTAAACTTCAGCCGGAAAAACTCAAGAAAATAAAGTCACTCCCATGAAACCGTAAAAAAATCACAAAAAAAGAGATTTATAGATCTAAAAAAAATGGTTGAAATCACGAGAAATTTCATTTAACCCATTAAAAGTCATTTCTTTATAAGTCGTTTATAGCCCGATAACCTTTTAACTCGATCCTCGCCTTATCTTAGCACACCTGTAGAAGAAGTAAACCTGGAGGAGTCCATATGGAGAGATCAAACACCGTATTCATCGGACGGAAGCCAGTCCTAAACTACGTGCTAGCGTGCATGATCCTCTTCAAGAGCGGCCAGGAGACGATCCTCGTTAAGGCCCGTGGCCAGTCCATAAGTAGGGCCGTAGACGTCGTCGAGGTCCTGAAAAACAGGTTCATGCCCAGCGTCAAGGTAGAGGAGATAAAGATAGGTACAGAGCAGATGCAGTCCGAGGAAAGGAACACGCCATCCAACGTGAGCACGATCGAGATCGCGCTCAAACCGTAGGGGCGGCGGCGAACAGGCTCTCGTGGAGGCTCCTCCGGGGCGCCGGAGGACGAGTGAGTGCAAACACAACTGTGCACGTTCTGCCTGAAGAGCGGGATGCTCTGTTCGAAGTGCCAGCAGAAGGTCAAGTCAGGCACCGTAAGCAGCAACTACATCGAGGTCGCCAAGAAGCTTCTGGAGTACGAGGGACAGAACCAGTTCCTCCAGACGGTTAACCTCGAGAACGTCATAGACGCGGGCAGCTTCCTCGTCCTCGTCGTAGGCAGGGGGGACAGCGGCAAGTTCGCCATAAACCAGAAGGTCACCAGGGACCTGGGGGACGCCTTCAACAGGCGGGTCCTCGTGCTGGAGACAGGCGTCAACGACAGGAAGTTCCTCGAGGACCTCTTCTCGAGCCAGCAGATAGTCACCATAAACATCATTTGGCTCCCAGATGGGAGCACGGAGACTAGGGTCGTCCTCAAGGGGCGTGGGGCGAAGCGCCTGAGCAAAAAGCGTATCCAGGCCCTGGTTGAGGTCGCCAAGAAGGTCAGGAACATGGACCTGCGAGTCGAGTACACCTACTAGGTCGATCAAAGTTTTTATTACAAAACCCTATTCTACCCAAGTAGTCCGTATCCTACTTGGAGCCTTTACCAATGTTCGACCGAATCTACGTCGAGGAAGCTAAGAGGAGGCTGGGCGAGGAGGTCGCCATCGC
>Ga0315279_10000959_pt1 | contig 50782 bp, 43 predicted proteins | sample YL17G06_20_MG_FD_203694 | JGI IMG/M metagenome (GOLD analysis project Ga0315279, IMG submission 203694) | Sediment microbial communities from Yellowstone Lake, YNP, Wyoming, USA - YL17G06_20 | ecosystem: Environmental > Aquatic > Freshwater > Lake > Sediment | place: USA: Wyoming | collected... | reverse complement strand
CACTGCGGCTTTGGGGAGGAGGACTTTTGTTCGGGTTCGGGTTTTTCGGAGCGCTGGTGAGTTTTTTGCGGAGCCGGTGAGTGCTCGGGGTTCGAGTTTGATTTCTACGATGACTCGGTCGAATGGTTACGTGGTTGTTCCTGAAGATCGTGAGGGGTTGGAGGAGGGAGAGGCTGTTTTGGTTCTTTTGTTTGATGGTGTGGGGGAGGCTTGATGTTTAGGAGGCTTTTGTCGTTTGATGAGGCGGAGCGGGTTATCAGTCGCTATATTCCTGCCGGGCCTTTGGGTGTAGAATGTGTTGCGATTTTGGGTGCTTTTGGTCGTGTTTTGGCGGAGGATGTGGTTGCGGGTTTGGATGTTCCGTCTTTTGATCGTTCTACTGTTGATGGTTTTGCTGTGCGTGCCAGGGATACTTTCGGTGCGGATGAGAATAGTCCTGCGAAGTTGAGGGTCGGTGGCAATGCGGTTGTTGGTAAGCTGTCGAGATGCGCGGTCAGGTCTGGTGTTGCGGTTGGGATTGTGACTGGGGCGCCTTTGCCTGTGGGTGCGGATGCTGTTGTTATGGTTGAGGACACTGAGTTTAAGCGTGGTGTGCTTTTGGTTCGCAGTGCTGTTGTTGAGGGTAGTAATGTTATGAGGGCTGGTTCGGACTTCAAGAAGGGTGAGGTCGTTCTGAGGAGGGGGGCTGTGTTGGGTTCGGCGGAGGTTGGTGTTTTGGCTGCTGTTGGCTTGGCTGATGTTGACGTGTTTGTTGTTCCGCGTGTTGCTGTGCTTTCGACAGGTGCCGAGGTGACTCGGCCTGGTGGGAAGCTTTTGCCTGGGCGGGTTTTTGATACGAACGCGTATGGTTTGTGTGCTGCTGTGGTGGAGAGTGGGGGGGTGCCGGTTTTTTTGGGTGTTTTTCCTGATAGGGCTGCTGTGATTCGGCGGGCTTTGGTGAAGGCTTTAGCGTGTGCGGATGTTGTTGTGACTTCTGGTGGTGTGTCTGTTGGGCCGAAGGATTTTTTGCCTGGGGTTTTGGGTTCGTTTGGTGAGCCTGGTGTTGTCGTGTCCGGCGTAGCCATTAAGCCTGGTAAGCCTTTTACGGTTGCTGTTGTTGGTGGTAAGCTGGTTTTTGCTTTGCCTGGTCATCCTGCTAGTGCGTTGCTTGTTTTTCGTTTGTTTGTTCGGCCTGTGATTGAGGCTTTGGGTGGTAGAAAGCCTCGTGGGTTTGTGGAGGTTAAGGCGGTGGCGGGTGCTAGGATGTTCAGTGCGAAGGGCAGGCGGACGTTTGTTTCAGTTAAGCTTAAACGTGATGAGCGTGGTGAGTTGGTGGCGGAGCCTGTGCCTGTTGGGCTGTCGGGTGCGATTAGTACGCTTGCGGGGGCTGATGGTTTTGTTGAGGTTGCTGAGAATCGGATGTTTTTTGATGCGGGTGATGAAGTTGCAGTCAAGCTACTGAAAGAATGCAAGGTTTAGGGTTTGTTTCCTATTGCGGTGTATAGTGAGTTTTTCTTTGAAGTTTTCTAAGGGTGCGCGTGTTGAACGCGCGCGCCTTCCAAGGCCCTCTTCCCGCTAAGCGGGGTCAGTACCGCTTCTCGTGTTTCTATAGTGAGTTTCAAAGAAACCGCGAACGCAGCCTAGCTTATTCAACCAGCTGTTCAATTCCTGAATGTTGAAATGCGCTTTCTCATGTTGGCTGAAACCTGTACTTTGGGAATTTCTTTCCATTTCCGTTTGGAATCACTATGCCGCAAAACTCGACCTTCGTGTGCTCGTGTTCTTTGGATAGGTCTTGAATCATGTGATCAGTGTTTTTCCGAATCGCTCTGCGGGGTTGCGGTTCGTTGGGGTCGTATAGTGATAGTGTTCTTTGGGGTTCTTTGGGCTTGCCACGTTGAACCTGCGTGTAGATTCGTGTATGTTTGAAATGCGTTTTCTCATGTTGGCTGAAGGTAGTACTTTGGGAATTTCTTTGCCGTTTTTTTTGGAATCACTTTGCAGCGGGCGTTGATTGTGCGTGTGTTATGTGGTTAGTTGGTTTGTGGCTTGTTTGATTGTTTGGGCTGATTTTTGTAGTTGTTTTTGTGTTTGTGGGTTTAGTTTGAGTTGTATTATTTTTTCGATGCCTTTTTTGCCTAGGATTACGGGTACGCCTATTGAGATGTCTTCAAGTCCGTATTCGCCTTGTAGGATGGTTGATGCGCCTATTACGCGGTTTCTGGCTCTTAGTATGGCATCTGTCATTATGGCTATGACGGCTGCTGGCGCGTAGGTTGTTGCGCCTTTGAGTTTGATTACTTCTGAGCCTGATGTGACTGTTTGCTGTACTATTTTGCGTATTTGTTGCTTGCTGAGCAGTTGTGTTATTGGGATGCCTGACACTGAGGCGTATTGGACGAGGGGGACCATGGTGTCTCCGTGTTCGCCTATGACTAGTGCTCGGACGTCTTCTCTTGACACGTTTAGTTCCTGTGCGATGTATGATCGGAACCGTAGCGTGTCGAGGATGTTGCCCATGCCGAAGACGCGGTTTCTGGGGAAGCCTGACGTCTTGTATGCTATGTATGTCATTATGTCCACTGGGTTCGTTACTATCATGAGTTTGCAGTCTGGCGCGTATTTTGCCACTTCTCTTACGACGGTTTTGATTATGCCGGCGTTTTTGTTCATGAGTTCGATTCTTGTCATTCCGGGTTTTCTGCCGAGGCCTGCGATTACTATTACGACTTCTGAGCCTCGGATTTGGCTGTAGTCGTTTGTGCCTTTGATTTTTCCGTCGAACTCGATGGCCGGCGCTGCCTGCATCATGTCAAGCGCTTCGCCCTTGGCTAAGTCTTCAGCAATGTCTACTAGTACGACGTCGCCTAGGCGGTACCTTAGGATGTCGAATGCAGCTGCACTTCCAACTTTGCCTGCGCCAATTATGGAAATCATGATGTTTAGCGAGTAAGCCTTTTTGGTCTAATATAACTAGCGCATTCTTCGCGCGCATTCTGCTGTACGGATGACTTGCCTCTCAACTTTTTCTCAGCGCGGGCTCTTGGGTTTTTCTAGAAAACTTCATTTATGTTCCACACTAGTTGGATAGGGAGTCCTAACGAGCGAGCGCTGAAATCCTATGGCGACAATGGTGGTCTATGCTTTTGCTTCGTCGTAGTCTTCTAGCAGTATGGTTGTAGCGATCGGCGTGTGTGTTTCGGTTTTGGTTTTGGGGGTTGTTGGTCTGTTCTGTGAGCCGGTCCAGTAGAGGGTCCATCCGATTAGCCAGAGAAGCATTGTGACGGGTAGAAGTACTAGGATAACTGCTCTGTTGCTTATGCGCATGTTTTTAGGCAGGCTCAAGTTTATGCCTGATTATAGCTTGGGTGGTATGTGGAATTAAGGGTTGTTGACATGTACATGTGTTCTTGCCTTTATGGTTGAGTGTGATTTTGTTTTTCGGGTTGGAAGTTGTGTCTGGAACGTGGCATTTGCTGGGTTAGGCGGTGTTTGGAATTGTAATGTTTGCGGTGAAATTTTCTGCGTTTAAGTGTGTTTTGTCGTGTTTTCTGCGTGTTTAGCGTGCGGTTTGAGTGTATCAGTTGATTTGTTCTTTTGTCTGGGTTTATGTGTTGTGTTGTGTTTGGGTTTGTTTCCTTGATGCTGTTGCAGTGGGGTTTGGGTTTGAATGATGCTTTTTTTGTGGAAGATATGGGTTTTTGTTCTAGAAGATTTCACTAGGTTTTACAGAGAATATCGTTTATATATTTGATTTTGGGTTTGAAGGGGAGAGGGACGAGAAAATCGGGTGCGACGTGTTGACGTCGTTGATGTTGGATTCGTGTCCGCTCCATTCATGGGGGGATTGAGCTAGTGGAGACTTCTGAGGTTACTGATCGTGAGGAGTTTAGGGGCAAGATCAAAACTGAGTGGAATCTTATGTGGACGGAGCGGTATGATGATAGGATCAGGGCTGAAGCCGTTGCAGTCAACGATTATTCGCTTTTGTTTGTGGATCGGGGTTGTGTTGTTTTTGCGAGTAGGAATGCGAAGACGCCTGTTTTCAAAGAAATAGTTGAAGCTTGGGCGAAGCGGGGTTTTGTTTATTCTCCTGAGCCTGAGGATGGCGGTTGGCGTAAGTGGTCGCGGACCGAGTTGAGGAAGGTTGTTCATAAGAGAGCCATAACCTACGTTGATGATGAGTCTAGGAGCAAGAGGGACAAGCAGCATTTGAAGAAGGGCGGCAGGGGCTGGCTCCACAAGTGACGCGCGTGGTTTGAGTTCGGGCTTCGTTCGTTTTCTGTTGCTGTTGCTGTTGTTGTCTTAGTGTTTGGTTGTGTTTTGTATGGTGAAGTATAGGAATGGCTTAGGGATCATTGCGGATGTTCTGAATGCGGCTGGTAGCGGTGCGAAGAAGACGCGGATTATGTACGTGGCGAATTTGAGTCATGATTTGTTGGAGAAGTATTTGCGGGAGACGGTTGATATTGGCTTCTTGCGTTTGAACAGTGAGGGTTATGAGGTTACAGATAGAGGCCGCGCTTTTCTTGAGAAGTATGCTGATTATTCTGGCAAATATTCTAGGCTTGAGAGTGAGCTTCAGAGTTCCCGGTTTGAGCGTGAGATTTTAGAAAGAATGTGTCAGCCTTTAAGCCGGGACAGCAGGAGCAGAATGGCGAATGGGCGTAGGCGGGCGGTGAAGAAGGCGTGTTGAAGCGCGTGTTGAAAGCGTCTCTATGTTTCATGCTTGCCCTTGTGTTAGCTGGGCTTTTCTTGCGTAGCTGTTTTGTTGTTCGTGGGGTTGATGATGCTGCGGCGAGTGTTGCGGATGCGGATGTTGCGGTTCGCCGGGCTTTCAACGCTACTTTGGATGCTGAAAGAGCTGGGGCTAACGTTTCTGGTTTGCTTGTGCGGCTGAATGATGCTGGAGTCGTTCTCGGCGAGGCTGAGGTCGCGCTTAACAATGGCAACTTGAGTGATGCTGCGGGCAAGGCTGGCACGTGTATCAGCATTGCTCAGAGTGTTGTGAGTGATGCTGGTGTTTTGAGGGCTTCGGCTTTGGATGGGGCGCGGATGGTGTTTTGGACGTATCTTGCTTTTTCTGTTGTGGGCATCGGCGTGTTTGTTGTTGTTTTGGCTGTTGTTTGGCGGCGGTTCAAGCGTGGATATGTGGGAAACGTGTTGGGTATGAAGCCTGAGGTGAAGCATAATGAAGCTTGAGGATTACAAGGTTGTCTTCGTGGCTGTGGGCTTGGTGGGTATTTTGCTTTTTGCTTCTCCGGCTTTGGCTTTGGTTTTGCATTTGCCGGCGGGTGAGAAGTTTTCGGCGCTGTATGTTCTTGGTCCGGGGCACATGTTGGAGGGTTACCCGTATAATGTTTCTGCGGGTGGAGAGTATCTTGTTTATTTGGGTGTGGGGAATCATCTGGGTAACGCGGCTTATTACGAGGTTTTGGTGAAGCTGCGGAACAGTTCGGATGCTTTGCCTAATTCTACTTTGGGCGTGGCGAGTGATTTGCCTGTGCTGTACCGTTATGAAGCGTTCTTGGCGGATGGGCAGACTTGGGAGGGGGCTTTGAGTTTTTCGTTTTCGAATGTGGGTTTCGGGGAGAACGTGTCCTCGGTGGGCATGGTGAGATTTAATGATGTTTGGGTTGAGGTGAACAAGAATGCAGTGTGGGATAGTGTGAACAGCGGGTATTTTTATCAGCTTGTTGCGGAGCTGTGGCTCTACGACACGACGAGTGACAGCTTCAGTTTTCATAACAGGTTCGTGACCAGGTGGCTCAACATGACTGCGCCTGTTTAGCTTCTCTTTTGGATGGCGATGCTTCTTGCGTGTTCTTGTGACTGGCGGGGCTGGTTTCATTGGTTCGCATCTGGTTCGCAGGCTTGCTGGTAAGGGTTGGTCCCTGGTTGTTCTGGATGATTTCAGTTCTGGGAGGATGGAGAATCTTGAGGGGCTCGTGGGTTCTGAAAGTTTTCGGGTGGTTAAGGGGGATGTCAGGGACAGGAAGGCTGTGGATGAGGTTTTGGTTGGTGTCGATGCTGTTGTTCATTTGGCGGGGTTTGTGGATCCCGCTGAGTCAGTGCGGAGGCCTTTGTTCACTCATGATGTTAACGTGAATGGTACTCTAAACATCTTGGACGCTTGCGTGCAGAGTGGTGTGCGGCGGTTTGTGTTTGCTTCTTCGGCGGCGGTTTATGGTGATAGTGATCGCTTGCCGCTGTTTGAAGAGTGTGATCTGCGGCCGTTGTCTCCGTATGCAGCTTCGAAGGTTTCAGGGGAATACTACTGTAGGACGTTCGGGGACTGTTACGGTCTCAGCAGTGTGATTTTGAGGTTTTTCAACGTTTATGGGCCTGGACAGGGCTTCAACGCGTATGCGGGTGTAATAACGAGGTTTATTGGTTGTGGGCTTCGTGGTGAGCCTTTGACGGTTTATGGGGATGGGAGTCAGACGAGGGATTTTGTCAACGTGGAGGATGTGGTTGAGGCGGTTGAGAAGGCTTTGAGTTTTAAGTCTTCAGATAGCGAGGTTTTCAACGTCTGTACTGGGAGACCGACAAGCATAAACGATTTGACAGGTGTTGTGTGCAAGGTTTTGGGGAAGGATCTTGAGGTTAAGCATGTTGAACCGAGAGCGGGGGACGTTTGGCACAGTTATGGCGACCCGGCGAAGTGTCGCAGGGTCTTAGGGTTCGAGACGCGGGTCGTTTTTGAAGACGGTCTTAGGCGTTTTGCTGAGAGTTTAAGTGTGTAACCTCGATACATGTGGTTCGGCTGCGAGAGCGTATGATCTATTAGGAAGTCCAATGTATCTTGCTGGTGAAAGGAAGCTCATATGTGCTTTTCTTACATATTTTTGAATTGGAGTGAAGGCGATTATAGAAGAAGTTTCCTTTATTGTTTAAATATTAGTGTGAGAAGGGTTATTCGTAAGCGTAAGTTAGTCGATTTGTTGGTGTGTTAAATGCTTGGAGAAGGCTGTCGAAGTCTGTTGGCGATTGTTGCCGCCCTCAACGAGGAGGAAGGCATAGGACCTACGTTAGTTGAGCTTCGACAGTGTTTGGAGAATCCTCGAGTTTTGGTGGTTGACGGCAACAGTAGTGATAGGACGGTTCAAATCGCCAAGGATTTGGGCGCTGATGTAATTTTCCAAGAGGGGCGGGGCAAAGGTGACGCGATCGCTTATGCTTTGAAACATGTTGATTATGATGTTGACTACGTTATTTTCACGGATGCCGATTACACGTATCCTGCTCAGTACCTCCCCTGCATGGTGGCGATTCTTGACAAATACCCTGAGGTCGGCATGGTGTGCGGAAACAGGTTTAACTCGCGCTTTCGTCTGGAAGCAATGCACGATCTGTTCTATTTTGGAAACAGGCTTATGGCTTTCGCTCACAACATGATGAATGGTGTGGCTTTACGTGACCCGTTGACTGGTTTGCGGGTTGTGCGTTGGGAGCTTTTGAATGGATGGATTCCTAGGTCGAAGGGCTTTGACGTAGAGGTTGAGCTGAACCACCACGTCGAGAGGCAGGGTTTTGCCATCAAAGAAATCTCCATTCCATACAGGGATAGGCTGGGCGAAAAGAAATTGAAATTGAGGCATGGTTTCACAATAGTAAAACGGATCGCATTGGAAACCACATATTAGCTATCATCGGTATTCTCATTTTTTTCTTCACTTTCTCGTTGAGATTCTTTGAACTATTGCTGAATTTCTTGTCAGATCCGTCTACAATTTTCAACTATTTGGGCGAACCAAAGGAGTCTCTAAAAATGCTTTCACGTTCCAGCGATTCGAAGTTTCCGATTGTGATGGGGTGTCGCGGCACTATCGGTACATATATAAGATGTCTAGTAGCAGGGAGATTGGTTCCCTGAACAAGAAGAAAGTCGGGTTTATGGGCCTACGTATGTTTTTGAGATTTTGGCGGAGTCGCCGTAGATGACAAGACTATTCTGAACTCCCAACGCGTAGGGCAGGCCGAAGTCAACCCGAGTAGCATTCCCGTAATAAGACGTATTGATTCCGCCGACCGTTATGATCTTTGCGCCATTAATGTATAGTTCAGCTAAGCCTTGGGTGGGATCCTTCTTCCAGTGAAGTTCTACGCTCACCCAACTGCCACTCTCGGGCAACGGACTGGCAACGGTGTTCCAGCCCATCCAATTGGCACCGTTCCTGACGAGGAGCACCCACCTGTCAATACCCCCGATATGGCCGATGCCCGCATACGCGAGGTTTTTGCTTCCAGCGAGGCGGAGGAGGTAGAAGCAGTCCTGATTGTCAACTAGCGGCAGACCGCTGTTAATGTAGAAGTAGCCGCGCACGTAAACTTCACTCATATTCACTGACTCGTAGGAATTGGCGTATACTTCATTGACGTTACCATTAGTCGTAAACTTGGCGCTGTAAATGCCGCTATAAGGTTTTGTTGTCAAGACAGTTGCAGTTTCACCGTAGCGAATAGATGTTCCAGTCCATTTGCCAAAGTTACCAGATTCGAAGCCATCCTCAAAAACTGTTGGGGAAATAATCGGGTCAGAGGCTTGGGCTTGGAATAGTGCTACGGTGTAGCCGTTCATGTTTAGGGATTGGGAAGAACTAATTGTGCCAGTTTGCACCTTTGGTGTTAGCCAAGAAATGGTGTTGTCGATTTTTGTGAAGTTTATGGAGCCCTGAAGGCCGTTGAAGTACACTGTTCTCGCTTCATTGACATCGCATATGAGCAGAAAATACAGTTTTTGGCTGTGAGTCCAAGCGAACCCTGATATTTCGGAAGAGGAGGTCGTCAAAGTTGCTAGTTGGTCTCCAACGCTTAGACTGGTTCCCAACCATTGTTGGACATAATAGGGATACCAGGGCTTATTAGTATCGGAGTTCACCATGCCAAACCCGTTGCTACCCTGCTGATAGGAAGGATTAGATGAGAAAACATAGTAACAGTGATAGTTTATGCCTCTGAGAACGGACTCTCTAAGTATTAATGCAGTGTATACAGCTCCTGCCATTTGTTGATTTCTAGGGTCCGATCCATTCATCCATGCGTAGCTAAAATTGGATTCGGTGAATATTACGGGCAAGCTTTTTCCGCGCTTGCTGTACCATATAGAGCGTCCTTGGTCAAGGGTGTACCACAAGGGGCTTGAAGTTGTGAACATTTGATTTTGAGCATTATAGAAGGCTTGAGCATCTGTTCCTCCACTCTCTCCCAATCCGTATTTAGTGAAACCAATCCAATCAAGATTGTCGCCATACTTTACGTAGTAGTCAAGAAACTTCTTTTGAAGAAAAGCATTGTAGCCGATTAGAAGCCCAGAACTTGCGCTGCGCATGCCTCTCAAAATGGTGTTCACTAATTGCACAAAGTTGCTTATCAAGGTGGTTTCATAATAATTCCACCCGTAGTAAAAGTAGCCTTCGTTCATGACTTCATAGTACTTTACAGGCAACCCAAGACTTTTGAAGTGATTCACCCACTGAACACAGTATGCAGCGTAACTTGCTGGATAAGGAAGTTTAGTGTTGGGGTTGATAGCCATTCCCTTAGGAACTGTCGGCGGAGCTCCAGCAGTGGCAAAGTGACCAAAACAAATTAATGGCTGAGCGCCCGAGTTGAAAATGCTTCTGATGAGCAGGTCAACGCTCGCCCAGTTGAAGACTCCTGTCTTGCTTGATTCATACCACCATGTACACGGTTGAATGCGTACATCAAAAAGACGTACCAGTTTGAAGTTTGCAGCTTGAGCAAGTTGTTGCAGAGTGTTACTGCCACTGAATGCTTTCGATTCCCAGTCTACCATGAATCCTGGAGAGAGCTTATTGTAGCTGGTTGTTGTGTTGTAATTAACAGTTACACTAACAATGGTCGTTCCCCAAGCAGAACTTACAAAGATTGCAGAACTGATTACAGACAGCAAGAATAGTGCAGTGAGGAGACTTCTATGTGCTGGTTTTCGAGACTTGTAATTGTGCATTTGATGTTCCGTCCCCAAATTCAACATTCGGATATGCGCTACGGAATCAAATCTATTAAGGTTTTTTGAGTAGGGTTCTTTAGCGACTAGTTAACTGCCTTTGGCAACGGTGCGAATTCTGCATTGCAATTTGCAAACTAGAATTGACAAGAGTTCATGGAGGTCTTATGTCTATGACAGTTGTCCCAGCAAACTTGTCAAAGTACCTGCTGAATCTCTTGTCCTTGAGTCTAAGCCCGAAGAATAAGTCAAAAGGGAGAAATAAGAATATCTTGCCAATGTTTCTTACTCCCGAATGATCATAGGAAAGTCTTTGGCCGTCGGTTCTAACAACACTGAGTCCCACAATTCTTTTGCCCAGAGTTTGTCCTGCAAATCCTTCCAATAATGTGGAATATACCCAAAAAACGATGACGAAGATGGTGAGGTTAGGTATGTCGGGACGGAATCCAGCTCCAGTTGTAAAAGAAAGGAGCCCAGGAATGGCCGCGGTGGCTATGAAAAACGAGGCTACTAACGCAAAATCTGTCAAGTAGGCGTATGCTCTTTTCTTCAAGGTCGCAAGAGGAAGCGTGGAACCATTCTTGGCCAGACCGGCTTCTACCGCCCAGGTCTCTACATCTCTGATTAGTCTCATCGCGTTTTCACCTGTCTTGGTCAATGTGTACTTGCCGTTAGGTGTTTGTTCTATGAAGCCCGTGAGATTTCGGATGTGAAAACTCAATTTTCCTGTGTCCACATTGAGTGAGTTCAACAGATCAGTAAAAGAAAGCTCACCTTTTTCACTTAGGTTTAAGAGGATTGCCCTTCTCAATGGATGAGACATTACAGCGAGTATTCTTGAAATGTTCTCTTGATCAATGGCCAACTTCTTCAAGCCGTCGTATATCTATCCGATGGACAGAATTAACGTTTTCGTCTATTCTATAGACATCACAAGGGCAACCTTAGAACTGGGATGGTGCAGGAAAATCGGTTTGACTTGTCTGTTACCGTGGGGAGTCTGCAAAGCTTTCTACATAGGCAATAGCCTCTTGGCTTTCACGCACAACATACTTAATGTGTGGTATCACGTGGCACTTGACCCTGCTTAAGATGGCGCGCGGGGAATATTGTAGAATGTTCCCTAAGTCGAAGGCTTTGACGGAGAGGTTGAGTTGAACCATCATGTTGAGAGACAAAACTTCAGCATCAAGAATTTTCCATCTTCCTACAGGCATAAGTTGGACGATGAGAAACTGAAATTGCATTGACCTCACGATAATGAAGAGAATTGATTCTTTTGTCCATTGGTGAATCTCTTGGTAGATGTGTCTGTCATCGTTTCAACCTATTCTGAGAATAAGTTGAAATACGTTCGCGATTGCGTTGAATCCCTGAAGGGGCAGTCTGTCATGCCTTGTGAAATCATCTTAGCTCTAGACCCGAAGCCTGCTCTGGTTGATTTTTATCGGGCCAAATTTTCCAATGATGTGAGAATTGTCGTCAGCAGTCGTGTTGGGCTTTCTAATGCCAGAAATGCAGGTGTTAAGAGTGCGCGTGGGGAAATTGTTGCCTTTATCGATGATGACGCTGTAGCCGACGTGGATTGGATCAGAAATTTAGCTGATAACTACGCGGATCCGGAGGTTGTCGGAGTTGGAGGTTACATTGAGCCTGTATGGGACGGCGGCTGTCCGATTTGGTTTCCTGCAGAACTGAATTGGATTGTAGGCTGTTCTTACAAGGGTCTTCCTGAGCACAGGGCACCTGTTAGAAATCCGATAGGATGTAACATGTCCTTCAGGAGAAGCGTTTTTGATGTTGTGGGTTACTTCAGGCCGGATGTTGGTCGTTTTGGAAGAATGCTTCTGGCGGGTGAAGAACCGGAGCTTTCGATGAGGATTTTGACGAAGTTTCCCAAGTCAAGAATAATCTATGAGCCCAGCGCAGTGGTTTATCACAGGGTTCCCAGAGACCGAAGGAAACTGACGTATTTTGTGAGAAGATCTTTCTATCAAGGAATCTCCATAGCTCGCTTCATGCCTCGTGAAACGACCATTAGAGAAGGTTTGTCAAGTGAGAATGATTATCTGAAGTATTTGATCAAGGTGGCCGTTCCTTCAAAGGCGAAGGACGCCTACAAGTTGGAGAATCTGTCGCAACTGATTATCATGTCTCTCTCGACGAGTGCCGTATTGGTTGGTTTTCTCGTCGGCAAGCTTGTTCGTTAAATAGATGATTGTGGAACTAGAATAATGGTTGAAGTGGGTCGGAGCATGAGGATTTCGGGGTGCAACTAATGCTTAAAGTAGGTATCGTAGGCGGCGGTCACATTGTGAATCACAGACACATACCAGTATTTAAGAAGTTGAACGATGTTGAGGTTTACGCAGTATGTGACAAGGAAGAGAGTTTTGCCAAGAAAACTGCCGCGCAGTTTGGGATTGGAAAGTACTTCACTAGTCTTTCTGAAATGTTGAAAGAGCCGATTGATGTTGTGGACGTTTGCACGCCGCCCAGAACGCACTATTCTTTGGCGATTGAGGCTATGGAGGCGGGCTGTCATGTACTCTCTGAGAAACCTCTTGCGATGACCGTGCAAGAAGTCGATGAGATGATCAGCGTTTCGAAGCGGAAAAGCGTCAAGCTGTGCGTGGTGCACCAGAATCTATTCAATCCAGCGGTACGGAAGGCCCGGAAACTGGTTGAGAGCGGAGCAGTTGGAAAAATAATCAGTGTTGACGTAGGGACTTTTGTTCGGAAAGAGAATTACATGTGCATGAACGGAAAGCACTGGTGTCACACGCTGCCCGGCGGCATATTCTTTGAGATTCTTCCTCATCCTATTTATTTATTTCAGATCTTTGCGGAGGGCGGTTCTCCCTCATGCATTGTAGGGGAAAAGTTGACTGACTATGCTTGGATGAAAATGGATGAACTGCGTGTTTTGTTGAGGGCTGAGAATTGTGTAGGTTCCGCCGTTGCCTCATGCAATTCGCCTTATCACGGAGACAGTCTAAATGTGTTCGGGACAGAAATGGCGCTTCAGGTTGACCTTTGGGGAAGAAGCGTAATCAAGTATGGGCCTCGCACTGAAGAACCCTTTTCTGTCGGAAGAAACAACATGCGCGTAGCCTCTCAATTTCTAGGACTGATGGGAACCACCTTGTCAAACTCCTTTACAATGGGAGTGGGCGGTGTCAAGGTCAGTGCTCATTACGGCTTTATCTCGGAATTCATAAAGAGTGTGCAGGAAAACCGGGAGCCACCAGTCTCGCTGGAACAGGCTAGGGAAAACGTGAGAATTGTCGAAGAGATATGCGGGCTAATTGACCGCAGATGACAATCCGTTTGAAGGAAGACCCTCGATATGCCTAATCTACCTAGGATTTCACTCTATATTCTTGAAGCAATGGGCAGACTGAGGTGGGACAGGGAGAGACTTAAGGATTATCAGGAAAAGCGGCTAAGGGAAGTGGTGCAGTATGCATATGCCCATGTTCCTTTCTATCACAGATTCTTCAATATGGCGGGCGTTGCGCCTTCAGACATAAAATGTGTTGATGACTTGAGGAAGTTGCCCGTTGTTCGGAAGAGTGACATGAAGAAGGAGCCCTACCGTAATTTGATTTCAACAGAGTTTGCGCGTACGCCTTTGAAGGCTGAGAGAACCGGTGGTTCCACTGGTGAACCCTTCACTGTGTACATCAGAGGCAAGGAAGATGATTGGCGAAAGGCAATCTATCTGAGGGCAAATATCAGTTGTGGACAACGGCCAAGTGATAGTTGGGTGGCGGTGCTTGATGCTGAAAGAAGCAGTGATGCAGTTTATTTTCAACACGTTATCGGTGTTTTTGCTAAGAAGATTGTTCCTGTAACTTGGAGCCGAGAAAAGCAACTTGATGCCGTTGAAAAGCTCAAGCCTGAAGTCTTGGACGGTTTCCCCAGCGCACTTTGGCTTATGGCTAGAGAAATGGAATTGAAAGACAGAAAACTCATCAAACCAAGAATATTGTTTGGGTCAGGGGAGCTTACCACCGCATCTGAACGGAAATATTCGGAAAGGATCTTCGGTGCTCCCTACTATGATCAGTTCGGATGCACGGAAATCGACAGATCTGCCTGGCAGTGTCCAGAGAAAGAAGGGTACCATATCGACGTGGATTCTGTTATCATGCAGTTTGTTGATAAGAATGGAGATGACGTTGGAAATGGTGAACGTGGCGAGGTTGTTTATACTAGTCTTTTTAACCATGCTATGCCGTTCATCAGATACGGTACCAACGACGTCGGCGTTCGTCTGGATGGTAATTGCGCGTGTGGGAGAAATCTTCCCTTAATGAGCGTTGCAGAAGGCCGCAACAACTCATTCTTGGTTTTCCCAGATGGCCACATTGTTTCTCCGATGAGTTTCATTGAAACTTTGAAGGCTTTTGTTCTTGTTAAGGAGATTGAACAGTACAGGGTAGTTCAGGACAGGAAAGATATGGTTGAGATTCTTGTCAAGAAGGCGCACGAGGGAGTTGATGAAGAGCGTATTAGAGCTTGGTTGCTAACTAACATATTGCGGGATTTGCCTAAGGTCGAGAACGTGGACTTGTCCGGGGTAAAGTTTGAAGTGGAATTTGTTGATGACTTGCCCTCGACGCGTACAGGCAAGTTGAACGTTGTCACTTCAAAGGTAAATTCATTTAGCTGAATGTCGGGATGTGAAGCTTTGACCAATTTCCCAAGATTAATATGGTACTTGGCTAATGGGCAGCGGAGATTACGCTGGAATAAACAAAGACTTCAGTCATACCAAGAGAAACGGCTCAGGTCTGTCGTGAGGTATGCGTACGATTTCGTCCCCTTCTATCGTGAGAAGTTTCGGAAGGCTGGAATAACACCAAGCGATGTCAGATATTTAGAGGATTTGTCAAAGTTGCCTATTATAGAGAAGGGGGAGATGAAGCGTGAGAGCCCCCAGCGTTTAGTCTCGTCGGAATTTAGTCTAGCAATGTTGAAGGTGGTAAGGACAAGTGGTTCGGATGGTGAGCCTTTTCAAGTCTTCTTGAACCCTGCTGAAGATGACTGGCGTAAGGCAATCTACATGCGCGCAAACATTAGCTGTGGTCAGAAGCCTAGAGACAATTGGGTTGTTCTGACCTCTCCATACCACTTTACAGATACCACCAACCTTCAACGGAGGTTTGGTATTTTCGCCCAGACCTGCATTTCCGTATTTTCAAATGCTTCGGAGCAACTGAGGCTTGTAGGAGAGGCGCAGGCTGACGTGTTAGATGGATATTCTGGCTCAATATTCTTGCTCGCAAGAGAAGCTCAGAAGGAAGGGCTGAATTCGATTAGACCAAGAATGATTTTTGGAACGGCTGAACTTATTGATAGAGATTCGACCCGTTTGATCGAACGGGTTTTCGGTGCTCCCTATTACGATCAATTCGGATGTGCTGAACTTGACAGGACCGGCTGGCAATGCCCAAGCAGGACAGGTTACCACATGGATGTCGACAGCGTGATAACCCAATTTGTCGATGAAGACGGCGAAGACGTTTCAGTTGGTGAAAGAGGTGATGTTATCTACACTAGCCTCTTCAACTATTCGATGCCTCTTATCCGTTATGCCGTGGGCGATGTCGGTATCCCTTCAAATGAGACGTGCCCCTGTGGTCGCCAGCTGCCCCTTATGAAGGTTGTCGAAGGCCGAAAAACCTCATTTCTAGTTCTTGATGAGGGCAAGTTTTTGTCCCCCAACACTCTGAAAACTGTCATGGACATGTTCGAACTCTATGACAAAATTGACAAGTTCAGAATCATCCAGAAGCAAGTCGATTCTTTCAAAATCACAGTCGAACTTCGGGATAAACAGGCTAACCAGAAAGATTTCAGCCAAAAGCTCGTTAGGCATATCGTTAGAATGCTTGATAGACTCTTTCCTGGCTCAAGATTTGATGAAGGGTATTTTGAAGTTGAATTTGTCGACAAAATATTAGTTGATAGTAGCGGCAAGCATAAATCGATTTTCTCCGAAGTTTTGGCTTACTAGGGGCAAGTGTTCGCAAGAGAGATGTCTTAACGTGAGAATCCTTCAGTTCTATATGGGCTACTACACAGTTGATGGCGGCAGAATTTCTGCCTATGTTTGCAATATTGCTGAGCGTTTGGCAGACCGCATCATGTTAAGTTTAATGTTCCGAGTCCTGGGATTTGCCCAGTTCTTGATTTCTGGTTGGGGATCAGTGTATAACTGCTTTGAAGATGTGGCCCCAAACCCTGCTTAATTTATTAGTGTGGAAATGCGCTATTAAAGCGCGAAAATGTTGATCTTGGAAGCAAAGATTATGAAAATGTCAAGAGTTCTGGTGACAGGCGGAGCAGGGTTCATAGGAAGCCACCTCGTTGACAGACTCGTAGCGGAAGGAAGTCAAGTAACAGTCTTGGATAATTTTCAGATGGGCACCAAGGAAAATCTAGGCGGCTGCTTGACTAAGATCCGACTGGTCAAGGGGGACATCAGAGATCATGATCTGGTTGACAAAATAACGAAAGAATGCCGCCCAGATGTCATATACCATCTCGCAGCAAACGCTTCCGTTCCAAATTCCGTTCGGGATCCGAGATACAATTTTGAGACAAATGTGACCGGCACATTCAATTTGCTATACTCGCTGGTGGGACATAAGATTGAAAAGTTTGTTTTTGCTTCTTCAGCTGCCGTTTATGGAGAATCGACCAAAGCCGTGAAAGAAAGTGATCCCACAAATCCGGTTTCACCATATGGCGCTTCTAAGTTGTGTGGAGAAGCCCTTGGTTTTTCATTCAAGCAGACCTTTTCGATTCCATTTGTGGCTGCTCGGATATTCAACGTCTATGGTCCCAGGCTGTCTCACTACGTGATGTATGATTTCTACAAAAAGCTGAAAGAGAACCCTAGAATACTTAAGGTAATGGGTGACGGCAAGCAAGCGCGTCAATTCTGTTATGTAGACGATGCTGTTGACGCCCTGATGCTGATTGCTGGAAAAGGAGGAGGTATCTACAATGTCGCTGGGGCTGAGCCTATTTTGATAGAAAAGTTAGCTGAAATAGTGTCCTCAAAGATTGCCCCGAGGGCAGAGATTTCTTTTACAGGTAGTAGCTGGTCCGGAGACATCAAAAGCCTCTTGGCTGACATTAGCAAATTGAAAAGAATCGGATTTAGACCTAAAATGAGTCTAGAAAGAGGTTTAGAAATCTCGTTAAAATGGTTAGATGGCAATCGGGAATAATTCATCTGAAATACGGGTAGACTAGCCCGATATTTATGGATTTAAATAGAGGAGATATCATTGAAAATCATCCAAGTGACTCCGTTCTTATTACCATCCGAAGGCGGAACTCAACGGGCAGTAATAGATCTGTCAAAAGAACTTGTTGGATTAGGTCATAAAGTGTCAGTCTTTACGTATAACGTCTTGGACAAGCCTGAAATGGGTCCAATTTGCAGTTCTTCGATGAAATCACGCGAAGAGTTCAATCAAATTGATATTCAAAGATTCAGCTATTCTTATCTTGCATCAGCAGGACTAAAATTTTCTGCCTCGCTTTCTTTTAGCCTGCTGAGATCATTGGCAAAGAGAAAGGCAGATATTGTGCATTTTCAAGGTTTTTTCCACTTGCCAAACATCGTTCTTGGCTCGTTTTGCGGCAAAATCACAAACACCCCAACCGTTTTGACTACTCACGGCCTGCAAGAAGCAATGTTCGATTATTCTCATTCGAGAAATCATTTTGTGCGAATTTTGGCAGCCAGAACTATAAAATCTGTCTTGGAAAACATAGATAGTTTCATCGCACTCTCTCAACTTGACATGCAAGTTCTTAAAGACCTAGGTCTAGAGTCGTCAAAGATCTATTGTGTCCCTAACGGTGTTGACATAGACAAATTCAGTAACGTTAAGCTCACATTCGGAGTGCTGCAGAAATATGGTGTTCCCTCCACAGGACCTCTAGTGCTCTGCGTTTGCAGAATTTCAAGGAATAAGGGACTTTACTACTTGTTACAAGCGACCTCCAAACTGAAGAATATGATTGACAATCTTTCAGTTCTAATAGTTGGTCCGAGCCGGGATAAAGCATACAAGAACTGGTTGGTAGAGATGGCAATCAACCTGGGCGTGGCCGATATAGTTCATTTTCGGGAAAACGTTCCCGATGATGATTTGGTACGCCTGTACAGCCAAGCCGACCTTTTCGTACTTCCTTCTGAGCAGGAGACTCTTCCTCTTGTTGTGCTAGAGGCAATGGCCGCTGGCTGTCCTCTAATAGCGACTTCAGTTGGCGGAATTCCCGATATTGTTGTCAACGGAGAGAATGGAATGCTAATTGACCCGGGGAACGTGGAAGAAATCGTTGAAGGCGTATCAATGCTTCTAAGCGACGATAGTCTGAGAAAGAGGTTGGCTGAGCAAGGAAGAAGAACGGCAAGAGATTGCTCTTGGAAGAATATTGCACTGAGAACTGTAGATGTCTATTCGAAGAGTCTTTCAGGCTGAATGAAACTGCACCCAAGTAATTGAAAGAACACTGTGAGTTGAGTGTCAGTCGCGTTTCAAACATGATGTTGTGTTTTTCTCTCCTGACTGGGGTATGTTTTAACTCGTTTGATAGCATAAAGATAACATTGGAGATTGCGAAATGCCTCATGTTTCAGTGATCGTGATAACCAAGAACAATGCGGACACCATCGAAGAATGCATAAAGACCTTGCTCACTCAAACCCTGCCTCACACAGAATATGAACTCATCTTTGTTGATGGTTGCAGTTCTGACGGGACTGATGACAAAATAGAAAAATACGCCTCCCAGTATGGATTCATAAGCATACTCCATGAAAATTATGGCAAGATGGGATACGCAAGAAATCTTGGAATAGGACAGTCGAGAGGCAATGTTATTGTATTTACCGACGGCGATGCACTTCTGCCCAAAGAATGGCTGGAGAACATTGTTAAATGTCTAATGAATGGCAATTTAGACGCCGTTGGTGGGCTGGATATTCTGGTCTCAGAAAGCAAAGGAGATGCGATCCTAGATACGTGGAGAAGGTCGACAAAAATGAACGGTATCAAAGCAATTCCATGCATAAAAACCGTGAACCTTGCCATAAGGAAAAGCTCCATATTTGCCTGCGACGGTTTTGACGCAAACCTCAGCCATTGGGATGAAACCGAGCTTTTATCGAGACTCATCGCGAAAAAGAAGACCACTCGAATACTTTATGATCCAGATATTTTTGTCTATCACAAGCGGCAAAGATCATTACATCTTGCTTCTAGACTAAAGAAGATATTCAGAAAGAGTCTCACTGGGACTTCTGTCCTTATGCGAGGCTACGTAATCAAAGTTGCTTTGGCGAATCCCAGCTCTACAGTCGGATTGAGTTTCCTTTTTGTGCCATTTTGTCTCCTAATCATCCCACTGATACTCCTTTCTGTAGCCATTGGCTACTTTGCCGAGTTCCTAATTCTTTGTCTACTTTCCTATCTTGCAATACCATTGACCTATTCGGTCATCGCTTATAAAAAGGCCAAGACATTCTCTTCGAGTGTTCCTTTCCTGCTCATGCTTGACATTGCAATGCGATTTGCAGGGACGTTCCTAGGGTTGATCCGATGGTTGGTTTCATCCAAGAATCGGTCAACGAATTTAGTTCAGATGAACAAGAGAAGAGATTCGCATTAGTTTCATTTGGACGCTACAGATATTGTCAACAAATGATGGAGCCATTGAAGAATATGCAAATTTGCCACTTCGCTCAAACGTGCTTAGTATTGATACAACCCTTAACGGTAGGTGCTATTACTTGTGCGAAACCGACTCAACTTGCGTTCAAAAAATGATTGAAGAACTAATGAATAAGCAACTCGCGTTCGCATGAAGTCTAATTAGACACAATGTCCTGTTCCAATCATGTCCAAAGGTTCTTTGATCTAGCGTAGGTGGTTTGTTGCCATGTTCCTCATGAGAAGGAAGGAAAGTAGACTTCCTCAGAAAGCCCTGTTCCCCCTCTTCTTCATTCAAGTGGCAATTCTGGTTGGAATATTCCTAAGTTCAAGGACTTCTTACTTGTGGTTCTGGGCAGTTATTTCATTTATTCCAGCCCTAATAATCTGTCTCTTCTCTTCTAAAAGGTTTGTCTTAGTGTCTCTCTTCGTTCTTTTCATATCTCAGCAGGCAATTATCTTTTCAGCCAATCCATCTTGGGGGATCGCATTTGGTTCTGATCCGATCAATGACTTTCACACAGCCTCAGTGATGTCTGAAAGTGCTCACTTTAGTCTCGGAAGCTTGGGCTATACGCAAAGAACGTCTTACAGTTACTATCCCATTCTCCATCTTTTTTCTGTTATTTTCGCCTCTCTATCAGGTTTCTCTCTTATCTACGTCGCCCTGTACTTAGTCCCAATACTCAATGCATTCCTAACGACTTTTTCATTATATAAGCTGAATTACGAGCTGTTTGGACTCGAGGGAACAGTAAGGAATTTAGCCACTCTCTTGTTCGAGATGAGCTTTTACTACTCGTTGTTTGACTCGCAGTTTGTTAGAGAGGCCTTTGCTTTTCCTATAGTACTTCTAGCTCTTTGGATTTTGGTGAGAAGTGCCAAAAAACCATCCAACGCTTACTCTGCCATCGCTGTTTTACTCATTGGCGTAATAGTTCTTTCTCACCAAGTGAGTTCTTATGTCTTTTTCCTGTTATTGGCACTGTTAACAATATGTTTCAATGTGTTCCATCACAACAATCGCCTCAACAGAATGCTTCTGCTTGCTGGCGTGTTAATCGGAGCATACACAAGTTTCGTTGCGCTGGCTTTTTCAGCCTCAACTTTGACCTACGTATTCCAAGGCCTTGAAGCAATTTTCGTAAGAGGAGGATCATACACAATACTGAAAACCTACTCGGCTTCTTCACTGTATCTTTCTTACGCATATTATGTTGTACTCTCCATCTCCGTAGCTATAGGTGGACTGAAGATTATGCGAACCAAAAAGAAAAATTGGGTCTCTTTCACTATGTTAGGGTTTTTCACGTTCGCTTTTGTCCTGTGCGTTCTTTTGAGGCTCTCGACCTCGGCGGATCCGTGGAGTTACACTTATTACTCGGCCCTTCGGGGAACAATTTGGGCATTCATTGGAATTTCCGTGCTTGCGGCAATGGGTCTCGTTAGTATAACAAGAATGCCGTTTTTCAAGGGCAAAGGGTTCCTCGTTCTGGTCCTAATAGTGTGCATTCTCGCGGCTGGCAAAATTTCACAATACCCCACGTTCATTACTGATTCATCAACGTTGCCACTGACCCATCCAGGCTACATTGCGGCACTTTGGCTCAGATCCACCACAACGCACGGCGAAAACATGCTCGTTGCGGATTACAGAGTAGACAATAATGCGTTTGAATCATCAAGAAGCATGGCTCCTTACGCGTATCTGAAAGAATACTTTCTCGATGAGTCGAAAGGAGTTACATTCGCGAATTTTAACGGATATGTTCCTTTTGTGGCAGGGTATTTTGATCAGTATAGGAACTCCACTAGAATTCAGATTATCTACAGCAACGGCAACGTTGAGATTGGCAAGACGAGCTGATAGTTGCGATCCCAGATTGCTACAGGGGTGTGCGGCTGAATTGGCTCGCTTGCAAAGGACACATCTGATTACCCAGATAGTTGCAGTAAAGCAACAGTATAACCATGAGTTAAGAAAAGCTGACTAGATAGTACGCTAGCACTCTGCAATCCGGGACTGTCGTAGGCTACTGTGCTGTCAACGTACCGTATTTTGAATGTTCCTGAAACACCTTCAAACGTGAGCGATCGGTTTTCTATTGTCTTGGATACAACTAATACATTTAGCTTTCCATCATGAATCCACCCTAAAGTTCTAATGTCTTCTGAGGAACAACTTGTTCTAACGAGGTTGTCTCCGGTTGACAAGTTTCCTCCGATTAGTTCTTGAACAAGGTATGGAAGCCATGGTTGATCATTATCCTCGTTTATCATGCCAAAACCCCATCCAGTTCCAAGATGCTGTTGCCAGGATTTTCTGCTGCAAAGTTCAAAGTACACGTTGTAGTTAAGCCCTTTCAAAATGGCCATTCTGAGAACGAGTGCAAGCCAGACTGCACCCCCCATCTGTTGTATTTTGGGATCAGTACCGTTCTGCCATGCACTGTTAAAGTTACTTTCTGAGTTGATTATTGGAATCCATTTCTGTCTGGCATTGTACCACATGCGACGTGCATCAACTACGCCGTAAAAACTTCCTGAGTTTTCAAACATATATGTTTCAGCACGTCCAAACATGACCGTGTCGTTATACTGATCGACTGTTCCAGCATCATATTTGTGGAAATCCAGGAAATCCACGTTTTCTCCTTTCTTCAGCCAATAATCAAACACGTTCCTCATCGTTATTGAATCCTGACTCAAACGCAATCCAGGGTTTGTGGCGCGCATGCTTTTTGCTACAGCATTCCACAGTCTCACGTAGTTTGCCAACTTTGTCATGTTTGCTGCGTTCCATCCGAAATAGAAATAGGGTTCATTCATGATCTGGTAGTATCTGACAGGCATTTTTGTGCTCAGGAAGTGTTTCACCCACTCAGTTGCGTAGATTGAATAGTCCTCTGGGTATGGCAAGCTTGTGTTTCGGTCAACTGCCATGCCTGGCGGTATATAATTCTGAATATTGTCTCTTGCGTATCCTAGACAGAAGAGTGGTTCGGCGCCGACTTCAAAAATTGTCTGAACCAAGGTGTCAACATTTGTCCAGTTCCATGTACCCGTCTTGGTGGTCTCATTCCAATAGGTGAGGGGCATCAAGCTAGGCGTCGTGGGTCTGAAATCGAAAATTCTGATGAGTTTGAAACCTGCATTTTGAGCCTGTTGCCTCAGTACAGGATTGTTCATGAAATCCACCCAGCGTTCCCAGTCCAACATGAACCCGAGAGACAAGTTATTTGATCCTGTTATCTCGTCGAGATTTACGGTTACGGTTACCTTGGGAGTATAATTGATTGATCCGTAACTTTGGATCAGTGGGTTTGATGAACTGAGGGCTATTGAGCTCATGGAGACCAGTGCAGACGCAATTAAAATAACCGCCATTATAGGCTTTCTGGAAACTGGCATCGTGATAAAGTCCGCCTACTGAAATGCTCGGGTTGTGTAGTATATCGCACGACACATTATATAATAAAGATTGCTCTTCACCTGTTTAACAATAAAACAGCAGGCTTGCCGTAGAAAATCTAGCTCAGCGTTACAGTAACAATCTTCTATAAGTGAACTATCAAAAGGTTTATTCATTGGCAGGTTCACGGTGAATTCCTGAGAGCGACAGTTGAGATCTTGCTATGGTGAGTTCAGCTGATATGCCGGGAAGAATAGGACGGTCTATGAATGATTAAAGGTTCAACCACGAAAATAGTCGGTGTTGTTTTCTTAGTATTGCTTGTAACCAGTACTGTGCTTTTCATTGATACCGCAGGTGGGCTGGGGGGTCCCCTGTATCTCAAGTGGACGAAATATCTAGGCACAAAAGCTGGAACATATATAGCTCCGCTTGCCGCAGACCTCAACGGTGACGGAAAAATGGAAATAGTGGTCGTGGGCGGAACTGCTGACTACGGTTCAGACGGTACCGTGACAGTGCTGGATGGAGCAACAGGGAAAATCCTATGGCAAGTCTCGCCAGGAGGCATAGGAATGCACACCCCATTTGAGATTGCGGATTTGAACGGAGATGGCAAAAAAGAAATCGTCATCGAATCTAATTTAGGTGCCATGGCTTTATTTGGCAACAATGGAAGCCTCTATTGGCTCAACACAGATGCAAATGCTGGAGAAAACTATCCTGCTGTCGCAGACGTTGACGGTGATGGACATCCAGAGGTTTTTGTGTGTCGAGGTTATGGTCCATATAGCGGATACGACTACATAACCGAGCTGAGTTACAATGGCACTATTTTGAATCAGGCTTGGAACTGGCATCCCTGTTGGGGTGGTCTGTCAATAGTTGACCCCAACAATGACGGTAACTTTATTTTGCTTGAAGGAGACAGAAGCTCCAACTACAATCCTGCCGAGGATCCATACAAGTATGGCGGTATGGGCGTGCGTGCTCTCGACGCACGTACATTGAAGCCTCTCTGGAACGATTCTGACATATTATCCAGCAGTCACGCTCCCATGCTTGCCGATGTGAACAAAGACGGGAAACTAGAGGTCATTGCTGCGTGGCAGTCGAGTGGTCTGGTTGTCCTCAGCGCTACTACTGGTGCAGTGGATACGACGGGAGGGATATATAGAAAACAGGCAAACGTGAACATGTCTTTCCATTCCCAGCCAACTGTCGGCACCTTTGATACCAGCCGTGATGTTGAGATCATAGATGGCGAAGCATCCAACCCTAAAATCTTTGATCTTTACACTTGGAAATTGAGGGCAACTCTGCCGTTTGTAACCCAAGAACCCCCGAAGGCTGGCTATGTGACAGGGATACAGGATGGCCTGCCAGATATAATTGCAGTAACGATGTCCACTCCAAACGCGTACATATTCCATTATAATGGCACCAGAAGCCAATATGATCTGATTCAGACTCTCTCGTACGACCCAAAAGCTCCGTCAGGGCTTCTTTACGCCAATGCTTTCTCATTGGTGCAAGATGTCGATGGCGATGGCCTGAATGAGCTCGTCCTAACCAGCTCGAATGGCTACGTGTATTGCTATGACACGCCCGCCCCTGCGACAACCCCGCCAACGCTCAGCAGTTCCCAATTCTATAGCGAACTCAGAGGTGGAGTTGCTCAATACGTTCCTCCCCTTGGCCCACTTTCCCCGCAAATCGTTGGGCAGTCTCCTTCGGACGGCGCAACGAATGTTCAGATCACAATTTCCCAATTAGGTTTTACTCTGAAAGACTTCCAAGGAAATTCCATCAACTACACTGTAACAACTAGTCCCTACATTGGATCATCTAGTGGCATCAACGTGCTGCCTGGACAATACTCTGTTTCTATAAATAACCTCCAATACGGAACCACATATTACTGGACCGTGACAGCCACAGACAGGCAAAATACGAACACGCAGACGTACTCTTTCACAACAGCGGCTCCACCACCTGCAACGCCTTGGTGGAACGCGAATTGGCTGTACAGAAGGAAGATAACAATCAAAGCCACAGCCATAAACTCAGGCCAGACGAATTTCCCCCTGCTAATAGATATCACTGACACCAATTTTACATCGCTGGCTCAACCAAGTGGCATCGATTTTGTCTTTGCAGACGCGACCCAAAAGAAACTCAATCACGAAGTAGAATACTACAATAGTTCCTCGGGTCATTTAATTGCCTGGGTCAGCATACCCTTCTTGTCTTCCGTTCAGAACACTGTTCTTTACCTCTACTACGGCAATCCTGTAGCAATAGATCAGCAGAATCCTTCTGCTGTGTGGGATCAGAACTTTACGATGGTTCAACACATGAACCAGGGCAATGGAACAAACTTTGATTCCACGAGTAATGGGAACAACGGGACGCCATCTAGCACTGGGGTAGTGGGAGCAACAGGGGAGATTGACGGAGCCGAAAGCTTCGATGGAAAGGTTGGCTATGTTTTAATCCCAGACAGCCCCACGCTTGCAGGTTACAGTCAAGGCTTCACCGCCAGTTTTTGGACAGAATTCAATGATGTTTCCCGCAGACAAACTCTGCTTAGCAAATTCAACCAGTCGTCCACAACTTCAAGATCATGGTTCATAGAATTCTCCCCGACCAATGGTCTTGGGCTTTTTGCATCATCAGACGGAGCAACCTACGCAGAGTGGCACACACCGTCGTTCAAGCCAGCCGTTGGTGTTTGGTATCACATAACAATCGTGTGGAAAACAAATTCTGTACCTCAGTTTTACGTAAATGATCAGCAATTGTCGGTCTTAGGTTCGTCAAAGATCTCACAGATATTCAGCAATGTAGGAATTCCACTTGCAATTGGAACAAGCACTTACACATCAGGGCGACAGTTCAACGGGACCATTGACGAAATCAGATTGTCGAACATCCCCAGGAGTCCAGGATGGATTCAGACCTGCTACAATATTGAAGCAGACGCCACAGCAATATACACTCTTAGTGCACAAGAGACTTTCGCAGCAGCCGGCCTTGCTCTAGCAAACCCATCGCCATCCGATGGAGCCATAGGCGTAGGCTTCAATCCTGTCCTCACGATAGCCGCGAATGATTACCAAGGAAACCTCATGAACATCACTTTCCGCTCAAACGCGACTGGCTCATGGAAGGATCTGGGAACATACACCAACGTTGGAAACGGCGTATACACTCTATCTGTTACGAACATGAACAATTATGGCACCACTTATTACTGGGGTGTTTACGCAACTGATGGAACTTACTTCTCAAACGTTACATACAGTTTCACCACGAAAACGCTTGCTTTGAACTGGTGGGACTCAAACTGGGAATTCCGGAGGAAGATAACGATTGATCACACCAAGGTTCAAGCTAGTCAGAGTAATTTCCCACTTCTAGTAGACCTGACTGACAACGTACTACCGAGCAAGGCACAACCAAACGGCAACGACTTCGTCTTTGTAAACTCAAACGGAACAAAACTCGATCATGAGATCGAAAACTTTGACAACGTGAGTGGCCACCTGACTGCTTGGGTCAGAATATCTTTCTTATCCTCAACTCAGGACACCGTTCTTTATCTTTACTACGGCAATCCTCTGGCAGCTAACGAACAAAATGCCACAGGCGTATGGGATTCTAACTACAAAATGGTCCAGCACTTGGGACAAGTAAGTTCAATTGTGAAAGACTCAACAAGCAATGGCTACAATGCCAATGTAACAGGTGGTGTGACGAAGACCTCGCTGGGTCAGATCGACGGAGCAGTTGCCTTCGACGGTTCCAGTGGAGACTTGCAGTCAAACATCACCGCATTTGGCCAAAAAGAGATCATGGTTGAATCTTGGGTCTATATAACTAGCATTCCATCTACACCCCAGTTTGCCAAGACGCACATGTATGGGCGAACACTACCAGCCCCGCTTTACTGGTATGGAATGTGGATGGGCGTGTCAAACACTTCTCCGTTGACCAACTTTGCGATGACTATAAGACTCTACAATCCTAGCGGATCGGGTTCAATCATCAGCTACTCGTACGGAGTATCCCTCCTTGATCAATGGGTCCACATTGCATTTGGTTTCAGCGAGATCACCAACAAGACCTATTTCTACGTAAACGGTTTTCTCGCGAAGTCCGACAATATTACAAGTCCGCTTAACTCAGGTTTCATCACGCCACTGGATGATTCGCTCGTCAAAGGATTCAGTTTAGGCTCTAACATCATGGGAACAGAATTTGTGAAAATGATGGGCGACGAAATTCGAATCTCGAATTCGATACGCTCTCCGAGCTGGATCATCACCAACTATAACAACCAGAACAATCAATCAAGTTTTTACGCACTAGGAGCCGAGGAATTATCGCCATAGCCAGCAGACCAATTTCTCACCCAAATCCTCTAGTCACAACGTTCATTCATTCTGACACAACCTAAAGCAAAAGAGCACGATTCCAAGAAGCCTAAAACTGTCTATTCGTCGTGATGTCCCGCCTAATATGTCTGCGTGACAAACCCTTCTCTTCACAGATTTCTCCCTGCGAATAGAACAATCTTACATAATTCTTTTATGAGGGGCTTAGCTCACGAGTTAGACTTGATGCCCATCCCAGATTTGCATATTATCGGAGGGTATGAAAACGCAGATTAAACGTTTGTTTATGATGGGTCAGCCGTCTTTCTAATAGCGCGCGCTCGTCTTAAGTGTAACCGCGTTAAGTATATTATTTACCCCCCAGATAAATAGCCGGAATGCTGGAACTTTATGTTCTTTAAGAGTAAAGTGTGGAGACGATTACTGATTGGATAATAATGTGCTGGTCACTGATGCGGAAACCCGGATGGCGATCTGGATCATGAAGTCGTTAGCTAAGAGGCAGATAAGAGTTGTCTGTGCCTCAGATACTCCATGGGCGGCTTCATTTTTTTCGAGATATTGTGGCGGAAAGGTCCTTTATCCCTCTTACGGGGAAAACGCTAATCGGTTCATCACTGCACTTCAAGCAATTGTAAGGAAGAGAAAATTTGACACTTTGATTCCTTCAACTGATCCGGTCTTGTTAGCCATCTCAGAGAACAGGGAGCAACTCAGACGGTACGTCAATCTGCCGTTTCCAAGCCATGAATCAGTTTTGAAGGCACTGGACAAATCCCTTACAATTCAGACCGCCATTGAGAATGATGTACCTATTCCAAGAACATACTTTGTAAAGAATGATAAAGATCTGCTGAGCGTATCAAAGGTCATAAAATATCCAGTTGCTGTCAAACCCAGGTTTTCTCATGCACGACAAAATGGTCGCATGCTCATGCGGAGATCCACATACGCAAGCAATCGTCCTCAGCTAATTAGGGCCTACCGGATGATTCACAAGGATTTTCCTTATCCACTTGTTCAGGAATACGTCCATGGCCAGAACTACTCTGTAGCCGTGTTGTTCAATCACGGGAACTTAGTGGCGGCATGCTGCATAAAAGTCTACAGAGGTACACCTGTAACCGGCGGGACGAGTGTTCTGAGAGAGAGTGTGCCCCTAGATCCTGTGATGCTTCAACACTCTACCCGTCTACTTAAGGCTCTGGACTGGCATGGAATTGCTGAGGTGGAGTTCAAACTGGATTCGCAAGATCTACAGCCAAAACTAATGGAGATTAATGCTCGATTCTGGGCTTCTCTGGATGTTGCGATAAAAAGTGGTGTTGATTTTCCGTATATGCTATATTGTCTCAGTTTGGACGGAAAGGTAAAACCTGCTTTCAACTATAGAACAGGAGTGAAGAGTCGCTGGCTTATGGGTGATATGCAATATCTGATGACCATATTATCGGGATGGCAGAGAATCAAAGGTGTTCCCAGACCGAGTAGAAGTCAAGTTCTGCGTGATTTCCTCAGGTTCTACGAACCTGACATACATTATGACCTAGTGGATTTAGACGATCCTCTTCCTTTCTTTCCTGCAGAGATAACTCATCTACTGCGCATTGCACGGGCACGCAAGCGTTTGTAACAGTGCGCACTATTCATGTGTGATAGGTGTTTGAGCGCGCGCAGAGTAACTTGTTACACTTTACCATTCTTTCAACACAGGCACAAGGAAGTCCAAAATTGATAATTGTTACAAACGGGTCATGGAAAAAAAAATTCCCTGTGGCAATTGTGATACGCTGTGGGGGTCCTAATAGATGGGGATTTTGTTCAGTTGTTTAAGAATCGCTTCTAGAGAGCTGAGGAATCGAGCAATATCTTCTTCAGACAAGACGCCCATGTTTGCGACTCGGAGGATTTTTCCTTCGAGTCTTCCTTGACCCGCATACACGACGAATCCCTTCTTTCTAAGTCTATCATGTAATGTTTTGTAGGTTATGTTCCTCGGCATTATTACAGAAGTCAATGAATTACACATGGATTTTGGGGGGAGGAAAAACCTGAACCCTAATCCCTTTAAACCTTCTCGAATTTTCTCTGCGGCTGAAGCATATCTCTTCCGTCTGTTCGCTATGCCTTCCTCGAGTAACAGATCTAATGCAATGTCCAACGCATAGAACGCCTGCACAGGCGGAGTGAAGGGGGTACCCGATCTCTCGCCTAATCCTTCCTCATGAGCGTATTGATCGTAGAGGTTCAAATACGAGGTCTTCGGAGGGAAGCTCCTGAGCTTTTCAAGCTCCCCTTTTTCTGCGCAGACGAATGATAATCCGGGGATACTTTCAATGCACTTGTTTGGGCTTCCGATGCAGAATTGTATGGCATCTCTGGCCACGTCAAGTTCTTCAGCTCCAACACTGCTGATCGCGTCCACGATGAAGACTTTTTTGTTCTCGGAAACAAGCTTTCCAACGCAGCTTACGTCATTAAGAATTCCCAGGCTCGTCTCATTGTGGACCATTGCGACGTATTTTATCTTCGGGTCATCTCTGAGGATTCGGTCAAGCTCATCTTCTTCTATTCTCTGTCCCCACTCATGTTTCAAAACGTGGACGTCGATGTTATGGATGTTCGCTATGGTTTCTATCTTCTCGCCATAATAGCCGTTACTAAGCACTAGCAACCTTCCTGTTCTTACGACGGAGGAGATGACCGATTCGAGGGAAGCTGTTCCAGATCCGCCAAAGACTACTGTCGTGTGTTGATGGTCGCCTTTGAAAACTGTGGTCAATTTCTTGCGTATTCTGGCCAAGAGCTCTGTGAATTCAATCTCTCTGTGGCAGATGTCCGGTTGCAATAACGCCTTTCTTACTTCATCAGAGATCATAACAGGACCAGGGTTAAGCAGAATCAGTCTTTTCATTTGCAACGTCTATCGCCGGCTCTGTCTTGACATTCTTTTGCCAGTATAAATGCTTGTTTGCCCCATAAGGATGGAGAATATGTGTCAAATGGACATATTCATGCGCCTGAGCTATCCCTAATTAGGATGCGAGGAGATTTGATTAGTGAGATATTGGGCAAGGATTGACGAATGGATCACGTTACGCACCTCGTGATGGCATACAAGTTGTTGAAGTCGTGCGGGTGTCACCCTGGATCAAGTATATACTCCGTGCTGCCTGCATTAGATAGGGAGCCACCCCATTTTCACAGAGTCTACGCTCACATTATCTCCAATTTTCCCAAGATGCTGATGACCTCCACGCGAATTTTCTGCAACCATTGGCCGTCGGATTTGCCTGTGGATACGAAATCGTATGAATACGATAGAATCAGTGTCGACCATGAATACTACTTGAGCATGGTCAGGGAAGCATCGGTCCTAGTCAATGACGATTCTATTCTGGAGCTAAATCAGAACCTAGTAGGGGGCGGCTTAGCCTTGTTGTCTCATCTTTACTTTGACACCTACAATAATCCTGTTCAAGCTTTTCTACCAGATTCGGTTTATCCCTCCGGCCAATGGAATTTCTGGAAGAATGTTGATTACATGTTATTCAGAACGAAATTTTACACAGAAAAAGCATCTTTGACTTTTCGGAAAGCAGTGTTGAGCAGCGATTTGTGGAATGTCAAAATTGACCCCTTCAGAATGATTAAGGCTATGATAATCCGGCTGGGAGATATGAGTCAACCTGTTATAGATTACGAAGTCGTTGACTCGAAAATCAGCGAGTATTTGGGTTTTCTGGGATACAGCAAGTATGAAAGAGTCGACAGAGAGTTGCAGTTCTGCAAAGAAGTGGAAAAAACGATTGAAGCGTTGATTTGCGAGTCTATCAGGAAAGCTTAGAATTCTTGTGTATCGCAGTGGCAGGAGGCAACGTATCCTCTTTTGCTTAAATAAGCGTTTAAGAGCATGCTCCGCTTTATTTGAAGCTATTATGAAATTCGGCGGGTTACTGTGATGAGAGCGGTCGAATTCTGTAATACTCTCAAGCATCAACGATTCAATTTCTTCGTGGGTGTGCCTGACACTATACTAAAGGGCGTGATCGAAGTTCTGTCAGCTGATTCGGAGATTCGTTACATTGGCGCAACAAGAGAAGAAGAAGCCATCGGAATAGCTGTTGGAGCGTCTTTGGGCGGTCAGCAGCCTGTTGTCCTCATGCAGAATTCGGGCCTCGGCAACTCAATAGGCGCGTTGGCTTCCCTGCCCTTGCTTTACAAGATTCCGTTGCTTCTGCTGATTTCGTGGAGAGGATACCAGAGAAAGGATGCTCCTGAACACTTTGTGATGGGAAAATGCACCGTTAATCTGCTGAAAGACATTGGAATAACAGCTGAGACCCTAACAAACAGGAACTATGATGAAGCGATTACAAGAGCCGCCAGAATTATTCAGGAACGGCAAGTTCCGGCGGCGATCCTAATCAAGGAAGGGGTGATCTCATGAAGGGATACGACGCGATAGTAAGAATTATGAGGGCCTTGAAAGGAGATGAACTAGTCGTGTCCGCGAACGGTATGATCAGCAGAGAACTCTTCGCTGTGAGGGACAGTCCAAACAATTTCTACATGCTTGGATCTATGGGGCTGGCCTCCTCGATCGGCCTAGGGTTGGCATTGGCTCTTCCTGATAGGAAGATAGTTGTGCTGGATGGTGACGGCAACCTCTTGATGAATATGGGATCGCTTGCCACGACAGGGGACTTGTCCCCTACAAACTTGGTTCATGTAGTTCTGGATAATGAGTCTTATGTTTCAACCGGGGGGCAGCCTACGGCCTGCAGAACAGTGGAGTTGGAAAAGGTGGCAAGGTCTTGCGGTTTCAAGCTCTCCAAGAAAATCAAAGATGCTGAACTGTTAGAGGCAAACATGGGGGAGTTGCTGCGCACAGACGGCCCTGCATTTGTGTTAGTCAAGGTAGAATCGTTTTGGAAGCAAGCACCGAGAGTTTCCCACAAACCAGAAGTCATAAAGAGGCGATTTAGAGATTCTGTAAAAACTTCTGTTGCAAGACAAAGGCGAAAATGTGGAGCACGGTTATGATACCGATAGTTTTGGTCTGCCTAGACGGTGTTTCTCGGGAGTACGTTCGTTCTTCAAGCATGCCCAGCTTGAGGCGAGTTGAACGGAATGGAACCTCAGCAACATGCAGAGCGATGATTCCAACGATCAAAAACGTCAACAATGCCTCTATTCTAGGCGGCTCCGTCTACGTTTACGTTCAAAAAGATGTGTACAAGGCGTTGAGCTACCCTTCTTAACGAATTGCAAAGTGAAAATGTATGACAACTCCTCAACAGGGATATTCTTGAAGCCCTGCTAGCAAACATCTGAGTCCTGCTCCAGGGTGTGTTGTGTGCTTTGCGTTCGCGCGTATAATTGCGTCTTTAATCTGGAGTTCGAATAGGCAAAGTTTGAATATGCGTGTCAAGGATAACCGCTTAGGTTCAGATAGGATCTTGGAAAACGAGGCCAAAAACAGTGCATTTGACTGATCAAGCCGAAAGGCCTGGAATAGACATGGTGAAGCTGCTCGGTAGGAGAATCTCGTTTGTTCAGGCTCTAGGCCATTTTTTTGAATTGAGGAAAAACCTTGGGATGAATGAGAGCGAATTAAGGAGCTATCAAAACAGCAGGTTACGGAGATTAATTTTTCATGCTTATCAGACAGTCCCTTTCTACAGGGAACTATTTGACAAGCACATGATTAGTCCTGACAGCATACGAAGTGTGTCTGACCTGAACACGTTGCCCATCATAGACAAGAATATTCTTGGAAAGGTTCCTTTTTGTCAAAAAGTATCTCGAGCCTTCATCGAGAAGCCTCTGGAAAAATACCTCACCGGAGGCTCAACTGGAGAACCCTTCACGCTATATTTATCAAAGGAGGAAAAAAACAGGCGGAGGGCACATTCGTTCAGAATAAAGGTCCTTCACGACTGCAACGTTTTTGATAAGACCGCCACCGTAATGGGGCTATCAGGCAGAGTGAGAGCTCGACGGATCAATAGATTGGGGCTTCTTGGAAAGATCGAAGTGCCTTTTGACTGTTCCATGTCCGACCAAGTGAAAATCGTAGTGAAGGAAAAACCCGAGATACTTGAAGGTTATCCATCCAGACTGTATTTAATTGCCAAATATGTGGAGGAGAACCGTGTTAAGATAAAAGCTCCAAAGGCAATATTTGCGGACTCCGAAACATTGCTTCCTAGTATGCGAAAGACCATTGAAGAAGCTTTTGGGGTGAAGGTGACAAACGTCTATGACTCTTATGAACTTGGATTCACAGCCTGGGAATGCAGAGAACACAACGGAATGCACGTTGATTCCGACTCTCAAATTGTTCAAATAACGAAGGACAACATGGAGTTAGAGGATGGGCAACGTGGCGATATTGTCGTAACAGACTTGGAGAATTACGTCATGCCTTTGATAAGGTACAACATTGGGGACATCGGCATCAAATCGAACAGAAAGTGTGACTGTGGAATAGTTTTTCCGTTGCTTGAAAGCGTGCTGGGAAGAAGTTGGGATTTCCTGCTTTCCCCCATGGGAGAGGAGATCGCTCCACTCCTTGTAGAGCAATTTGTGAGAAAACATAAAGGCGTATTGGAGTACCAAATTGTGCAAAACTCCAGAGAGACTCTGAACGCCGAGATAGTCGTCTCAAAAGACTATGACTATAATACGGATGCTCAGATACAACGGCAGCTCAAAGAGCTGTATGACTTTAAAGAAATAGTCATTCATCACCCGCCCTACATCAAAAGAACCAAAACTGGGAAACTAAGGTGTGTTGTTCGCAATTTTTAGGACCGCGATCAGACGATGCAGGAGTTTATGAGAGTTGTGCTATAGAAGTCAAAAGGAAGTTGGTTGTATATTGAGGAAGTCCGTTTCCGTTGTGATACTTGTACTGTTTCTATTGGAGATTTCGCTTTGAGTCTTCAAGGGTCGAGGCAACGTCGCACGCGCTGAAGAATTTTGCAATGTTGAAAGAATGGCAAAGTGTAAAAAGTGCCATTGCGAGCTACCCAACAGAAACACCAATCTACGCGTAAAAAAGCCGGCTGATTAAGCCTTTTTTGTGGCGCGGCCATCCTAGAATGGAATTTCATGGATTCTTCTCTGCACTGTTCTCCAAGAATTTGTTGTGAGGAAGCTTCCCTCCATGTTCCTGGCCATCCTCACAAACTTGCCCATGGGCACTGAAAACGAAAGGGTGTTCTCTGGAACGTATGGGCGCGCGGAAACGTCAAACAATCCTAGCGCGCGCTCAGAGAAAAGTCGTTTGTGACGGTTTGTTACGCGCCCCAACTATAATTTCCGCGCGCGCCCAAACTTATATGCGGACTTTGCGTTATTGAGACTGGAAAAACGGTGGAACAGAGCTTGTTACGCAAAACCGCCAAGATTGTTTGGGAGTCTCCAATTGGTTCCACAACTCTGTTTCGAATTTTCATGGCGTTCTTTTATCGCGTTTTCGGCGATATACCTCTTGAAATCTTTCTGTTCGTTGGATTAGTAAGGGGCTCTGACGTGGCTACCAGTATCTTATTTGTAGGAAGCGAGGATAGAGCCCATCTATTTGCTCGCTTGGTGTATTCTCGTATTGAGAAAATACACTACATGGGAAGTTTCCTGCCTTTTCAGATTAACCTTCGGCGTTTTGATGGCGCAGAATTAATCGTTGTGCAAGCTAACAAGCATTTTCTGGACAAGTTGGTAGACAAGGGTTTTTTGCTCTTGCCCTGGGTAAGATTTGGTCTTGATTTACGTGGGTCACTGAATGATATTGTCAAAAGAGCAGGTGAGGGAAGAAGAAGAGATATCAAAGAAGTTGAGCGTCTTGATTATTCGTACACGGTTTTGAGTGATGACGATGTAGGATTTGACTTCTTTTATTGGAAGATGTATTTGCCGTATGCCAAGAACCGATTTGAGAAGGCTGCAATAACGCTGACTTATCCACAGATGAAAGCCATTTACAGTAGAAACGGAGGGATCCTTCTAGTGAAGAAGGGGGAATCATTCGTTTCGGGCTACCTTTTTTTTATAAAGGGAAAGACAATCTGGGCCCAGTATATTGGGGAGAATGCGAAAATCGAAGGTTTAGGGAAGAAGATGGTCGGTCATGCCCTGTACTTCTTTCTCATTCAGTGGGCTAAGACTCAACACCTAACTGAAATGGATGCTGGCGGAGCCCTGCCTTTATTTAGCGATGGCATTTTCACCTACAAAAAAGAGTGGGGAATGTTTGTGAAGAAGCAGTATAATCATTGTTGGGCGCTGAGGCTTAATCAACCGAGTGAAGCTGCCCTCCTTCTACTTCAACAGAATCCATTCATATTTCTGGAAAATGGGAAACTCAAGAGTGCTGTTTTTATGGGTCATCGTCCGATGGAGGCAGAGGTTGAGCGTGCCTTGTCGAAATATTGTATCCCAGAGCTTGACTCATCAGTAGTAATTGCCTACTATCAACCTAACCCCGCAGATGAGAAAAGCAAGGAGACATCGGCTAGACCACGCGACTCTGAGAATACGTTTCCGAGAGCACTGTCAGGTATCTGTTCACTTCTCAAGAAGCACGGTTACACTTTGGAGATTCACGAGCGCGCGCGGATTTGAATGGGATAGCTTACCGTAATTCAGAGCACCCGCATAGATAGAACTATCTTCCACAACCTTTTTTATCCGTAAAATCCTTTCATTCATTCTGAAACGCCATGGGCTTCATCAGATTGACCGCATGCGAGAATGGTAAAATGCGATTATCACGATTATTGATGATCCTCTTGTGTTTCTTTCTGCTTTTTCCAGCTTTGGTTTCTCAGCTACAGACGGTGAATGCTGGTTCTTACTATTACCGTGATCATGGCACTTTTATGGCTGATTTTAAGAGTCTGGCTAGCGCGTATCCGTCTCTGATAAGTTATGAAACGGTTGGGAAGACTGTTGATGGCAACGACATCTTAATGTTCATGATTGGCAATCCTGCTGGAGGAAGAGTGCTTTTTGACGGCGCAATTCATGGGGAGGAGACTTTGGGTTCGGAGCTTCTGCTCGACTACGCAAAGTGGCTGCTGACCAGCAATGATCCGTTGGCTAGCCAGATACTCTCCAGAACTTGCACTCTGCTGATTCCGGGCGTAAACGTTGACAACTTCAACTACATCAGAGTCAACGCTCACCACGTCGATTTGAACAGAAACTTCGCCACAAACTGGCAGAACGCCGGCAGCACCGACCCCACTTCCTGGTACTACTGCGGTTCAAGCCCGTTGAGCGAGCCAGAGTCGCAAACACTGCTCAAAGTATTCAAGACCTACAAGCCCGACTTCTACGTGAACCTGCATTCTTTTGGCGGCGCGTATTATTTGGGAAGCACCTATGGAAACGCTACATACTACAATATGCTCGTCGACAAAATCAATTCAATGAGTCAATCACGGGCTGTCTCTCCGTATCCGTTCTATTGGACAGGCGGTGCTGGGTTTGCCATCACTGATGCTGCTCGATTGGGAATCACAAGCTTCCTACTCGAAACCACATCCAGCACGACAATACCCCTAGCAGGCATCCCAACAACAATTCTGCCAAAATTCATTCCCATAGCCGCCGTACTGAGCCAAGAGTCCGAAAGTAGCGGGGGCACACAATTTCGGGACGGTTTTGAATCAGGGAATTTCAGTGCTTGGACAGGGACTTACGTCACTCCAGGCGAAACAGCAACCGTTGTAGGAACATTACCATATCAAGGCAATTACAGTGCTAAATTCACTTCTAACGGCACAGGCGGGTTTGAAGCAGCCTACTCTTATGAGTCCGTGCCAACTTCTTTGAAGCTCTATGCTGGGGGCTACTTCTATGTGTCTCAGTCAGGAATTGCGGATAACGACGATCATTTCTACTTCATAAAATTCTCATCTGGTACTAACGGTGTCGCTTATGCTGGTTGGCGGCGCACTGGAGGTGTTGACAGGTGGGACTTAGTAGTCAGGGATGCACATGGTTGGGCGATTGTTGATTCAAACTCGAGCCTTTCACTGAACAAATGGTACCGCCTCGAACTCTACTGGGTCGAAGGCGCTACAAATGGCCATGGCGAACTCTACGTCAATGGAGCATTAGCGTGTTCCATTCGAGACGAAAACACGACTGCCTTTGGCGGCATCGACCAAGTTCGCTTCGGACTGCCTGAAATCTACAGCAGTGGTCCTACGACAGTCTACGCTGATTTCTGCCGAATCTTAGGGGCTCCGCCGTGGGACCCGAATCAAGACGGCAAAGTCAGCCTGCAAGACGTAAGTATTGTTACGATGAAATACGGGTCCAATATAGGTTCCCCCAACTGGAACCCATTGGCAGACATCAACGCAGACGGAAGAGTCGACCTAATAGATGTGCTGATGGTTGAAATACGCTTTGGAGAACAATACGCATAACAAATCCCGCTTGCAATACTTCATTCTTTACATCGACTAGCGCGCGCCTTCGTTCTGCAAGACCAACCAATATCACTAGTGCCATATTCAGTTCGGAACAAGGTTTATTAATTCTCACGATGCATTTGCTTATGATTGTTGAGGAAGTGTCAACATGGGTTTGATAATTGTCGATAAAAAGAATCTGGCTGTGCCCATAATACTCCTCTTGGCGCTCTCATCAATTATTGTGTATCGTGCAATGGCCACGAGTTCCGGGCTGAACCTTCCACCTCCGAACGTAATAGTTACGATTGAAGTAGTCAACGGCACGTCGAGCTATTTCAGCACGACGCTTAGCAACATTCCCTCAGGCTACGACGTGACGAACGCAACATATCTCGGCTGGTGCGTCGACTCGACCGCCGAGATGAGCCGGAGCCCCGCAACACACGACGTGATACTTTACTCCAGCCTAAACCTGCCCAACGGCACGTTGGCAGATCAGAGATGGGACATGGTAAACTATATCCTTAACCACAAACAAGGAGCAGCAGGCGACATTCAGACAGCAATATGGTACTTCGTCAACTTCAGCAACAGCACGATAACTCCGACAGACAACAACACCGTCGCTTGGGCCATCATCAACGATGCCCTTGCAAACGGCACAGGCTACGTCCCAGCGTCGGGCCAAATCGTAGCAGTCATCTGCGACCCAGTCTTATTGCTTCCACGACCCGCCTCCGTCCAAATCAACATTATCGAAGTACCAGTCCCCATAATCCCAGAATATCCCACCCTAGCCATTTCTCTACTAGGCCTCACAGGCGTGTCCATCGCGCTAGTCTGTGGCAAGAGGGCCTTCCGCCGAGACATTAAACCGCAGCGCGGGCGCTAATCGAGGAATAGGGGAAAAGCATGGGCTTTTGTAACAATTTTGCTGTAACAATGCGTCACAATCCCAGTTTTTCTGGAATTCTTAAACGCGCGCTACACGCCAGCTTTTCGATGTCGAAGAAAAGAGTTTAAATTCTGAGAAAGTGGCTAGTATTGAGACTCTGTGTCTCAGTTCAAAAAGGAGAATCGACATTTCCAAGTTTGGATTCCGTCAAATCATGATCAGCGCGCGAGAACATGAACCGAAAACAAAATAGAATCCTTAACTATAACACTAGCTCATTCAGATAGAATAGGAGCCAAGGATCATGAACAAGCCTTTCAAATCCCTCATGACAATTCTCGTTCTCATATCTCTGATGGGCTTAACAGCCATGCAAGCGAGGGCGCAAGGCAGCCCGATAGAGGCAGAAATACATCCTTCACAAGGGACAGCCACCACGATTATTATCGTGAGATTCACCACGACTAACGCAAGCGTGGGCAAAGTCCAGACAGCCGATATCTTCTGGGACGACACCACTATAGCCCTCAACCAGCATGGGGTGCTAGGAGCAGACGGCTCATACAACTACAACCTGACAGCCCCAACCGAGCCCCCGCTGTCCAACATAGGAAACCACACCATCCGAGTAGACTCAGACGTCTTCAACTACGGCCCAGTGAGCTTCAACTTCACCTTCACAATCACAGAATTCGTCCCATCCCCAGAATACACGGCCCTGAACGCAACCTACTACTCCCTGCTCAGCAACTACACCAACCTCCTCGCCAACTACACCCAGCTACTTGTCAACTTCAACGAAACCTCAACAGCCTACGCCAACCTTCTCAGCCAGGCTAACCAACTCAACCTGAGCTACAATACACTGCTCGCCCACTACAACAGCCTTATCGCAAACTACAATTCATTAGTAGCCAACTACAACTCACAAGAGACAAACTACAACAGCCTTCAGGCAACATTTAACACACTACTAACAAACTACACCAGCCTACAAAACAGCTTCCAATCCCTCGACTCCAACTACAACGCCCTAACACAATACTACAACGCACTTAACACAAGCTACACAAGCCTCACAGCGAACTACGACGCCGCTCGCGGTCAACAAGCCCTCAGCACAAACATCAACTACACCCTCATAACGTCAACCATCATCCTGGCCGTCATAACCATCTACCTTTACATGAAAAAATCAAAACCACCCACAAGAGCAAGATAGCGCGCGCTAGTGGCTGCGATGGCGTGCCAACGACTATTGTCGCAACGCCTGTGCTTTTGACTTCTTTCGTTTATCAGTCCAGATAATGCTCCAACCTACAAGCCATTCTACGATCTCGATGGGCGCGACGAATAACTTGCGGAGCAGTTTTCGCAATTTGACACCAACAAACATTACTAGCGATGAATCTTTCTCTTACGGTTTCTTGTTAAGTGCAGTTCAGCAAATAGTCAATTGCTCTTCGTAAAACGCGGGCTAGACGAAATAAAAGGGACTGCATAAGCGACAGAGGCTGAAAAACAGCCAAGAGCAAAACACAACAACGGATGAAATCGTCGAGAAATCGAGAAGAAATTGAAAAAATTGGGCTTCTATTATCTAGAAGTCTCTTCTATAATTAAATTCCCTATTCCTTTTTATTCACACAAGATGAGTTATGTACGCATATAAATTGAGGGAAGAAAGGATGAAGACAAAACACATAGCCATAATGATACTCACGATGGCGATGCTTTCAAGTACACTATTGACAACCGTAAAGGCCCCCGCAACTTGGCCTAAGTTGCCATCAACAACGGTTCAGCTTACAGTCGAAGACGGAATAGACTCCTACTTCATATCCACGCTCAGCGGCGTCCCCGGAGGATTCGACGTTTACGACGGAGTTTACCCCGGCTGGTGCGTAGACACCTCAACAACCATGCTTAGAAGCGTATCTCACGACGTAAAACTATATTCCAGCATATCTCCGCCAGTCCTAACAGGTATCAACTGGATTGCTATCAACTACATCCTGAACCACCACCAAGGTTTCAGTATGATTGATGTTCAACAGGCAATATGGGTCTTCACTAACGGTTATGCACCTTACCCAGCCATTCAGGCATTGGTCGACGCTGCAAATGCGAATCCGACTTATGACCCACTTACAGGCGAAATTCTAGCAATAATCTGCGTTCCGTTGGACCACAGCGACGCACAAGACTCCATTATAGAACTTCAAAGACCAGGAACGGGCAAGGTGACCGGCGGAGGACAATGTATCGTTGGAGACAACGAAATGATTCCCAGTGCTAGCTTTGGCTTCAATGCTATGTGGTTCTCAAGAAACCCGGCCCCTAATGGAGAGATAAATTACGTTGACCATATCACTGGCAAACATGTGCACGTCCACGAACTAACCTACCTAGAAGTCTGGCAGGATGAGCCAGGAAACAAGCCTTGGCCAATGATGAAAGCCAAGTTCGGTGGACTAGACGTCTATTCTGGACTCATGGTCGATGTTTACGTTGAGGACCATGGAGAACCGGGCAAAAGTGACATATTCTACATTAAACTCAATGGCGTGTACTTAGGCGGCAACTTGGCAGATCCAATACTGGCTGGCAACATTCAGATACACAAACCACCAAAGTAGATTCAACTTCTAAATACTCAGCTCAACTCAACTTTTCCCTTTTTTTTTTGCGGACACCAAAAACAAGAGTTTACTTGTACCAGTTCTTGAACGCGTGCAAAGAACACCTTTGCCATTCTCTAACAGCAGCATTGACTGCCGGCTACCATCAATGAAAAAGAAGATTCGCACCATCGAACAATCATGACAACGGAATAATTCTTAATAATGCCGATAATCATGGAGCCCTTACGAGAGTAGCTGATAATCTAGAAGTAACCTGTCATCGTGCCTCCTAGACAGAAGTGTATTGCGCTGAAAATGCCCTTGTTGAAAGAGATGATGTGTTGCAGGAATCAAGTCGTTCAGCTTCAAAGCAGATAGCGATGCGGTTGAGCAGCAGCTTGTCACTGTGGTTAGGAGTTGCAACGCTCGTCGTCGGCACGATTGCCTTCTACTCGCAGGATTTGACACTGATTTTCACAAACGCCATAAACGACGAAGCAACAAGCTACCTCTTGATAATCCCGCTCGTCATCGCTTACCTTGTCTACCGCAAAAGAAAGATGCTCATAGCCTCCATCGCCGAAGCTCAGCCCAACAAAAACCGCCTTGCAACCGTCAGCGGCATACTCCTGTGCGCGACAGCCGTCCTCCTGTACTGGTATGGGTCAACCACTTTCACACCACTCGATTACCACATGCTAACCATGCCTATCTTCGTCACAGGACTAGTCTTGCTCCTCTTCAACCCGCAGACGCTGCGTCAAGCGGCCTTCCCTACGCTGTTTCTGTTCTTCTTGGTCCCGCCACCATTAGACTTCTTCAACACAGTAGGCTCCACCCTGGCAGTGGCAAGCTCGCAAGCTTCAAACGCCCTCGTAAACCTCTTCGGCGTAAGCTCAACCCTGACGAACGAGTTCGGGACACCCACCATAACCATCAGCCTTGCAGGCAGCACAACATGGGCCTTCTACGTCAACGTAGCCTGCTCAGGCATATACAGCCTCACAGGCTTCATCGTCTTCGCCACCTTCATAGCATTCATAGTCCGAGACAAACTATGGAAAAAAACCATCGCCTTCGCGATAGGCATACCACTCGTTTACGCGCTGAACATCGTCCGAATAACAACCATAATACTCATAGGCTACCAGTGGGGACAAGACCTTGCCCTCAACGTATTTCACCTCTTCGGAGGCTGGATACTCATCTTCCTAGGCACGCTAATTCTTCTCCTCATCACCGAAAAAGTCTTCAAAACGCGAATCTTCTCAGGAGATCCAAACAAAACAACCTGTCTGAGCTGCAACCCTCGCTTCACCGGCAGTCTTCAAAACTACTGCCCCTCCTGCGGACGCTTACTCACCTACCCCGCGAAGAAACTCGGCACGCTCGACGCTGGAAAAATAGGAGCCATAGCCCTCGTAGTAGCACTGCTTGTCGCCACACAGGCTCCCGTCTACGCCCTCACAAAAGGCCCAGCCCAAATCCTCATCCAAACACCCGACGGCGAACAGGGCAACACACAGATATTCCCAAAGATACCAGGCTACAACCTGCAGTTCGTATACCGCGACACAGACTTCGAAAAAATAACAGGTCAAAGTCTCGCTCTGATATACGCTTACGAACCGCAGAATGAAAGCCTAGGACTCGTCTGGCTAGCTCTTGAAGTAGCAACCTCCACAAGCTACCTGCACGGATGGCAAACATGCCTCCTCAGCTGGCCCGTGAACCAAGGCTTAGCGCCTAAAGTGACACAACTCGATGCCAGAGACATCACTATCCTTCAGAACCCACCTATAACCGCACGGTTCTTCGCCTACAACTCTACAACAGACAGCCAAACATGGGTTGTCCTCTACTGGTACGAAACCTCAGTCTTCAACGTAAACAACAGCTCCCAACAACAACACGTCGAAATCAGCCTCATATCCCAAACGGAAAACTTTTCGGCAAGCGAACAACAGCTCCAACCGTTAGCACTCGCAATAGCCGACTATTGGCAGCCCATAAAGACATGGGACTTCGCCGCGTTATTCCTGTCCAAAAACAGTATCACGCTTGCTGAGACAACAACCATCCTCCTCGTGGCCACCCTAATGATAAGCATCTACAAAACCAGAGAACGGAAAAAGGTAAATAAGGTAGCTTCCCAAAAACTGTCAAAACAAAACCAACAACTCATAGAGAGCATCCAGAAAGTCGAAAAACCATCAAATGCAAACCTCAACAGAATACGAGAAATTTACGAGCAAACTATGGGCAAGGCATTCTCAAACGAGTATCTTCAAAAAGACCTACTCGGACTCGAGAAAACTGGCCTAGTAAGTCGCCGAATAATCAACGTTAACGATTCGCCCGTTCAAGCATGGCAAGCTGAGATGGGCAAATACCCACGGGAACCGGCAACAAAACCAACGACACCAGGCGGAAGTGACTGAAAACGTCCAAAAGAAACTACCACGTCAGATTTGAACCCCTGGAAACTCTGTTCCTCGTTCTGGGCTTCGCAGCCTTCGTGACTTCAATAGTTGTCACGTCCACCGTCCTAGCGTTCATCGGACTCGGCTTGGTGTTCTGGGGAGCAATCTTCATGTACGTCCGTTCAGGCAGATACGTGCAAGAGAGTCTCTTAAATGTCACCACAACCTCAACCCTCCTAACCTTGAAAGAAACCTTGAACGCACTAGGCTACGCCGGCAAACCAGTGTACCTGCCTCCCAAGTATTTGAACAACCCCGAAGAAAGCAAAGTCTACATCCCCAAGCTAAAAACCTCAAAACTGCCAACCCCAGAACAGACACAAGAACTCGAAAACCAATCTCCAAGCAGAGACTCACGAGGCCTACTAATGACACCCCCAGGCGCTAAACTTGCAGAACTCTTCGAAAAAACGATGGGGACCTCATTCACAAGAACCGACCTAAACCACCTTCAGCAGTACATGGCCAAACTCGTAACCGAAGACTTGGAGATGGCCGCAAACCTAGAAATTACCGTCGAAACAACAAAAACAAACGCGCCGACAGAAAGTATCGATGCTCATGCTCCAGGCGAATCTAACAGAATCCGCGTTGCAATAACCGACTCAATCTACAAAGCAACGTACCAAGAGATCGCGCAAACCGCAAACATCAATGGAAGCATGGGATGTCCACTCACAAGTGCCATAGCATGCGCCATCGCAAAAGCAACAGGAAAACCCACAATCATAGAAAACGAAAAAACAAGCATGGACGGTCAAACCAAAGAGGCCGAATATCACACGTACAAAGAGGAATAACCCAAGAATGACGTTCCCCCTAGGATTTTGGGACATAAGCCTTCTCCTGGCTATAACCGGAATAGTCCTACTTATCACATCCGAACTCCTCTCCATACAATACGGAAGGACGAACCTGAGACTAAACAGAAAAAGACTCAAGAACGCCGCCATCACAACATCAATACTCTTCCTCGCGACTGTCGCAATAAGAATAATAACCATAATCATCAACGCCTAAAAACCTTTAAAGCGAACTCTGCAATTCTTTTTCTATACCGCTAGGCGGCTAAATCTTTCTGGATTATTAGAAAAAACAACTAGAACTAAGTTCTATAAAGGTTTATAACTAGCCGTATCAGGTTTGATTTCTGGAGAAACGGAGAAAATGAAGAAGGCAATCTTGATCTCACTAGTGCTACTAATAGTTGCTTCAGCTATTCCAGCATTCGCCACAGGAGGCACAGGACAAATAAGGATCAACCCGGCGCTGCCGCTCGCACTCACGAGTCCAGCCACGTTCACCGTGAACGTGACCACAGGAGAATCCTACGACCCGCACCTACTGCTCGTCATGACAAGCGATTGCTATGATGGTCTCACCGGCATAGTAGTGACATGGACGGGCGGCTCAGTCAACTTCCTCAAGGCAGACTTCGTCGGCAACAACACCAACAGCCACAAAGTTCCAAACGGCGCAACCAGCGGTGCCAGCTACACAATCGGAAGCCTCAAGAGCCACCTCAACGTGGTCGACACGATATACTGGGCCTGCAAACAATTCCTGTCCGGTCCGCTAACCACCAGCCCGACTGAATTCACCATAACCATAACCTCAACAAACACAAAAATGCTCGTCTATGCGCTTGGCATGAGCACTGACGACGGCACACTCTTAGACATGAAAGTACCAAACACAATCCCAGGCTTCGTACTACCGGAAGCAGCCCCCGTAATGCTATCAATAGGATCATTAGCAGCCCTCGGCATCTACGCAGTAAAGCGCAAAAAGAAGTAAAAAACTCCCCCCCCCACTTTCTCTACCCTTTTCATAACCACTGGATAGCATTCTCGCCGCCAGCAAAATTCATCTCGCCCCACACCGAAAAAAACAAACCTAACCACAAACAGAAAAAACCAAGAAACGCGGCATTATCCACCTCAACACTCTTCCCAACGAGCACAGAAACAAGAACAATCAACATAACAATCAACCCACAAAACCAATTTGGAAAACCATCGTTCTTTGCAACGCACTTTGCTTCAAGCTGAAATCCAAAAAAGCAGCCAAAAACAGCCCTTCACTATAGTGATTCCAAGCAAAACGGCAAAGAACTTTCCGATCTACTACCTTCAGCCAACATGGAAAATCAGATTTCAACATTCAAAAATTAAAACACAGGTTCAACACACGCACCCCAAAGAATCTCAAAGAACATCTCACTGTACACTCGGACAGCCAAAACCCAGACGCACACAGAAAAAAACAGCCCAATTTGACAATTTCCACACGCTGAAAAGACATGTTCTGGATACTTAAGGCAGAAACACAAGCTCTGCCGCCAGCACATGCCCGCCAAACCACACGCTGCTAGTTACAGAACAGAAGCAACCTTAACATACAACTAATAACCCTAAAACCCACAACAAACAAACCCACACACTCAACCCACAAAAAAGCCAAAAGGAGCCACAAAACCAAAATGCCCCCAAAAGCTCAAGCACAAGACGAACTGGACCAGCAAATAATCCGCACGGTGGAAACAGCAAAACCAGAAACCGTACAACAACTAATCACACAAATACAAAAAGCAAACCCAAACACGTCCAAACAGCAAATACTAAACCGCATAATCAGCCTGCAACAAACAGACAAAATCAAACTCACACAACAACAACAGCAAACGCTGACACCACAAACCTTCAGAAACTACTTAGGCTCAAAACAGGCACTCTGGTACTGGCTCACAATAGCACTCGCAATAGCAACGGCCGCAGCCGCATTCACCATACCTGAAGACGCATACCCACTAATCTACACAAGATACGTCCTAGGCACAATATTCATCATCTGGCTACCAGGATACACATTCATAAAAGCCCTATTCCCACAACACCCACCATTCGCCAAAGGCATAGCACACACGCTAGAAACATCAGAAAAAAACATAGACACCATCGAAACCATAGCCCTAAGCATAGGCATGAGCCTCGCACTCGTCCCCATAACGGGCCTAATGCTAAACTACACACCCTGGGGCATACGCCTAACACCAATCATACTCAGCCTACTGACAATAACAACAATCTTCGCCACAGCAGCAATAATAAGAGAACACAACATCAAAACCCCCAAAAACACAACACCGCGCGCGGACTAAGATTTCTCCACAAACCACCAACACCACCAGCCGCTGAAAGCAAACCCTCATTGAAAATCCGTCAGAGCACTATTCTATAAGTATTTATAGCGCGCGCGGACCAGCTTTTTCGCAGCACTAGGCCTGTTCCGCCTAACAAAAAACAGGCGCCCCACCAAACCAAATCACAACAGTTCACGCCAACTTCAACGACGCGCCAATAATAGCAGTCGCTGAATCACCAGCAAAAAATCATTAACAAGAAATAAGGAAAAAACTGGCGCCGGCCTTTTTCAGCCGCATTCCAGTTTCCAATCACACTCTATTGCAAATGCTTCTGTAGAGCTACTGCGTCGCCGTTATGATTATGTCGAAGCTGAAGGTCGTTATGCCACTGATGCTTGACGAAACGCTAAGAGTCAGCGTAGCCTGGACAACTGAGCCAACCGAAAGCACGTAGCTCTGCCTATCCCAGCTCAACGTGAAATAGCTCGAAGCTGAAGAAGGCGTCCAGTTACCATACGTCATGGTTAACGTTACTGGCACGTTGCCTTCATTCTTCAAATAGGCCGTTGCGCTCGTTGAGCCGCCAGGATCCAAAGTTCCCCAACTGACGCTCGAAAGCACAGTCGTGCAACCACTGTCTGCGTATATGCCCAATTGTACCGTTTGTGAGGGTGGAGGCGGCGTAACCACTCTAATGTTGCCCGTGTTGGGAATCGTGCGATTCGCAACAAGTAAGCCAAAGGCGCTGGCGACGACGCCCATAATCGCTATTGCGAGAACTGCTCCTAAAGTTGCTATCTTCATGGCCATATTTCGACACCAATGCCAAGAATGGCATCGGAAGTCTTAATAAACATTATTGTCCACATAAACAACACAAATACACATCACAAAGCATACACCCAACCACAAAACAAGCAAACAACACCCAAAAGACCACTAATCCTGTACAACACACCCAAAAAAACAACGCTGAATACTTATTCCAGCTTCATAAAAGCTTTAACAGCACAGAGCACCATCCAACCGTCGACCTCGAGAAAGAGGTTACACGTGAACAATTCATATGAACAAACTCATCAGGCTACTGTTCTTACCCATCATCATCCCCCTCTGGATAATCGGATGGACCATGCTCTCGATAGGCTCCCATCAGCAGCGACAAACCCAAAGCCCCCAGACAAGGGCAACTCAAAAAGACGATTCAACAACAATAATAACCCTCACACCTGAAGAAATCGAAGCCTAAAGTGCAAGTGAAAGTGGCACAACGAAAATTATACACGCCACACGCGAACACCCGAAAAGCAGTCTGTTCTATCGGCAACCATTCAGCCATCACCATTAAAAAGGGCAGTTGCCGATATCTAAACCAGAATACAAGAGGCAAAGCAATGACCCAAAAATCTCTCGTCACGGGCGGAGCGGGATTCATAGGCAGCCACTTGGCTGAAAGGCTTCTGAAAGAAGGCCACAACGTGACTGTGCTTGACAACTTCTCAAACGGGAAAATGGAGAGCATTCAACATCTATTCAGCAAAAATTCGATATCCCTAATTAAAGAAGACTTGAAAACACCGAAAAAGCTAGAGCAAATAGTGAAAAACAACAATCTGATCTTCCATCTCGCAGCAAACCCGGAAGTCAAACTCGGCGAAACCGACCCGCAAACGCATTTTAACGAGAATATCTTGGCAACCTTCAACCTGCTTGAAACAATAAGAAAAAATGGAACACCAAAAACAATAATCTTCACATCAACATCAACCGTGTACGGAGAGGCACAGGAAGTCCCAACATCGGAAGACTACGGGCCGCTAATCCCAATCTCAACCTACGGGGCCTCAAAACTCGCCTGCGAAGCCCTGATCACAAGCTACGCTCACACGTTCAATCATCATGCGCTCATTCTGCGCCTCGCAAACATCGTCGGACCAAGATCAAACCACGGAGTCATCGCCGACTTCGTCAAGAAAATCAATGCAAACCCAAAAGAACTCGAAATTCTGGGAGACGGGACTCAAGAAAAATCCTACATGTACATCTCCGACTTCATCGAAGCAGTAATCCACCTGACTTCAAAGTCTCGAGAAAGCACGGGGAAGGTCAACATCTTCAACGTAGGCTCCAGCGACAAGACAACCGTCACCCAAATCGCGAAAATCGTCTCAAAAGAAATGAACAGACCAAACATCAAATTCAAGTTCACCGGCGGAGTTGATGGCGGAAGAGGATGGAAAGGCGACGTGAAAACCATGCAACTCTCCATAGAAAAGCTTGAGCAAACTGGCTGGAAACCAAAATATTCAAGCGAACAGGCTGTAAAGCTAACCGCAAGAGCTCTAATTCAAGAGCAGACGAGTCGATGATGCACTCGGCGCCCGGGGCAGCAACTTGTTCCTGCTATTTTGCTCCGCGAGATTTTCTGCTCAACTGTTTTCTCAGCAGTTCTTCAGCTGTTTTCACTGCTTTTGACAGTTGTTTGGTTTGTGTTCCGCCGCCCTGGGCAAAGTGCGGTTGACCACCGCCCCCTCCGCCTAGGATCGCAGAAGCTTCTCGCACTATTTCGCCGGCATTTACGCCTTTTTCAACCGCAGTTTTCCCGGCCATTACCATTATCCTGGCATTCTTTGCATTCGATCCAAAGAAAATTGCTGCTGTTCCATCGTTCCTTTTGATTATCTCATTGGCCGTGCGGACCATCCTGTCAACGTCGATTGACTGTTCAAAATCGCGAAGCACAAGCTTAACCCCGCCTATTTCTTTTCCTGCTTTAGCTTCGGTGTTGGCTTCTAACGCAGCGGTTTCGTGCGTTGCTAGTTCTTTGATGAGTTTTCTTCTTTCAACGTTGGCTTCTTTCAGTTCTCGCACGATCTTTTCAGCCGTTTTGTCCAGTTTCTCCATCGGCGCATTCATAGTCTCCGAGAGTCTCACAAGCAGTCTTTCACTTTGCTGAACTGCCTTCACGGCTGAAATTCCAATCGAATACACAAGCCTTTCCACGCCGTCTTGAACCCTCTCTGAATGAATTATCTTGACGAAACCAATTTCACCCGTGTTCTTCAGATGAGTTCCAGCACAGGCTTCCACATCCCAGTCTCCAACTCTCACGACGCGAATCTCTTTGCCAGGCACCGCTCCGCCCTGATAAAGCCTGAAACCATAACGGCTCTCAGCCTCGTTTCTCGGCAGCCAAGCAGCTTCAACGGGGATATTTCGAAGAACAGCCTCGTTTGCCAGCATCTCTATTTTTTCAGTTTCTTCCAACGACAACCTACGATAGTGCGAAATGTCAAGTCTCGAGCTTTCAACACCTTTCTGCGTGCCATACTGCCAAACATGGTTCCCAAGCACGCGTCTCGCTGCTCCGCCGACCACGTGGGTCGCAGTGTGATTCTTCATAAGACCGTACCGCTTGTCCCAGTCAATCACTCCCTTAACGATGCTTCCTTTCTTGAAAGCAGTCGCATTTTTTAACTTGTGAATTATGACTGTGCCAATTTTCTGGACATCAATAACTTCAACTTTGCTGCTGCCGGATACGATGTGGCCGCTGTCTGCTGGTTGACCTCCACCTTCTGGAAAGAAGCACGTCTTGTCCAGAACCACGTATTCGTCGCTCAGCACTTTGAGAGCTTTTGCCTCAAACTCCTTCATGTACTGATCCTGATAGTAAAGCATCTGAGTGG
>Ga0315279_10000958_pt1 | contig 51098 bp, 44 predicted proteins | sample YL17G06_20_MG_FD_203694 | JGI IMG/M metagenome (GOLD analysis project Ga0315279, IMG submission 203694) | Sediment microbial communities from Yellowstone Lake, YNP, Wyoming, USA - YL17G06_20 | ecosystem: Environmental > Aquatic > Freshwater > Lake > Sediment | place: USA: Wyoming | collected... | reverse complement strand
GGCAGATGCGAGGCGCCGCGACGCAGGCGATGTCGGTGTGCATCGTCGAGGAGCGGCAACGAAGCAGATGCCCGCCCGCCGCCGCGCCCCTCCGGGCTGCGGCCCGCAGGCCCGCTGGCTTTGTTGCGCGCTCCTTACATACCACCCCGGGTATGCTCGTCGCTCGCGCCTCGCCAGCGGGCCTGGGGGCCTGCAGCAAAGTGTAAACGTTATTCATTGACAGACCCTAACTGCCGGCTGCCTACTGCCTGCTGCACGCTTTTTTAATATGCGTCTAGCAGCCGCTGGTAGCTCGCGTAGTTCGCTTCCATTTCCACAAGCGAGTCGCCTCCAAATTTCTCTATAAAGGCGCGTGCGATGACAATTCCAAGCATCGCCTCAGCGATGACCGCAGCGGCCGGCACGACGCAGGTGTCGCTCCTCTCGAACGCTGCATCGAAAGGCTGCTTCGTGTGAACATCCGCAGATAGCAGCGGCTTTTTAAGCGTTGGGATCGGCTTCATGTACACTCGAACCCGCACATCCGCTGCATTGGTAATTCCTGCCTCCAAGCCGCCCGCGCGGTTGGTCTTTCGATAAAAGCGGCGCTTCTCAACATCGTAATAGATCTCGTCGTGAACAATCGAGCCAACGCGCTGCGCGCCCGCGATACCCTCGCCAATCTCCACTGCCTTCGCAGCAGGGATGCTCATCAGCGCTTGCGCGATCTGCCCGTCCAGCCTGCAGTCCCATTGCGTGTGCGATCCCAGTCCCGGCGGAACGGACACGGCAACGACTTCGACAACGCCGCCCAGCGTATCCCCGGCCTTCTTGGCTAAATCGATCGACGCCATCATGCGTTTCTCAGCCTCCGGATCTGCGCATCGGAGCGGGGACTCCGGATCCACTGCAAGGATCTCCTCGCCGCTGAGGTGCTCGAACCTAGGCTCGACGCGTTCGGAGCCAATCGCGAGAACCTGGCTGCCGATACTGATTCCAAAGTGCCGCAGCAGGAGCCTGCAAAAAGCACCCACAGCCACTCTGGCTGCGGTTTCCCGGGCGCTTGCACGCTCCAGTACATCCCGGATGTCGTGGGTCTGGTGTTTCAACGCTCCAGCCAGGTCTACGTGCCCCGGTCTGGGGCGAGTGACCGGCCGGATATTCGCTCCCTCCGGCACGGGTTCTGGAGACATCGGAATCTGCCAATGCTCCCAATCTCTGTTCCATATTATGAAAGAGATAGGACTACCGAGTGTCCTGCCGTGTCGAATTCCCGCCGTAATCTCTATTCGGTCCTTCTCGATTTGCATCCGGCCGCCTCTGCCATAGCCCAATTGGCGGCGGTGCAATTGAAGATCGATGAAGGCAGTGTCGATCGGCAAGCCCGAGGGCAGTCCCTCAAGCACAGCAGTGAGGCACTTGCCATGGGATTCCCCAGCTGTGACGAAGCGCAACATGGCGTTAAAAAGACTCTCCTTTATTCGTTAGTAAAATCACAGAGACGGAGAGTTCACCGTAAATATACCTCGGCGGACTCTGTGTCTCTGCCGTTCATCAGAATCGCAAAAGTCTCCGACAGTCAAAAACTTAGAGCCACTCCGCATCCGCCTTTGCACTTGACTTACCAAAGCAGTGACAAATAAACTTCCGCTGGGTTGACTGGTTATGGCAAATCCACTGACAACCGCGCTGGAAGCCCCCTTTCGGTTCATGACGAAAGCGCTTTGGGAGATCCAATCGTACACTTTTCTTAGCGCCCGGGCTATCGCGAATCTCTTTACCCGGCCCATTTACGGAGGCGAAATCCTGCTCCAAATGGACCGCATCGGAGTAGGCTCACTCACGATCATCGTTCTTACTGGATTCTTTACTGGCGCAGTTCTGGGCATCCAGTCGGAAAGTGCACTCCGACGATATGGCGCCGTTAGCATAACCGGGCAGCTCGTGGCGTTGACACTGGTCAGGGAGTTGGGTCCCGTGTTATCGGCATTGATGTTGGCCGGGCGCATAGGATCCGGCATTGCTTCCGAGATCGGGTCGATGGTGGTTTCGGAGCAGATCAACGCCATGCGCGCCCTTGGTACAGACCCGACACGCAGGCTGGTTACTCCGCGCATGATCTCTACCATCATGATGCTACCACTACTTACTATTATCTGCGACGCAGTGGGCATCGGAGGAGGGTGGATCATCGCACGCTATAAGCTGCTCATCAGCTCGAGCCAGTACTGGTCGGACGCCATTAACATCCTGCAGTTCTCCGATGTCTTTGGGACGCTGATGAAACCCATCGTTTTCGGATTTATCATTTCGATGACGGGATGCTATGTGGGCTTGCGCACGCATGGAGGCACCGAGGGAGTAGGCAGATCGACAACTCAGGCCGTGGTGAGCAGTTCGATTCTTGTGATCGCAGCTGACTTCTTCCTGAACAATCTCATCATATATCTCTCGCCATTTTTGAATCCATGATCGAGTTCCGGAACGTCACGAAGTCCTTCAACGACGAAGTAGTGCTCAAGGACATCAGCTTCAAGATCTCCAAAGGGGAAACCAAGGTTTTTCTCGGCGCCAGCGGTTCGGGCAAATCCACGGTCTTGAAACTCATCTTGGGGCTGATCAAGCCGGACTCCGGACATATTCTGATAGACGATCAGGATATTACCCAGATGAGCGAGCGTGAACTCGTGCAGGTTCGCCGCGCGATCGGAATGGTGTTCCAGGAAGGCGCGCTGTTCGATTCACTTTCGGTGCGGGAAAATGTGGGTTACCGGCTGTACGAAGAAGGTCGTGTCAGCGAAGAGGAGATTGGAGTCGCGGTGCTGCGCCTTCTGGGATTCGTCGGTCTTGAAGATGCCATCGATAAAATGCCTGCCGAGCTCTCTGGCGGAATGAAGCGACGCGTAGGCATTGCCCGCGCACTCTTGGGTACTCCGAAAGTGGTCCTCTATGATGAACCAACCGCCGGATTGGATCCCATCACCAAGCGAACCATCGTCGAACTGATGATAAAGCTGCGCGATTTGGAGGGTGTGACAACCGTATTCGTGACCCATGATCTGCCTGCTGCCGCAATAATCGCCTCCGAGTACGCGGCCCCGGATGAAGATGGCGACATTCGCTTTTATAGAGGCGATGAATCCCTTTGTCTTGCGAACGTGCATTTCATCATGCTCCACGAAGGCAGCATCTGCTTCGAGGGGAGCTACGAACAACTCACGGCAAGTAACCAGCCTTACGTAAGGATTTTTACTTCCTGGTGAGCAATGCATCAATCTCGGGAAGAGACCCTTAAAGACTCTTTGAGGCTTCGAGTCTTAGCGGTGGGGCAGTGAAAGCCGCCGCCAAGGCACGAAGGCCCGCGAAAGGGAAGGAGAAACATGCCACAGAAAACTCAAGTATCCATGGCCCAAATGAAAGTGGGTATTTTGGTCACGGTTGCTCTTTTATTACTGGCTGCCCTGATATTGCAGCAGAGCTGGGGCGTCGACTGGTTCAGCCGCTCGGTCAAGGCTATTACTTACTTACCCGACGTGGGCGGCTTAAAGCCCGGCGCGCCTGTTTGGCTCGCGGGAATAGAAATAGGGAAGGTGCGTAGGGTGACCATTGTTCCCCCCGAAGTTTTCGCCGGCAATGAGCCCATCTTCCACAAGATCGCTGAGATTAAGAAACAGATTGAATCGGTTGATCCCAGGCTGCCAAACGCCCCGGAGATGATCGCCGATTTGCAGGACAGGATCCGCAATCTCAAGACGGATATCCGCATTGTCGAAGTCCAACTGGATATTCGAAGCCAATATCTCAACAGGATGAGTAGGGATTCTGAAGTCAGCATCGAGTCCAGGGGTCTCATTGGCGATTCGTTTATCGATATCTCCGCGGGCACTTATGGAGTCCCTCCTGTAAAAAGGGGCGATTTCTACTTGATCGAAGGTACTCAGAGGCCAGGCTTCCGCGAGATAATGACCGGAGCCAACGATGTCATCGCCAACTTCGGCGTGCTGTCCAACCAATTCAAGAACATCGCCATGAAAATCAACCCCGAGAGGGTCGGGTCGGGGCTGGTGGAGACCTTGCAGGACATGCAGGCGACCCTCCGCCAAGCCAACCACACATTTGCACGGGCGACCCTCCTGATCGAAGATCTGCGCAGCGGAGAGGGGACGATAGGCAAACTCGTTTCTGATCCCTCCCTATACCAGCGCATGACCCAGTCGCTAGAAAGATTCAACAAAATGGCAGATCAGATCCAGAACGGCTCGGGAACTCTGTCCAAACTGATCAACGATCCAAAGCTGTTTGATAACGCCAACGAAACGCTGCGAAAAGCCGAGGTCGTGATGGACCGTATAGAGAAGGGAGAAGGCACCGTTGGCAGGCTGTCCAAGGATCCAGCTCTCTATGATACCAGCAAGCAGGCTATCGACAGATTTGCCTCATTCGTCGACCAGATAAACAAGGGGCAAGGCACCTTGGGCAAGCTTCTCAAAGACCCAGGCCTGTACAACAACTTGGATCAGTCCGCCGCCGAGATCACTAAGCTTATCTATGACTTAAGGCAGGATCCAAAGAAGTATCTGACGATCCGCTTCCGTCTGTTTTAGACCTTGACATGCATTCTGAATCTGTCTAGCCTAAGCCAATGATTAGCAATGCCATAGGTCGCGGAGGGAAATTCATTCTCGACCGGCTTGTGACAGGTCTTTCCTTCTTCAAAATCAACCCCAATCTCATCACCTTCACGGGAGTGGTTATTAGCTTTTGGGCGGCGTGGAAGTTCGGGCACGGCAAATTCTTCCAGGGCGGCCTGATTGTGATTCTCGCCGGCCTCTTTGACATGCTTGATGGCGAGGTAGCTCGTGTCAGCCGATCAGAGACCCGCTTCGGGGCCTTCTATGATTCGGTTATTGACCGGTACTCGGACATCATCATTCTTCAGGGACTGATGGTTTACTATGCCCGAAATCAGCGTCTTGGGTATGTAGTGCTGGTCGGCGTGGTGTTCATGGGCGCAGTCCTGACCAGCTATGCACGCGCTCGTGCCGAATCCCTGATTCCGGCCTGCAAGGTGGGCTTCATGGAGCGTCCGGAACGGATCGTTCTCCTAATCATCGGGGCACTGGCCAACCGGATGGAGGCTGTTCTGTGGGTTCTTGCCGTGCTGGGCAACTGGACGGTAATCAACAGAATCTACTACACCTGGAAGGAACTTCCCAAGCCTGAAAACAACGGCACTGCCGAATCCATCCCGGTCGACACCTACCACAAGCAACCCACGCTAGAAACCAATCTGAACTCAACCAGCGCCACGACAACTCACTGAATTTTTTGAATTTCCACTCCGCTCGGCAGTTTCTGCTCGAATTTTGATAGTGGAATCTGAACGTTGAGCTTCTCATCCGTGAAACTGATCAGCAGATAATCCCTGCTTGGCTCCTGAAGCTTCTGCTGGATCGGTATGCCATTGGATCTCTTAATCCAAAGCGTGATAGCAGAAAAATAGGCGGCATCCGAAGGGTTCTTCGGTTTCAGGACCAGCACGGAACAGGGAAAGCCCGCAATCGCCTCCGTCCCCTGGAATTTGATGTCGAATTTTTCCTGCAGCTTGCCCGGCGCCTGTCCCAATCCCAAGGCGAGATATTCGGCCTTGTCCTTGTTTTTTCCAAGATTGTAGATCTGCGCCTGTTTGAGCACCGGCTGGTAATAGGTCGCAACGCCACCCTTGATCGTAAGAACGCTGGGACCCGGGTCGGTGATCTCCTGGCGTAAAAGAGCCGAGCCGTCTTGGGCGCGCTCATAATAGAATTCCCCCGTTTCCGGGGTGTCGAATTCTTTAAGTACCGCGGTGTAATGTTTCTTCGAGATATGAGCTTTAAAACTGTGGAAGGTCTTGCCGACGCCCTCCATCTGCTTCAACACCTGGTTCAGCGCAGCATCTTCCTTCGTCTGAGAGTAGACGTCGGTTGCCGTCAGCGCGAGAATTACGATCATCACGCACCACAGAGCCGCAGCGGTCACTGGGAAAACAGCTCTGCGCGGCATTACTCTCCCTGTTCTCCGTGTCTCTGTGGTGGTGCTTGAGTCTTCGTTTGTCCAGAATTGGAGTTCTTGCTAACCGTCTGGCCTGAGGTAGCCTGAGGCGTGCTTGGCTTCTTTGGCGCGAAGCAACTGGGCGGCACGAAGAATATGAACGCCAGGATTAATGCGCAAATAATGTCGTATTGGAGTGTTCCCCGCTCATAGGACCATATGAGCAAGTTCTTGGCAAGTCTGCCGACTTTTGCCATCGGACCTTAAGATCTCCCACTCACATTGGCTTAGAATAGCCCTTCGAGTTCAGGCTCATAGGTCAACTGCGGTGTGCGGTTGAGGATCTGCCCATCCCTCATTTCGATTACACGACTGGCCATCGATGCCGCCTCCGGATCATGAGTAATCATGATGATAGTCTGTTTGAGCTTTTCGTTCAGTTCCTGGAGGATGCGCAAAACGACACGAGAGTTGCGGGAGTCGAGACTGCCGGTTGGCTCGTCAGCCAGGATAATAGCTGGATGGTTTATGACAGCACGCGCGATGGCCACTCGTTGCTGTTCTCCGCCCGAGAGCTCGGTGGGACGGAAGTTGATTTTATCCTTAAGCCCCAGCATCTCGATGATCTGGTCAGCACCATATGGGTTCAAGTGCCCGTTTCCATGAATTCTCTTCGCCAGTTCGATGTTTGCCCTGACGGAGATCGCGGGCAGTAGGTTAAAGCGCTGGAAAATATACCCGATTTTCTTGCGTCTTACGGCCGTCCGATCGGAATCGGAAAGCTTCGAGATGTCAATGCCGTCGATAAAGATCTGGCCCTGCGTGGGCTGCATCAGCCCGCCGAGCACGTGCAACATAGTCGATTTGCCGCAGCCCGATGGTCCCGCAATTGCTACAAACTCACCCTCACCGACCCTAAGATTCACGTTTCGCAGGGCCGGTACTTCGACTTTGCCCGACCTGTAGATCATGGTCAGGTTTATCGTCTCGATGACGCACCTTGGGGCTGAGTCGCTCATATCTCTCCACTCCCTACTCATAGCTCAAGGCCTTGACTGGATCCATGCGGGCCGCCTTGTAGGCAGGATACAAAGCCCCCAGGGTTCCTCCGATCAAGCCCAAGATGCATCCATTGAAAACATCACCGAGTGTCATCGCTACTTGCAGGGTCGGAAAGGCAGAAATGATAGCCTTACGAATGATTTCACTTATACCGATGCCTAGTAGGACCCCCAAACAGCATATCATAGCAGATTCTTTGAGAATCATGACAAGGATAAATTGACGCGAGGCACCGAGCGATTTCAGAATCCCAATCTCACGGGTTCTTTCGAAGATGGTCGTGTACATTGCCAGGAGGATCACCATAAAGCTGAGAAGCATTGAGACCAGAACTACGGTAAAGCGGAACTCCTTCAGCAAGGGCATCCTCGTTCCGGAGAGCAGCGATGCCTCGTCTCTTGTGCTGGTAAGCGTATAGTCCGGATAAGTGCTGCGGAGTTCCTTTTCGACCATCTCCACGCTGGCATCGGGAGCCACCTTGATGAACATTATCGTTGCCATGCCAGGCGTCGCATTCATCTCCTGAAGGGTCTTGAGGGGGACGAAAACCCGGACGACGGCCCCGGGCCTGCAGATCCCGCTGATGGTGAATTTGTGATTCAAAATGATAAGGGGCGAACCCGGGCCAACCTTGTGAGACTTGGCGAAGAGATCGTCAACGATAACCTCATCGTCTTTCAGGGATTCCGTGCCCGAGAGGATCTGGAGGCGGCCCGGCAATTTGTCGTAGCTCTCCAGGTCGATGCCGAATACCAAGCTCCAGTCCGTTGTATTGAACTTGGCCAATACGGGTGCGACCGCATAAATGCCCCGCACTTCGAGGAGTTTGTTCGCCAGTTTGGCCGGCAGCGCGGCTCCGCTAAATGCATAGAGGACCGAGGAACCGCTTGCCTGAAGGATGAAATCTGCACCGACGCCCATCGTCCTCCCAACGTAGTCGTTGAGAGTGCCGGAGGTGATGCCTCCAATGATGAGCATGAGAACCACTCCGAGCGCCACAGCCAGGACGCTGATGAATGTGCGAGTGGGGCGAGACCTGATGTTTGCTGTTATGAGGCTTTCCATTATGAATCCTTGCTCTTTGCCCTCTCTATCAGTTGAATACGCCGAGCACCCGGAGGTGGTGTCAGGATAAATGCATCATCAGGCAGTTTGGGGTTCATGCGCCAGTTCCTGAACTCCATGTCCAGGGAGTATCCATCCAGCGGCCGCTCTATTCGAATTGACAAAGGAAGAAGCAGCCCTTCCGCCGGTGAGAAGTTGGCATAATGGATGATTCCTGTCAGAGTGCCCTCGCCGTCATAAGTCTGCTGGCGAGCAATGACCAGGTCTGCCCGTTCAATCCAAAACTTCCGTACCGGTGTTAGCCTGTCATCCCCAGCGTCCTCATATGCCGACAAGACATAATACTTTGCTGTAGCGTCCTGATCTTCCTCCATAGCAATTCGGTAGCCGGGCACTCCGATCGGAAGCCTGGGCTGCAGGATCGCCTGGAAAATGTCGATCGGACGTGCCGTGAAGGTGGGGCTCGCGCTTTCTCCCTCGACTGCCAGCTCTTTTATGCTGTTCTTTCCCACGAAAAACTTGTTTTCGCTCGGGATCCAGAGCGAAAAAGGGTCGCCGACGGAAGCAAGCTCCAAAACTGGGGTCTTCGTCAAAGGATTTTGAACATTCAGGCGAATCGAGTCCGGATGCCGCAGTAACAGATATCCCGGAACGCTGCGATATCGCTGCAGCTTGCCGCTCTCTGTTTTCCCCGACCGGAACGTCACGCGCATCGCCGTAGTGGAGAGAGTCTCGATCTTATTGCTATAGTCATCAACAAGGGTTACAAGCTGCTGGAAGGTAACGGTTTTCGCTCTGAGAATTCGGCTGGGAACCTGCAACCTTACGGTTCTTTTCGCGCAAGCCGCACCGGACAGCAAGGCCACGGCAACCAGAATCATGAAGCTGGCCGCGAGCTGATCGACAACCCCGCCCCACCTCGACTTCACTTCAACCTTAGAATCTCGCATTGTCTCTCAACAGCCGCCACGATGGCGGGCTGAATCTAACAGACGGGAGGGGACTTGTCAACGTCTTGCCCCAGCTAGGTTTAGCATTTTCAAGTACTTCGAAGGAATCCCGCCACTGCCGGACTCCCTCAACATTCACAGGCAAGCTGCGTGCCACCCCCTGCCTAAAAGCATAACTCCGTTCGACGCTTAGGCTTGGACACGCGTTCCGTCGCCTCGTTTATATCCTAGGTGCAAATGGAGACATCAATTGACGGGAGTTTATGCTCCCTAAACCCCGCGTCTGCCGGCGCGCAAGCGGCGACCGTACATCATCGCCGTAATGCCGATGACAAGGAGAAATACACCGAACAAAGCTATCCCAAGCGCGGGCAGGTTCTTCTGCATGTATGTCTTCACTGCGTTGCCATACAAGACGGCAAGAATACCCCATATGGAATAGCGGATTGTCCGGCCAATGACTACCGCGGTGAAGAACTCCAGGGTCTTGAGACGGAAGACTCCAGCGCTGAGCACGAAGATCTTGAAAGGGCACGGTGGCGGCAGAATGCTTGGTATGACCACCGTGAGAATGCCGTATTTTTCGAAAAGCCGCTCGGCGCGTTCAATGTTTTTTTCTGAGAACCTGCGTCTCAGCAGTGGACTCCCTCCTTTTCGGCCGACCGTATAGAGGAGAAGACATCCGGTCACAGAACCGGCAATCGTCATCGTTACGAAATACGCCATGGTCTTCCAGGTATTTCCAGTCGCGAGCACCACGATGAGAACGTCGTTTCCTTCGGGAATGCTTAGAAATGAGGAATCTGCAATGGCCACCAACATCAGCCCGACTCCATGCATATTCAAGGCAAGGGAATGGAGTAACTCGCCCGCCCTACCCAGCCAGGGATAGATGTAGAGCATCACCGGAAACATAAGCGCGCACAAAAAAGCTGGAAAACTATCAAATCGGGATTCAAGTTCCCACCTCAAACTATGATAAATCAGATACCAGACACAGCGAGTGTTTCTCTGTGGATTCCATGTCTGCGTGGTGTTCGGGACGTACATCGTCATTAGACAACGACGATAACGTCATGCGCGCTTGCCAGATCGCGCGCGGCCGGCGTAACGATTGCCTTGGAGGATATGCAGATTTTCTGGCGATTCTGGATCGCAGAGCGGACATCCTGCTCGCAGACGAAGTCCACAGGCTGTGCAGCCAGCTCTGGATTGGCAGGTGCCACGTTCTCTGGAGCCGTCTGCATCTCCTTTGTGGTGCCCATCTTCATTTCCGGCGCAGCAGGATTGGCCTGAGATAGGCTTTCGGATTCAAGCCCTACGCCCTTTGCAGCCAGATAAGCCTCCACCAAGGAGGCCACCGCCGCTCTCAGCTGGTCATCGGAGGGAGAAGCCTGACCGGGGCGTGCACTCGCCTGACCGGCCTGCGTCCAGGAAGGAAACACTTCGACTGTTTCCGACGCAAGTCGCTTGACCTGAATCAGGTGCAACGGCGTGATGTTGTCTGTCGTTATGTTGTTTCCATATGTTCCACAACCTAACGTCATCGAGGGAGGCAGGGCCGTCGACAGGCCGATCGCGCCGTGAGTTGCGGGCGAGTTTACTATTATCCTGAACGCCGGCTTTTCCAGTCCGAACTGACGGATGATGTTCGGATCCTGACAGTGCAATGCAAGTGTGTGCCCCATTCCGCCATAAGCCAATACCTGCTTGCAAAGCTCGCAGCCCGCGCGCCAGCCGTCGACAACGTAGTAACTGAGAATGGGAGAGAGCTTTTCACAGGAGAGCGGAAACTCACTTCCCACTCCCTTCAGGGGAACCACCAGTGCCTGCGTGTCCGGACAAACCTCAATGCCTGCCTTCTGCGCGATCCAAAGGGCGGACTTGCCTACGATCTGAGGATTCAATTTGCCGTTCTGCTGGATTGCGAACGCTTCCAGCTTGCGCGATTCCTCTTCCGTAAGAAAGAACCCTTTGAGCCGTTTCAGTTCCGCCACGACCTGCGACTCGACCGGCGCATCCACAATCAGCGACTGTTCGGACGCACAAACCGTGCCGTTATCAAATGTTTTGCCGGTCAAGACGTCCTTGACTGCTTTGGCAATGCTTGCGCTGCGATCGATATAAGCCGGAACATTGCCGGGACCCACCCCGTAGGCCGGTTTCCCAGAACTGTAAGCCGCCTTCACTAGTCCCGCCCCGCCTGTCGCAAGGATGATGGCGACTTGCTTGTGTTTCATCAACTCTTCGGTCGCCTCAAGCGTAGGCATCGTCATGCAGCCAATCAGGCCCTCTGGTGCACCCGCTGCTACTGCAGCTTCGCTGCAGATACGCGCCGTCTCGACGATGCAGCGCGCCGCGGCAGGATGCGGGGAAAGCACAATCCCGTTCCCCCCTTTAAGCGAAATCAGGCATTTAAAAATCGCGGTGGAGGTGGGGTTCGTGGAAGGAATTATTGCAGCAACTACTCCCATGGGAACCGCTATCTCAGTGATCTTGCGAACAGGATCTTCCGAGATGATTCCCATCGTCCGCAGCGGAGTGATGTAGGCAGCGACTTTCTCACAGACAAAGGAATTCTTAAGGTGCTTATCCTCGGCAATGCCGTAGCCTGTTTCCTCCACGGCAAACGAAGCGAGGCGCCGAGATTCCTTTAGAGCCGCATCGGCAATCGCCTTGACGATTGCATCCACCCGGGACTGGTCCTGCTTCTCGAATAGCTTTTGAGCCTCATAGGCTCTGCCTACGAGATCACGTACTTCCTGGACGGACTGGAGATCTTTGTCGAGCAACACGCGATTTCAGGCCAGAGAGCGCTCGTGATCGATACTGATGCCCTCCCTACCTGCCCTTCGGTATGTGCCGGAATTTACTTCTTCTTGCTTTCTTCAGTCGGTGGAAGGATCTTTTCTACTTCATTGTGCGGTCGAGGAATGACATGAACGCTTACGAGTTCCCCCACCCTCCGGGCAGCGGCGGCGCCCGCATCAGTGGCGGCCTTGACCGCACCCACATCTCCCCTCACCATGACGGTTACATATCCCGCGCCGATGTATTCCTTACCGATGAGAACGACGTTGGCTGCTTTCACCATGGCGTCGGCTGCTTCGATGGAAGCAACCAGCCCCTTGGTTTCGATCATCCCTAGAGCCTCATAGGACATCATCCGCCTCCCGCGTTTATGCCAACAGTGCCATGAAAGTAACACAGCCCGCGCGGGGATCGCAACCAAAACAGTCCGCGCTACGAGTCAAAAAGGCAGAGCAACCAGAAACGATAGAGTATCACCTCTGAACTGCTTCCTACTGTCTGAAATGCAGTGTTTTTTTGTTCGGGTTTGACACTCCGCGCATCTGTATGTAGAATGACAGTTTGTGCGCGCTTGGAGTCGCAGCACCAACCTAAATCAATGCAGGCTGCGCAGACTGGGGCGTGCTTACCGGCAGAAGTGTTAATTGCCACTGCGTTTCCGGCTTATGGAATCCCTGGCCACATATCTCAAATCCGCTCGCGACAAAAAGAAAATCACCTTAGCGCAAATGGCCAGGGACACGCGGATTAGCTTGCGGCATCTCGAGAGCCTCGAGGAGGGCCGCTACGGCGAACTGCCGGGCGGAATGTACAACAGGGCCTTCTTGCGAGCTTACTGCGATTGCGTCGGCATCGATCCCGGGGAGGGCCTCGCCCGCTACGAAATCGAAACAGTTCCCGCAGGAGAAAAGACCACAAAAGCCAAGCCGAAGATTCCCCAGATTAACTCCGCTTTCAAACCCCACCCTCTCGTTGTCTGGAGCGTGATGCTGCTGATTTCAGTAACAGGACTCTATTTCAGCCGCAAATGGATTGCCTCCATTTTTTCGCCCTACTTTTCGCATCCTTCAGCGCCCAAGATAGTGGCCGATTCCACTCCAGACTCTACACCAGCTTCTCCGACAAAGGGATCCACCACAGAAACTCCGCCTGTGTTGCCACCTCCATCGGCGACCACCGAAAATGCGAGCGAAGTTCCGTCCTCCACCTCTCCCTTATCTCCTGGAACGATTCGGCTTGAGTTTGAAGTCCTGCAGGAGTGCTGGGTGTCACTGGACCGCGACGGCAATCGCGTCCTCGAAAAGAAACTCGAGCCGGGAGACACGCAGTCATTTAATGCCACCGAGAAGTTCTACCTGGTCCTAGGAAATGCAGGCGGCGTGCGGCTGAAGATTAATGGCAAGCTCGCAAAACCGCTCGGCAAAAGCGGTGCGGTCGTGCGCGTGCTGATAAACGAGCAAAGCATCAAGGATCTAGTCGAGAAAGCCACAGGCTGACTGTATGGTGCAGGCCGACATTCTCAAGTCGCTTAACGATGGCTCTGCGCCTAAACACCTGAGAATATTCGCGGCGCAGGGCCTGGCTCCACTGCCTCCGCGGGAAATGCTGGATCTTTTGGTGCGCCTGTCTGAAGATGCCGATTCGCAGATCGCATCCCAGGCGTCGCATACCCTGAAAAACTGGCCGGAAGACCAGATCCTCAGCCAAGTGCAGGCACGGGACTGCTACGTGCGAGTCCTTGAATACTTCGCCACCAAGGGCGCCGCCGACGCCATTCTCGAAGCTATAGTCCTGAACCCTTCTACCCCAGCGAGCGTTGTGGCACAGCTCGCTTTGGCCTCTTCACCTTCCCTGTTGGAAACGATCCTTTACAACAGAGTCCGCCTCCTCGAGTGTCCGGAGATTTTGCAGAACGTCAAGCTGAATCCATCCATCACCGGTGAGGCCCGGCGTCTTGTTCAAGAAATAGAGGTCGAGTTTTTCAGCAGCAAGAAGAAGCAGTATACGGTCGAGCGATCCGCGGAAACGGTTGCTTCATCCGCGCAGTCCGTGGAACTGGAATCCGAATCCCTTCCCGAGGATCTCTACCTGGAAGGACTTCCCCTGGATCCTGAAGAGCGCGAGAGCGCGATCCTTGAACGCCTGGCCAAGATGACGGTCCGTCAGAAGATCTGGCACGCACGATTCGGCGCGCGTGAGGTCCGCGCAATTCTCATCCGCGACTCTAACAAGGAAGTGGCCAGCACCGTGCTCCAAAGCCCCAAGTTGACTGAAAACGAAGTCGAGGCGTTTGCCGCAATGCGCAGCGTGTCCGATGAAATCCTGCGGCAGATTGGCAACAGCAAAGAGTGGACACGAGGTTATACCGTGATCCACAACCTTGTGAAGAATCCGAAAACGCCTCCCTTGATATCGCAGCGCATGCTCTTTCGTCTCCAAACAAGAGATCTGAAGCTTCTCACCCGAGACAGGTCTATACCGGAAGCCGTGCGGCGAAATGCTCAGCGAACCCTCAACGAACGTTCCGCATCGAGAAACGCCCTATGAGAACCCTCCATCCACGAATACGCCGAAAGCCTGCCCATCAAATGCAACTGCCGGGAGTGACCATTTTGGAAGCCGCCGGCGAGAAAATCGAATTGCGGAACCGCAGGATCCCCCATCAGCAGATTCTGAGGGCACTTCAGGGTACGGCAGAAGACTCCCATAATCTCGTGCAAGTGTATCGGCTGCAGGTGTTGCCGATTAAGACGAGGACAATTCACTTGCTTGGCAGGAAGGGGCCCGCAAGAATTATCAACACGCTGCTGGGCTTCGAAGTCCAGGCTTCTTACAAGCGAATCCACTGCCCGGACATGGTGACTGTCCGTTATCTCAAGCTCTTCACGGAGCTGGGCTGTCACACGATCAAACTCCCCTATGATCCCACGGTCACCGCTCGCCTCATCCCGGAATTCGAGGCCGCGGTAGAGCGCATTGTGGAAGGTGTCCGAATCTTGTTTCCGGAGAGTCGAACGCTCCAGGCATATGTGCTGCGCCAGCTCTACGGGATTATCCGCTCTCGACTCCGCAGGGAATGATCGTTGAACCCTTTTCCAGGCCTGTATGCCATCTCCGGGAGGAAGCTAGGAAGGTTTTATTGGCCGCAGCCGGGCGCAACGCGTTCGAGTTGATCGGGCGAAACTTGGAAGACAAGGAGCAATGGGAGTCTCAGTTCGGGCAGGAAATCCCCGTCGTGTTCATCAACGGCCGAAAGGCCTTTAAAAACCGCGTACCACACGCGCCCGCTTGAACTTCATTTTCGCCTGCACTGAGGAACGACGAAGAGTGGAAGAGTTCGCAGTTCTCAGTTTGCGGTTCGCGGTAGGCTCGGGAGTCTGATAAATCATCCTAGTAATGATCGATCGGTTTCCACATTCTTAGTCGGAACCATTACGGCCAAGAACTGCGAGCTGTGAACCGCGAACTTCTCCGTCATTGTTTTGGGAGCAGATCTTTCCTCACTACCTCCAGGTCCTGACCCGGGGACAGCAGCCGGACGAGCCGGCCGTTGCTATCGGTTGAAAAAGTCCCGGTCCAGATGCCCACAAACTCAATCTTGAAGTTGCGGACGGCCATGACACCGCCGGGATATTCCAGTTTGGAGTCTCCAAGATAAGTCAACGCGAGTGGGATCTCGCTGCCAATGAGCGGAATGAAGTTGTGAAAGGATTGCCTACCCCGCTTCTTTAAATCGTATTTGCGGCTGAGGTAGTCGTACTGGTGATAAACGCTGAAGTCCAGGATCACCACCCCCGGCTGCAATGGAGCCGAAACCTCGCTGATGTGTCCTCCCCGATTCAAAATGCGCGTGATCTGTCCGTCTTTGACATTGATTTCGTAGGCATCGCGCGAATCGCCGGAGGTGTATTTGTAAGAATAGTGTAGTGGCGCCAGGTTCCCTTTAGCCAGGTGCATCGTCGTAGTAAAGGCCATGCGCTTAGTTTCGAGTCCATCGGAGATCAGGATCTCATGCTCGGAAACCGCCAGGAGACTCCCATCCTTCTGCGGTGTCTCCGTAATCTTTTCGGTGCCGGCGGGAGATCCTTTGAGGAAGATAGCGTACGTCTGGCTGTATGCGGGCGTGGCGTCGGAAACTGCGGGAGTTCTTGAAACCCCCGCCAGCAACAGCAGCCACAGGAAATGAAAGCTCATGGGCTCTACCGATTACTGCGTATGATCTTTGCAGCGGGAGCGCGCACCAGCGCGTTGTTGCGCATTGCGCCGAAGGCGGAAGGGGGAAGTTGCTCACGCACAAACGCTATGATCTCCTCCACCTGGTTCTGCAGTTTCTCCATTTTCTCCCGCATGTTGAGAATGACCTCGACGCCCGCCAGGTTTACCCCGAGATCGCGCGTCAGGCTGAGGATCACCTCGAGACGATCAAGATCTTCTGGCGTATAAAGACGCGTGTTCCCATTGCTGCGCGATGGTTTGAGCAATCCGAGGCGCTCGTACAACCGAAGCGTTTGCGGATGAATCTTGTATGTTTCCGCAACGGCACTGATCATATAGCCTGCTTTTTTACGCGGACTCACGGACCACCTGCCAGCAGAAATGTCGAATGTCGAATGAGGAATTCCCCGAGTCTTCTCTTTATTCGTCATTCGTCATTAGAAATGGGCCAGGCTTGCCCTCGGATTCTCGGGATTGAGGCGGGCAAGCTCCCGCAGTATCTCCTTGGAGCGTTCGTCGGCGATCCTCGGCACGACGACGCGAACCTCCACAATCTGATTGCCATGCACATCGCCACGCAGCGAAGGTGCGCCCTTTCCTCTCAGACGAAACTTCTGACCGCTTTGCGTTCCGGGAGGAATCCGCAGGAGTGTTTTACCTTCCAGGGTCGGCACCTCTATCTTGGTACCCAGTGCGGCCTCCGTCACAGTTATGGGAACAGTGCAGGTGATATCGTTTCCTTCCCGCCTGAAAAACTCATGCGGACGGACCGAGATGATGAGATACAAATCGCCCGGCGGACCTCCGAACCTCCCAGCCCCTCCTTTTCGGGGGACCCTCATTCGGTGGCCATTGTCGACGCCCGGCGGAATCCGAACCGTGAGCGACTCTCTAATCGGAACAACTCCCGACCCTGCGCAAGTGGCGCATTGCCCGCCTATCCGTCCCGTGCCGCCGCAGGCTCGGCAGGGTCCTGAGAAGCGCATGACGCCATGAGACTTGATTTCCTGTCCGCTGCCCTGGCACCGGCTGCACACCTGCTGACCCCTCAAACGCTCCGTCCCGAAGCCTTGGCACGTCGAGCACGTTTCTGATCGATCTACCGTGAGACGCGTAGCAATTCCGCGAATACCCTCTTCGAAAGAAACATTCAAGTGGTGTTCCACGTCCTGTCCCTTTTCGGCATCACCCGGGCCGCCTCGCGGCGCACCCCCGCCGAAAAGGTCAGAAAAGATGTCGCGGAAGCTGCTCTCGCCGGAGCCGGCGAAGTCCGTCCCCGAGAAGTCAAAGCCTCGCGCAAAATCCGAGAATCCCCGACCAGGCCCACCCGTTGGCTCCTTGAAATTCTCCGAGTAGAAACCGTACTGGTCGTACATCGCCCGCTTCTTCTTATCGCTTAGTATGTCATAAGCTTCCTGAATCCTTTTGAACCGCTCTTCCGCGGATTTGTCACCCGGATTTACATCCGGATGATTCCTCCGGGCTAGGCGCCGGTAGGCTTTTTTGATCTCCGGCTCCTTGGCATCTCGCGGCACACCCAGGATAGCGTAATAGTCTTCCTTAGCCATGGTTTATTGGCCAGCGCGCGAGGACTGTATGGGAATCTTTTTCGACTTGGAGCCCTTGGGGATTACCAGGTTAAGAACCCCGTCTTTCAAACTTGCGCGGATATGGGTGCCATCAATGAGTTCCGGAAGTGAAAAGGTTCGGCGGAATTCACCGCGTATTCCCTCCAACCTGTAATAATTCTCCTCGGCACAAAGCGCATCGGCGCGGCGTTCGCCGCGGATTGTCAAGTCAGAACCCGAAACCTCGACGTGAATATCCTCACGCGTCACACCGGGAAGCTCCGCGTTCAGGATATAGTGGTCGTCCGTTTCATAGATATCTACGGGGGGAACCCACGACAAAGACTCACCCGCCATCGCGTCCTCGCCGAAATAACACTGATAAGCGTGGTGGAATGCAACGGCTTCCGGTATCCTCTTTCGCGGCTTGCTTCCCACGAAGCCTCCTGGAAACAGGCGGATCGCTGCGGATCCGTCTTCTCCTATTTGTTCTCATCCATGTCTACATACTCGGCGTCGATGACTTCCTCCTCTTTCTTTCCTGTTCCTGACTTCGGCTGACTTCCCCCGCTGGTGCTTGCGCCAGCGCTGCCCGAAGAGAATGGTGGCGTCTGCTGCTGGCCGGCTGTCCTCTGGTACATGACCTCAGCCAGTCGATGCGACGCACGGGTCAATTCCTCTAGAGCTGCGTTGAGCTCGCTGGTCTCCGACGAGGAGCTCTCGAGCACTCTCTTCGCATTCGCAATCGCCGAATCGAGAGAAGATGCCTCAGAGTCGGAGATCTTCTCGCGGTTCTCTTTCAGGATCTTCTCGGTATTGTAGACGAGACTGTCGAGTTTGTTCTTGGCTTCGATTCTCTCGCGATCCTTCTGGTCCTCGTCGGCGTGAGACTGCGCATCCCGCGTCATCTTATCGATTTCCTCCTTGCTCAAACCACTCGAAGCCGTGATTGTGATTTTTTGCTCTTTATTCGTGCCAAGATCCTTGGCCGACACGTTTACGATGCCGTTGGCATCGATGTCAAATGTCACCTCGATCTGAGGAACGCCGCGTGGTGCCGGGGGAATTCCAACGAGGTGGAACTTGCCCAGAGTCCGGTTGTCCCTTGCCATGGCCCGCTCGCCCTGCAAGACGTGAATTTCAACCGATGTCTGGCTGTCGGCCGCGGTTGAGAAAATTTCCGATTTCCGGGTCGGAATGGTGGTGTTTCGCTCGATGAGCTTGGTCGACACACCGCCGAGTGTTTCAATGCCTAGGGAAAGAGGCGTCACATCCAAGAGCAGCAGGTCCTTCACATCACCTGCGAGCACGCCCGCCTGAAGCGCAGCTCCGACAGCGACGACCTCGTCGGGATTCACGCCTTTGTGTGGCTCTTTCCCGAAGAACTCGCGCACGATCTGCTGAACGCGCGGGATTCGGGTCGAGCCGCCCACAAGTACAACCTCGTCTATGTCGCTGGGCTTCAATCCGGCGTCGGCTAGAGCCTGCTTGGTTGGCGGGACGGACCTCTGTAAGATATCTTCTACCATCTGCTCGTACCTAGACCGGGTCAGCTTCATGTTCAAATGCTTGGGCCCTGTGGCGTCCGCTGTGATGAAGGGAAGGTTTATCTCAGTCTCCATCAGAGTGGAGAGTTCCATTTTGGCTTTCTCGGCCGCCTCGCGGAGACGCTGCAAGGCCATTTTGTCCTTGGATAGATCAATACCTTGGTCCTTCTTAAACTCGCCGATAATCCAGTCCATCAGGCGCTGGTCAATGTTGTCGCCCCCGAGATGTGTATCGCCGTTGGTGGACTTCACTTCCACCACTCCCTCACCCACCTCCAGAATCGAGATGTCGAAAGTACCGCCGCCGAAGTCATAGACAGCAATGGTTTCATCCTTCTTTTTGTCCAATCCGTAAGCCAGCGCGGCGGCTGTAGGCTCATTTACGATACGAACCACGTCCAACCCGGCGATTTTTCCGGCATCCTTAGTGGCCTGGCGTTGGCTGTCATTGAAATACGCTGGAACTGTGACGACGGCCTTTTCCACTTTCTCCCCAAGGTACTCCTCGGCCGCTGAGCGCATCTTCTGAAGGATCATGGCCGAAATCTCCGGCGGCGCATAAGTACGATCTCCCATTTTCACGTGCGCGTCGCTGTTTGGCCCGGCGAGGACCTTATATGGGACGAGCTTGGCCTCTTCTCCCACCTCACCCAGCTTGCGCCCCATGAACCGCTTGATCGAGAAGATGGTGTTCTCTGGATTCGTAACCGCTTGGCGCTTCGCAACTTGTCCCACGAAGCGCTCGCCGTTCTTTCCTACGGCAACCACAGAAGGCGTAAGCCGGCTTCCCTCCGGATTCGTGATCACTTTTGGCTCGCCACCCTCCATGACCGCGACAACCGAGTTCGTGGTGCCGAGGTCAATTCCGATCGTCTTACTCATTTTGTTCCTCCCTTAGGTTCCTTCGTCATAGCAGACAAAGACTAGTTCTTCATGATTGCTGTTGGATCAATCCTGTTATAAGGACATACCGCACCATTTAGTGCCTATCTTATATATGATGTGAGTGAGTCATTGTCAACCCCTCTTAAGGAATTACCACAGAGTCACGAGGCCACCGGGAAGTCTTGCATTTGACTGTTTCCCTCTGCGAGCTCTGTGTCTCTGTACAACAAACAGGTAAAACTCTGCTGTTTTGACAGAGTTTTTATGCGGTCATTATTGCGGCCGTTGCCTCGTCAACAAGTATTCAGAGCCGCGACCGGCAGGGAGCGGGGATGTGACACAATACTGTTCATCATCCCCACCTGCTTCGCGCGCCGCTCTGAATGATCCATCACGGGACCGCGCAGCCATTGTTGGAGATACATCCAGATGGGGGCTGATAGCTGAAGGCTGACCGCTCAGCGCGGCCGGCTCGGGGGCTGAACCGCCATATTTGGTTGCAGCCGCCGGCCGCGCTGCGGTATTATCTGGAGCTATGCGCAGGTTTGTAATCTATTTTGCGTGGTTGTTGGCAGCGGCGTGGGCGCTGTCATCCGACTATGTTTTCAAAACGGTTCAGGTGCTTCCTATCGAGTCCTATCCTGCTCGTGCCACCGTCGGCGCGATTACAATTGCTGCAGATCCCTACGCCACCGACGAGCGCTCCTACACAGCGTTTGATGTGAAGGATCTCAACTCGCATGGTTACTTTCCGGTTCACATCATCATTCAGAACTCCTCTCCCAACTTCGTAACGATTCGTACCAGAAACATCCTGCTCGAAACCGGGGCCGGCCAAAAACTATACACGACGTCTGCAACAATCGTTGTTCAGGATGTCATCAAGGCAGGTTTTGTCAGCAAACTGCCCAAAATGAAGTCCCATGACCAGTCTACCTCAACCAGAACCGGGTCGCCGCTTTTGGATTTTACTGGGAAGGAGCTCACGAATCGACAGGTCGAGCCGGGCACCGTGTCCGACGGATTCATCTTTTTCTACACTCCGGAGCCCAAAAAGAACCTGTTCGCGGGCAGCAAGCTCTTTATTCCGGAACTCGTTGATGAAGGTACCCGAAAGACCGTGGGTCCTTTCTCCATAGCGCTCGATCCTGCCACACCGGCCGCAGCAAACAAGTAGGCGACCGAACGCTGCCACAAAACGGCTTTCTGGCCGGCTACCTTGGCTGCGTTTGCCATTCGTCTTCAGGAAGTGCAGTTTTGGCAACGCACCTTCGTTCAAAAAGAAGCAGAAATGGCACCCTACACTATGATATTCTGACAATCTGTTTGATCGATATCAGAGCCCGAGAGCTTCGTCCCCATAGCCCGGATTAGTCTGCGCATTGTCTAGTTTTGTTTGCCATCCTGTCACTTATCCGGGCCGATGCCTTAATTCAGTAGTCTAGGCACCAGAACGGCAAGCCTATGAGCGTCCACCGCGATGTAGCCGAATGCAGGCGTGCGGAGCAAGCCCTCCGAGAAAGTCAGGAACTGCTCCAGGATTACCTGGAAAACGCAAATGACATGATTCAGAGCGTCTCCCCGGAAGGCCATCTCCTCTATATCAACAGGAAGTGGCGCGAGGCACTGGGATACAGCGAACAAGACTTGGCGCGCATGACCGTCCTCGACATCGTAAGCCAGGACTGCAAGGCTGAATACCAGTACGCGCTGCAACGAGCTCTCTCGGGCGAAAAGATCGACGACATGGAGTCGGTCTTGCTGGCCAGGGATGGAAGCAGCATTTTTGTACGGGGAAGTCTGAGCCCTCGCATCGAGGACGGAAAGGTCGTTGCGGTTCGCGCCATCTTGAGTGATGTCACTCAACATAAATGCGCCGAGGACGCGCTGATCAGGGCTAGCGAGGAAGTCGCGCGCTCAGTTGCCGAGCTCAATGAGTGCACCCGGGAAATCACCCTGCTGAGCGAAATGGGCGACCTGCTCCAATCATGCCAGGAAGCGGAGGAAGCCTACCGGGTAATCTCTTACTCCATGCCGCAACTTCTGCCGGCTGTTTGCGGCGCAGTTTGCGTGACGACTTCATCCGAGAACATACTCGAGACGGTTGCCATGTGGGGAGAGTCCCGTGTCACGGAGCGCATGTTTCATCTGGAGGATTGCTGGGCGCTCAGGCGCGGCCGCATGCATTTCGTCCAGGATCGAGATGCCGTCTTGCGCTGCAAGCACTTGGGGCTGGCCAAGCCGACCCAATATCTATGCGTGCCGCTCACCGCGCAGGGGGAGGTCTTGGGTGTGCTTCACCTCCAATCCAACCCGTCGGGGTCCGACCGGGATGCCGAAGTTAACCTACTTCCCAGCTCAGCCCCGCGTCTTGCCGTTACTATAGCCGACCGTATTTCATTGGCTCTCGCCAGCATTAAATTGCACGAGGGCTTGCGCCAGCAAACCATTCGCGATCCCCTCACCAGCCTCTTCAACCGGCGCTACATGCAGGAGTCTCTCGACCGCGAGGTGCGCCGCGCAGTGCGCAGCAAACGGCCGCTTGGCATCGTCATGCTCGACATCGACCACTTCAAGAACTTCAATGATTCTTTCGGGCATTACGCCGGCGATCTCATGCTGCGCGAGTTCGGCAAGCTGCTGACAATTCACGTCCGCAGCGAGGATATCATCTGCCGTTATGGCGGTGAGGAGTTCGTTCTCATCCTGCCGGAAGCTTCCTTGGAGGCGACGCGCCTCCGGGCGGAGGAACTTCGGAAGGCTGCTTCCTTGTTGAAGCTGGAAAGCCAGGGGCAATACCTTGGAGGCGTCACGATCTCCATTGGCGTAGCGGGCTTTCCCGACCACGGCGAGAGTGCCGAGTCCATCATGCGAGCCGTGGATCAGGCGCTCTATCGCGCGAAGGCTGAAGGCCGGGATCGCGTCGTGGTGGCCCGTGGGATCAAAGACCGGCCTACGCTAACCCAGATGCCCAACCGCAGCTAGCTCCGCCCTGTCATGTCCAAGCCAGCCTCCGCATTGTTTCAAGCGGTGGCACCATCCCGCACTCCTTGGCAGTAACTGGTTTCTGTCGCGAAACTCAGTCGGGCGTAGAATCGTGGTCCGTGCGCCAAGGGCCCAGAACGGGTTTTGCGACAGAATCTAACTAGTAATATGCAAGGTAGCGGTCGAGTTCCCACGGGTGGACTTGGCCGATATACTCCTGCCACTCCGACCGCTTGGCTTCGATAATGTGGTTTGATATGTGGGAGCCGAGCGCGGTCTGCAGGGACTTGTCTTTCTCGAACGCCCGGATCGCCTCGCTCAGGTCGCCAGGAAGGATTTGAACACGCAGGCGGCTGCGCTCCCTCTGACTCATGTTGAAAATATCTTTATTTACGGGTGGACCGGGATCCAGCCTCCTGCGGATGCCCTCCATGCCGCTGCTCAGAATCGCCACAAGGCAGAGGTAAGGATTACAGGCGGGATCCGGAAGGCGAAATTCGCACAGGCTGCCTTCTCCCCTTCTCGAAGAAATCCGGATCAGCGGACTCCGATTTGCTTCAGACCAGGCAACGTGCGTCGGAGCCTCGTAATTCGGTACCAGCCGCTTATAGGAATTCACCAGGGGATTTGTGATTACCACCATGCCGCGAGTATGCGCCAGCAGGCCGCCAATGTAGTGGAGCGCAAGCCCGCTGAGCCCGTGTTTCTCTTGCGCGTCGAAAAAGGCATTCCGTCCGTCCTTGAAGAGCGCCTGGTACAGGTGCAGCCCGGAGCCATTCTGGCCGAACATCGGCTTGGGCATAAAAGTCGCGTGCAGAGCGTGGTCCAGCGCAATCCTGCGCACAACGAAACGGCAAGTGCTGATGTTATCGGCTGCCTCGACGGCGTCGACCATTTTAAAATCAATCTCATGCTGGCCGGGTGCGACTTCATGGTGCGCGCCCTCGACGTGGAAGCCCATGCGCTCGAGGGTCGAAACCATGTCCCGCCGTGCCTCCTCGCCGCGGTCGATCGGAGCGAGGTCGAAGTATCCGCCGACGTCGTGAGTCACGCTCGTGGCCTTGCCGTCAGCGCTTCTCAGGAACAGGAAGAACTCCACCTCAGTTCCAACCATCAGAGTGTAGCCCTGCTCAGCGGCTGCCTTGACCGTATTCTTCAGAGCGGTGCGGGGACAGCCGGGAAAAGGTGAGCCATCCGGCAATCGCACATCACAGATCATGCGTGCAACCTTGCCTCGGCGGTCCTCCCACGGGAATACACAAAAGGTGGAGGGATCGGGCAGGAGAATCATGTCCGACTCCCGGGCGCGGAAGAAACCGCCGATCGACGACCCATCAAAGACTATCTGTCCCTCCAGCGCCCTCTGAAACTGAGGCTCGGGAACCTCGACGTTTTTGATTGAGCCGAGTACGTCGGTGAATTGAAGGCGAATGAAGCGCACTCGCTCCTGCTTTGCCATTTCCAGCACCTGATCTGTAGTGTTGCTCTCTGCCATATTCATCCTTCCTGCTTATCACAGCTCAGTATGGTCGGGCGGTGAAAGGGGCCAGGGGTCGGAAGCCATCGATTGGAAGATCCAGGAAAACGACAATCAATGATCTGCCTTGGTTGCGCATTTGCATCACCTCATTTACTTAATCGCAAGTTAGGGCCTCTGACCCTGGACCCCTGCCCCCTGATCCCTGAAATGGTTACGATGAGTAGAAGTATTTCTCCACGAGGGAGCGGACGGTCTGGGCCTGATCGTCCCAGTCGGAGAGAAGGGCTTTGCACACCGCGAAAGTGGTATCGCCGCTGTATCCCAGTGAGCGGGCTAGCCGTGCCAGCAACGGTGATTCCCGCGAAATCTCGCGCAAATTCCACTCCTCCATGAGTTGGTAACGATTCTCCACACGACGCTGAAAAGAATGAGCCTCCAGTATGGTATTCCGCTCGCTCTCGGAAAATGCGCCGGCCTCCCAAAGCGCCTGGGCAGCTTCTGCCAAACCTGGAGCACGCACGCTCGCATGCTTCCAACCATGCCGTACTTGGAAAAACTGCACGAGAAATTCCAGATCCGCTATTCCGCCCCGCCCATATTTGAAATCGATGCATATGCGACTTTCCTTGTTCTTCTCGTTCTCGATCCGCCGCCTGATGTGCCGGATGGATTCCAACGCCTCCTCGTTCCATGGGTAGCCGTAAACCACTTCCGAAATGAAGGTGTTCCACTGTCGCATCGACTCCGGCGCCGGATCGATCAGCCGCGCGCGGACCAAGGCCATTCTCTCCCACGGCTGCATATAGTGGTTCGAATACTCGAAGAAGCTCTCCCACGTTCGCGCAAGAAGCCCGGAAGACCCCTCGGGCCGCAGCCGGAGATCGACAGGATAGGCAACGCCCTCTGAAGTAACCGAGGCCAGGACTTCGAGCATGGACTCGACACGGTCGTCCTGCTGTTGCTGGATGTGGGCACGCATTTCCGCCGAGGCGTGCTTTGGAGGATCGTTGTACAGAAACAGCAGATCCAGATCCGAGGAATAGTGCATCTGTTTCGAGCCTAGCTTTCCCATTCCGACAGCCCAGAGCTCCGGTGGCGCAGCCTCGGTCATGTCCTTTGGGACCGGCCGAGTAAAATGCAGGGTTGCGCGGATGCAGGCCTCGGCGAGGTCACTCAGCTCCCGGCTGATTTCAAGCGCCTCTGCAAGTCCGGCCATATCCCTATATGCAATGCGTACCATTTCTCTCTGCCGGAACTTTCGCAGAACCAGCTCGCGCTTCTCGCCGCGCGGCGAGGCGCCGAGCCGTTCCTGAAGATCGCGGTACAAGTCGTCGGCGCTGCGCCCCTCGTGAAGGAAGACCCCCCGCGCCAGGCTATCGAAGTATTCCGGATGTCGCGAAAGTATCTGATGGCAGCGATTGCTGTGGGCTAGCAGATTCGTCAGACGGATCAGGTGCGGCCGCCGAGCCGCCAGTGCCCTGAGGAAGGAGACTCGATTCCCGGTAGCTGCGGCGAAACTCTCGAGGTGATGCAGCGCCTGATCTGGATCGATCGAGTCACGAAGCGATTCCAGAAGCGGGAAAACAAACTCCAGGAAAGCTCTACGCTCTCCTGGAGGTAAGAGCCTCCCGGCAGGCCCGAGCGCCAGGAGGCGAAGGTTCTGCCAGGCTTTTTCGATATCTTCAAAGCCGTATAGTGAAAGCAGCTCGCGCACGCGCCCCCTGGGTGTCCGGTCGCTCAAGAGGTGGGCAAATTCTTCCACGCGCTCCGTCAGCCGCAGGTATCCCGGGCTAAGATAAATCCTCTCCAGGGCGCATCGAACCTTCCCGCGGTAGACTTGTAGAACGGCGAGAAAGCTCTCCGCTGCGGGCTGATGCATATCCTGAAAGCCCAATCCGCGCGCCAGCAGGGAAAGCTCCGCCTGTGCCTGGGGTAAGACGGCTCGCGGCGTCAAGGAGCGCAGCTGAAGCCTGTGTTCTGAGATCCGCAGGAAACGATAGGCCAGCGACAGGAGCGACTCTTCTCCTTCGAGAAGCACCTTTGCACAGCCGAGGGCTTCAATGGCTCGCAGCGTGGGGGCGGCACGAAGCTCCGGGCGGCTCCAGCCGCAGGTAAGCTGCAAGTACTGGACGTAAAACTCTATGTCGCGAATCCCGCCGGATCCCTGCTTAAGGTGTGCCTTGCCCGGCTCTGACGTATATTCCTTCTCCGACCGATGTTTGACGCGCTTGATTTCCTCCAGTGCGGAGTCATCCATTTGCCTGGCAAACGTGAAGGCGGTCAGAAAGTCCTGCAGGCGTCTGCCTAGATCTTCGGCCCCTGCGACGAAGCGAGCTTTGATAAGAGCCTGCCGTTCCCACGGCTCTCCCCAGGACTCGTAGTAGCCCACCATGTTGTCCAGCGTGGGGACCAGTGGGCCGGTTTCTCCGTGTGGGCGCAGCCGCATGTCGACGCGATACAGAAATCCCTCCGGCCCCGGTTTTGACAACGCCTGAACAAAGCTCTCTCCCAGCCGCGTAAAAAAGCGCAGCTCCTCGGGGGCCTCTGAATTGCGCCGGCAGAAGATCAGATCGACATCCGAGCTGTAGTTGAGCTCCTGGCCGCCCAGCTTCCCCATCGCAAAAACCGCGAATCCTTGGCTGACTGCGGGTACCCTCGAATGTGCAGGCGTATCCAGCATGATCGACTGCAAGCAATGGGACAGAGCCATGCCTATGATCCAGTCTGCCAGAGCGGAAAGCCGCAGGACAGTCTGCTCGAAGTCTGCAAGACCGGCTATGTCCAGGAAGGCGATCTCGAGATACTCCCTCCGCCTGAAGGCTCGCAGGCTTTCGATAGCCTCGGATGAAGCACCCTCCTTAGCGCACCATTCGTCCCAGGCGAAATCGTAATCATGGCCGGCAACAACACTCCCCTCCGCGGTGAAGTATTTCTCCGTCCGAGCCCGCAGCCAGGCGAGCCACTCGGGATGAATGCGCAGACCATCGAGCATCGGTGGAGATATCACAAGGAGATTGCCAAGGGAGATAAGGAAGGCATCCGAACCCTGTTCAAGCTCGGCTCCAACCAGAGACGAACACTCGGCTAGGATCTCGAATGAACGCAGCGCTATTTCGGGAGCAAAACTGCCGCGTGCTATTTCCTCAAGTCTGCTGAACACGGCCGCATACCGATTCCTGGTGTCCTTGGTGTCTTTGTGTTGTCCTCAGGAAACGACACAAGGGCCCGAAGAAGGTAAAGACTCACGAGAATGCTTTTAATCTCTTATCCCCATTCCGTGTAACGTCGCGGTGAGCTGCTCTTTCCAGCGAGGCAAATCCTTATTCGGTATCTGTGCACCGGCGATCGTGGTTACGTAAAAGTTGTTCTCGGCGCGCGCGTTCCATGTGGTGACCTTTGCCGAGTGGATGTGCAGGTCATTTAGAGACAGAGCGCGCGTCATCAGGTACAGAAGCCCCTGCAGGTCGCGTGCGACGATGTGCACGACCGTGTGCTCCTCGGAGAGATCGTTGCGCAGGTCGACGCTGTCGAGAGGAATGCTGTCCGGCGGGCTCTTCCCCGCGGCTGTCAGAAACTGCTCCACGCTGCGCTCTCCGCTGAGAATCTGCTTCAACGCCTTGCGCAGGCGGCTTGCTCGGCTCTCGGAAATCTGCATCCCAGCCGAGCGGATCCAGAGAGTATCGAGGATCACCGGCTGCTCCGTCTCAAGCGTGAAGACCTGAGCTTTGTGGATATCCACGTTGCAGCCGTAGAGCACTCCGGTTACTTTTGCCAGCAGTCCCGGACGCGGATCATCATACGTGCAGACTGTCAGCTCCGAGTAGTCGTCATCAGGACGATTGTAGATATCCAGCACGACCTTTTCCGACCCCAGCCGATTCAGGAGCTGGATGTGAAAGGCAATCTCATCCAGAGGCGTATTGAGGACATATGCGGCAGGCATGGCATCGCAGTGGCGTCGAACGGCATCCTCGGAGTCGCTCCCGCTTGCCGCGCCCAGCTTGCGTCGGATCAGGCCGATCTTGTCTTCAACTGCAAGCACCTCGCCTCCTTCCGTGCCCGGACCAGACAGTGCAGCCTGGACTTTCTTGTACAAATCCTCAAGGTTCCGGAAGTCCATCGACGTCCAGTTTTTCTCAGCAACGGAGCGGGTATCGACGTAAGTAAAAACGTAAAGGTGGCGCAATGCATCAACGCTTCGAACCCTCTCGGCAACGTTCTGGATGACGGAGGACGATTTAAGGTCCTGCAAGCGCGCCGTCCTGACGAGCAGCAGATGGTGACGGACGAGGGTCTCGAGAATCTCCTGCTTTTCCGGCGCAAGCTCCATACGCTGCGACACTGTTTGCGTCAGGTTGAGCGCCGCCTCGCTGTGATCATCGCTCGGAAGCATCTTGCCGGAATCGTGCAGCAGCGCGGCCAGACAGAGCACGTCGAAATACGAGCATTGGGATATGAGCTCGCAAAAACGCGGAACCGACGCGTCTCTTCCGGAGCGCAGGTTTTCGAGGTGTTCGATGATTTTCAGGGAGTGTTCGCCGACAGTGTAGCAATGTGCCGGGTCCGGCGGTGCGAAGCGCATCATCTCAGAAAAGCCGCCGATGAATCTATCCATTAGCCCGAATCCGGCCAGCGAGCGCAGTGTGGCCGCAATATCCCGGCTCTCATTGAGGATGCCGAGGAAGGCCCATGCCTCCTCCGCCGAAGGCCGGCTGACCCTTAGGGCCTCCGTTCTCAACAAGGCCAGCGCTTTCTTGTCTTGAAAGCTCACCGGCACGGAGTACTTCTGCGAGTAATGGAAGAGTCGCACTGCGGACTGCGAAGCATCGGATCCGCGGAGCCCCTTCAGGCTTAGAAATCCGTCTTTAAGCTGGATGCCCTCGAGGTCCAGAGGCCCTTCGAGAAGCGTCCGTATGGCGGATTCCCGGAAGTGGGCTAGGCTTTCAGCGTGGGCATAGTGCCTGGAAAGCCACTGTTGTGCTGAGATTCCCTCCAGTTCCTGAGCTATTCTGTCCTGATAGTTAATCATCAGGACGTCTGACTTCCTGCCAGTTGTGAGGTGCAGCCAATTTCGAGCGCGCCAGAACCATTCCGAGGCAGCTTCAACTTCGGAGATTTCACCTGGCCTGAGGTAGCCCATTTTTTTCAAAGCACAAAGAAGCGACGGTTCGTTCACTCCAAGGAGCAGCTTATAAATCCACCGTCCCCGGTGGAGATCCCGTAAGGATCCCCTTCCCTCCTTCAAACTCGGCTCCACCGCGTAAAGTGACAAAGCCGGCGCGCGATTCTGGACCTCGAGCTTGAGTTGAGATTCCAGCATGAGGTCGAGGGGAGACAGAGACTTACGCAATTCCGCCAAAAGGGCCTCGGTAAGACGCTCCTCGCCGCAAAGATGCCGCGTGTCAAGCAACGCAGTCTTGGTCTGAAGATCCCAGGTAGAAACCTCAGTTATGGGGCGATAAGAGTAGCCTACGTGCGCTTCGCGAAAAGAAAGGAAGACATCCATCACCAGCTTGAAAGCCATGTGGACCGCCGCTTCTACCCACGGGGCTTCCTCTTCCGATGGGATGAAGGCAATGTCCACGTCCGAAAAAGGATTCAACTCCCTGCGGCCGTATCCACCGGTGGCGGCAATCGCAAGGCCAGAATGGCTGGTGCATGGGGCTATGCCGCCGGCAAACTTGCAGGAGGTGAGGTAGATCTCTTCAACAATTCCATCTATGAGGAGAGAATGCTTGGCGAGCAGTTCGCGGCAAGGAGCTGTACGCGCCGAAGGCTGGAACAGAGCCGCTCGCCCCTCGCGAAAACAGCGCCTTAGCCGTTCTACTTCGTTCTGCATAACTCCTCACCACAGAGATCGCGGAGAGATCTCTACGGGTTCCGTGCCTCCGTGGTCAAGATCAAATGTCGTAGTACAGAAAGTACTCGTACGGATGCGGACGCAACCTCACGGGATCAACTTCGTGCTCGATCTTGTAGTGGATCCAGGTTTCGATGACGTCCTTCGTGAATACATCGCCCTTGAGGAGGAACTCGTGGTCCTTCTCCAGCGCTTGCAGGACTTCGGAAAGCGAGGAAGGCGTGGAGCGGACGAGTGTCTTTTCCTCAGGCGGCAGATCGTAGAGATTCTTGTCGATCGGATCACCCGGATCGATCTTGTTTTGAATACCGTCCAGCCCGGCCATTAGCAGAGCGGCAAAGGTCAAGTACGGGTTGCACGACGGATCGGGACAGCGAAACTCGAGGCGCTTCGTGTTCGGGCTCTTAGAGTACATCGGAATCCGGACGGCTGCGCTCCGATTCCGTTGCGAATAGACAAGGTTCACTGGCGCCTCAAAACCAGGCACCAGGCGGCGATAGCTGTTTGTGCTAGGCGCGGCAAAAGCGAGCAGCGCCGGCGCGTGCTTGAGGAGCCCACCGATGTAATATCGCGCTGACTGGCTCAGGCCGGCGTAGCCACGCTCATCGTAGAACAGGTTTGTACCCTTTTTCCAGATGGACTGGTGTACGTGCATGCCGGAACCATTGTCCTGAAACAGCGGCTTCGGCATGAAGCTCGCACTCAAGCCGGCCTGCCGGCAGAGATTCTTAACCACGTACTTAAAGAGCATAACCTTGTCTGCCATCCGGACGAGCGAATCGTACTTCATGTCGATCTCAGCCTGCCCTGCGGTCGCCACCTCGTGGTGATGAACTTCACCCTCGATGCCGACCTGCTCCATTGTCAGCATGATTTTGCTGCGCAGATCCTGGAACGTGTCCATGGGCGGCACCGGGAAGTAACCTTCCTTGTGGCGCGGACGGTAGCCCAAATTCGGTTTTTCGTCTTTGCCGGAGTTCCAGATCCCTTCACGCGAGTCGATGAAGTAAAAGCCGAAGTTCGGCCCCTGATCAAAACGGATGTCGTTAAAAATGTAGAATTCCGCTTCCGGTCCCCAGTAGGAGATCTCTCCAATGCCGGTCGAAATCAGATATTTTTCCGCTTTGTAGGCAATGTACCGCGGATCGCGCGTGAAAGGCTCCATAGTCAACGGATCTCGGACGAAGCAGGTAAGGCTGAGCGTCGGAATTTCGAGCAAAGGATCAATAAAGGCACTGTCCGAATCGGGGAAGACAAGCATGTCGCTTTCCTGGATCTGGGCGAATCCGCGGATGCTCGATCCATCGAAGCCAATGCCTTCCTCGAAAAGCTCTTCGCTCATTCGATGGGCCGGTATGGAATAGTGCTGCCAGATTCCAGGCAGATCGATGAACTTAAAGTCGATCATCTTGATGTTGTTTTCTTTAGTGAGCTTCACCACGTCCTTGGGCGTTAATGCCATCCTATTCTCCTTTTCTCAAAACAAACTCAGCGGGAAGCGGCCGTCGCGCTCGGGCGCCAGCGCCCTGGCACGCGGCCCGACTAAACGGAGTCTTCTCCCCTTTCCCCAGTCCGAACCCTGATCGAATCCTCAAGCGAAAGGATGAAGATCTTGCCGTCACCAATTTCGCCAGTGTAGGCGGCTTTCCTGATGGCCTGAACTACTTCCTCGCACTGATCGTCGAGAACCGCTACCTCGAGCTTGATCTTGGCAAGAAGATCTATGCTGTATTCCGATCCACGGTAACGTTCCACTTGGCCCTTTTGCCGTCCGGCGCCCCGCACATCGGTTACCGTCATTCCGACAACGCCCACCTCGGCAAGCGCCTCTTTGACGTCCTGCAAACGGTGAGGGCGTATAATCGCAAACACAATCTTCATAGCCTTTGCCCCAGTAAGGAATGAGGAACATTCATGTCAAAAACCGGCAAAAGTTTCCGGACAATATATTCGCGAAGAAAGGCAATGTCAACGGGTGATGCAGAAATATTGGCAAAATGACAAGTGTTGAGCTGCATTTTGCAGATATTCTTTACTCGGGAGGAGCAATATGAGGGCAGTGTAGCACATTGCAGCATTGATTTCGCCGTTTGGACACGGATGAAGCCTGCAAAGCACTGTGCGTCTCTGTGATGAAAAACTGCGGATGTGACTAGTATTTCGGGACAGATGGATCGACTTTGTCCGACCAGGCGAGAATGGCACCTCTCAGGTTTTTGATCTTCTTAAATCCTGATTTCCTAAGAAGATCCACGGCCTTTCCGCTCCGGACGCCGCTCCGGCAATAGGCCACAATCTCATCCGCGCTATTTAGCCCGTTCAACCTCGAGGGCAACTGTCCCAGTGGAATCAGATTGGCTCCTGGAATACGGCAGATCTGCCACTCATGCGGTTCCCGTGATTACCATGTCCTCGTGATCGAATGCCGATCGGTCTTCTCTGAGCGTCCAGGATGTCAAATCCCTGGGTTCACCCTGGGCAACGCTCACAATGATGTAGGAATACCACGGAAAGGCGTATTCTCTGTCGAACTCCGAGGGACGCGCGGGATGGTCGGGGTGAGAGTGATAGACTCCGATGACATCCAGCCCCGCCTTCCTAGCTTCCTTTTCCGCCTCGAAAAAATTCCTCGGCGAGATCAGGTAGCGGTTGTGTCGTGAATCGCCGCGAGAATTTTCAGCTCCTCTCAGATCCACAACCGACTTGCCATCGCCGTTCGCTCGACCCAACAGTAGACCGCAGCATTCCTGTGGATAGGCGCCCCGCCCGTGCTCTCGTATGCTCCTGAGCAGCGCGCTGGAAATTGTCAGACTCATTTGTCCTCGGTCCAGAAACTGTTGCTGAGATACTTGTCAGGGGTACGCGCTTCGTATAAGGTTCCTGTGGGAAATCGGCAAGTAAACGAGGAGTGCCATGCAGAGAATGGTAATTCCCGCAGGCCATTTTCCTACGAGCAGAAGAGGAGTCAGAGCCCAGACCTCGTCGAGAAGGAAAAGAAAGGGAAAGAGCTTACGGAACTGACGTCCGGTCTCAGGATCGTCGAAGGCCACCGAAACCATGAGATAGAGCCGGATCGGGATGCCGCAGCAGCCACTAACCAGAACTGCCATGGAAAGAAGCTTTGCAAGTTCGACGCTTCTGGCGAAATCCGCGCCCAGATGTGGCATGGCCGCCAGCATGGTCCGTGTAATCACATCGCGGTGGAAGTACAAAGCGAAACCATAGATGGTTAGATACAGGAACTGCAGGAGTATCAGCGAACCCCTGGCAAGCCCGCGGGGGATCACGGCGGCTTCTGGCCTGGGTTTGGGCCTGGCCACAGATGCGGCGATAGGGTTGGAACGCTCCGCCTTTAGGCGTTCCAGATCCTCCTGCAGCAAAACCGCGCTTGCGTACCTATCCTCACGCTTCTTCTGGAGAGTCTTCAGGATGATTTCGCACAGCTCGCTGGAAACTCCGCCGGATTCCACCTCCAGCCGCGGCGGATCGGACGACATGATCTTACCCACCGTTGAGGTCAGGCTTTGCCCCAGGAACGGATTCCTGCCGGTTGCCATTTCATAGAGCACGGTACCAAGTGAGAAGATATCCGTCCTGCCATCGAGCACCTCCCCCGCCACCTGCTCCGGAGACATGTACTGCACGGTGCCCACGATCGTGCCCGCGAGAGTGGCGGCGGAGTCCGCCTCAATGGACGAGCCATCCGGCGCCACCAGGCTTGCGCCCATTTTCTTCGCAAGCCCGAAATCCAATATTCTTGCGCGTCCGTCGGCGCCGACGATGATGTTCTGCGGTTTGATGTCGCGATGGAGAATGCCTCGCTCGTGGGCATACGCGAGTCCGGCAGCGATCTGAATACCAATGTCGATGATCTTATCTTCACGGAGCGGCCCTGCGGCGATCGCTTTGTCCAGGGTTGGTCCTTCGACGAACTCGTAGACAATGAAGGGAGACCCTTCTTCTTCGTCGTAATCGTAAACAGCGACGATGGAGGGATGGTTGAGAATCGCGGCTGATCTTGCCTCCCGTCGAAGCCGGCTGCGGTTTTCAGCGGACCAGGAGCCTGGATCCGAGAGCATCTTTACGGCTACGGGCTTGCCAAGCTTTTCGTCGCACGCCCGATAGACTACACCCATTCCTCCTCTACCGATTTCACTCTCGATCGCGTAACGTCCAAGCCGGGTTGGCATTTAGAGACTGATGTCAGCTGTAATAGTTATGAGGCCACACGTGCGAGCGCAGAGCCTTGAGATCATCCGCCGGAAGCAACCGGCCGTCGGAGACCTTGCAGTTGGCTTCGGCGTGCTCGACCGTTCGCATTCCCACGATCACTGTTGATACGGCCGGATGGCACAGGCAGAATCGTAAGGCCGCTTCCGTAAGCGTTTCCACGCCGTCGTGAAGGAGAAATCGCAGGCGTTCGACATGCTCCATCACTTCTTGCTTGCGCAGCCCGCCGAAGTACTCGTTTCGCCAGTCCCCTTCGGGAAATGTGACGGATGGCGTGATGTTTCCGGTGAGAGATCCCTCGTCAAGGGGCACGCGCACGATCAAACCAAGATCATTCTTCTGGCAGTATGGGAACAGCCTGTTTTCGGGCGCTTGTTCAAAAACATTGTAGATAACCTGGAGGCTGTCGATCAGTCCGGTTTCCGCTGCCCCAAGCCCGTTCTCAGGTTGATAATCGTTGATGGAAATGCCGAAGTGTCGGACTTTCCCTTCTTTCTTGAGCTTCTGAACCGCCTCCTGCCATTCACTTCTATTCGCCCAGCGATCGTTCCAGACGTGGAACTGCTGCAGATCGATGCAGTCAACCCGCAGGTTCCCCAGGCTTCGTTCCGTTGACGCTACAATGTGGCCGGCGGGAAAGACTTCCTCAAGCGTCGAATCATCTTCCGCAGGCCATTCCAGGTTCTTAGGCGGTATCTTAGTAGCTAGGTAGATTCTCTCGGATCTTTCCTTCAGAAAACTGCCAACCAGTTGCTCACTGTGGCCATTCCCATACGCGAGAGCCGTGTCGATGAAGTTCAAGCCGAGATCAGCAGCCCGATGCATTGCCTTCAAAGAAACATCGTCTTTTGCACCGATCCACATCGAGCCCCCGATGCCCCATGCACCAAAACCTATCTCCGAAACAACATATCCGGTTCTACCTAGTCGGCGGTATTTCATCGAAACTTCTCCCAGGTGTGACAGCATCGCATATAGAAAAGAGAGCCTTGACTTCCCGCTTTGCGATCATACAACAAAAAGCCACGGAGACACAGGGATCACCGATTTTCCGCAGATCACGTACCTCCGTGGTGTGACTTGGATTGCCCGATACGCCAGATCGCGCCAGAATGCCTCGTTTCCGACCAAGAAAGGCAGAGGTTATGAGACTGCCCATCGGACATCTTATCAATATGGGAAAGGCCGGGGCGTTGAAGCTGCGGTCGTAACGCGCTGCCGGCAAGGCAATACTCGTCTGACTTCTGCAGGGATTCACCAGGCGCAAACAATCGCTCATGTACCAGATCTATTTCTGGCGCTTGGTCCGATAGACTTCCGCGTACATTCGCCTGAGTGGAGCGACACAGTACTGGTGGATCACTTCCATGAAGTTTGGCGGATCAGCTATCAGCTCATCGAGGTACTGATCCTGGATGCCGAAGGAGAGGCGCACGATATCGGCCTTGCCCTCCCGTTGCTCTACACTGATGCTGTTTTGCAGGTCGTCCTGGAGCGTGAAGACGTCGCAGTTCCGCACCTTTTTGAGCTTCTTGAATCCTTCGATTGGCTTGCTTCTGGCGACTTCGTAGTAGGCAGCCAGCCTGCGCACAAGTTCACCATAGTTGAAGTTAGGCACTTTGTTGTTGACACTGACCTCCAGACCGCAGCCATCCAGGTCGCTAATCAGGGAGAGGCCGTAGGTAAAGTCCAGATCGCCCTTGTTGAACTTGATGCGATGGCCCGTACTATCGTGAAATCTCTTCAGCTCCTCTGGAAGTTGTATATCGGGGTTTTCAGCTTTTTTTTCGGAGGTGATGTAATAGTCGCTGACGCTCAGATACCATTGATCGATGATAGCTGCGAGCGCCTCGTCAATCAGGGCAGCTGTTTTCGGGGATATTTTCCTCTTTGCCGGCAATATTTTAATCCTCAAGAAGTTGAAAATCAGGCCATGGGGCCTCCCGGAACAATCGTGGAGCAGCAGTATATCACGGAGTCTTCAACTTATGGGAGGATGGTACAGGAGTTGGATGAGGTTACCGTCCGGATCGCGAAAGTAGATCGAACGAGCTCCATCCCTGTGGGTTTTTGGCTTTTGAGCCAGCTCAATCCCTCTGGACTCGAGCAGATCTGCCCACTCGTCGACTTCTTCCGGCTTTGAAACAATGAAGCCGAAATGATCGAGGCTCCCTTTCGCAGCGATAAAATCCGTTTCGTCCTTCCCCGCTTGATGCAGGGCCAGATTATCCGTTCCGCTGGTCAGGTAGACATTCTCTGGATCGGGATTCCATTCGATCCTCATTTCCATCACGTTTGTATAGAAATCCACAGACCGGCCGATGTCGCGGACCCGAAGTGCCACATGTCTAATGCCCAGCATTCGATTCCCCCATTAATCTAAGGCTAGCTCAATTCCCGCGCCGGCGAAATAGTCAACTCAAAGGGAGAATGGCGGCTTGCGGATTTTCCCAATTCGCAATCCACAATTCGCAATCCGCAATTTGATTGAGTTCTGATATTCTAACAGCATGGAAAAGAAAACCCTGTTCCAAAAAATCTGGGACAGTCATGTGGTTGTTGCCGAACCCGACTGCCCTGTCGTTCTCTACATCGATCTCCACCTGATTCATGAGGTTACCTCTCCCCAGGCTTTCCAAGGTCTGCGCAATCGGAAACTGCGCGTGCATGCACCCGAGAAGACCGTCGCAACCATGGACCACATCATTCCCACAAGAAATCAAGGCTTGCCGCTCGCCGACGTTCTTGCTGCGGAGCTCCTAAAGCAACTCGAGCAAAACTGCGCGGAGTTCGGCATTTCGCTTTACGGCATTGGCAACCCGCACCAGGGTATTGTCCACGTTATCGGTCCGGAGCTGGGTGTCACGCAGCCGGGGAAAACAATCGTTTGTGGTGACAGCCATACTTCCACGCATGGCGCGTTCGGCGCTCTCGCCTTTGGAATAGGCACGAGCGAGGTCGAGATGGTGCTGGCCACTCAGTGCATCTTGCAGCGCCGGCCGCAGACTCTCGAGGTGCGGCTCGACGGACGTCTCCAGCCGGGTGTTACCTCGAAAGACATCATCCTCGCATTGCTTTCCCGGATTGGCGTCGACGGCGGAACGGGGTATGTATTCGAATACACGGGTGACACCATCCGCTCCCTCGACATGGAAGAACGTATGACCATCTGTAATATGTCGATCGAAGGCGGCGCACGCGCCGGAATGGTTGCGCCGGACGATACCGCCTTTCAGTACCTCGCCGGAAGGCCGCTGGCTCCAAAGGGTGTCGCCTGGGATGCGGCTTTGGAAACCTGGAGAAATCTGCATACCGACGAGGGCGCCAGATTCGATGCAAGCATATCGATAGATGCCGGCAAGATCGAACCGATGATTACTTACGGCACAAATCCCGGCATGGGCCTTCCCGTCACGGCAAGGATCCCGGATCCAGCATGGGTATCAGATCCATCCAAGAAAAGCGCGCTGACAAAAGCCCTGGACTACATGGGCCTCCAGCCGGATCAGCCGCTCCTCGGTCAGAAAATCGATGCCGTGTTCATCGGCAGCTGCACCAACTCACGTCTGTCCGATTTGCGTTCCGCGGCTCGAATTCTGAAGGGTAGAAAGGTCAACCCAAAGCTGCGGGTTTATGTGGTGCCCGGCAGCCAGGAGGTTAAGGCAGCGGCCGAGAGCGAGGGACTCCACCGCATTTTCCAGGAAGCAGGAGCCGAATGGAGGGAGCCCGGATGCAGCATGTGCATCGCCATGAATGGTGACGAACTGAGTCCCGGCCAATACTGCATCAGCACAAGCAATCGGAATTTTGAGGGTAGGCAAGGCAAGGGAGGCCGCACACTGCTGGCGAGTCCGGTGACGGCCGCTGCCTCGGCTATCGCGGGAGCGGTCGCCGATGTGCGGAGCTTGCTTTGAAAACAGCCAGGGATCGTGCGGCAGCAGCCATGTTCATAACAAGCCGTGGGGAAATATGGAGCAATTTAAAAAACTGACCGGCAGGGTTGTGCCCCTGCCCAATGAGAATGTAGACACCGATCAAATCACACCGGCTCGCTTTCTGAAGGTCACCAGCAAAGCCGGGCTGGGCAAGAGCCTCTTTTACGACTGGCGCTACGACGCGGATGGAAAGCCAGAGCCGGATTTCATCCTGAATCAGCCGCATGTCGCCGGTGTAGCAATTCTTCTTGCTGGTAACAACTTTGGCTGTGGGAGCTCGCGAGAGCACGCCCCCTGGGCTCTCGCGGATTTTGGCTTCCGGGTGATCATCAGCACTTCTTTCGCTGACATTTTCCGCAACAACTGCCTCAAGAATGGGATTCTGCCACTTGCAGTCAACAAGGATGTCCATGAGAAGCTCTTCCGGATCGTGAGAGAAAATCCTTCTGCCGAACTCACGGTGGGTCTCGAAGCACAGACGCTGCTTCTTCCGGACGGCGAGGTCGTCCACTTCCCCATCGATTCATTCTCCAAGAAATGCCTGCTCGAAGGTCTAGACGACATGGGATATCTCCTCAAGTACTCCGACGCGATAGCAGCCTACGAAGGCTCCCATTCGTAGAGATGAGAATAACCACAACAACACAGGCCGCACGGAGTCCCTTTGTCTGATCAAACCCGCACCCACTCATTGCTGGCCTTGTCGCTCCTGTTTGCCATAAACACAATGAACTTTTTTGACCGTCAAATCCTGGGAGCAATCAACGAACCCATTCGCAGAGACTGGGGCTTGAGCGACACGCAGCTGGGCTGGCTTGTCACCGCCTTCACACTTCTCTATGCCGTGGTTGGCGTACCGCTCGGACGCCTCGCGGACATCTGGCGCAGGAAAAACATTTTGATCATAGGTCTGACACTTTGGAGCGGTTTGACTTATCTGTCGGGCCTCTGTCAGGGCTTTTGGTCGCTCTTTGCGGTTCGTCTCGGAGTGGGCATTGGGGAGGCTTCATGTGCTCCTGCGTCCACGTCCGTGATTGGAGATCTCTTCCCTGCTCGTGCGCGGGCACGCGCCCTATCCATCTTTATGATGGGGTTGCCGGCCGGGTTAGCTCTGAGCTATATCGTAAGCGGGACGGTGGCACAACATTACGGGTGGAGGTTTGCCTTCTACGTTGCCGGCATTCCCGGACTGTTACTGGCGGCCTTAACACTGATGCTTCGCGAGCCCCAGCGCGGATTGGCGGAGTCACGGAATGTGGGTGCTGCGCGACGGCCGGGCTCTCCTTATCTTCTCGTCTTGGGAATTCCTACCATGTGGTGGATCATCGCCTCCGGCACCCTGCACAATTTCATTATGTACGCCATAAGCTCATTCCTGCCGGCATTCCTTATCCGATACCACAACGTGACCGTTCAAAGCGCGGGTTTTATCTGCGGCGTAATCATCGGCTCGGTTGGCGCGGTCGGAATGCTGTTGGGAGGGTGGCTGGGAGACGGTTGGATAAGAAGATGGCCAAGCGGCCGCATGGTCCTCGCAGGCGTTGCAGTACTGATTAGCGTCCCTGCAGGCTACTTGGCGATCAGGCAGCCGCGCGGCGCGCTGGCTTCCTTTGTGCTGTTCCAGGCTGCGGCCTGGCTACTTATGTATGTCTATTACGCTGCCGTTTATTCGACAATCCACGACGTAGTCGAGCCCGCGCTGCGCGGAACCGGCATGGCGCTCTATTTCTTCGCAATGTACGTTCTTGGAGCCTCCCTCGGTCCTTTGGGAACGGGGTGGCTTAGTGACAACATGGCTCGAAAGGCCGCGATTGACGCCCATGTGCTATTGCTGCCGGGCTCTCCAATTCCAGAGCTATTTAAAGCGGTTGGATTGTGCCAAGCGATGTATATGGTTCCCATCCTTGGCATTCTTCTGGCTGTGGTTCTCTTGGCCGGCGCTCTTACCGTGCGCAAGGATATGGAACGACTTCAGGCTTGGATGGAGCGGATTGGCTCCCAGGGTGCTACCTGAGGCGGAACTGCGGATAGCACGTTTTTCAGTTTGCGTGATTTTAATGTCTCCCGTGAAAATCCCCCGAGAATGTCGGATTTTGGATAGCTGTGACCCTTTAGAAGGATTTCAGAGCCGCGAGCGTAGCGAGCGGACTGCCTTAACATGATTCGAGGCCCTTTCCACCACAGATCAGCAATACCTTGATAGAAGAAAATCCTGGCCCTCATGCTGTGTGATCCCGCTCCCTTATAGTTGTTCCGCACCTGCCTTTCAGGTGCGGCTCTGAACACCTGGTTATTGGGCAGCGTGCCGGCGGGTTGGGGTACATCCCTGCATTCGCTAGCAGTTTTCATGAGCAGTGGCACACCCCCGGTGCATGGCCAACTCTCCTGAAAATGCTAGGTTTGGTGTCCTTGGTGCTCTTGGAGCCTTGGTGGTGCGGCTTTAAAAGGAAACCACCAAGGCACCAAGAATGCAAAGAGCACCAGGGATCAGCAGCGGATCGCTCATTTTCATCGGCGGTGGCGCGTCAATGGACGCATGAGCAACTCCCGTGAAACTGCGGATTGTCAAAACGACATTTTCGTTTTTCAATCTGTAACCCGAAATCCGCAATTTCATCATCAGTTGTGCGGCACCGCTGCATGACGAGCTCCGCGGTAGCGAGCAGGAGGATCATGGCAACTCTGTGGTGCAATGGCTCTAAAAACAAAAGCGACGGTATTGGGCCCGTCGCTTTTGCGTTTTGGATTTCGCGCAGGGTGGCCTAAAGGTTGATTTGCACCAGTTCGTCTTTCTTCTTGCCAAGAACCATCTCATCGAAGAGTTTTCTCATCACGATTTCCTCTTCGTGAGCCGTCTGAGGCCCATCCACTTTCTGCCGGACGCGGTTTGCCGCGACCTCATCCACAACCAAGTCGTGATCGTAGCTCTCCAGCTCGAGCGGCTTGTGGTTGGCATAGACAGCATGGCGGCCATGTTCCTTGTACCACTTTGCGACCGTCGCGTTCATGTGCATCTTCTCGATGATATTCCGCCAGCCCACGCCGGTGTTGTAAGCACAGAATGAGATCTCTCCTTCCTGGGTCCCGTAGGGAATGATGCACATTTCGGTGCGGCGGAAGTCGTAGTTGAAGAGATCCTGGAACCACATGCCCGCAACGAACAGGAAGTTCCACGGATCCTTCCTGCGCTCGAGGCCCTTGCCGTAATTCCGGCCGGTAGCTCCCATCGTCTTGTCGAACTTCTTGAGGATATCGGAGAGGTTCATGCTGATCGGCGCTTTGAACGGCTCGTAATTCTTCAGGAGGGCGAGAGCCATCATGAAGTTTGAAAAGCCCTTGCCTCGGGCCGCATCCGTGACCTTCTGCGTGTCTCTCACGAGGCGCGGGATGTTAATAAACTCGGGGACCATCGCCCTTTCCTTGGTCTCCTTGTTGATCATGAAGGCTGTGCCCACGCCGCAGTTGGGATGGCAGCCACAGCTCATCTGCCCCCAACTGGCCTGAGGGCCATGTACCAGATCCGCAAAGTCCGAGAACACGCTCATCAGGGATATCGGAAACCAGTCGCGCGTCGGCTCGGACATGCCCAGCTGCTTCTTCACGTCGAGAGCCATGTGCGAGAGGGTGTAGCGCTGGCGCATGCGCCGCTCGTCGGTGACCTCCTCGTCACGCCCGGTAAATGATACCGGCTGGAAGGAGATGAAGGAGATCTTCTTCGGATTGTCCATTGCGAATTCCACGATGGGTCCGATTTGGTCGTTGTTTATGGTGTTGACCAGCGTTGTCACCAGGACGATGTCTACGCCAGATTCGTGGAGGTTGTTGATGGCGCGGAGCTTTACGTCGAAGAAGTTGCCGATTTTGCGGTGCGAATTGGCGTCATTTCCGATGCCGTCGAACTGCAGATACACGTAACGCAGGCCGGCCTCATAGGCACGCTGCGCGTAACTCTTGTCCTTGGCGAATTCAATACCGTTGGTAGCCGCCTGAACGCTGTTGAAACCTACCTTCCGCGCATAGGCGATCGCGTCAAAAAAGTACGGGGAGAGTGTTGGCTCGCCGCCGGAAAACTGGACTGACATCTGGCGCCGGGGCTTAATGGAAATCGCGTTGTCCAGAATCTCTTTGATTTCATCCCAGCTCAGTTCATGGACGAATCCCACCTGGTTCGCGTCCATGAAGCACGGATCACACATCATATTGCAGCGGTTGGTCAGATCGACTGTCAAAACAGCTCCACGGCCGTACTTGATCGTGCTGGAACCGTGATTGTGCAAGGCATCGTCGTTGTGCGCGTTGATATCGCGACCCGGATATACGGATTCGACGTGCTCCAGGAACTTTTTGTCCAGCGCCATCATGTCTTCGAACTTGCCGTGCTTTGGGCATTCTTTGACCATCCAGATCTGGCCATCGCGCTCAAGAATGGTAGCCTTGATCTCGCCCACTTTCTCTTTGATCAAAATACGGTAATCCTCTTCCCCGTTGAGGATCTTTTTGCGAGCCTCGATGACGCACTTCGGGCAGAGCGAGTCCGTTGTGCGTGGCCAGCCCAATGGCGGTTTGGACTTCTGCCAGGATTTCTGCAGGGGCTTGTCAGACCATTTCGGAGTAAAGGAGGGATTCGGCCTGCACTTGTTGAAGAATTGAATGACGTCAAACGTGGTTCCCGCAGCCACGGTCAAAGCCTTCTCCACGTATTTGATCGGTCTATGCATACGTTCTTTTTCTCCTTGCGAATAGCTATAGCTGAGACTAAGTCAGCGCTGCAAAACCGAACAGCCTGATAACGTACAATCGGTAAACGGAAGACGTTCCAGGTAACGTCTTGCCCTCAAAACCGAACACCCAAATCACACGAGACCATCCGACTAACATAGGTCAACACGTTAATCCGATAGGCTTTGACTGCGGAATATAGCACGAACTTTCCGGATTGATGAAAAAAAGCAGGAACTAAGACTACCGTCTGTATTTACCTTTACGTAAACGTAACAGAGATTTACTAGAGCGTGTGCTCTATGAGCATTCAGGAGGTGCCATGTTTGCTCGCAGGCCCCAAAAGCCTTATTCTAAGGCATTGTCGCGCATATCGCTGACAGTCTTCTTGTGATCAGATGTCGGAGGAGAATCGACCAAGAACCGCCTCAGCTCAACCTTTCTTTCGCAGGCTCCAATTAAGATAGTCGAATTTTTTTCTTGACGCCCGTCAGAAAAGGTTCCACGTGGATGCCATTCGCGTCCTTCACGATCCCAGGCTGTACGGTTATCACCGAACTTGGCGCAAAGGCAGCCCCAGAATTCTTCGTGCATCTTGGTGTTCTTAGAGACTTGGTGGTGATGCTTTTAAACAACACCACCGGCCTCCAAGGACGCCAAGAACACAAAGCCAATTGGTTTCGGCTTACGGCTGCTGTGTGTCTCTAGTGCTGTTGATTGTCTCTTCCACGATCCCGAACGGGCGGATGGTGCCGAAGGGGGGACTCGAACCCCCACGAGCTTAAGCCCACTAGACCCTGAACCTAGCGCGTCTGCCAGTTCCGCCACTTCGGCACTATCAAGATAGCTATCTTAGGGTGCGGCCGATACCTTGTCAAGCAGCGCTAGGGGCGCTGTTCCCAAGTGGTAAAGATGCGCGCCACGGATTTGGGATCCTCCGATTGCAGTTTCTCGACATCCACCCCCAGGCTCTTGGCTTTGGCGAGCGCGGCGGCGGCTCCATCCTGATCGCCCACAACCCTGAGGACGAGGCTTAGCATGAACTGAAGCATTCCGTTCGCGGGATGAGCCTTGATGGCCTCCTCAAGTAGGTTGCGTGCGGCTGACTCGTTCCCTTCCAGGTGACGCAAAAGGGCAAGATTGAGCACCACGGTCGAGTTGTTCTGCGCCAGGTTGCGCGCCTCCAGGAAATCCTGCAGAGCTAGAGGATAGTCGCCCTTCTTGAGGTACGCAACACCCAGATTGTTGAGAGCCTCGATGGGGCGCGCGAACGAAAGCAAGCTGGAGTAGCAGCGGATCGCATCGGCTAGAGAGTCGCTCTCCAGAAAGCAGGTGCCCAACATGAAATCGCCGCGCAGGTAAGTCCGGTTCCTTTTGCGGCCGAGTTCCAGATGCTGAACCGCCTTGGAACAGTCACCCTTCTGGAAGTAGTAGCGCCCGAGAAGGAATTGAGCATCAGGTAAATCCCGATGAAGTGCTAGGGCCTTGTCAAGCAAACTAACCTGCTCCTGCTCGTCAGAGGTTTCCAGGCTTCGAACATAGTAGGAGTATGCCGAGTTTGGTATCGTCCGTGTGTATTCCTTAAACTTTTCCCTGGAGTAGATCTTGTTCAAACCGGTGTTCATCAGTATGTTCCAAGCCAGCTCGTTTTCCACCTGGGGAAGCGCAGTCAGCGGACCGTTGGCAGCGATCTCTCCGCTCAGCTTCATTCTGCGGAGATCGAAAACGTGCAGGGCGATTCGCAGGTCATCCACTGTACCGGAATAGGTCCCCATTACCACCAGATCCGCCGATGCCAGCTGTCCTACCCGTATCATGCTTGCGCGACTCAACGGCGCATTGGGAGGAAGGTCGGCTCCCTCCACCAAATGCATTCTTTGGATCTGATCGATTACATCGACACCCGGCATGCGAAGCTCGTCGGACAGCGAAACGGCCAGCCCTTCGCCCACCCATGCGAGGGAAGAGGCTTTGGCAAGGCTTTCCATGGGAAAGACAAGGACGGTTACCGGATCTGCCGCATGGAACACACCAACCGTGCAGATCAAGCAGGAGTATATGAAAAGTGCACTAGCTCTTTGCAAGCGGATGCCGCCCCCAAAGTTATGCATATCACGGCGGTCACCTAAGCACAACCATAGAGACACAGTGATCACAGAGACAGCAGGTGATCTTCGTGATCTCCGTGGCCTTACTGTTCCAACACGTATTCCTTCTCGCGTAGTATCAGGCTGGCCGTGGCGAGGAAGAATGCAGCCAGCAGAACAAGCGTAATGACCGATTCGACGGCATCCGTCCGTTCACCGATGAGCATCGCAATTGCCGCCGCGGAATCCTGGTGTGGGAAGATAGATTGAATGTAGTGTGTGATGGTCAGCTTGCGAGTAAAGCCCGGGAGGTAGGATATGATTCCTTCCCAGCCGAAGGCATATATCAGGCCCGCCAGGATGGAATGTTTAAGCCATGCGCCAATCAGGGCGAAGAAAGACCCATAAGCCAGCAGGGCCAACAACACGATACCCATGTCCTTGGCGAGAAGCCCTATGTCTTGCATGAACGGCTGGAGGTCTCTCTGGAGGTACAGAATGACGTAGCTCAATACAATAGTCGGAAGAACCAACATCACACTGATCCAAGCCAAAGCCAGATATTTTCCTATCAAGATGGTGGGCTTCGGTATTGGGCGAACAAAAAGGTACGTCAGCGTCTTGCCCTCCACCTCATCCGAAATCAGGGCGGTGCCATAAAAGAGAGTGACAAAGACAACCAGGAAGTGGATGACAGCCGTAGACATGAGAGTCCCGAACACCTGGGCAGCGGTAAACGGCACACGGATCCAGTGGTATGTCATAATCAGTCTGCCCAGAACCGACATCCCTAAAACTATGAGCGATATGAACGCAACAAAGATCGTCTTCTTGCTCCAGAAGAGCGTGTCCAGAGTAAGGAAGGATATTGTCCTCACATTGCGCCATCCCTTGGCCAGGCTGAATCTCACAGGCATTGCTTCCTCCTCCTATTTCACCAGGTAATGGAAAACAGCCTGCAGATTATCGTCAGGCGAGGTTATCTCCTCGAGTTCTATTTCGTGACTCAGGAGTAGGTCAGGGAGCCGTTCGTAGAATTCGTCAGGCTTCCGGGACTCTATCGTAAGCACCCTGCCATCGGGATGAAATCTCACGCTTTCCACGTCAGGGAAACCGACCAGCAACGCAGCTAAGCGGCGAGGCTCGGAGCACCGGAGGTATACGTTGTGAGGATGCTTGTCTATCAATCCACGAATCTGATGAACATCCCCTTCGGCCAGTATCTGTCCGTTGTGCATCAAGAGGATGTTCTGAGTCATTGCTTCGACTTCGTGGAGAATGTGGCTCGAAACCACCACGCATTTTCCGGCCTTGCCCCACTCCCGCACCATGCGTATGGTTTCGTGCCGCGCGACCGGATCCATCCCTGCCAAGGGCTCGTCCAGGATCAGTATTTCTGGGTCGTGAGCCATCGCCTGTGCCATCTTGATCCGCTGCCGCATCCCTTTACTGTAGGCCGCGATTTTTTTGTCGCGGGCCGTGGTCAGGCTGACTGTTTCCAGAACCGCATCCACACGTCTTTGGACTTCAGTCTCCTCATACCCGTGCATCCGCACAAGGGCCGCCAGGAACTGCGCTCCCGTCATCCGTTCGTAAAACGAATCCTGTTCCGGACAGAACCCGATCCGATGGAAAAGGGGGTAGTTATTCCAGACCCGGCCGCCGAATAACGTGATTTCGCCCTGGCTTGGTCGAAGCTGGCCGGTGATCAGTTTCATCAGGGTCGATTTACCGGCTCCGTTCGGTCCCAGGAGCCCAATAACGCCGGGACCGACAGAGAAGGACACCTTATTGACAGCGATCACCTGTCCATACCACTTCGAGAGTTCTTTTGCTTGCAGGATTACACTCACGAGACTACCTCCACAGCCTTCACTCGATTGTGGACGATCCAGGTGCTTCCTGTCAGCAACACTGCCAGAACCACCGCCGACAGCCAGGTCGGGCAGCGGTAATGCGCAGTGCTGCTGAACAACAAATCCCCGATCTGTGTAAGGTTGTTTCCGAGCGACACCCACGCAACCCAGGTCGTTCGCAGGATCTGGCTGAGAATGCCGTACAGAATCTGACTGAAAAAGAAGACGGCGGCGAAGTTTATTCCCGCAAAACGGCTGCTCTTACTCAATGAGGAAAGCGCCAGCATGACCAGCGCATAGGTGAATACGATCGCCAGGGAGTAGGCGACAATCGAAGCCAAAACCCAGAGATTGTCGCGGAAGTATGTCAGATTTGTCCCAAACAGTATCGCCAGCAAGTAAAGAAGCAGTGCCGGAACAAGCGTTGGAAGCGAAAGGAAGAATACCAGCACTCCGAGCTTGCCGATCAGGTAATCCCGACGCGTAATCGGCTTGGAAAGGTAGATCTGCAGCGCATTTGCCTTCAGATCATTGGATATCAGCCCCGCACCGGCATAGATGGCGATAATGAAGGTAAAGAACATTTGTTGTGAGAGGAAGTCTTCGAAGAACTTACCGTTGATCTGCAACAGAGGAAGGCTCCTTCCCACAGAGGATGAGAGGTAAAGCATGACAGCGCGGACCATGAAAGGTATCGCGGAGAGAGCCATAAGCGCCATAAAGCGCCTCTTGTGAACCAGAAGGTTTATCCCCTGCCGGGTTATCACCCACCATCTGTAAGGATGCGAGGTCCATTCACCAGACCAGTGCCGGTATCCAAGATCATAAATGGGCATGGGATTCTCCGATTGCTCGGAGGAAGACATCCTCCAAGGACTGTTTCAACGGCACAAGGTGCCGTATCTGGACATGATGGTCTCGCGCCACACGCACCAAGCTCTGGCTGCCGAGGCCGTCGACCATTTGAATCTTGAGGATTCCCTCGTCACCAGCGATGCACTGGCAGCCAAGGACTCGCAGTTCTTCCATGAAGGCCTCAGCGTTTCCTTTCACGCGACATTCGAAGACGGCCCCGACACCACGCTTCAAGTCGTCAATTCTGCCGGCTGCCATCCTCTTTCCCTTGTCAATAACCAGCGCCTCCCCGCACACCCATTCGACATCCGGCAGCAGATGCGAAGAGAGAATTACGTGGATGCCCTTGGAACTCGAGATGTCCTTGATAAGATCGAGCATTTCCGTCCGGCCCTTCGGGTCCAAGCCGTTTGTCGGCTCATCAAGAAAGATCAGCTCAGGATCGTGCACCATGGCTTGGGCAAGCTTGATCCGTTGCTTCATTCCGGCTGAATAAGTCTCCACATTCCGGTAGCGTGCTTCTCCAAGACCAACATAGAAAAGAATCTCGTGGGCGCGCTGCAGCGAATCCTTCAACTTCATGCCGGTTAGCTGACCTGCATAAGCCACGAAGGTCACGGCATTCATACCCGGGATGTGGCAGTCATTCTCGGGCATATAACCGACCTTCTGACGAATGGCCAACTGCTGCGTGCGGATGTCAAGATCCAGAAGCTTCCCTTCCCCGGATTTTGGCGTGATGAATCCCAGGAGGGTTTTCAGGAGAGTGCTTTTCCCAGCTCCATTCGGGCCCAGCAAACCCATTGAACCGCCCGAAAACTGAACGCTCACGCCATCCAACACTCTCTGCTTTCCTAAATCGACCGTGAGGCTTTCGAGATCAATTATCAATGTGGCGCTCCTCGTGTTTCGTTCCGTAATTACGATTCGGGCCTTTAAATAGTTCGATTTATAAACACACCATGCATGTGAATCTTCTTCAGATTCTAACCCCCGCAATCGCGGGGATGCACAGTCCGCCGAGTTTCTTCCTTGTTACGCGGGAAGCGGACGCTTAGAATAATGGAGGCAACAGCTAGAAAACGATTGCGTATTATGACGAGAAGGTGCAACAAAAAACATCGCCAATGAAGAAGCTTAGCTACGCTTACCTGATCATCATGTTTCTTTTGCTCTTCTCGACTGCCGCTCCTGCGGTAGAAGTGGGCATGTATCGCCTTCTCTCCGTGGCGGATTCCGCCAAGCTAATACTCGTCTCACAGATTCCCGGCAAAACCAAATATGTTCTCGATGCTACCACTGCAAAGATCACCGTTAACGGCAAGCCGGCGGAGTTCCAGGATCTCAAGTCATACGTGGTGATACAGGTGAAGTTCGATCTTCGCAAGTTCAGCAAGGAAGGAATAGAGGTCGACGGAGCCGCCACCGAGATACGCATCACGGTTCCTGAAGATTCGAAGCAACCCAAGTAATCTCAACCATTTAAACAGACCTAACATTTTTTTCAGAATCCCCTTCTACGCCATCCGGCATTCTAATATAATTCATCGCGTCCGATAGCGGCTTACTTGGTCGGGCGATGCGCAGAGCCCGCAGCGCAGTCCCAGGAAGGCAGACAATCCTTGAAAATCAAGAAGTTATAAGACAGTGGGCTTTTCTAGAATAATCTGCATTCGTGGCGGTTACATCAAGGGAGAAACAGGCGTTCCTGGGGCAGGCTTGCACATGACATGCGAGCAAATCCGTGCGCACGGGAGCCGTTGTCTGCCGTGAGGCTTGTTTGCACCTGGAGGAAAGATGGCCTCTGCCCTCAAATATGAGGATAACTGGGAAACTGAGCGCTACGCACTCTTGAACACCCGCATTTGCGATCTTCAGCTGAACTTTGAAGATACTCTCCTCTATCGTTGCATCCAAAAGCTTTATGCCGAACTATCAGCCAAGAAAATGCAGTTCCGGCCCCGATATTATTTTACCTGCGGTGGCGACGAGTGGGGATGCCCTGACTTAGTTCCTATCATCGGCATTCCCTTTTATCTCGCTGATTCCCGATTGACCCGGATCGAGAAGGAAATGGGATACACCACCTACGAACAGCGCGATATCATGTTTCTTCTGCGCCATGAAACGGGCCACGCCATGAACTATGCCTATGAGCTCTTTGAAACCTCGGAGTGGAAAGAGGTTTTTGGCGATTTTAACAGGACTTATCCCGCAAACTTCAAGTTTAAGTTTAACCCTTTCAGCCGCAATTATGTGAAGAGTCAGGGCGAACCCAAGTACTACGCTCAGGCTCACCCTGACGAGGATTTTGCGGAAACCTTTGCCGTATGGCTTACACCACGTTCAAACTGGCGCAATGTTTACAAAAAGTGGCCTTCACTGAAAAAACTGGAGTACATCGACCGGATTATGGTCCAACTGCGGAACAAGAAGCCGCACGTGTTAACTGGTCCGTTCGACTCGCCTTACCAGAACAAGACCTACACTCTAATTGAGTATTACGGCGAAGACTTGGATAACTTCAAGGACAAGGCTCTGGGAATATACGACGAGGATTTGAAGCGCATTTTTGCCATCGTCACAAACGGGCACAAGAAAGATATCCCTGCGAAGGATCTGATCCGCAAGAACCGTCGTTTCCTGATTGAGACCATCTCATCCTGGACCGGCGCGCGCGAGAAGGTTGTGGCGCCCGTTATTATCAAGTTCTTCCATCGCTGCCGCGAACTCGGCTTGGTTCATTCCGCGGAGGAAGAAAGCTACAGCCTCGCTTCACTCGCAGCATTGGGAACCACGGTTGTGATGAACTATCTCCACACCGGTCGCTATATCGCCGATTAACCCCCTATTCTAGCCCGACTTTCCTAGTTACGCGCGAGGCTATCGATTTCATGCTGACTTGGCAAGGAGATGCTCACTGAGCCGCGTATTATACAACCGCCGGTGCCAAGGAACGCAGCTCTAGCGCATTGAAGA
>Ga0315279_10000956_pt1 | contig 51166 bp, 29 predicted proteins | sample YL17G06_20_MG_FD_203694 | JGI IMG/M metagenome (GOLD analysis project Ga0315279, IMG submission 203694) | Sediment microbial communities from Yellowstone Lake, YNP, Wyoming, USA - YL17G06_20 | ecosystem: Environmental > Aquatic > Freshwater > Lake > Sediment | place: USA: Wyoming | collected... | reverse complement strand
TTCTTCCAGTTCATTCTCTTTGCCCTTTCCTTGTTACCGCTATCTGGATAGGCGGCTCTTGACCGCTCGTTACTCATCATCGTGCCTCGTTCAGGTTCATACTTGGACTCATCGTTCGACGCCGTGGAGGTGATCACGCCCTCCGCACGATTGTGTGAGCAAGAGGCCTGCGCACCGTCGAAGGATGGACGCCCGCGCGAATGGCCATGATCATCCCTGCCGCCTCGATGTAGTTCTCCACATAGATGAACTTGGGGTGCTCCGGAACCTCCAGGCAACTCCTGTTTTCCCGGACCACGATCACCGGAATGCCGGCATCCAGGCAGGCCTGGTGCGGCGCGCCAAAGCACCCGTACGGCGACACCATGCAGTCCACATCCCTATTGCTCATGCCGCTTGTCGTGCTGAGGCGCGGGGCTTTGTGCAGTCCCTTCAGAAGACAGTGGATGAAGTTTTCGGTGATGATCTCCACGGCGATCCGGGGGTCCACCACTTCCTTGAACCCCGTCAGGGCGTAATCAACCGGGCCATGCGCACACGGTTTGTCCAGGGCCTCGCCGATCAGCCGGGTGGCGATGGCCTCCACTCCGCCGACCGGATTGACCCCGCCGTGGCGCCAGTAGGCGGCCAGCGTTTCGCTGTCGATCGTGATCGGCGTGGCAATGCCAAGGGCGTCGAACTCCAGTTCCCGGACCTGGGCCACCAGCTCCTTCCAGTTGAGTACTTCGCCGCCGGCCACGCCGTTTTCCATGCGGGCGATGAGCTTCAACGGCGCGCGCAGCTCGAGGATTTCGGCGTCCAGCCCGATGGTCGCGCGGGCGGCGGACACCGCGTTGATGGACTGGTAATCGGCCTTGTTGACGACCACCAGGACCTTGTTCGACCTGACCTTCTGAAGGAAAAGCTTGCCCTGAAGGAACCGGTCCAGGTGGTTGCCTTCCACGTAGAGAGCGTTCGGGGGCATCTCGTTGATATCCGATGCGTTCACCACGTTGGGGTGCAGCACCAGGTTGTCGCAGCAGGCGCCCAGCAGCCTGGCCGGGGCGTTTCCATCTCCGCAATGCCCGCCGATTTCACAGCCGATCCCCGTGGGGACGATCATCACTACGTTCATCTGCACTCGCTCCTGTATCTGATCATTTGACTCGCGGACAATCCGCGAGTGACTGGGAATAGAACGACCATTCTAGAACTACTCAACACCCATTTATTGGTAGGTGATTCGATACTCGAGCCGTTCGACCGCGTTGACCATGGTTCCCTTGACCTGGTCGAAGTCAGCCAGCCGCACGGACCAGCGGTAGGTGCGCGATCCGTCGGCGTGTTCATCGACGTAATAGCATCCGTTCCAGCCCAGCGGTGCGGGTGGCTTCTGAACCTGCTCAATCCTGGCCACGCGGCGGCGCGTGGTGAACTCGGCCGTCACGTAGACTTCCTCCTTGTCGTACTCCTCCCCGCACCAGGTCCGGCGCGCGTAGGTCCCGGCGCCCCGCAAGACGTAGAGATCCTTGTCCGCCCATTTCTTCCAGTCCGCCGGCACGTGCATCTTGACCGGCCACCACTCGGCCGGGGCGTGGACGGTCAGCGTGTTGCCGGAAACGACACAACGGGCCGGCGCCGAACGCGGCCGGCCGGGCAGGTGCATCGCCAGGGCGGGGTCGCCAAACTGCGTGCGGATCCTAAGCTGGTATTGATACGAGTCGTCTGCGCCCTCCTTCTTGTCGAGGATCGTCACTTGGGCGCTGTTCATCGAGCGCCGGTGCGCCTGCCCGATCGACTGACCGGAGAGGACGCCGTTCCAGAACTCGTGTCGTTGCAGTTCGCACTCGGCAATTCCCTCCCGCGAATTCCCGCTGAACGAGACCGCGCCGTTCCGCAACAGGCGTGCCACCACGGAATGGAAATCGGCTTCGCGATCGAGCGCCGCGGTGAGGCAGCCGCCCGACTCTACGACCACGGGGGCCAGCAGTACGGCGGCGTTCCAATCGAACGTTTCCCCGAGCTCGTGCCACCACGAATGATTTTCGTGCGTCAGGGCGGCACAATGCGCGAGGGGCGAGTCCTGGTCAAAGGTCTGCGCTTGCTCTCCCTGCTTGCCCTGCGCCGGAGGAACCAGCCACTTGAGGTTCTCCTTCGTGTGGCGGTAGGCGGCGTCGAACCCGACGTTCTCAAACCGCTTCCCGGATGTGTTTTCCCAACATGCCTGACAGGCCCGATCCTGCCATTTCGGGTCCAGCAGTGACGGGTACGTCAGGGCGCGGCTGGCGTACAGCGTCGCCAGCGAAGCGTTTTCGGCGATGACGCGCGACACACAGATCTCGGCAAACGGGTCGTCGTCCGCGTTCGCATAGGGAAGGTCGGAGGTCTGTTCCGTGCCGGATTCTCCCTTGCCGAAGATCGCCTGCGGGACCGCGTCCGGGAAGCCCACGAGGCAGAGATACTCAGGCAGCGCGCCCAGCGCGTCGTAATCGCCGCGCAGTTCCGCGGCAAGTTGCTCGGCCGTCGGCCAGGTCAACCGCACGTCCGCCTTGCCGGCTCCGTTCTCGGCGCCGAGCGTGATGGCGTGGCGCTTGCCGTCCAACTCGACCGTGTCGCCGGTCACGAACGGGCCTTCGCCGGATGCGTTGTATTTGCCGTTGCCGTCTTGATCGATATGGATCTTAAGGTCTCGATCAACGGGCTTGCCGCTGCCGGTAAGAAGGAAGGAGTACTCGTGGCCGCCGAACACAATGCGTCCGGTCTTCGGCGTGCCTCTCGACCGCGGCACGCCTGCCGGAGGTTTGCCGTGCAACTCCTCCCCGCTGAACTGCACTTTCCAGCGGACATCATACGACAGCGGCGCGACCAGGCCGTCGCGTCCGGCCGCCAACAGCGCTCCGGCCAGCGACAGCTTCTTGACGACGGTCTTGTTCCGGTCGAGGGGGTTGAGGGCGGCCACGTATGCCACGGTCAGTTTACGGTTTCGCGCCCAGATCATGACATCGCGCGCGGTGGCGAGTTCCGTCACCTGAGCCGTCACTTGCTTCAGTGACGGCGTTCCTGCGGCGAGTTTTCCCACCACGATCAATTCCCTGGCCGCGAGCCGGCGAAGTTCCTTGGCAGCCAGCGGCGAAAGGCCCTGCCCGGCGGCAAACAGCAGCGGCGCACCCAAACGTGCGGCCAGCGGCGCCGCCACCAGAGCGGCTTCGTAGTCGCCCTCCGGACAAACAACCGCCGTCGCGGAGGTGCGCCAGAACCTGTTGCTCAAAACGCATGCGGCTTCGTCCGCGCCACCGGCCTTGAGCACGCCGCATGTGCGCCCCGCGATCACGAGGCCGTCCGCGGCTTTGCCTAACAGAACAACTTCGTCGGGACGATAGCGGCGGAGGTAATCCTGGATCTCGGGCGTGAGCGTTCCGGCCGCCTCCAGCGCGACCAGGGAGGGCGCCCCGTGGTTGACGACCGTCGCGGCTGGGATGGCGGCAAGGAAGGCCATGTCCTGCCAGCCGGGTTCCGCCGGCAGCGGCACGAGCACGGTGGTCCGCGAACCGGTGCGACCAGGCGGTTGCTCCGCCGAATCTTTGGCGCGCTCCAAGAGTGGCGGCGCGGCGGATTGCTCCGCACGGGCGGGCACCGTGAACCACAGCGCGATGCTAATCAGCAGCGCATGGCCAATGGCGGCACTGGGTCTGATGAATTGAGTGACGGATAGAGCAAAAGCTCCGCGTGTCTGGTGATTCTGTTTGGTTTTCATTCTTCCTCGTTCGTGCCCGTACTCTCCGGAGACTCAGTTTCCGGACCGCTTCATCACGTACAGCGGCGGCTTCCAGCCCACCGGGTTCTCTTTCCTGAACCCGCCGGCCTCGACGAACATGTAGTCGCTGCCGTCGATGGCCTTGACGGTCATTCTCAGCGCTTGATACCGTTCCAGATCCATCAGGGCTTCACCGGACCAGATCCACAGCCCATCGCCGGTCGTCCCGTTGTCCTTGAAGGTCATCTGCGTGAACAGGGCGCGGCCGGGGGCCATCTTCTTGTCGGGAGTGAACTCGTCGATCGTCTTGACCTGGTCGATGATCGTCCAAGTGCCGACAATCTTCGGGTTGGCGATGAACTTCCCGTCGTAGCGGAACTTGCCCTCATCCGGCTGCCTCTCCCTGTTATCGGGATCCTGCAGCGCCTGCCACACTGAACACGCCATGGGTATCACGGTCGCCGATTTGCGCACCGCCTCGTCGTCGATCGGAGGGAGTTTCATTTCCTCGAGCCACAGGCTGAAGATGCCCTGCGGCACGGGCGGCATCTGGACGATGGCCCTGTCGCCGTATCGCAGGAAACTCGTCGCCGCGATCGTCACCGGGCCCTTGTTGAACTCCTCGACAAACTCCTTGGTGATGAAGCCGCCACGCAGCAGGTCGCCCATGCGTCTTCCGAGACCCTCCTTGGTTTCCACCAACGGTTTGCCGTTGAGGTAGACCTTGAAGCCATCGCCCGCCCCGACTCCCTGGCCGGTGTCGACGCGGAGGCGGTAGAGGTGTCCCGGCTTGAGCGGCGGGAACTGGAACGTGCCGCGAACAAGAAGCACTTCGTTTTCCCACAGGGTGCGCGGAGGTTCCGGCCAAATATCGGTGTGCGTGCTGGGACCGGCGTTGGTGGTGAGCTTGCCCTTGTATTGCCCAAAGGGTGGCAGCCCGTTCTTCCAGCCTGCTTTGGCTGTATTGAAATCCGGCTCAAACCAGTTCTCCATGCCTGGCGGCCAGGTGACCGGCCGGTAGCGCCAGGGGGAGATGTCATACGCTCGCTTCTCCGGGGGATCGAAGGTGCAGTAATCCCACTGGGCATTCTTCAAGTCGGGGCCGAAGGCATGCCAGTTGTAATCGTGGACGCCGATCTTCCGGTAGAGGTCGGTCAGGTCGTCGATGATGCCCTTGGTGTAGCTGCTTTGTGTCGTGCGATTGATCTCGGCGAGCAGCCTGGGGCGGTTCTTGCCTATGAATTCGTAAACCAGTTGATCGCGGATGATCGGGACGATCGCCTTTTTCAACTCGGGGCCGAACTTTTCCGGGTCGGCCGCCAGGAAGATGCTGGCATACGGCAGCGGTTGTTTCGGAAAACGCTCCTTGGCGAGCTTATAGAGCATGTCGTAGCCTCCGGGCACGTCCGCCAGCGTGCTCGCCAGGAGTTCGAGGTGCGAGTCATAGACGGTCGTGATGTCCTGGCCGCCGGCCCACATCTTCACCCCGGCATAGCCCGAGTAGACCCTGCCGAGCGTTTCCGCGGCCAGCTTCTGCACGTCCGCACTCGCCCCCTCGATCCGCTTGGGGAGGGCGTAGTTCGGCCCGCCAGTCGTGCTGATGCGCTGGCAGGTGCGAAGCAGTTCGCCGAGCGCCGGCAGCACCTTGCGGTAACATCGCTGGTCGGGCGCCACCGGCATGAGCGCCATGGCCGCGGCGTTCTGGAGCCACTGTTCCTCGTGCTTGAGGAAGGGCAGCAGCACATCCAAGTGCGGGGCGACCATGTCAGCCGTGCCGCGGGCAACGAGTGCCAGGGCGGCATCCTTGACCCACCACGACTCGGCGGGGTCCTTCAGCATGGCGATCACATGGCCGAAGACCTCCGGCGGCAGGAATTGATCGAGCTTGTCGGCGGGCAGGAACCGGGCCAGCGCCGAGAGCGCGGCCCGCCGCACCCGGGGGTCCGGATCGCCGATCCACTCGTGGACGAGCGCGACCCTGACCCGGGCGCCGGGCTTGAACCACATGTAGTTGAACTGGATGCCCATCGCGTTGTTCGCCGCGAGCTGGCGGATCAGGGCGTCCTGGTGGCGAATGTAGCGCTGCAGCACGTCGTCGCCCACGTCGCCCATCGCCAGCAGCCGCTCGATCAGCGGCCTGGAGGAATCTATCGCCAGCGTCTCCTCGGAGAGGTCCTGACGCGAGCCATCCTTGCCGGCCGCCGGCTCGAGCGTGAGGAACGCTTCGTCGGCCGCGGTGCCCCACGGCCTTTCGGGCAGCCGGTAGGGCTTGGCGAACTTCGACGGCGCTCCGGTGATCCGCAAGGTCTTGCGCGGAATCGTGTAGGTGAGCGCGTACGCGGCGCCCCATTCCTCGCTGTCGTAATAGGACCCTGTGCCCTCGTCTCCTCCGACGATGCCGAACGCGCCGTTGAACCGGCGGGACAACTCATAGTGCCAACGACGGTTGTCCATGAACTCGCGGTATTGCGCCGGCTTCTTCTCATACAACATCCCCATCGCGGGGCTGCGCCAGCCCTCGCCGATGCCGCCGCCGGTGTGCCCGTGGAGCATGAAGGTGGTGGTGTAGAAGCTCGTCATTGCCGCGGTGTCGCGGGCACGCGCGTAGATCGACTTCTCTCCGTCGGGCGCGAGCGAGGCGGCCGCCGCCATCGCGAAAGCCAGGTTGCCGTTCTTGCCGTTGTCTACGAAACTCCCCTCGGGCCGGTCGTCGCCGTACGGGTTGTTGCCACGCCCCGCGTAGCGGAAAAAGTGCACCAGCGTGCGACTCAGCAGGCTTTCGTTGACGTTTGCGCCGCACTCCTTGGCGAGTTGGAGGAAAGTGACGACGGCCGTGCCGCCGGCGTTGAGGTGCCCGTTGCCGTAGTTGATCCCCGTGACGCCGCCGCGGCCGGCCCAGGCGTCGAGGTATTCCGCCTTGGCCGCGGACTTCACCCAACTCTGGATGATCGGCAGCGCCACGGGGTCGCCCGTGCGCAGGTAGTATTCGGTCAGCGGGATGCCGCCGTAGCCGAGGGTCCAGGCGTAGTCCGGCCCCGGTTTGTCGGCGAAGCCATGAACCCATTCGCGCACGGTCGCGAGATCCTTGTCCTCACCGGTCGAGAGCAGAAAGAGCATGCCGATGCCGGAAAAGCCCTTGTTAGAATCGGGCTTAGCCAGGTAGTCGGCGAAGTCGCGCACGATCTTGTCAGACTTGGGGCAGTTCAGCGGCCAGGTCTTGCTGTAGGCCCCGAGGATGGGGATCTTCACGACCACTTCTTGCGCCGGGGCTTCCGGCGTGTCCTTAACCATGAACTTGACGATGCCGTCTGCCGCCTCGGCCGCGGTGATGATACCCCCGAGTTGGATCCGCGGGTCGATGTCGGCGAGTTTCTGGCCGTTGATGGTCTCGATGATCTGCCCGGCCTTGAGCTTGCCGGTTGCCTCGGCGGGAGAACCCTTCTCCACGTTCTTCACCTTCATCACGAAGGCCGGCTGGTGCAGTTCGATACCGATACCCACGGGCCCGAAGCGGTTGATGGTCTGGAGCGACGCCGTCTCGCTCGGGGCGGTGGAGAAGAGCTGAGGACTCTTGTAAAAACTCTTCTTTTGTGCCTGCTCCGCGGCAGTGCCGCTTGCCCATACAACAAGTATCGATATGGCCAGGCCGACCCGCTGTGTCAATCTCATGATGCTACTCCGTAATCTGATATCCCATTAGGTACACGCCGCAAGTTGTTCCATGAAGACCGAAGCACGGATCCCCGCCGCCTTGACGACGGGGATCAGTGCATAGCCAACATTGTTCTTCTTAATCCTCAAACTGGGCGAATGAGAAAGCCCCGAGGGCCGGCTGGGTATCGCTGGCCCCTCGGGCCTGAAAACCGCTCAGTTCGAGTTAATACCCGTCTCTCTATTTCCAACCCGGCGAAACGCCCGGTTGTTTACCGATTCACCGATCGGCAGTTCTTCCTGTCACTTGTTCTTCAGCAGGTCCGCCATGGCCTTGCCCATGGCTTCGCCGACGTCCATGTAGACTTCCGCTTTGCCGCCGTAGTGGCCGTTGCCGCTGCCACCCTGCGCCATCGGATTGGTGTAGACGGTGGCCACATTGCCTTTGAACTCCGGATGCTTGCCGCTGGTGCCGTCCACCGCGAGCTGGGCATTGAGGACCATTCCCCCGTTGCCCCCGCAGCCCTTCGTGGATTCGCCCAGGGTGCCAAGGACGAACTTGGCTTTGGGAGCATTGAAGTCCTTGCGCAACGAATTGATGAATGCGACGAGATTCTTCTCGTAATTCGCGGCATGCACGGCGTTTCCGCAGTCCTTCTCGCCCTGCCAGAAGAAGAAGCCCGCGACCTCGTACTTCGTCGCCTCGGGGTAGTGCTTGTCGAGCTCCGCGAGCACCCTCTTCGCATCGGCGGTGTCATCGTCATACTGCTTGCCGGCATACCAGCCGATCGGCTTGGGCTCCGTGCCCTTCGCCCATGAGTCGGGTGAATCTTTGTATCCGGCGTAGATCTTGCCATCAACCTCATACCGCTCGCTGCCGGGCGGCAGGAGATCCCAGCCGAGGCTGCGGTTGCCGATGCAGCTCTTGAGGATCATGACCGGCGCATCGACGGCATTCCCGACAACATGCCCGATGCCGTACTCCGGACCGATGGTGCCGCCCTTGATGCCCATCCATTCATTGTTGAGCAGGCCCCTGCCTTGCATCGTGCGCACAAAGCGGACATCCTTCCGCTCGATCCAGTTGCCCGCATCATCCACAAGGTAGGAATACTTCTTCTTGTTCTTCACAGCATTCTCAAGCGAACCCTCTCCGCCGGCAATCCTGCCCATGCCAACCATGTTGGACTGTCCCAGCAGGATGTAAACCTGCACCGGCTTGGTCATGTCGGCCGGTTTGCCGTCCGGCTTCGGTATTGGCTGGTTCGAATCGGTATTGATCTTCTCCGCGGCCGATACGCCGGCGACGCACATGAGCGTTACCGCCAGCAGACACACCACACCAAACAATGTTCTTCGTTTCATCACTTTGTCTCCTACTGTTTAAGGTTGCCAATTCGATAGCACGTTGCGCACTCAGTTTCGATTTCCTGTTGTTTCTATTCTCTCCTTTCTGCTACTTCACTGGAGTCAGCGTGAACTCCTTGATGGTCACCCCGCGGCTGCCGTCTTGGAGCGCGAAGTGGAGGACATTCTTCCCGTTGACCAGGGAGATCTCGACCGGCTTGGTCTGCTGCCACTTGCCGATGGTGTAGGGCACCGCGATTTCGATGGGTGCCTTGGGGTCGTTCGCGGCGACCAGGAACTTCTGGCCCTCTTGCACCGTCACCACCCGCGCAGCCAGCGTATACTTGCCGGCGCGAGGCGCATTCACTTCATACTCGGCTTTGTAACCGCCGAGGCTGTGCAGTTGGAAGCCGCCCGAGAAGCTCTTCATGGACGCATAGCGGCCCGACGGCTTGCTCTGGGCCACCGCCGGAATCGTGATCACTCCATCCGGGCTGACGACGGTCTTCTGGTCTGCTTCCGTCAGCTTCGCCTGCTCAAGCTTCACTTTGTCTTTCGCCACATTGGCTTCGGCAAGCTCCTGTCCGAGCGGGCCCAGCGCAACCGCCGTGGCCGCCATGGCCACGGTTTGGTAATGAGCCATGCCGCTCCACAAGCCGCCGGCCACGCCCCTGCGGTCGTTGTAGGCCTGCTCGCCGAGGACCGCGCTGACCCACTGCGCCCGCAACACCGTCAAGTAATCCTGGCCATGGGCCCGCGCCTGGGTCTCCAGCAGGAAGTCCGCCCCGCTGCGAGGAGCCTCATCCTTGTCCCACCAGCTATGCGGGTAGCCTGCGCCGAGATTGACCAGCCAACCTTTCGGTGTCCAATGACTCAAAGCGGCATGAGCGTCCTGGGTCACACCCCAGGTCGGGATGCCAAAACTGCGCAGGATAAACCGTCCAAAGAACGCTCGCCGACCACACACCCCGCCATCCTTGATGATATTCTGATATTGTTGCAGCGAAGGGAGATCATTCTTTACGTTTTGTGATCCGTATGGGACTTCGGTCGTGACGGTTGATGAATAGCGCCAGCCATAGTCCGGGTTGTAGATGTGATCGGGCCGGTAGTTGCGGAGCATCTCGCGCCCCCAGGCCAGAATCTGATCCGAAGCATCGCAGTTGACGACCATCCGGTATTCCCATGTGGTAAAGTACTTGAAAGCAGGGTCCAGCTCGCCATCAAGATAAGCTTTTTCATAATGCTGATACCGCTTCGCCGGGTCCACGACGGCCGGCAGATCGGGCTGATCCTGGGGGTTATTCTGTGCAATCGGCATGGCATGCTCGAGGCTGACGGCCAGCGCCAAACGCTGGAAAAGATCACTGCCGGATTTCGAGCTGGCCTTCTGGATAGCCGTGTAAATTTCCATCGCCCGGCCGTACTTGCCGAACTTGGCGCCGCCGGCTTCGAGCATCTGCTTCATCAAGGCAGGGTCGGCCAGAAGCTTATCGACCAGCGCCGCCTGCTCTGTGCCCTGCTGGGCGAACTCAGCCAAGCCGCGCGGCGTGGCGTTGGTGAGCACGGCTCCCTTGACGAGCTTCGCGTCCAGCTTGTCGCTTGACAGGAAAGACCCCGCCGCAGTCAGGAGAACCTTGGCCGCCGCAAGCTCATTGGCTCGCGCCTGGGCCAAGGCGGCCTGGGCGGCCTGACTCGCCTGGACAGATTTTGCTTGAACGTCTTTTCCTTGAACGCTTTCTGACTTGGCGATCTCCTCCTCGGCCGCCTTGAGATGGGCATTTACCGATGCCAGGCGTTCCTCCTGCGCTGCCAAGGTCTTCTGCGCCGCCGCACGAGCATCGTCCGTGGTCGCCGTCTTTAGCTGCTCCCGGGCCTCGGCGATCTTTTTTGTGGCATCTGGAAGCGAATACTTCTTCCAGATACCAATAGACTCTTTTGCTTGAGGAATCTTGGCCAGGGGTTGCTGCGCCGCGTCCGCCGCGGCTTTCGCCGCCTTGGTCGCTTCACAGGCTTTGGCAAGGGCAACTTTCATGGACTCATCGATTCCGGGCAGGGCTCTGCCAATCTCCGCCTGCGCGGCCTGGAGTTGCTCGGCGTATTTTTGCTCCAGCGTGTTTCCGGCTGCGGTGAGCGGGGTTTCCGGCGCTGCCGCCGAGACGGTGGCAAAAGACAAAAGGGCGCACGCGGTGAGCGCGATGGATGATAGAGCAAAAGCTCTTCGTGTGATGCGGTTCTGTTTCATGGTTTTTCCTTGTTTCATTGTTGAGATCTTGAGGTGATTACTTATTCTCTTTGACAGACGCGGCACGTGCCATGAACTCTTTCAGGTCCACCAGCGGCGGCGATTCCGTGCTGGCTTCGATCTCGTCCATGCAGTTTTGAAAAACAGCGTCTTCCTTGCGCGCCCGACGCATCTCCTGCAACTGGGGCAGAACTGCTTTGGCGTGTGCCGCATAGCGAGCGAGGTATACGGGACATGTCTCGATCCGGGCAAACATTCCCCACCGGGGGGCAAGCAGGAGATCCACGGACATCTGCATGCCCTCGCGAATGTGGAGCCTGGACATTAAGTCCAAGCATGACAGGAGGATGCCGTCGGCGAACATCTCATTGCTCGGTGCCATTTCCCGGCTCGCCTTGACAATCGCCGGCATGAGTTCCACCAAATCGCGGTCGGTCAACTTGTCGAAAATGACCCCCGGCCCACCCCGTGTGACGGAGTCATCATTCTGCAATAACGACCGGACGGCCGGATAGAGCAACTGCCGGTCAACGCCCTCAATGGAGTCGGTAAGGATGCTCGCGGGTTCGCGTTGCCCGGGATACGGCGAGAACAGCGCGATGGCGACGGCACGCTGGGCCGTTCGCCGCGGGTCGGCCGGGTTGGAACCCGCTGCCATGCGCAACAGATCGCTCACACTGGCCTGGCGCGCCTCCGGCCCCAGATTGGGCAGCGCATAGCAGGCCAGACTCTGGAGCCACGGGTCCGGATCCTTGAGCAGGGCCCGCAATTGCGGCGCGGCCGCGTCGGCCCGCGGCCCCAGGCAACCCAGCGCTTCGCAGGCGCCGTAGGGGGCATAGGGGTCGGAACCGGCAAGCAGCTTCAGCAGCGCCGGCACGAAATCGCCCTCGCGCAAGGCCAGCGCCTTGGCCGAACGCTTGCGCATCGTCGGCGACCAACTCGACAGACCGGCCAGCAACTCCTCGGTCTTGCGATTGTCGTACCCGCTCCTGCCATTCACGGGATAGGCGTCGCGCCCGGCGGCGATGACATCCCCGACCTCCTTGCGGTTCAGGGGCGGCACCGAGCACGGCTTCTTACCCATCACATACAGGCTCTTGAGCGGCAGTCCGAAGGATAGGAGGTAGGTGCCGGTCAAGTCCCAACCCGTATAGTTGTTGTTCTCTTCACTCGCATCAATCTGCTGGTATTCGAAGCCGCCTTGCCAGTTTCGGGCCAGATCGTAGTACCAGCTCTGTTCCTTCAGATACGCGCCCGTGGCCAACGGACCGCAGCGGGATACGCCGGGCAGCGCCCACATCATGTTGAACCAATTGCCGCAGTGCCCCTGTTCCCGCTCGTCATACGCCGCCGTGGCCATCCTGGCATAGAACGATGTCGCCTCGCGGTCGCCCAGCAAATCGAACAGCACGGCCGCGAGGGAACACTTGCCGTTGTCATCGTGCCCCGCCCCGGGCTGGTGATCGCCGTAAGGAATGGCGCCCTTGTTGACATACCAGCGGAGGAAACCCGCCGACTTGGCGATCGCCCGGTCCAGGTCCGGATCCTTGAAGCCTGCCTGGCGAGCCAGCACCAGCGAGATGGTCATCGGAAGTCCGACTTGGTTCATGCCGCCGTAACCTGAGCAATGGCCGTCAGGCGCATGAGGACCATGCCCCCACATCCCGTACATGCTCTGGGCATCCACCGCATACAACGTGGTGCGTTTAAGCTCCGAACGCATCGCCTCGTCGCCAGTGGCCAGGACATACTCGGCCAGGAACAGGTTCTGATACGCCTGGCCCCAACACCCATCGCCCTTGCGCATCCCTGCCGCTACTTTCTTGGCATAAGCGGCCAACAGTGGCCGGTACTCCTCCTTGCCGCTGGCCAGCAACGCCAGCGCGTTGAGGTTGTCGGCCAACCCGCCATATCCGCCGCTTTCCAGCCCCCTCTTCGCGATACGCCGACAGCCCTGCTCGAAGATCGCCTTCGACTTTGGACAATCGTACGGGGCCGTGTCGCTGTAGGCGCCCAGCACAGTCAGTTTCAGTTCCACGTTCGTGCTCTGCCCCTTCCGCCAGCGGATCAGCCGCAGCACGCCGCCGCCCTGCTTCGTCTCCGCGGCGGTAATGGCGTGCGCAAACTGGATGCGGGCATCATCGTCAAAGGGGCGCTCGCCGGCACCCAGAACGACATCGCCGATGTCCAGGATCCCGTCCGCGGGCGAACCTTTCTCCACCGCGGTCACCAGAATCTGGCGGGCGTAGGTGGTCCGGCCCTTCCGAGCAAAAATCCAGCCCCGGAGGCCGGTCGGCCCCAGCAGCCAGTCGTGGGTCTTGTCCCTGACTCCGCCCGCGGTGAGGTCCGGCCGGGCCGGACTTTGCCACACGTCCAGGGCGATTGTTTCCGTCTTCCCGCCCCGCCAGCGAATCAGGCTGATGACGGTGCCGTCCCTCGCTTCCTCGGCGTTGCGGCACGCCCGCGCCACGAGCCGGCGCGGGTCGCCATCGAAACGCGCGCCGTTGACGCCGAGAATAACGTCGTTGGTCTGCAGTAGTCCGGCCCACGGGGAATCCGAGGCTACCTCGGTGACCTGAAGTTGCCGCGCATACGCGCTATCGCCGTTCCACTCATAGAACCAGCCGCGCACCCCGCTCAGGTGTGCAGCACTTTCACCGAGAACGTACGCATCGTACGATTTATCCCTGACTCCGCCCGCGGTGAGGTCCGGCGGGGTTGGCACGGCGGCCTCCTTCGCGCGAACCCCTGCCGCCTGCATTCCAAGCACGAGTATTCCAGCTATGATAGACTCGGCTTTCCTTCCCATATTCGATTCCCTTGTGTTCATTGATTTCAGGGTTGTGATCTTGAAGTGATTACTTACCCGCAGCATCCGGATTCAGCAGCTTGCCGACCTCCGCCAGCACCTTGACCGCGGCATCATCGAGTTTCCCCTGCTTGTTAGGCGGGACGTTGAGCAGCAGGTTCGAATTCCTGCTGTTGGCGGTTTGCAGCTTGCCGAGCACGTCCTGGGCCGAGCCGTAGCCGCGGATCGCGGAATCCCAGAACCACTTCCGGCCGCACAGCGAGAAGCAGGTCTCGCCGGGCGCCTGGTTGCCTTCCGGGAAATGGCTCAACTCCTTGACCGCGATATCTAGATAGGGCGTGCCTTTCTTGCCCCAGTTCCACCAGTTAGAGCTGGCCAAAATGTTCGGGCGGATGCCGCGCTCCATCTTCAGGACTTCCTCGGCCGTGCCGATCTGCGGGTCGTACGCGTCGTTCCAGAAGTAGAAACAGTCGGGATACTTCTCCAGCAGCTCGGCGATCTGCTTCAACTGGAACTGCTTCTGTTCCTCCTGGCTGTGCGTTGCCGGGTCGCATTCAGGCGGCAGGACCTTGTGCTTGTTCGGATCGCCGAAGCCCGGGTGACGCCAGTGATAGTAGAGACCGACCTTGAGGCCCCGGCTCTTGAACGACTTGATGAACTGGACGACGAGGTCCTGCTTGTAGGGACACTTGGGGTTCATCACGTCGTAAGTCGTGTATTTGCTGTCCCACAGGCAGAACCCGCCGACGTGCTTGGCGGTCAGGATGGCGTATTTCATGCCGGCGGACTTGGCGGCATCGGCCCACCCGTCGGTATCGACCTTGCCGCCGGGATTGAAGGTTGAAGGGTCCGGGTAGCCCGTGACCCATTGCTCGCCGGTGTAGGTCGCCATGTTGTAGTGGAGGAACATCCCGAATTTCAGCTTCAGGAATTCCTCTTGCAGCCCCTTGACCGATGTCTTCGCCGCGGGCGACTGGTGTTCTGGGCTGGACTTGGCCTGCTCCGCCGCCGGCGCGGCGACGGCGAAACCGATGGCCGTTGCTGCCAGCAGCGGAAACACGCCTCCGAATGATGTCTTGTATGTCTTGTTGTTCATGCTTTGTGATCTCTCCGTTGCTTCGTTTCAGTTCACGGGTTGAGCGAGCGGGGTGACGGGCCCAATCCAGCCCCTCCGTTTATCTTCTTTCCGGCTTGACAAAGCAAGCCATAGTTGCGACAATTTATGTCATTGTACAGACACCCTGGACGCGCCCTCCGCCGCGCCGGGGCGGCCGAGACTGCTGCTGGAAGCCCAAGAGGAACGATCCCATGGCCCGCAAACGACGTTCGAACAAGCCCAGGCGCATCGCGATCGCCATCGAACTGGATCAGCCGTACCGCCATCATTACGACTCCTGCCGGGGCATCCTGCAATACGCCGCGGAGCGCGGCTGGCAGACCGTGATCGACCCGCACCTGGTGGGAATGACCGGCCAGGGCGGCGTCGGCGAATACGACGGCATTGTCGGACGCATTGGAGTCCGCGCGGCGGAGGAAGCCGCGGCCCGCGGCATACCTGTGGTCAATCACTGGCTCAATTCCCCCGTCAAGGGTCTGCCGGGAGTGCTTCCGGACATCCGCGAGGGCGGCCGAATCGCCAGCGAGCACCTGCTGGCCCGCGGTTTCCGCCACTTCGGACACGTGGGCTTTTCCCGTGACCGCGTCGGCCCCCTGGAATTCGACGGCTTTGCACAGGCCGTCAAGGCCCAGGGCTTCGAGGCCCCCAGCAGGCTGACCGTGCCACGGAATTTTGAAGCCAGCCGCGAGGTGTTCGCCCGGTTCCGCTCGCAAGTGCACCAATGGCTGGCGGGGCTGACCCTTCCGGCCGGGGTTCTCCTGTCGGACGAGATCGTCGCTCGCTACCTGGCCCAGATATGCGGCGAGTTGGGCCTCCGCGTACCTCTGGATGTGGGAATTGTAACAGAACTCGACGCCGATACCGTCGCCCTGGGCCTGGAGCCGAGCTTGTCATCCGTCGATCATGACATGCAGCAGGTCGGCTGCCGCGCCGCCGAACTGCTCGACGAGCTGATGACCTCCCGTCGCAGGCCGCCGGCCGAGCCGATCCTGATTCCGCCCAAGGGACTGACCGTCCGCGAATCCTCCGACGCCTTCGTGGTGGCCGACCCCCTCGTCGCAAAGGCCCTGAGGTTCATCGCCGACCACGCGCGAGAAGCCATCAGCGTCGAGGATGTGGCCAGGCGCGCCAACACCACCACGCGGACGCTCGCCCGGCGTTTCGGGCAGTTCCTCGGCCGCTCGCCCTGGGACGAGCTCTGCCGCCTGCGCACCGAATACATCAAACGCCGGCTGGAAGGACCCGCCATCCGCCTGGGCGACCTGGCCAGGGAATGCGGTTTCCACTCCCCCAGCCACTTCGCCCTGTTCTTCCGCAAGATGACCGGCATGCGACCCAAGGACTATCGCAAGAGCATCGCCGGCAAGTAGCCCCCCATATGGGGCCTCCCCGCAGGGGCCACCAAGGGCAAAGGCCGGCCGGGGGCCGCAACCAAAGAAGAAGAGTATCTCGCGCATAGATCGCAGAGAACGCAGAGAAGAACAAGTCTATATATCTCTCTTCCTCTGTGCCCTTTGCGCCCTCCCGCAGGGCCCTTCGGGCTGTGCGAGAAAACCTTCTCCGCTGTCGCCCTAGGAGCTAAGAGCTAGGACCTATGACCTTTTCCTTCTTACGGCCTCGCCGGAGGCCCAATCCGGGCCGGGAAGCCGCAAAACTGCCTCGAAATATTGTCTGAAATATGACATATTTTGTCATTACATCGGCTTGACAAATCGGGGGGGGAGGGTAAACTACGTAGTTAGCATCGAGCATTTCCGCGCGGGCGAAAGCCCGCGTTTCGGTGCGGGCAGCAGAAGTCCGTATTTGCGCACAGGCGAATCTGGATAAGAGAGATAGCAAGGAGAGAGCAATGAGAAGCAACATTTCTTTACGAGCGGTCTTGGTCTTTTTCCTGGCGTTGGCGATCCTCGGCCTTGCGGCCGGCCCGGCCGGGGCAGCTACGTTGACATGGGACCAGAACGCTGGCACCGCCGGCCAGACCGACGGCACCGGCACCTGGCTCAATGCGAACCAATGGTGGGATAGTGTGGGCTCGGCCAACGTGACGTGGAACAACGGCACGCCCGACGACGCGATCATCGGCGTCGGCGGGGCGGGCGGCACGATCACCCTCGGTACAGTCACCGCGGGCACTGTGCTGCTGAACAACTTCACCGGCACCTACACGCTCTCCGGCGGCTCCCTCAATCAGAGCGGCGGCATCACTATTGGCGCGACTGCCGGCAATGTGACGATCAGCACGCCGATCAGCGGCGCGGGCGGTCTCACCAACAACGGTCCCGGCACCCTCACTCTCTCCTACAACGCCAACCAGTTCACCGGCAACACGCTAATCAGCAACGGCAAGGTGAAGCTGGGCGCCCAGTACGCGCTCTGGAAGAGCGCCTACGACACCACCGGCTCAACCGGCGCCATCGGCCTTGATGTGACCGGTCAGGTTGCGCCGGTGCTCGGCGGCCTGGCCGGCGGCGTGGACTTGGCGACGGCGGTCACCGCCTACGGCAGCATGACCGGGCTGACACTGAATCCGCAAACCGGGGCTTCGAACACCTACTCCGGCGTCATCGCCAATGGCGCTGCCAACATGACCCTCACCAAAATCGGCGATGGCACCCAAACCCTCACCGGCACCAACAGCTACAGCGGCGCGACGAACATCTACGACGGCACGCTTGCCCTCGGCGGCGCCTCCGGATCGATCCTCAACTCGGCCGTCACCGTCCGCGGCGGCACCCTGTCGCTGGACAACTCGTCGGCCTGGGCCGACCGCCTCGCCAACGCCACGGCCCTTTCCCTCGGCTCGCTGACCCTGACATCCTTCAATGGCGCGGGCGCCCAGACCGAGACGGTCGGCGCCACCACCTTCGCCGTCGGCGGCAAGGTCACCATCAACAACGGTGCCACCGCAGGTGACCAGACCACGCTGGCCCTGGGCACGGTGACGCGCTCGGCCGGTGCGGCCATCAACTTCGTCGGCACGGGCGGCACGCTCGGCAGCGGGGCCAACAGCCCGAACGTGACGAGCACCGGCGCCTTCCCCGGCACGGTCAACGGCATCCTGCCCTGGGCCACCGTGGGCGGCACGCAGTGGGCCGAGAATAATGCCGGCAGCATCCGGGCCTACTCCGGCACGTTTGTCGATCCCACCAGTGCTGCTTCTGCCGCGACGGCAAACGCCCAGTTGACCGGCAGCGGCGCCATCGGCTCGGCCAAGTCGTTCAACTCACTGAACGTCATTGCCAGCGGCGCCGGCCAGAGCCTGAACCTGTCGGCCAGTGCCGGCGATCTCACCCTGACCAGCGGCGCCATCCTCAAGTCGGGCACCGACGCCTACACCATCAGTTCCAGCGGCAGCCCGACCCTGGGCAAGATCACAGCCGGCGCCGAACTCATCGCGCAGGTGGACGGCGGCGACCTGACCATCAGCGCCCCGCTGAACACCGCCATTGTCGGCCTGGCCAAGGGCGGCACCGGCAAGCTGGTGCTCTCCGGCACCCGCAACGCCACTTTCACAGGCAACATCGGTATCGCCGGCGGCACCCTGGAATTCCAGGGACTTGGCACCAGTCTCAATGGCACAATCAGCGGCCCCGGCGGGCTGATCTGCAACCTCAACGCCGGACAAAAGCTAAGACTTTTGGCTTGGGGTGCCACCAACGGCAACACCTATTCCGGCCCGACCGTTGTCAAGGGCGGCATCCTGGAAATCGGCAACGGTTATGACATGATGGGTAATTATCCGGGTGTCCTGGGCAGCAGCATCGCCAGCGCCGGCCAGGGCCTCCTCAGCAACCTGGAACTAAACGGCGGCAACCTCGCCGTCCGGTATTACATGTCGGAGTTCCTCGGTTCAGGCCCCGGTCAATTCCAGATTACCGGCGGCGTCAGCGGCATCTCCAATTACCAGGGCGACGCCGGCGCTCCCATCTGGACGATTAATGCCGACGCCAACTACGAAGTCGTGTGGGGCGCGCTGGGCGAAGGCGCTGCCACCGGCTACTTCAATCCCTCGACGTTCGTGCTGCAGGACAGCACGATGACTGCCAATAATTCATACACGTTTGCCAAGATTCCGAACAAATTCGACCTCAACGGCGCCACGCGCACCATCGCAGTCGATTCCAACCCCAACGCCACACCCTACTCAGGCGCGCACATCGGTGGGGTGCTCTCGGGGATCATCCGCAACAGCAGCGGCACGGCCGGCATCACCAAGATCGGCATCGGAATTCTGGACCTGCAAGGCGCGAACACCTACAACGGCCCCACGACGATCAGCGGCGGTATCTTGATGCCCAACACCAGCGCCGCCCTGGGTGACAGCAGCGCCACCAACACCCTCATCTTCACCGGCGGCACCCTGAAAGCCGGCGGGGCCATCACCTCGGCCGCCACGCGCGGCGTGACCCTGACCAGCACCGGCATCATTGATACCAACGGCCAAGCCGTGAGCATCGCCGGTAACATGAGCGGCGGCGGCGGCCTGAGTAAGATCGGCACGGGCACCCTCACCCTCTCCGGTACCAACGATTACGCCGGCACCACCACCGTGAACGCGGGAACTTTGCAGTTCGCCAACCAAGTCGCGCTTTACAACAACATCCCAGGGAACTGGACGGCGGCCAACATCAACGTGAAAGGCGGTGCCACCCTCGCGCTGAACGTTGACTCCGCCGGGACCGCCGGACTTACCAGCACCAATCTGGACACCCTCCTCACCAACATCTCGGTGGCCAACACCGCTGCGGAAGGTTTGCAGAGTGGGGTCATCCTCGCTCTCGACACCACCACCGCCGCCGGTGCGACCTTCACCCAGGGCAATGCCATAGCGAATTCCACGGGTGTCTTTGGCGGACAGATCAGCCTGACCAAGCTTGGCACCGGCACCCTGGTGCTCGACAAAACCAACACCTACACCGGCCCGACCACCATCAGCGCCGGCACCTTGCAAATCGGCGGCACGGGCAGCCTCGGATCCGGCTCATATGCGGGCATTATTGCGAATTCGGGCACCTTTACCTACAGCAGCAGCGCCGCCCAGACACTCTCGGGCATCATCGGTGGCACCGGCTCGCTGATCAAAGACACCTCGTCTTCGAGCACCCTGACCCTCTCCGCCGCCAACACCTACACGGGACTCACCAAGGTTTCTGCCGGCATACTCGCCTTGGGCAACAGCCTCGCGCTCCAGAATAGCGCGTTGGATACGACCAACAGCATCGCCGGCGACGCGTCCAACGGACTCCAGACCAACCAGGCCGCCCTGACCCTGGGCGGTCTCACCGGCACCAAGAACTTTGCCGCGACCGGCGGGGTGTTCACGACCACCTCCGGCGGCTACGACAGCGTCACCGCGCTGACCCTCAACCCGATCTCGGGCACGGTCACCTACGGCGGCGTGATCGCCAACGGCCTGCCGGCGGGCATGACCCTGACCAAGACCGGCGCGGGCACCCAGGTCCTCCAGGGCGCCAACACATACACCGGCGCGACGAACCTCAACGCCGGAACCCTCACACTCAGCGGCGCGTCGGGTGCCCTTGCCTCCACCTCGATCAACCTCAACGGCGGCAACCTGACACTGGACAACAGTTCCACCACTGGTAATTCGGGTGCTCGCTTGAGCGACTCGGCGGCCATCGCGGTCAACGGCAAGTCGGCCTTGAACTTCACCCACAACGCCGCTACCGCGACCGATTACGCTGAAACGATTGGCACGCTGGATCTCCAGTCCGGTTTCCTCACCTACACGGGCAGCCAGGCGAACGCCACTGGGCCACGGGCATCCAACCTGAACTTCAGCACCCTGAGCCGCACCGGTAGCACCAACACGGCCACCGTGAACTTTGCCGGCACCGGCCTTGGAACAAATACGCGGAATACGATCACGTTCGGTTCTGGAGTCACAAATGGCGTGGATCTCGGCCCGTGGGCTGTCGTCAACGGTGCCGACTTCGCCACCTACGACACGACGCTCGGCGTCAAGGCCCTCACGAGCTCGACGCTCGCGGTCAACTCCAATTCAGCGACGACCAACTTCAACTCGAACGCTGCCAGCATCACGTTTGATGCGTCACTGAATCCCTCGCTCAAGACCTTGCTCGTGAACAGCACCACGGCGCGCACGACGGCCATCAATGGCAACACGGTTTCCGTGGGTGGTATTTCCACCACCGGCCAGACCCACATCATCAGCGGCACCGGTGCGGTGCAGGCGCTCGGGGCGGGTGATCCGCTCTACATCAACGTCGGTGCCAACGCCCTGACCTTCAGTTCGGTGATTCAAAACTTCGGCGCGGGTGCAACGGCCAGTGCGCTGGTCAAGTCCGGCGCCGGTACTCTGACCCTTTCCGGCACCAACACCTTCAGTGGCGATATCGTCATCAATGCAGGCACGATGGATAATGCGAATGTCGGAACGTTCGGCACGGGAAGCAAGATCACCTTCGCCGGTTCCGGCACAGTGATACCGGCGTACGGCGCATCCCCAGTGTTTGCAAAGAGCATCGCGGTGAATCCAGGTGTCACTGCCACGTTGAACGTGCCGAACCAGTATTATAATATGACCTTTACCGCCCCGGTTACCGGTGACGCCACCAGCACCCTCTCTGTGATTTGCTCCGACAACGGCGCCGGGAGCGTCACCCTGTCCAATGCCTCCAACATGTTCACCGGAACGCTTCAAGTCGGAGACGCGACGTATGGCTCCACCCTTACCGTGAACAGCCTGGCCGACAGCGTGAGCCCGATCAAGTTATACGGCAACAGCTCGAGACCGGCTTATTTTAATTTGGGCGCCGGCACGGCCTCATCGTTGCTCTTCGACAGCCGTCAGATTCAGCTTCTCGGCGGCGCGGGGGCCTCGGCGTTTATTAGGAACAACAACGGCACGACCGCCAATACCATCACTATCAACACCGACCTTAGTGTCGGTGCTTCGGTCAACAGGACTCTGACGCTCGGCGGTTCCAACACCGGCGCGAACACGTTTGGCGGCAAGATCGGCGACGGCCCCGGCGCGGTCGTCAGCCTGACCAAGGCCGACGGCGGCACCTGGATCCTCTCCGGTGCCAACACCTACACCGGCGCGACCACGATCAGCGGCGGCACGCTACAGATCGGCAACGGCGGCATGACTGGTTCGCTTTCTCCCTTCAGCACCATCACCGACAGCGCCACGCTGAAATTCAATCGCTCCAACACCATCACCCAAGGCACCGACTTCAGCAGTGTCATTGCCGGCACCGGAGCTGTCGTCCAGGCTGGCACCGGAACGACGATCCTCACCGGCACCAATACCTACACCGGCGTGACGACGGTGAATGCTGGTACCCTGCTGATCAACAGCCCCGGTTCCCTCGCCTCCGGCTCGGCCGTAACCGTCAACAACGGCGGCACCCTCGGCGGCAACGGCATCATCAACGGCACCGTGAACGTCGCGGCCGGCGGACACATCGCCCCGGGCGCCAGCGTCGGCACCCTCAATGTGAACAACACCGTCACTGTCGCGACAGGCGGCATCTGGGACATCGATCTCAACGCAAGTACATCCGCGATCGACCTGCTCAACGTTACCGGCAACCTGGCCTGGAGCGGCACGCAGACGCTGAACTTGAACATCCTGGCCGGAACTCCCGGCGGACCTTACACCTTCGCCACCTGGACCGGAACGGGCTCTTCCATCGGCACGTGGAACGTGCTGCCATCCGGCACGGCGGGCGCCAACCACTGGATCGGCGGCCAGAACCTCCTCTGGGACACCCAAGACAACTGGGATCCGAGTACCTCGATCAGCGGCACGGTGGCCCTGAGCGGCAAGAACCTCCAAGTGACGACTAGCGTCGTCAGCGCGCCCGCATCCGTTTCCACCATCTACATCGATCCCAGCGCCAACGTGGTCGTCACCGGCCCCGCATCCTCGGGCGGCGTCAAGAACCTGACCATCGGGCAGGGACTCGGCACGTACACGGCCGCCCTGGCGCTGCAAGCCGGCGGCGACCTGACCGTTACCGGAACGACTACCATCCGTAGCGACGGCACGCTCACGGCTGTCGGCGCGGGCCTGATCAGCCCGATTCTGAACATCAACGGCGGTTTGGCCACCCTCGACAATGCCGCCAACAACGTCACCACGGCCAACGTCGCCGCCGGCACGCTGACGGTCAACGCCGGGACGCTGAGCACCGCCAACCTCAGCGGCACCGGCAGCCTTGCCGGCAGCGCGGCCGCGAACCAGGTCAACGTCACCGCCGGTGCGCCCGTGTTCTCGGGCAACGCCACCGCGATGACCGTCACCGGCGGCGGGATCACCACCACCGGCGGCACGATCGGCACCTTCAACAGCAACACCGGCGCCGGCACGAGCACCATCGGCGCCGGCACGGCCGTAACCACGGCCGCCAACGTTGCTGCCGGCATCGTGAACTTCAACAGCACCCAGGCCAACGGCACGCTGGCCGTCACCGGCGGGACGACCAACATCGGCAGCGGCGCCAAGGTCGCCACCGCCAACTTCCAATCCGGCACGGGCACCGTCAACGCGGCCAACCCGTTGGCCATCACCAGCACGCTGAAACTGCCCGGCGGCATTACCGCCACGCTCGCGGACGCGGCCTCCTTCACCGCCGCGGGCGCCAACCTGGTCGATAATAATGTCGCTCGCACGCTCAGCCTCTCCGGTGGAACGCTGGCGGTGTCGGTTCCGGGTCTCGGGGCGCCGATTAACCTGTCGAGCACCGGCCTGAATATCGCGGATGCCACCCACATCAAGGCTGCCAGTTACTACACCAACGACAACCGAGCTCCCTATTGCGTTTCCAACTGGAGCGGCATGACTGGGTCGGTCGGCGCCAGCGCAACCGCAGACAACGGGTCTGGGGGCAAGACTTGGCTTGATTATCCGAACTCAGCCGGAACATCGTGGATCAGTTGGGATCTCGGTGCCGAATATACGATCGGCTCGATCCACATCTGGAACTACAACGAGGTCAACCTTCCCAACCGCGGCACCAAGAAACTCAACCTGCAGGTGGGTGATGCAACGGCCTTTGCCAGCAACACCGGTTGGGTCAGCCAATTGAGTAATGTGGACTGGACCAGTATCGGGGCAAATGGCACGATCACTGGTACTGTTCAGGGCACGGGGCAAAACGGCTATGCCGGGTTTGACTGGACCCTGCCTGCGCCAATTACGACGCGATATCTCCGCTTTGAAACTCTTGAACACTTTGCCGGTGGCGACTCCGTCGGCCTCTCGGAGGTTCTATTCTATACGGCAGTCGTCACGGAGGTGAACCTCCCCAAGACGACCATCGCCGCCACCAGCGCGTCGACTTTTGACACGTCGGGCTCTCCCGCCACTCTGGGCGGCCTGGCGATCAAAGGCGGCTCGTTGACCATCGGCACGGAGAGTGCCCCGACCGACCTGACGATGGTGGATGGCTTCACCTACCGCTGGGAGTACAACGGCACGGCCAACACGGTTGACGTTACGGGCGATCTGACGCTCGACGGCGCCTGGACGCTTGATCTGGGTGGCACGGCCACGCCGACACCCGGCGTGAAGTACGACCTGTTCACCTACGATACGTTCCTGGGAACACTTGCGGCGCCCGCCATCGACAAAAGCGACGTCCCCGGTTGGCTCACCCCCACGATCACCAAGGAAGCCGGACGGATATACATGACGTTCGGGGCCATGGGCGACACCAACGGCGACGGCGTGGTTGACGCGGCCGACTTCATCACGCTGAAGAAGAACTTCGGCAGAACGGACGCCCCGAACGCCCAGAATGGCAACTTCACCACCGGCGACAACGATGTCAACTGGGCCGACCTGAACATCCTGACCAACGCCATGGCCGGCACCGGCGGCGGTGCTCCGGCCATGACACCCGAGCCGGCGACATTGGCCCTGCTGGCTCTTGGCGCACTGGCGGTGATCCGAAGAAGGAGAAAGTAAGGCGAAGAAGAGAGATTCATCGCAGAGCACGCAGAGAACGCAGAGTAGATAAACATGAAGACAAAGATTCCATCTACTTGTTCTCTGCGATCTCTGCGTGCTCTGCGTTGACGTCCTCTTCCTTGCGTGCGACGGATGTGACTATAAGGGCGGACTCGTGGGATTCCCACGGGGACGGCCGCGCGGGACTTTTTAAAAAAACGTGTCATAGTCAGCCTGCTCCGAGAGGTGCCTCCCTCTCATGACCGACACGCTCTCCTTGGCCCCGCGGCCGCCCCGTGGGCGGCCCACGTTGGGTTCGCCCTTGTGGCTGTGCTGAACAAGTGTGTCGAAAGTACAAAAGCGATAAGCTCGCCTCAGACGACTGAATTCTGCAATTGCGAATGGCCGGGCGGCCAATGAGCCTGTCGGCCGGAATCTCGATGGCGTTTGGCTCGTCATCGGCCGGCGGACACCGTCCGGTTTACAAGTTGCCAAAGAGGATAGGGATCAGCGACGGCCCTGGCCGGCCGGCGCCGGGTGGGCACGCGTGCCGACAGGGAGGATGGCTGATCCAACGTTAGTGGAGGCGGGCGGCGCCCCGTGCGTCAAACAACGACCGCTGCTCAATCGCCCGTGTGGGCGAGAGCATCCGGCCGGTGAGCCGAGGCCCGAAGGGCGCCAGACCGCAGAGGCCCGCACTTCACGGAAAGGAGAGGAACGGATGAAGTACTCGATTGTGGTTCTGTTGTTTGTGGGCGTGGCGGTCCTGGCCGTCTGCCCGGCCGCCCGGGCCGCCCCGGTTGCCGTCGCCAACGCCGGCTTCGAGATGAAAACGCTTGCTGACGGCGATTACGATTGGCAAATGGACGGCCAGGGCTGGGGCTATGTGGACAACGGCGGAAACCTGGGGCCGTGGAATCCAACCACGGCCGACTATCCAGCCCAGGCGCCCGAGGGCGTGAACGTTGGTTGGACGGAGAGTGGCGACGGGATCCCCGGCGGCTTCGCACAGATCCTGAGCGAGACGCTGGCGTCCGGCATGACATACACGCTGACCGTCAAGGTGGGCAATGCCATTGGCTATGCCTGGCCCGGGTACGCGGTTCAGCTCCTGGCCGGAGGGACCAAGGGAGACAGCGGAGATGATTACGCCGACCCGATAACCGGCGGTTTCCTCCTGGCCCAGGACAACGACAGCCAGACGGTCGCGGATGGCACGTTTGTCACGTCGACCGTTGTGTACACGTATGATCCGGCCCATTCGGCGCACTTGGGAAAGCCCCTGCAGATCCGGTTGCTCGCTCTTGGCGCGGGCGAGGTCGAGTTTGACGACGTGAGACTCAACGCCACTCCCGAGCCGGCCAGCCTGGTTATCCTGGGCCTTGGCACGTTGGCTGTGATACGGCGGCGTCGGCAAAAGTAGAGCCCCCGGCGGGGTGTCGGTAAAGAGGTGGATAGGCCGGCGGTTGGGAAATGGTCCGCCGGCGTATAGAATGCGTGGGGCGCACAACTGCGGCTGCGCGCCCCGCGCATTGGGTATGCGCTTTGGGCACAAGAGCATTCGGACGGTGAGGCGAGACCCGACGGAGCCCGCACTTGACGGAAGGGAGTGGAATATGAAGAACGCGTATATGGTTCTGAGCGTTGTGGTCGTCTTGGTCCTTGCGGTCTGCGCGGCCCATGGCGGCAAGATACCGATCAACAACCCGGGATTCGAGGACCCGCCGTTGGTCGATGACGATTATGGCTGGTCCATGGATAACCAGGGGTGGGGCTATGTTGGCAACAACGGCTATCTGGGGCCGTGGAATCCAACGACGGCCGATTATCCGGGCGAGGCGCCCGAGGGCCTGAACGTTGGCTGGACGAATCCCGGCGAAGATCCGCTGGATGCGAACCTCGCGGTGCCTGGCGGCTTTGCACAGGTTCTGTCGGCGCCGCTGACGGCCGGCACGACGTACAAGCTGACCGTAAAGGTGGGCAGTTCCCTTACCTATCCCGGCAGCGGCTACGCGGTTCAACTCCTGGCCGGGGGAATCCCCCAGCCAACCGGGGACGGATCGAACTACACCGGGGCGGTGACCGGCGGAACCCTCCTTGCCCAAGACAACAACAGCTTGGCGATCGCGAATGGCACGTTCGTGACTTCGACCGTCACGTACACGTACAGTCCGGCGGACTCGGACCTGCTGGAACAGCCCCTGCAAGTCAGGCTGATCGCTCTTGGCTGGGAAGAGGTTGAGTACGACAGCGTTTCGGTCGAGGCGACGCTGCCGGCGGACAAGGCCCTGATCGCCCCGACGAAGGGCCTGTACGTCAAGGATGGCGCGGTGCAGGACAACTACTCGCTCGACATCGGGCACGGCAACTGGACGGGGGACGCCCGGGCGCTGGTCAAGTACGACCTGTCATCCCTTGCCAGCGCCACAATCTCCCGCGCGACGCTGTACCTGCTTCAGAGCGACCTGGGGACCTTCGACCAGAACGGCCAGGCCCAGCTCCGCCGGATCGGAACGTCCAATTGGGACGGCACGGAAAGCGCGGCGGTTCTTGCCGGACTGGTCGCCGACGCCAAGTCGGCTGCGATCGCGAACTTCTCTCCGGGCCCCAATCCGCAGGGCGGACTCTACGGCGTGGATGTGACGGACATCATCCGTGCCTGGGCGGACGGCTCGCTGCCCAACTACGGCTTTGGCCTGATGCAGGCGTCGGAAGGGCTGGCCGACAGCGCCCGGCAATTCGGCGCCGATCCGATGCTGCTGATCGAATACCTCCTAGGCGACGCCAACGGCGACGGCGTGGTGGACGCGGCCGATTACATCACGCTGAAGAAGAACTTCGGCAAGACTACCGGCGCCGGGGCTTCCGCGGGCGACTTCAACAGCAGCGGCAAGGTCAACTGGGCCGACCTGAACATCCTGACCAACAACTTCGGCGCCGGGGCCCCGGCGCCGGCCGTGACGCCCGAACCCTGCTCCGCGATGCTCCTGGTGCTCGGCGCGGTAGCGTTGATGCGGCGTAGGGCCGGGATCGGCAGAGTCGGCCGGTAACGCTACGCAGGGCAAGGCCCTGCTCGGCGATGCCGGTGTTGCTGGACGGGATGGCTGTCATCCGCCGTCGCCGCCGGTAAACCGGCGGCCCTGGCGGACCGGTGTCGTTGAATTGTCTGATGTATGACATGTTTTGTCGTGCCGAAGTCGGACTGGCGGCGGCGCGCGGCGGGCGCGGGCAATCCATGGAGAGAACCATGAGCAAGAACAGGATCAACAAGAGGAGGATGCTGTTTGTGGCGGCGGCGATTGGCGCGATGCTGGCTCTCCCGGCTGGCGCGGCCAGTGCGGCGAACCTGACGTGGGATGCCAACGCCCTCGGCAACGGCCAGGTTGACGGGGGCGGCGCCTGGCTCGCCGCCAACCAGTGGTGGACCGGATTGTCCAACACCACGTGGACTTCCGGCGACAACGCGACCTTCGGCCTCGGCGGCGCCGGCGGGGCAGTCACGCTCGCGGGCCCGACGACGGTCGGCTCGCTGACGATGAACGCCTTCACCGGCACCTACACGCTGGGCTCGGCCGGGCAGGCGGTCACGCTGAATGCCGGGGGGATCACCGTGAACTCCGGCGCCGGCGCCACGACGATTGTCAGCCCCGTCACCCTGGGCGCGGCCCAGAGCTGGACGAACAACTCGGGCGGCCTGCTGACCGTCGGCACCGGCGCGGTGACCAACGGTGGCAATCTGCTGACAGTCGGCGGGACCGGCAACACCACGATTGCCGGCGCCCTCGGCGGCGCGGGCGGCCTGGCCAAGACCGGCGCGGGCGTCCTGACCCTTTCCGACACGAACACCTTCACCGGCGCCACGACCGTCACCGGCGGCACGCTGGAGATTGGCGGGTCCGGCCGGTTGGGCGGCGGCACGTATGCCGGCCCCATCACGATCAACCCCGGCGCCACGTTCAAGTACAACAGCTCCGCCGATCAGACCTTCTCGAGCGGCGGCACCGGCGGCGTCATCAGGGGCGGCGGCAGCTTTGTCAAAGACGGCGCCGGCACGCTGACGGTGAGCGAGGATTCGGGGCCGGACCCGTCGGGCAATCTCTACACGGGTCAGATCACGATCAACCAAGGCACGTTGAAGATGGTCGGAGACTACGCCTTCTTCAACAATGCATGCACCTACAGCATCGCTTCCGGCGCGGTCTTGGATCTGGACTGCAGTGACGTGACCTACCCTGCGACCGGGACGACCGGCACCACCATCAACGGCGCCGGCACGGTGCGCATGAGTTCGCCGGTCGCAGGCGGCGAATTTTGGGACTATTATAAGACCGCCATCGTCAAGTTCGCGTTGGGTTCGGGCGGGCTGATTGACTTGCAGGCCAACGTCACGATGTGGGGCTACGCCTACTTCGATTGGACAAACAATCGTGCCAGGCTCAACGTGGACGGCGGGTTCGATCTGTATAGAGGCCCGAGCGTGTTCGCCGACGCGTTGACCGGCGCCGGCACGGTGACGAGGACAAATAACGGTACGGGGAACACCCTGACAGTGGGTGTTGCGGATGGTTCCGGCACATTCTCTGGAACCATCACGGGGACGTATCCGCTCAATTTCACCAAGACCGGCTCCGGCACACAGACCCTCACCGGCCTCAACACCTACACCGGCGCGACGTTGGTTTCCGCCGGCACGCTGGCCGTGTCCGGCGCGGGCCACATCAACACCACCAGCGGCATCACCGTCAACGGGCCCACGGCCGCGTTCATGCAGAACAGCAGCGTGGCCAGCACCCGCACCTTCACCCTGACCCAGGGCACCTTGGGCGGCACGGGCACGATCTCCACGGCCATCACCATCGGGCCTAACGTCACGCTCGCCCCGGGCGACCGCACGCTGGTGGCCCCCGCCAAGGGCGTCCTGACCATCACCAACGCCGTGAACCTCGCCGGCGGCACGACCGGCGGCACGACCGAGATGCGGCTCTTCAGCACCGCCGCCAACGACAGCGACGTGCTGGTGCAGAGCACCACGGGCGGCTTGACTTACGGCGGCATCCTGAAGGTCGTCGCCGTCGGTTCTCTCGCTTTTGCCGCCGGCAACAACTGGGACTTGTTCGACTTCGACAGCCAGAGCGGCTCATTCAGCAACAACTCCGAATTCGGCACTGTCGGCGGCACCTACCTGCCCCTGCTGTCCATCGGAAAGAAATGGAGCTTTGATTACGGCACTGGCGTCCTGTCGGTGGTTCTGAGCATTTTGCCCGGCGACACGAACGGCGACTGGGTGGTTGACGCGGCCGACTTCATCACGCTGAAGAAGAACTTCGGCCAGAGCGCCAACAGCGGCCCGTCCTACGGCGACTTTAACAACTCCGGCGCCACGGACTGGAACGACCTTCAGATCCTGATGGGCGCGATGGGCGGCGGCGCCGGCGCCGGCCAGAGCCCGACGGTCCCCGAGCCCGCGACCCTCGGCCTGCTGGCGATGGGCGCTATGGCCGTGGCTCGGAGAAGAAAGAAGTGAGAGAGAGAAGAACGGTCAGAAGGTGATACAGACACGCTCATGACCCCGGATTGCTCTCCGGTTGGCCACAGATAAGCAACATCGCTCATAGGAGGATCATCATGAAGAAGCTCGTCTTGACCCTTGCATCGTTGGCGATGGCTGCCTGCGCCGCACAAGCGACCGATTATAGCGTCTACTACGGGATGCTGCACAGCCACACGAATATATCGGATGGCTCGGACAATCCCGCCGAGGCCGACAAGTATGCGCGCGATACTGCCGGCCTGGACATCTTCTCGATTGCCGACCATGACTACTATCCGAACGACATGACCACTTCGGACTGGGCCACGATCAAGAATGCCGCTAACAGCTATAACCAGGATGGAGTCTTCGCGACGTTCTGGGGGTTCGAATGGACCAGCGACGACACCTCCTACCACGCCGGGTTGCAAAACAAGGGGCATATTACGATAATCAATTCATTGGACATGAAGGTGTCTGGCACGAATGGCACTTGTATTCAAGGCGTAAACTCATGAAGAGCGGAACGTGTGCATTTGCCGCACGCATCGGGCTGTGGGCACTGGCCGGCGGGCTGCTTCTATCGCCTCGGGCCCTCGATGCGCAGACGACGCCGTATCCTCTCGATCAGACCTTCCTGCTCCACAGCGACCCCGGGGCGACCAAGAGGATCTATCTGGATTTCAATGGCCACATTGGCTATGAAGGCACCTATGCGCCTTTCAGTTTTGAAGGTTCATCCACCACGTTTTCAAACGCCGAACTCACCGTGATACAGCTGGCATGGCAATCGGCTTCTGAAGATTTCCTGCCTTTTAACGTCGATGTCACCACGGAGGATCCGGGTGTGGAAGCACTCAGGAAGACGGGCGTGGGCGATACGGAATGGGGCATTCGTGCTGTTGTGTCAGCGTCCAATTGGGATTACTCGTGGGCTTATGTCGGTTCGTTCAATTGGGATACCGATTATGAATGCCAGATCTATCCGGGAGACAACAGTTGGATTTGGATTGGTGATTCGATAAGCCACGAAGTGGGCCATGCGCTTGGGCTTAATCACGACGGCCAGAAACCCGGCGACGGCGAGTATTATGAAGGCCACGGGGCCGGGGCGACTTACTGGAGCCCTATTATGGGCTGGACAAAGATGACACAGCCCTATGGCGTGAGCCAATGGAGCAAGGGCGAATACACGAAAGCCACCAACAAGGAAGACGACCTTGCCAAGATCACCACGCTGAACGGTTTCGGATACCGCCCTGACGATCATGGCTCGACGACGGGTTCGGCAACCCCCCTCGCATCGGGTGCGGTGGCGGAAGGCATCATCGAACGGACCACGGATGTCGATTACTTCTCGTTCACGATGCCCGGAGACGGCCACGTTCAGATAGCAATCAATCCGGACAACCTCGCCCCGAATCTGGATATTCTGGCCCAGTTGCTCAATGAAGACGGCGTGCCGCTTTTCACCTCCAATCCGCCGGATGCTTTGAATGCTAAGTTCGATCTAGACCTTCCCGGCGGCGACTACTACTTGTCCATTGACGGCACGGGATTCGGCGATCCCGCCACAAACGGCTACTCGGACTACGGCAGCCTAGGCTACTACAGCGTTTCCCTGTTGGTCACGGGCGACTTTCCGCTGGAGGGCGACGCCGACGGCAACGGCGTGGTCGACGCGGCCGACTACATCATCCTGAAGCAGAACTTTGGCCAGAGCGCCAACAGCGGGCCTTCTTACGGCGACTTCAACAACTCTGGCGCCACGAACTGGGCCGACCTGCAGGTCCTGAGCGGGGCCATGGGCGGCACCGGCGGGGCCCAGACGGCGATCCCCGAGCCAGCGACGCTTGGCCTGCTGGCCATTGGCGCGTTGGCGGTCATCCGACGTCGCCGAAGCTAAAACTTCCGGCTATGTCGGACAAGTCCGCCGCCGAAGGGCTTGACGCAGATTGAAATAGCGGCCTCAGCCGGACGGGCTGGGCCGACAAGAGCCACAGGGCGAGATGCCCGCGCAGGAATAACGTGTCAGAGTCAACCTGCTCCGAGAGATGCCTCCCTCTCATGACGACACGCCAATGGTCCTGTGCGGCTCTCGCCCTTCGTATTTCCTGCCGATTTTCAAGCATATAATTGCGTCCACGAGTACTTTATCTGGGCTGACACAGCCTAAGTTGGGCGATGCCTGAAGAGAAGGCCAAAGAAGCGCGCCCACCCCGCGGCGCACGCCATTGTTGATGATTGATGATAGCCTGTGCGGTCTGATCCCATCGTGAGTTGGCGGCTGTTCTCCATCTTCTATCGCGACACTGAAGGTCAGGGTCTTGGCAGTGGTGGCGGCTGATCGCTGCTGAATTGTCAAAGATTCTGTACCAGGCGGCATAAGTCTCGCCTCTTTCTAAGCATGCGACGGCAGTAAATCTGCCCGCTTTCCCGGAATCAGGCTTAGCAACCGCGTGACCCCATGGCCTCATGGTGTCGTGGACATCGAACACGACAAGGAGAACGCCATGAAGACCAACGGGATGCGGACGCGGATCATCCGCGGGAAGCGGTACACGGACTACGACAAGATGGACCTGGCCAACCTTGCCCGGGTGCGGGCCGCCCAGGGCGCTGCTTCCGGCGCGGAGCGCAGCGCCTTTACGCCGGAGGAATCGGACCGCCGCGTGAGGTTCTACGCCGCGCAGATTGCGGCCAAGGGCCACATCACGCGATGGCTGGCCCCGGCCATGCCCAAGCCCCGAGCGCGATACCGCACGCGGTTCGCCGCCGGAGATTCGCTGGGGCGACACCTTGCAACCTGCACAGGTTAACCAACCGCCCGGCGTGGTACCGGGCCCAACATAAGGAGCAGCAACATGTCGACCAAGAAGAGCAAGAAGCAGAAGTTCGGCAGCACCAGCGAAAAACGCCCGGCAAAGCGGCCGAAGATCATGTCGCTGGCCGAGTACGAGGCGGGTGCCAAGGGCCCCAAGAAGGCCGCCCCCGGCGGCGCAGGTTCAAAGACGCCGGCAAGGCCGCCCAAGGACGCGACCGCCCCCGAAAAGACCGCCACGCGCAAACGTCGCGGCACCTCGCGCGGCCCCAGCGGCCTGGACGCCGCGGCCAAGGTGCTGGCCGAGGCCGGCGAGCCGCTGAACACCAAGGACATGGTCGAGCGGATGCTGGCCAAGGGCCTGTGGAAGACTAGCGGCAAGACGCCGCAGGCCACATTGCACGCGGCGATTTCGAGGGAAATAGCCGCCAAGGGCGGCGCCAGCCGGTTCCGCAAGGTCGAGCGTGGACGGTTTGAACTGGCCAAGTAACCCAGGTGTCATCTTCCCGCCTCCAGCGCCCTGTCCCGCCGGGATGGGGCGCTCGTTGGCATGGCGGGTGATGATGTAGTCGGCCTTGGCGGTGGTGCCATGCAGAACGATAGCTTCCCATGCCACGGCGGCGCGCGAGGACGGGGAGTTTTCACCTTGGAGGACACGTCGGTTTCCAAGGTATCGTCGCTCTTCTTGTCTTGCCGGGCCGGCGTGCCCTTGACCGGAAGTTCACCGCGGCGCGGCCGAGAAAGTCGCCAGGACCCTCACGGTGACCTTCCCGGTTATGGCCGTTTGGCGGAGTTTTCCCCTGCCGCGAGTCACCAGGCCTTGGCGGCCTGCTGGCGAGCCTAGGCCGTTTCCAAAGGTGGCAAGTTTGCCGTACCTTCGGCAGGACTCTGCCCGCCAAGCTCGCCGCCCTCGGGCACGCGAGCCGTGGCCTGTTGTGGCAAATTTGCCACAACTGCTCTGCCGGCATCGTTGTTCTGTGCGGCCAATTGCCGTGTCTTGGCCCGCTTGGCGTAGATGGTCTCCAACGAGGTCGCCAGGACGGCCCGAATGGATTCGCTGACGTTCCGCCGGCCCAGTTGGTTCTTGATGATCCATGCCTTGGCGTCGTCGCGGCTCTGGACGCCCACAGCGTCCACTGCGGCGAAATCGCGCCCTCGTGGTTGCCCACCGGCTTGCTGTCCGGTAGGCTCAGCCATGGCGGCAAGGCCGACGGTTCGGCGTCCGCCGTATCCGGAGAGCGTGGATGGCTGAAGCTGACGATCCCTATATCGATGAATATGGCCACAGCTTGTTCGAGCGGGCGCTGGCGGCCTATGATCTTTGGCTGGACGGCATTCCCTACTTCAACTCCGGCACGGCAGGGTTCGAGGCATACGCCCAGCGTCAGTTCGTCCGCGACGTCTGGCCAGCAGTCGAGCAGCTCTGCATTTGCCTGGAGGCAAACGGCAAAGGGGAGCTGGCGTCACGCATCGAACGGGGCTTTCGTGACGTGGAGGATTACGCGCGGCTCATTGACAACTACTGCGAGTCGGAGAAGTTCGACATGGACCTGTGGTCCTATGGCGATCCGGCCCGTTTCGGCATCGATCCGGTGGATGACACAACGGAGTTACTGCTCGAACATGCCGTTATTATGGGCCAGCCCCAAGAGGATGAGGACTTCTACCACTGGTCCCAGGGACGCGAATGGACCCGGGAATTGGGCGAGCGCTGCGAGCAGATCGAGATCGAAAAGTACGGGCACGCCGCTATGGATGAATATGCCCGTCACGTGGCTTATTGGGCCTGGGCCTGTTTCTGGCTGGCGGTTCAGCTTCACCACCGAAGAACCGACCACCATGGGGCATACCAGCACCTGCAGGGGTATCTCAGCGGCTTGTGCTGTGTCTGTGAGACCAAGGATCTTGTTGTCCGCGAGGTGTTGGGGCGGGCCTTCGGCATGCGCATCTACCCCATTGCGCCGATGGAATCCGAGGAAGTCCTCCGGGCGATTGAAAGCTTCGGGACTGTCGTGACGGAGACCCATATGGCGATACTGACGGCCCAAGACGGTGCCTCCATTAACAGGACCACGGCGCCGCCACTTGATGAGGGCCCGGTAACGCTCGTCGAATTCATTCAGCAGCATTGCCAAGGCGGCGAGAAGATGTCGAAAAGCATCTTGGACAGCCGCAAGACCTCCATCCAGAACGCCGCCCAGGCTGGGAACATCATTCTGCCCGACCACGTTGGGCTGTGGAAGCGCGGCAAGCCCAAGTACTATCGGTCTAAGGACTTGGCCGACCAGTGGGCCGCATATCGTCTGGCCCTGCCCAACCTGCCTCCGCTGAAAGCCAGCCCCCCGAATACGCCAAGAAGCGTCTGAACCGCCATAAAGAGTGCCTGAAGTGCCTGAAGCGACTCCACGCGCTTTGTGCGGCATTTGTTCGCGTGTAGTCTGGGGGCATGAACGAATCGCCGCACGAGATCCGATACCTCTGTGCCGCAGCCATCGCGGACCTGCTCGGGGTCCGAGCTGGTGCGGTACGCCGCTGGGCGAAGCAGGGCCAGATCCCTCACCTTGTTCTGCCTGGCGGGCGACGCGTCTTTGATCCCGTCGAGGTAATCGCCGCGCTTAAGCTGCGCCAGGGGCAGTTGTCATGCTCATCGGATGCACCCCAAGGAGGTCGGCATGGTCAGCACATCTGACATCGCATCCTCCACCGAACCGGCCGAATTGGGACTAGTCCCGATTTCGATGAGGGCAATAGATGACATCCGGCCGTCGCCGGAAAACGACCAGCTCTATCGGCCGATCGATGAAGCGGACCCGGAGTTCGTCGCACTGACCACCAGCATCAAGGAGAGCGGGCTCCAGGAACCCCTGCTGGTCACGATGGATGGGTGGATCATCTCCGGCCACCGGCGATACGCGGCCGCTCGGCTGGCGGGGCTCGAGACGCTGCCATGCCGTGTCGCCTGCATCAATAAGGATGAGGACAAGGACCACTTCATCCGGTTGCTCCGGGAGTGCAATCGCCAGCGGGTCAAGACATTCGACGAGAAGTTCAGGGAGGAGCTGGTCTCGGCCAACCCGCAAGAAGCGTATAGCGAACTGGTCACCCATCGCTGCGTGAAATCCGCCGTGGTGTCTGACCAGTTTATGACCATCATCGGCAGTAAGTCCAGGGCGGCCATCACCGCCGCGAAAGAGCCCTTCCTCATGGCGGTGAAGACGATCATTGCGGACCGCGAGGACTTCTGGCCCTTGTCGGACCGGCAGATCCATTACGCCCTGCTGAACGACCCTCCGCTTCGGCACGCCAGCAAGCCCGATTCGCAGTACGACAACACGCCCGCCAGCTACAAGTCGCTGGTGGACCTGCTGACCCGGGCCCGGTTGGCGGGGCTCATCCCAATGGGCGTGATCGCGGACGAAACGCGCCCGGAGACCGTTTGGGATGTCCATCGGGACGTCCAGGGCTACCTCCGCCGCGAGCTCGACTCTTTCCTAAAGGGCTACTGGCGGGACCTGATGCAATCCCAGCCTCATCACATTGAGCTTGTCGGCGAGAAGAACACGATCGCGCCCATCATCAAGCCCGTAGCGGCGCACTACACGATCCCGATGACGATCATGCGGGGCTTTTGCTCGCTGCCGCCGAGATACCACATTGCCCAGCGGTTTAGGCACAGCGGAAAGGACCGGCTCGTACTGCTAATCGCCAGCGACTTCGATCCCGACGGCGAGGAGATCGCGCACTCGCTGGCAATGTCCATGCGCGACGACTTCGGGATCGCGCGCATCTTGCCGATCAAGGTCGCACTCAACGCTCAACAGGTGCAGCGGTTCGACCTGCCGCCGGCGATGGAGGCCAAGGAGTCATCCGCCAACTACCGCAAGTTTACTTCGAAGCACGGGACCAATGTCTACGAATTGGAGGCCCTTGATCCCGAGGATCTCCAGCACCTGCTTTATGAAGCCATCGACGGGTTGATCGACGTGGAGGCGTTTAACGCGGAAATAGCCCAGGAGAAGCAAGACGCCGCCCAGCTGGTGGCGCTGCGAAAGACAATCCGGACCGCCCTTGGCGGCCCTCCAGGCCTTGGGGGTAAGCCATGAGCATCCGCGAATATAAGTTGGAGCCCTGTCCCATCTGCGGCCACAAGGGCTGGTGCGGCCTCAGTGATGAGGATCTGGTCCTGTGCAAGCGCCCGCCGTCTCCGCCGGAGGTGGCCGGCTACATTTACAGGGGCATGGCCAAGGATGGCACCACTGCCATGTACGTGGAGGAGGGCAAGGAGCGCCGACGTCTGGCCCCTCCGCCTCCGCGGCCTCAGGCGCGGACTTCGGCCAATCCCAACCGGCCCAGTGAGGCCGACGTCCTCAGGGATGAACTGCAGAGCGCCTTGGACGCATTCACCCTGGAGAAACTTTCCGCCTTGGCGGCCGAGCTTGGCTTGCCGGAAAGCATCTTCTCGGAACTGGCGATCGGCTGGAGCGAGACCGCCAGCCATCATGCTGACCATGACGTCACCGGCGCGTGGGTGCTGGGCGAACATGACGGGCAGGGTCGTCCGGTCGGGTTCACATTCCGCTTCCCGAAGGCGAGCGTGGATGGCAAGGTTGACTCCGAAGGCGAGCCTCTGGGCAACAAGTCCGCCCCGGCCGGCTGCAAGCGGGGCCTCACGTTGCCTGTCGCCTGGCCGGAAATCCCCGACCCGGTGCTGATTGTGGAGGGCGCCAGCGACGTCCTGGCCGCCCGGGCGGTTGGCCTGAGCGCCATCGGCAGGCCCAGCAACAACGGCGGTGCGGATCTGATCGCGCAGCTCTGCCGTCACCGGCGCGTGATCATTCTCGGCGAAAACGACCGCAAACCTGACGGTCGCTGGCCCGGCAAGGATGGCGCCGAGGCGGTGGCACATCGCCTGGAAGTTCAGTGGCAGCGGCCCGTTCCCATCGCCTACCCGCCCGCGGGTATCAAGGACCTCCGCGATTGGGTGCGGAAGTTGGCGCCGGCTTGGGACGCAGCCGACCTGCAGGTCGTGCGGCAGGCGATCATGGACATCGTCCAGCCGCCGGCGCTGCTCTTGCTGGCCCAGGACCGCGACAAACGTGGCCGTGTCACGGTCAAGGTCTTCCGCTGGAATGATGGTGCTTCCGGCGTCGCTATCCACAGCGACAGGCTGCACGTGGAAGACGCCGCAGCACGGAGGCGGTACGCCAGGGCGGTAGCGAAGGTTGCACCCAGTACTGACGTGGAGGAACTCTCGCGCCGGCTGCTGGCCATGCCCCTGCCGCCGGATGCCAGGCAGCGAATCAGGGCACTGTTGAACGAGCGGGCCGATAATCCGCCCCAGGAGAGACCTGTCCACTCGCAGCCCCATGGTGCCTCACCTGCGCCGGAACCAGCAGAAGGCAGCGAGTTGCCCACGGTGTTCGTCCCAGGCGGCCCGGCAACGATTCTTGGCGGCGCTGTCCAGTTGGGCGGGCTGCTGGACAAGACGGGCAAGTACTACATCCGCGGCGGCATGGTCACCACCGTGGGTAAGGACAAGGACGGCCGGCCCATCCTGGAGACCATCAAGCCGGCGGGCCTGGCCAGTGTCTTCGAGACCGTGGCCAGGCTCAAGGCGTACCACATGGATCACGGCCTGCCCGTTCCTGTGGATGCCATCTGCAGCGAACAGGCCGCCAAGCTCATTCAGCATAGCGCCGCCTTCCAGGCTCTGCTGCCGCCCATCCACCTGCTCAGCCGCTGCCCGGTGCTGATCGAGCGCGGCGGCTCGCTGGTCCAGATCAGCGGCTATGACCGCGAGTCCGGCATTCTTGCGTTCGGGCAGCCCGCGCCCGAAATGCCGCTGGAAGATGCGGTGGCGACGTTGTCGGACATGCTGGTGGACTTTCGCTTCGCGGCACCGTCCGATCGGGCCCGTGCCCTGGCGGCGATCATCACTCCGGCGATGGTCTTCGGCGGCCTTCTGGGCGGGCGAGCGCCGGTAGACTTGGGCGAGGCCGACCTCAGCCAAAGCGGCAAGGGATACAGGGCCCGTCTTGTCGCCGCCGTCTACAACCACATCGTCAAGACCATCACGCAGAAGAAAGGCGGCGTCGGCTCATTGGAAGAAAGCTTCGCCACCGCGCTGGTCCAGGGCTACAACTTCATCTCCTTCGACAACGTACGCAGCGCCATCGACTCGCCCGCCCTGGAATCGTTCCTGACCGAGGACACGTTCCTGGCCCGCGTGCCCCACCTGGCGGCCATTGAGGTCGATCCTCGGCGGGTAATCGTGCAACTCACCAGCAACCGGGCCGAGATTACACCCGACCTGGCCAACCGCTCGGCCTGCGTCCGCATTTTGAAGCAGCCTGAGGGCTACCGCTTCAATAATTACCCCGAGGGCGGCGTCCTGGAGCATGTCCGGGCCAACCAGCCGCTCTACCTGGGCGCCGTGTTCGCCATCGTCAAGGCCTGGCACGAGGCCGGCAAGCCGCGGACCGACACCACGGGCCACGACTTCCGCCCGTGGGCCACAACGCTCGACTGGATAGTGCAGAACATCTTCAGGGCCGGGCCGCTGCTGGAGGGCCACCGCGAGACGCAGGTCCGCATGGCGACGCCGGTGCTCAACTGGCTCCGCGACGTGGCCCTGGCCGTGCGCGACGGCGGATACCTGGGCACCTGGCTCCGTGCCAACGACCTCGTCGACATCATCTCACTGAAGCCCGACACGGAGCTGCCGGGCCTGCCGGAAGGCGCGGACCTTACCGACGAGGCGGTCAAGACGAAGGTTCTCCAGGCGGTGGGCAGGCGGATGGCCCAGTGCTTCGGGAGCGACAAGGCGCGGGCGCTGGATGGCTTCAGGATCGAGCGGAAGGAGACAAACGATCCTGTGCATGCCCGCGTGCTCAAGGAGTACTGCTTCCAGGTCGAAAAGCCGGTTGACGCCGGTTTCCCCTATGCGCCTCTTGCAAAGATGAGTGATAGGGGAGCCGTAACGCGCCAAGACGGGGAAAGTGTCCTGTCTTCCGCCCGGGCGACTGACGCGGCTACAGTAGCCGTTACGGTCGCGGCAGATTCCCCCTATCGTACCCCTATGCTTCCCCTATGCGCTTCCCCTATGAAAAGGCCCAATTCCCCTATGTCCCCTATGGGTTCCGAAATAGCTTCAGGCGAAAGCCAAAATTCACATGCTTCTAGAAAAGTGTGTGAAATATGTGCTGATAGTAGAGAAGTAATGGAACCCATAGGGGGAATAGGGGAATCAGGGGAAACTTCAACCGTCCCGGCAGAGGAAGAGGAGGAACTCGTATGACCGCCGTGACCACGCCATCCGCCGCCGACGTCCTGGTTGAGTTGCACCAGCGCGGTATTGAGATAACCATCCGTGGCGAGCAGTTCGGCTTGCGGCCCAAAGGCAAAGCACCTGACTGGCTGAAGGCGGTCATGCGCCAGGTCCGGGCAGAATTGACGGCCCTGCTGGCCGATCCCCGCCGTCGCTGGCAGGAACAGGTGCGGGTTCTGCTGTCGACCGTCGACAACCCCGCTGTCTGTGAAGACCTCATTCATCTTTTCGAGGAGCGCGAGGCCATCGCGTCGGTTGATGGGGGGCAGGATGACCACCATGCGGGGCAGTTGGCCTACGAAACCCTCATCGCCCACCTTAAGGAGACCTGCTGATGATAGACACCAACAACAACACAGCCCGCTATCAGCAAACCTGTGTTGTCTGCGGCGCGACGTTCACCGCCGCCCGGCCCCAGGCGCTGTACTGCTCCGCTGCCTGTAAAAGATCGGTCCTGCTCCGCAAGCGTCATGAGGCAGGGCGCAAACGTCGTCACCGTCGCTGCCCGCGCTGCGGCAATGTGTTCGTTGCCAGCCGCAGCGACAGCGTGTTCTGTTCAAACGCGTGCAGGCAGGCCGCGCACAGGAGGCGGCACCGCAAGGAGGGCCAGGAATGATGCGGATACGTTATCCGTTACGGGTCCTTACTCCAGTGTTTACAAGGAGATGCGTACGGGAACAGTCGCGATAGTAGAGACAGTTTGTTTGCGCTGTCCGGTTTTTCTATAAGCGGTGGTTTTTCAAAGCATTAAGGAGAGTTCGCGATGTCCGAATACGGTGGTGACAGCGGTCAAGAAACGCCGCAGGTTCACTTGGCGCAGGTGGGTACTACGGACGCGGATGCGCCGCCCGGACGGGTCGATGCCGCCCCAGACGACACCGGGCGCGCGGAGCCGCTTAATCCCGCCGCGCTGACGGTCGAGCAGGTGGCGCGGTTGCTAACGGCGGCGGGCGCCAGGCATGCCGACGTCGAGACCATCCGCCGGCACATCGACTCCGGGGCGCCGACCTCGGCGGAGGGCAAGATCAACCTGATGCACTACATGGCTTGGCTGATTCGCGAGGTGTCCCATGGTGAAGATTACTAACAATCCCCGCAGCATCCGCCCGGCCGACCTGGCGCGGGCGATGAACTCCACTCCGCTGGGCGAGGTAGCCAGCGAGCGGCAGCTCTACCGCCACCGCATGCGGGCTGGCTACCGCATCGGCGATGGCAGGCATGTGGACATGCTGCGCTACGCGGCATGGCTTGTGGATGAACTGGAGAACCGCAAGGCCGCGGCGCCTCCGGACAGCAAATCCTCCTATGAGGCCATGAAGGAACAGGCCAGGGCCAGGAACGCCGAGCTGTCCGCAGCCGGGCGCGACATCGGGCCCATCCCGGAGGTCAAAGATGTTCAGCGGAAGCAGAAGGCTGCCGGCGACTTCCGGTTCTTCTGCGAGGCCTACTTCCCGCGGACGTTTTATTTGCCCTGGTCCCAGGACCACCTCAAGGCCATCGCCCGGATCGAGGATGCCGTTCTTCGCGGCGGGCTGTTCGCCTACGCGATGCCCAGGGGGTCGGGTAAGACGTCGCTGGTGGAGACAGCGGCCATCTGGGCCATGCTGTTCGGTCATCGATCCTTTGTCGCCCTGATCGGCAGCGATGAGGAACATGCCGCCGGCATGCTGGACTCGATCAAGTCGGAACTGGAGGGCAACGACCTCCTGTTGGATGACTTCCCCGAGGCGGTATACCCTGTCCACTGCCTGGAGGGCATCGCCAACCGCTGCGCGGGGCAGACGTACCGAGGCGCCCGCACCCAGATCACCTGGACGGCCAAGAGCATCGTGATGCCCACCATCCCGGAGTCAAAAGCTTCCGGCGCGGCCATCCAGGTGGCTGGGATCACGGGGCGGCTTCGCGGGATGAAGCACAAGCAGGCCGACGGCAGTACGGTCAGGCCGTCGCTGGTGGTCCTGGATGACCCCCAGACGGATGAATCGGCCCGTTCGCCTTCCCAGTGCGCCCAGCGTGAAAAGATACTGGCCGGGGCGGTGCTGGGCCTGGCCGGCCCGGGCGTGAAGATCGCGGGCTTTCTGCCATGCACCGTGATCTCGCCGGGCGATCTGGCCGACCGCATCCTGGACCGTGACAAACATCCCCAGTGGCAGGCGGAAAGAACCAAGCTGGTCTACGCCTTCCCGACCAACACGAAGTTGTGGGACCAGTACGCCTCGATCCGGGCCGAGAGTTTGCGCAGTGAACGTGGGGGCGTGGAAGCGACCGACTTCTATCGCGAGCATCAGGCGGAGATGGATGCCGGGGCAAACGTCGCCTGGGCGGCGCGCTACAACCCCGACGAGATCAGCGCCACCCAGCACGCGATGAACCTTAAGCTCGACCGGGGCGATGCCGCCTTCTTCGCCGAGTTCCAGAACGAGCCCCTGCCCGAGCACGGGCCGGTCGAGGAATTGCTGTCGGCCGACCAGATCGCAGCCAAGGCCAGCGGCTACCGCAGGGGTCTGGTGCCGGTGTCGATGACGCGGCTGACCTGCTTCATCGACGTTCAGGAAAAGCTCCTGTACTGGATGGTCTGCTCCTGGGCGGAGGACTTCACCGGCCACGTGGTGGCCTACGGTGCCTATCCTGACCAGCGGCGGGACTATTTTACGCTCCGTGACGCCAAACGCTCTTTGGCGATGGTCCACCGCGGCGCCGGCCTGGAGGGCACCATCTACGGCGGCCTGGATGCCTTGACCAAGGATCTTCTGTCGCGAGAGTACACGAGGGACGATGGCGCCGCCCTCCGCATCGAGCGTTGCCTCATCGATGCAAATTGGGGCGTATCATCAGACACGATTTACACATTTTGCCGCCAGAGCGAACATGCCGCGTTGATCATGCCCAGCCACGGCAAGTACGTCGGCGCCGCCAGCAGGGAGTTCCGGGAGTGGACGCTCAAGCCCGGCGACCAGATGGGCCAGCACTGGTTCATCCCGAGCCTCTCCGGCAAACGCGTCGTTCGGCACATCCTGATCGACACGAACTTCTGGAAAAGTTTCGTTTTCAGTCGACTGGCCGCCGCCATGGGCGACAAGGGAACGTTGACTCTGTTCGGCCGCCGGCCGGAGGAACACCGCCTGCTGGCCGATCACTTGACGGCCGAGTACCGGGTGCGGACGCAGGGCCGGGGACGCACCGTGGATGAGTGGAAGGCCAAGCCCGGCCACCTGGACAACCACTGGCTCGACTGCCTGGTGGGCTGCGCCGTCGCCGCCAGCATGTGCGGGGCTCGTCTGCCCGGCGCGGACTTCGTGGCCCGGCGTCCCAGGAAGAAATACACGCAAGCCGACTTTATTCGGAAATGGTAGCGATCACGTAGGACATGACCATGACCAGCGGGATGGACCCCGACAAGATGATCCTGAGCGAGCACCTCGCTGATGGGGAGCGCGATTAGTGGTTGCCCAGGGCGCTTCAACTCGATGCCGGCGAAAAGACGGCCACGACGATCAGCAGATCGACGGTGGCCTTGTCATGGTTCGCCCTCTTCTGACGGCGAAGGATCTCGCCTTCGTTCTGAACGTCGGCGAACGCACGGTCTGGCGGATGGCCTCGATGGCGGCGGCGGGCTCGAGCCCGTTCCCCCGGCCCGTCAGGATCGGCGGACAGGCCGTCCGCTGGCGATGGCAGGACGTGGAAAAGTATCTGGAGGAACTTGCGGGAAAGTAGCTGGATGTTCCCGCCAGGTGGCTGTAAGTGACTCACCCGCTCCGAGGGCATTGGAGCGGAAAGGAAGTGCGACATGCAGAGCTTCAGCGTGTACAAACGCAAAGCCGACAGGCGGAAGAAGGACACGAAGTGGCTCGTGGCCTGGACCGACGAGTTCGGCAGGCGGAAGGCCAAGACCGCCTTCACGGACTACGAGGCGAGCCTGGAGCTGGCCCGCAAGCTGGCCAGGGAAGTGGCCCTGCGGCTGGTGGGCAAGTCCGACCCCTTCGACCAGCACCGGCAGACGCCCATCGGCCGGCACCTGGCGGACTTCATCAGCAGTTTGAAGTCGGCCAAGCGGGCTCCCAGGTACGTCCTCCAGGTCGAGAACCGCATCAAGCGGATCATCGCCGGGCTTGGCGTGAAGTTCCTGCATGAACTCGACCCAGTGGCCATCGATCGGTTCCTTGCGGACCTGGCGAGCAAGGAGAAGCATTCCGGCATTACCCGTAACGAGTACGTCGCTTCGATCAAGTCGTTGACCAAGTGGGCGGTGACGTACCGCCGTATGCGGGAGGACGTGCTGACGGGCCTGCGGGCGACCGAGCGCAAGGCCATCGACCCAGCCCACCCGCGCCGGGCCCTGACGATGAGCGAGATAGGGCGGCTTCTCGACGCGGCCGAGCGAAGGCCGCTTCTGGAACTCCAGACGATCCGCATTGGCCCGAGGGCCGGCAAGAAGGTGGCCAGGGTCAAGCCGCAGACGGAGGCCAAGGCGATACGCAAGGGCCGGGAGCGACGGCTTATCTACATGCTGGCGGCGTGGACGGGCCTGCGCCGCAACGAAATCCGCCAGTTGACCTGGGGCGATGTACAACTCGAATCGCTACCGGCGAAGATTGCCCTGCGGGCCAATACCACCAAGAGCAAGCGGGCCGACTCGCTGCCGATCCATCCGCAACTGGCCGACGCGTTGCGAGACTGGAAGCCGAGCGACGCCGGGCCCGGCGACCACGTCGTCAGCACTGTGCCGCTCATGAAGTTCCTGCGGGCCGACCTGGCGCTGGCGGGGATCGCTCACAAGGACGAGGCGGGCCGCTACGTGGACTTCCACAGCCTGCGGGTGTCGCTCAGCACGATGCTTGCGGCGAACCGCGTTAGCCCGCGCGCCACCCAAGCCCTTATGCGCCACACCGACCCGCGCCTGACCGCAGGCGTCTACACGGATGAGAAGCTACTGCCCTTGGCGGCGGAGTTATTGAACGTGCCGGCGATCCCCGCGGGCCGGCGAGACAGTGGCCCTGCTGAACCCCAGGCGGACCTCGACGCCCTCGTCGCCAACCTATCCGCCATCGAGCGCCAAGCCCTTGTCGGCATACTCAGCCGCTCGCAGGTTGGCTGAGGTCAACCGTGGAGACCCCTGGGGCCCGCGGGCGGCTCTGCCGGGGGCCGGGGGGTTTTCGGCACTCTTCGAGTTCGTCATCGACCAGACCAGGTTGCCTTTGCCGCCGTTGTAGTCCCTCTCTCCATCCATGGACACTACCCCCTGGCCTTCCATGTTGGACTGACCGGCGAGGATGAAGACCTTGAGCGGCTTGGCAAAGGAGATCGGCGATAGGGCGCACAGCAGCGCGGCGGTTAGGATTACAGTTGGTTTCATTGTCATTGATTCGTTGGAATTTGCTTTTTTGGGAATGCAGTTTAGGGCTGCTTGATCATTTTGCGGTCGCGAACCGCGAAGGGAGTATTTCACTCCAAGTCCGAGTGCTTCAAGCCCTCGATCAGGCAATCCACCTGGCCGAACGGGGCTTTCGTCCTCTCGTCGTATTCCACGTTGCTGTAGACCGCGATGAAATTGGTGCCTTTTTTCAAATGCTCTGGCGCGACGGCGCTCCAGGGCGCGTAGTGGGGATGGTTCTGCCACCACCCGTACTCCGCGATCCGCTGTCCGTTCAGGTATACATGGAAGCCTTGCGGGTTCAGTATACTCAGGCGGTAGGAATCGTAGTCGAGTTTTTCCACCTCGAAAGTCGTGCGCGCGACGATAAATTCCCCTTTGCCCCAGTCGGATTGATTGGCAAAGGAGACATCGCCCTGTTTGTAGAGACCGGTGCCGATGGGCGCGCGTCCCGACTTCCACTTGCTGTCGTCATACTCGGGCTTGAACCAGTCTTTCAAATCATCGGTCAACTGGATCTCCCGGAAGCGCGTTTTCTCGCGGGTTGGGACTCGGTCTTTTTCCACGATGGGATCGAAGGACTTGAAGCGCCAGACAAGCTCTGACGATGGCACCTTGCCAATCGGTTTCCAACCGGCGGTGGGATTCCGGAGCTTCGCGAGGTCGATGATGGTATTCACTATGCCCGCCTTATGGCTCTCTTCATAGTCCTTGTAAGAGCGAAGTCGCTTGATGATTTCCGGGCGGTAAACCGTAAAGAGGATGTCGGTGAGCTCCTTGCGTTGCTTGGAATCCAGTTTTTCCAGAACGGCGAAAAATCCGAATGGCTGCCCGGCTGGATTTGCGCCTGGAGCTGCCACGATGCCGACTATATCGCCAGTTTTCAAGTCGCTGAATCGCCGTTGCAGGGCAGTTGCGAGTGCAACGGCAAGGGTGGGGTCGTTCTGCAGGCAAATCTTCAGGGTTTCTATGACGTTGTGAGCCCCCTCGGGGGAACGGTCACCGCTCTTGATCTCGCTCGTGGACACGGCTTTCCGCAGCTCTGCAAGGATGAGTTTGCCCGAGTCGCTTTCCGGTTTCTCTTGCTGCAGGGCCGCGTTGAGGTGATTCATCATCCGCTCGCGGGGCATGGTGTGGTATTCGCTGGTCGCGATCGTCAGGAGTGCGGGAAGGATTTTGACGTATAGGGCATCATCTTTTTCAAGTCCTGAGAGCGCCATGAAGGCCGCCTCGCGCAGCCACCAGTCCGAGTGCTTGGTCCATGGCTCGATGAGCTTGTAGTTCTGCTGGATATCCTTGGCCGGAGCGAACTTGAGCGCCAGCAGCGCACCGTCGATCACCCACCACGACTCCTTGGGATCGGAGAGCATTTTCGTGATGCTTTCCACCATCGCGGGGGTGAATTTGTCGGTGGGGATGGTGTTATTTCCGATGCCGAACCAGTAGTTGTAATCGATCATACCGTCCAGCGCGGCGCGCCGCACCCGCGGGTCTGGGTCTTGCAGGAGTTTTTCGAGGTCATCGAAGGCACCTACCGCCCGGAGAGCCTTGCCCGCCTGGGTGCGGATCATGTCGTTCCGGTGATAGACGTTCTTGAGAAACACGTCACGGGGCAGGGTTTTGAGGTCCTTCTCCGGTTGGTGATAGGCGCCGCCCAAGGCATAATAGGGAACATGCGCGGGATCCTCGGGGCCGTATTTCAGGTATTTTGGGTTGTGTTCGATGGAGAGGAATGCCAGGTCGGCCTTGGTGCCCCAAAGGTTTTCAGGCAGGGTGTATTTCCGGGAGAACTTCGTCCGCGGTGCGCCGGTGATGCGCAGCGTGCGCAACGGCGCGGTGTAGGACAACCCCATGCCGGGACCGGAGGAGCCGACTGCGCTACCGTAGAAGTCCAGCGTCGCGATCCCGATGCTGCCGCCCGGTTCGCGGCTCAGATCGTGCCACCAGGTAAGGCGGTCCATCGATTGGCGGAAAAGGGCGGGCTTCTCCTTCATCAGATAGGAGGTGGTGATGCCGCGCCAGATGCCATCGCCGCGGCCATTGTCGCCATGGCCACACACCAGCGACTCGTAGCTTTCGATCATCGACATAGCCAGATATTGGCTGGCTTTTTGATAGATGGTGACATCGCCGCTGGCACCTGCGGCGATCTGCATGGCGGCAGCGATCATGCCGTCCTTGCCGTTGGAGCCGAGGCCGCCTTCACCACGGTGATCACCGTAGGGGACCGTGCCATGACCTGCGAAGCGATAGAAAAACCGGAGTGACCCGAGCAAGGTCTGCTCATGGACATTCACGCCGCATTCCTTGCCCAGCAGCAGCGTGGTGAGCACCTGCGCGCCAGCCGGGTTCATCAGACCACCCGCCACATAAGCGGGCCAGATTCCGCGCCCCCAGTGGGTCCAGCCGCAGCCGAACATCTGCCTCTCCTTCGCGTCATCGCAATAGTATTGCAGAATGGGCAATACCGACTTGTCCCCGGTGCGAAGGTAGTATTCACCGCAGGCGATGCCGTTGTAGCCATTGTTCCAGGTGTGGTCGCCGATGGCTTTAACATCCCTCGGAAAGGCATCGAAGTAGGCTTTCACCCGTGGCAGATATTTGTCATCGCCGGTGGAAAGCAGGAACAGGCAGCCGAGGGCGCCCGGAATGCCGCCCTCTTTGAATTTTTCCGGATTGGAATAAAAGGCGGCGGCCTCATCGATGATGCGCTTTGACTTCGGGCAATCCAGCGGCCAGGTCTTGCTGTAGGCACCGAGCACGGGAATCGTGACGGTTTCCTTGCGCTGGGTCTTGCCGTCGGCGGAGGTCACATCGAAAACCATCCGCCCGTCCGCGGCCTCGGCCTTGGTCAGGGCGTTGCCCATCGCGACGAACGGGTCGAGCCCTTTCAGGGTGGTCCCATTGATTCCGGTGAGAATCTCGCCCTTGGCGAACTTGCCCTCGGACGGGGAGGCGGGCATCATTTCCTCCACCTTGAGTACCACGCCCGGATAGACCCGTACCTTGAGCCCGGTGGTGCCGATGACGCCGAAAAACCTCTCGCCGGCCGGATTCGGGCGGGTTTGGTATTTGAGTTCTTCGGTGTAGTATCCCTGATCGTTGCCGCCCCCGTCTCCAGCATGGAGTTGGCCGGCGAACATGGATAAGATAAGGAGGACGGAAGATGATCGTTTCATGCAATTGGGAAGGAATTTTTGGACCGGGTAGTGACTCATGGTTTTGATCTTTCGTGATTACTGCTCTTCCGGCATGTCATCATTTATTTCTGTAAAGGCAACAAGGCCTCTGCAAACGCCTTGCCCATCTGGGCAAAGATCTTCGCGCTGCCAAAATAGTGGTAACCGCCATTGGAAGCGCCTTTGAGGGCCTCCCTGTCTTTGGGCGAAAGGACTTCCTCCAAGGCGAGATCGAGCTTCTTCTGGTCCGCTTTGGTGATGCCCTCAATACGCACATCGATCGCGGCATAATGTTCCGGGGAGTTAAGGTCATATTGGTCATTGGCATAGACCGCCAATACGTTCTTCCCCTTCTTCAAATGCTTGATCTGCTCTTCTCCGAGGACGATGGAACCGTATTGCGGCTTGTCCTGCCACCAGATGTAGGTGTGTATCTTTTGTCCGTTCAAATAAACATGGAATCCTTGTCTGGCCAAAACCGCGATGCGATACGAATCGTAGTTGAGGTCTTCAACTTCAAAAGTTGTGCGCATCAGCAGGAATTCGCCACCACCCCATTTTGAGGGGAATTTGTCCAATTTAATTCCGCTGTGATCCCAGACGCCCTTTCCAATGGGGGCCTTGCCTTGGGTCCACTTGCTGTCATCGAAGTCGGGCATGTGCCAATTCTCCATCCCGGCTGGCAGCGTGATGTCGCGGAATCGCCTGCCGTCGTATGTTTCCAGCTTGTCCTTCTTCTCAGTGGGATCAATCGTAGCGAAGCGCCAGATCCGTTCCTCTGGCAGAGGCTTGCCAACCGGCTTCCAGTAATGATCCCATTTCCGCTCCTTGTCGAAAGTCCCATCGTTTTTCAATGTGTGTGCCGTACCGACGATATTGTTATACTCGCCCTGCTTGGGTTCTGCGGCGGCAATGTCATGATCCCAGAATGGAGCGGTATCAACGGCAATCACATTGCCCTTGAACTCGGGCATGTCGGCCGGTGCGGCCATGGCCTTGCGGAAATTCACATGTTGCTCACCGTCGACACCCAGCACGCCGATTACGAAGGGCATCTTTGGGGCTGACAAGTCTTTGCGAACATCGCGAATGAACTTGGCCAACAGGTCTGAATAAACATCGTATTTTCCAGGTTGGTCGGGGCCGGGATAAGTCGTCCCATCGACCAGGTCGTTAAAACCCTGAAGCCAGACAAAACCGGCCAGTTCATAGCCAGCCTTCTCGTCATATTCCGGACAGACCCGCTTGGGATCGGCCAGCACCTTTTTAACATGCTCGATCATCATTCGGTAAAACACACCCGAGGCGGCATCCTTGTCATCCTGCCATTTCTTCCGATCCTCGAGTTTGGGAACCCCGTGGGCGCCCTGGGGATGGTTGTCCCACACCTCTTGAATCTCCTTGGGCAGCTTGTATTGCCCAGCACTGGGTGGACGGAATTCGGTGTTGAGTGACCTGCCGCCCCAGGCGGTCTTGATAATCAGAATGGGCTCCTTCAGCTCTTTCTCCATATAGATTCCGAAGGTGAACTCGGGACCGATCTTGCCGCCATCCTTCGTAGGTTGATCTCCACGTTCGCCAAAGCCGGCGGTCAACTTTCCCAGGCCTTCGCCATTTGCACTGCCATCATAAGGGCCGGTCAAATATGACATCCAGACCTTGTCACACACCCGTGGGGTTCCGTCGGGATTGCGCATCTCTTTGAGAAGGGGTGCCGTAAGCGGATCCTTGCCGATATAGTCAAAAGTACTGACTGCGGCATGGCCTTCCATATTGGACTGCCCGGCGAGGATGAAGACCTTGAGCGGCTTGGCGAAGGAGATCGGCGAGAGGACGCAGAGCATCGCTGCGGTAAGGATTACATTTGGTTTCATTGTCATTTATCCGTTGGAATTTTCATTTGGGGGAATGCAGCTTAGGGCTACTGACTGATAGGAAATGTGATTTTGCAGCTACCACTCGGGCTGGCGGGCGGCTCTGCCGGGGGGCGGGGAGTGGCGGGAACAACTGAAACTCCCAGATGGTCGGCACGTCGGTGGCGTCGGTGATGTTCAGGCGAAACACACGCGCCGTGACGGGCGTAAACTCGAGCT